>Ga0207655_1003505_pt1 | contig 11636 bp, 5 predicted proteins | sample KBSM44metaG_FD_184398 | JGI IMG/M metagenome (GOLD analysis project Ga0207655, IMG submission 184398) | Miscanthus rhizosphere microbial communities from Kellogg Biological Station, Michigan, USA - KBS M4-4 metaG (SPAdes) (version 2) | ecosystem: Host-associated > Plants > Roots > Rhizosphere >...
GCCTGGATCGTCATTGGCACTCTGTCGGCACCGTCGAGCGGGATGTCATTGCCTATATGATCAGTCCGAGTTTCAGGGGTGGCCCTGACTGGCCCTCGACTCGTCAGGCCTACCGGGTGGTCCGCCGTGGTGACTCGATACTGCTTGCCACCGACGGCTTGTCGGATCCATTCGATAGAGTTGAAGGGATGGGCAATGGTTTCGAGATGGAGTTGTTCATGGAAACAGCTGACATACCCAAGCACGCCCGTGGCGCCCTCGGTGAGGTCGACCCATTGAAAAACAGCTGGGCATTCGAACTGTTGGAGCACGTTGCCAAAACGGTGGCCGACGCTGGAGGAGTCACCGAACGGCTCGATCAGTACGGTACGCTCTCTCTCGAAATTCCCGGGTTCAGCTTGTCGCACCACATGAGCGATCAACTTCCCAAACACTTTGTGACTGAAGACGACTGTACCGGCGTTCTGCTAGGCGCCCCCGAGCCGGATTTCCCGACCCTACTGGATGACATGCCGTTATCTCCGGTCAGGTTGGTTCCGATGGTATTGATCACTGCATCGGAGCTTCAATACGTCCGAACGGGTGGGCGAGCAGCACGCGAAGATCTGGTCAGCCGTTTGAACGCCGCCGGCATCGGACATATGAGCAATCTGAATCGTGCTAGCGTTGTGTGAAAACCGAGCGGCCGCTTTCATGCGAGCAATCAGGAAAGGCACCGTACAGTGCGTTGCCCTACCAGGAGCGTTCACAAATGAAAACCTACTGCCCGATGTTCTGGTCTCTGGATCAGGGCATCGACTACAGCGCGCCGATACTCCACCTCAAAGACATCGTGCCGAGCGTTGGCAAAAGAACCTTCGCGTTCTTTGATAGCCATAACCGTTTGATTTGGACTTCCGAAAATCGTGTAGGAATTCACCCTTTGTGGCGAGAGGGCTTGCCCCCGTTGGGCAGCGAAGCGGCCCCAAAACCTGCCCCCGATTTCCTAAGGCACTCCGCACCTCCCGGAATGCCGCGAAACGCCCGCAAACAGTGGCAATCAGCCTTGCCACAACGACCGCGAAAGCGTCCTACAGCCCGGTTGTGAGCATCAAAATGGCCGCCTATATTCGACCCGTCGCTGACCGCAGTTAGCGATTGGGGTTTCGCAGCCCCGGAGAAGTGGTCACACCGCTAAATAACAACTGTGGCAAACTTTGCCGCCGTTACGTTTTATGGCGGCTGTGTGTGGGAGACCTTCGGGTCTGCCGGCTTCGATCTCTTCTCCGGTCTGCGAACCCGCACATAGCTGCCACCCAATTGTTTCGCAGCAGAAAGGTGGCTTCATAATCCTTTGAAGAGCTCATCCTTATGACAACGAACAACCCGCCTCGCCGCTTCACCCCCATGTCCCAATTCGCCACCGACTACCCCGTCCTCCTCATCGACAGCGACGCACCAATCCGCGAACTCCACAACTGCGTCAGCGAACGTCTCAGCGCCGTCCTCAAATACCTAAACCTCATGGCCTGCACCAGCCTCCCCGACTACGCCGAAAACGACATCAACACCGTCACCAACATCGCCCGGATCATGGTCCAGGATGTGAGCGATGTGTTTCGGGTGATTGAGCAGCGTGGGTTCGATGCACCAAAGAGTTCGTGATGCACATCTAGTCGAAATAAACGTAAGCGCTCTCTATGACCCTCACCTACTTCAAAATTGGAGGCTTGCTTTGCCAGCCTGATGCCATCGAGCAGCGCCACGGCAACAGCGCCTCGCAATCTTCAACCGAGGTCGCCTGCGGTAGGCGCTCCTATGCGTGGCGCAGCCACGCGTAGGACTCTTTGCCGTTGGGTTTGGCAGTCAAGATCAATCTGTAATGTTGAGCTGGCCGTCACACCTTTAAGCATGTCGCAGAACAACCGGTTCTTTCTGCTAATGACAAAGAGTCGGATCGTACGTTCGGCGGCTTTGCTACTGGCAATTAGTTCTCCAAATTTGGCCAGTTGCTCGACAGGTAGCCAACGGCTCTGCCCAAGGCATTCTCCGCGGCGACTTTTTGAAGTGCGCAGATTCAAAGCGCTTGAGCCAAAGGCAGAAGTCTTGTGCTCTCAATACAGAATCTTCACGGGTGTAGACTTTTTGAGGATGACAAAGACACTGAGGTCGAACACTGCGACTTTGCCGTCCAGTTCGTCCAGTTCGTCCAGTTCGTCCAGCGCGGACAGGCCATCAATGTATTTTCGAAAGTCGACAAGCTTGGGGACAGATAGTTTTTTTGACTTTTCATCGAATCACATCATGACGAGCTAGCTTCGGAAGGGAATCGGGAAGCACAGCATCTAGGATCCCTCAGTTGCTTTGAATGTGGCCTTCATGGAACGTTTCCAAAAATCTCGCTACAGCGCCCGAACGCATCGCCGGCAACAGCTAATAGTCGTAGCGCTAGAGCAGGAACTCGTCACAGTAAATAAGGACATAAACGAAGCACAAGATGAGAATAAAAAATAAATTAACAGCACTGCTGACTTGACCATACCGCCCTAGGAAAACTAGGGAATAAAATACAAATGCCCATTAGACGCTGGAAGCAAATTCAATGCGGCAGCCCGCTCCCGCTCGACCGGAATACAGATGCTCTGCTCAAACTCGATATCTCCAAGCAAGGCGAAACTAGCTGACGTTTCATGACTTTACGGGAGATCGAGACAGCCAATACGCGGGAAACGCTTGCCACCTAGCACAGATCACACCTTCAGAAAAAGCCCATTCACGTCAGTTTTTTATTAGCAATCTATGCAAAAAAACTAGTCGCTACCTTACCCACGGAACCTTCTGACGTTATAGTCGTCGCAAATGGCCACTATCGTAATTAAACGGAAATTTTCAGGTCGACAATCAGCGATAGGCCTACGGAAGGGTTCAGAATGAGTACGTCCAACTCGTCAATTTTTTCATTGACAAAAATAAAATCGTACAGCCATTCACATTGGCCCACGTCTCTCGATGGCCCAATTCCCAAAGACATTTTCAGCGATGAACATCTCCGCTGCGTTTTATTCGATCTTCTTCCCATTCGCTTTAACTTGCCGACTACAGTCATAAGGCAAGGCTTCAAAAACTACGTAAAGCGTACATCAACTATCGTCCCAAAGACTAACTCTAAAGACCAGTCGGAACGCGACCGGTCGATGGCAGTAGCACTAACTAATTGTCCGCTAGCAAGATCTAGAATAACAGAAATAGTTTTTATACCGGATTCAGCCCTCAAGGGTTTTTCAAGAAGGGGAATAAAAAACTCTACTTTCGAACCGAAAATGTCATTCTCTCTACTAATTTGGACTGCATACACACGCGACAATGAAATGGAAGATTTTACAGCGTGGTGTCTGGAAGTTGGCATACCTCGATTAGATATTAGTAGCGAAGGAACATACCTTACACGCTCAATACTAGAAAAAGCCTACGCAACTGGCGGATGTCCCGTACAAAGCGACAGCTTAGAATTCGCTAGAGCAGTACTACTGTTCGCCTCATTGCTTCCAGACTATGAACGACGCGAACTAATTAGTGGCGCGGTAGATCTTGGATGCCAAGTATTACGACAATTTACAGATCAGGACAGCCCTGTCGAAAGCTATGAAACTGAGGAAGCTGAAGATATAGCCTTAACAATAATACCAAGCATCGAACGACCTCAACTTAAAACACACAACAAAGATCATAATCAAAAAAAATGGAGCCCCTCTAGAGAGATTGAAAAGCTGCTCGCACACCAAAAAGACGCCTTGGAAAATTTAAACATATCCAAATATACAGCTATAGAGCTATTTAAGGAAGGAGCCGCCCCCTTTATAATATCAACACAAGAACGCTGGGAACTTGCAATAGAAGCAATTGAAGAAGCTCGGGCGACTCAAGAAAAAATAACGACCATCAATTCAGAAATAGAAACTGCTAGACATAATAGCTGGGAAACTATTTTAACCACAATTGGCATGGACCGCCCAATCGATCCAATTGAGATAAAATATTCAGAAAACTCTGTTTGTGACATACTAGAACTGAGTCAGATCAAAGAAGCCATTATAGACCTAAAACCGTCAGGCTCATCGTTAGATAAATGGCGAGCAGAGGCCCAACAACCGCCAACCATTAGTCAACTTAAAAAATTAATTGAATTATCCCTTCTCGAAGAGGCCGATGACAACGAAAGAAAAACGTTCAGAGACCAAGTCTTCATATACGCAAAATGCGTTTCGCCAGCTGAATTTACAGACTTCATTAGTTCCCTAAATACAGAAAGCATTGGCGCTCTAGTTCAAATCCTCAGCACAACGCCCTGGGTTATTGGCGGTGCAATTTTGCTATGCGGTTCTATTGACGCCTCGAAGGGTACCATACCAAATAGCGTACTTGACTGTTTGTTGTCTATCCACGACCGTGAAACCCGAAGATCATTACTACGCTTCGTACCCCCAACATCTAACGCTTTTGATAAGAACATATCTGCTCGAAGGGTTATTGCAGCAGAAAGATTAAGAGATATTCTCTACTTCGGACCGATAGCGCAATTATTTGATCCCGGATCAGGCCTTACCGATGTAAAAATAATTGGCCGCACTGTTTTCGATATCACCGAACTTATTTCAAGTAATCTCGGCATAATTTCAACCGGCTCAGAAATTGTTCGTATTTTACACCCCGGACAGGGCGAAAATAGAGCATCACTGGAACTAGTTAAATTCATATTAACTCCAGCCACCATGCGCGGAAACTTTAGAAGACTTAGAGAAAAAGCACGCGAAAGATATTTTCTACCGCTAATAAAAGACGGTGTTATTTCGATCAAAGCGTCAACGGATCTTGTTTGCTCTCTAGGAACCGAAAAGCCGGGAGATTTGATTTTTTACACCCTTAAAGAAGAGAGACCTGAAGATCACCTAGAACAACGTCACAGAGAACAATTAGATCGATACTTAGGTCAGGCGTTACGCCTCCTCACTGAATTCCTGGCTGAATCACAACATCGACCTGATACAAGACTAAGAGCATTTACCTCCAGTATTCGCAAGTTACAGCGGCAACTTAGGCAAGATGGTCCCATCGGATCAATTGCTTGGCTTGAGGGAGAAGTATCAGGAATACTAAGTAATGAATCCGCGCCACCACACACTAAAACTTTACTAGGTACAACTCACAATATATTCGATCACCACTGGACAAATGATGATACTAGCTGGGCGTCCGAACTAATCGAACTTCCAGAGTTCTACTTCGAGACACCACCGAAAGCCATCGATATAGCTGCAAATTGTTTGATATGCAAAATCATAGACAAGATACCAACCGAAGAAAGCATCGTTGAAACGTTACTTTTACGAAGTGAATACTCGGCGGCATGGAAAATCGCTGAAGACCACGCAAACCCTGAGTTAATTACGAGGGTCACAAGGGCAGTTGAGCCCGCCCTCACAGAGTTAAGGGCGCGCATAGAGTCACTATCTTCAAAGTACGGATCAGAAATAGTTCAATCCTTTGAGGAGTTCAACTTATTTGAGAGAGCGGTGCGGCAGTTCGAGATAGCCGAAGCCTCGGACAATATCGATTTACTGGAAATGGTTGTCGCCGATGCGAATGATGTCAGTGAAACAGGCAACAAACCTCGACAGAAGAAATTATTACAACTATTACAATCAGCAGACGCCGTACCCTCAGACAACAAGCTGTCTCTTGCTGAGTTAGAAACACTATGGGCTACGATTATAGACTCTCGTTCTGCCGAGCGCGCGCATTTAATAGTCATTGAAAAAGCATTCAATGGCATTGAAAATAGTTTGCCCGAGTTAGCACCCAAAATAGCTGCTTTTTTTCAAGGCAACCTTAACGCCGACAGATGGCTCTCCTGTGAATCAGCAAAAGATTTTGCCGATCTGGTGCAAGAAGCATCTTCTAAACTAGCTTCCTGGGGAGCAAATGCTCATTTATTTATTCGAGACGAGAACAAAGCACTTACCATACTTTGCAGTTGGTTTCTCGATTTTGTGGAGGAGCGCGCAAAATCAATACATCAACTTGACGAAATTGAAGCTGTAGCCACAGCGCTAGATAGACTATTGGAAGTAGCTTCTTGCATACTTGATGCGGAATCTCCTGCAATCTGTCTTGTGAAGTTACACGAAACTGGAGAGTGCCCAGAGGAACAACTAAATTCCGGAACTAGAACTACGCTACCCCTAGACCAACAATCACAATTAGAAAGCCGCTCTCAATTGGACGCAGAATTGCATTCGGCCGTGAAGGAAGAGCGTTGGGCTTTCATATTAAAATTTTACAAAAAAAACGCTAAAAACAACGACGATTGGGCGCAAAACACTCAGCTACTTGCAGACGTAGCGCTCGCCTTAGCTGATGATTCTCCAAAACCAGCTCCCGCTGCCGCAGATGTGATTATATCGGCAGCAGCATGGTTATCAACTGGGCTCGAAGCGATTTCACTTTTAACCGAATCCAGAAGAGTCGAATTAGCATTTAGGATTCTTTCTGGAGCTATCTCTATAGATGGCGATCAAAATATGCCTCGTAGTACAGCCTCTGGAGGATCATGGACTGAACTATTCAATAAATTGTCACCGTTTCGACGAATGCTCACTAGCGGATTACCTACACGAACGGGAAAAGTTCTCGAACTTTTAGTAACTGGACCGTTAGGTGTGTTTGTAGCAGAACGCATTTGGGATGCAGCCACCAATACGGGTGAACCTCAAACTACTAGGGCCCCCTTGTTGGCTTTGCTGTATGAGCACGAGGCATTCGAAGCTTTAGGGCGGCTAGCTGCAAAACACGAACCAAATATAGCATCAAAACTTTCCCAGCTGTTCGAACTAAGATCAGTAGCATCTAACAGACCGGACCTCGTTCCTGTAGCACAGTCTGCCGCGGACCAAATAGCGATCTCCGCCAAAAGTGCACCGTTTAGATTGTTCATTAAGTCCCTTCCCACAGCAGCCCAAATTACTAAACCGGCGTTGATTGTCGATATAGAAGGAGGCCTACAGCTTCGAACCACGACTAAAACCGATAGCATCGTAGAATTACCTATCGTAATTAGTCCAAAAGGATTGGTACCAATAAAATTAGACGTCATGCTTTTTCCAGAGGACGACGTTACATTCAACAATAACACTAGAAAATTCGAACTTTCTAACAAGGCTACATATTTTGCTAGCGACTTTACCTTACAGTTAAAATTTGGTGCATCTTGGTTCCAAAATCGTACAGCGGGATCACGTGACGCTGTACGTCTACGTGTAAGGGCCAGAACAGTTACCGATGATTTATTCCAAGAAGATGTCATCTGCACGATCAGAAATATGGATCTATCATCTGGCAATGGCCCGAGGTTAGACACTGATACTCTGTTAGATCTGTACCCTGGCGTTAGTAACACACCCGCCCTCGGAGACGCATTCATTGGACGCGTGGATGAGCTGGAACGTTTGAACCAAGTCCTTGTCTCCGCTCGTCGTCCAAGTCCTGTGCTTTTGACTGGTATGCGTCGCATCGGAAAGACATCACTACTTTTCGCATTTCACCGACGCTTCCGCCAACCAGGTAATTTGACAGCAATCACCTTCTACATTTCTCTAGCCGAGCGGAGAGTAGAGCTCGTAAACCCCGACAGTTCCGTTGCTGAGACAATTTTCAGAGCAATTTCCCATGGGCTTGTTAGACCGAATCTCACATCCACGGACCACAACTACCCACTATGTTCAAAAATTCGATCACGTTTCGACAACGACTGGCGTTCAGCACGCAAAGCAATTCAAGAGTGCTTTGACGAAGAAAGTCTAGCTGATTCACTCATCGCTCTCAGCAACAAAATTTTAGAGTGGGTTGGAGATACAGCTGAAAGGTTTTTATTGTTAATTGATGAAGCAGAAGCTCTGGTCGCGCCATATCAAGCGGGTGGTCGGAAGAAGCTCGAGTTAGAGCAGCTACTACAAAGTTTACGGGAGATCTCACAAACGACAGGTACCGTCGGAATCCTATTGTGTGGAAGCAATCATATTAATATATTCGCCAGGGAATATAAAAATGCATTCTTCGGTAGCAGTCAGCTCATAGAATTAGAAGGCCTAAAAAACGCTAAAGAAGCTTCAGCGTTAATCGCCCCCAAAAGAGTGGCAACGTTCATACAGTTTGACGCAGCAGCTATAGAGTATGCATTTACTCTTTGTGCAGGCATGCCACAATTTCTTTGGCAAGTTGGAGCAACCACCTCCCACATTGTTAGAAGTGGAATAGCTACACGAACTGACGTACGCATAGCGATAGCTACATTGATTGGAGAGGGCAAAGTAAATCTACCATTCAAATCATATGAAATATTGGAACCCATCGACAGTATGCTTTCTTTGGAAGATGCCAGAGAACGGGATCTTCTTTGGATGCTATTGTATAGGGTGGCTGATGCTAGTTCTCTCGTTGCCGAGGATGCGACAGTTTTATTTGTAATTGATCAGGTATTAACCGGAATCGACGATCGCCCCTCATGGAATCGTCGATTGCGATCTTTGGTAGATTTAAAAATCCTGAGAATGGATTCTTCCTCATCCATTCGATTTGAAGTTCCCCTTTTCGCGGAAGGCTTCAGAGCACCTAAAAACTGGCAGGAATTTAATATTCGATTACAAGAGGTGGCAGGATGAGACGCGGGTGCGAATGGTTCACGAATAGGGCGGAAAGCATATGGAAATCTCAACCTGGCAGATCCATGTTGCTTTTAGTCCCACAAGGGTGTGACGAGACGTCAGCAGCTGAGGAGGTTATCTCTTGGACTTCTCGAAACTTTAAACCTCCAAAAAAATACAATGCATATTTACCCATCTGTTTACGGGTCACATCGGACAGCATTGAGTCAAGTGAGCACTTTGCAATTACGATTGCAAGAAAAATATCTCGCAAGCTCAATATCCCACTTGAACTTGAAGATGGTGACTTCCCAAGTGATATTTTGCAAAATGCTGTAGAGGCTGCACTTAATAAGAGTTACTTCCCCATATTAATAATTGAGCGTTTTCACGCATTCGCGATGATACCGGATTGGGGCATGGGTTCGGTACTTTCGAGAATGCGATCCCTTGAGCACGCAGGGCAACTCACTACACTGACATTCTCTCCCTTTGGTTATGAGATGATCCGACGCTCAATGGACGCTGCTCAGCCATTTCTAAACTCAGTATATGGCGACAATCATGACCAGGCAGTAATGACTCCTCTTTCAAAATCAGATTTTCTACATACTGCTACAATATTAGGCGTAGCGGCGCCTCGGGCACATTGGCTATATGCTAAGGGCGGAGGCCCTGACATGGTGTATCGAGAACTTATCAATGCGGCATCAATGGATGACGATAAAATCATAGACCATTGTATTGCTCGAACGGGAGCAACAATCGATAAATTCTTAGAGCGCTCTTTTGCAGAGGCTGGCGTGGATCGACAACTTCTCCTTGCCGCATTAGCACTAGGTCGCTTAGCTAAGCCTCAGGAAGCCTTTCTTTTAAACAATCCACTTTCAGATTTCGTCGCAAAGAAGAAAGAATCCGGAGAACTCACCTGTAGCAGCCAAATTATTGCACGAAGGATATTGCAAGGTAATCAGCCAAAATGGGCGTTATACGGTCAATGTCTAGAGGCGTTCTCAGAAGGTGATCTAGCACGAGCTGGCGAACTTGCAAAAATGCTCGACGACGAAGCTATTAGGCTTGTTGCTTTTAGGGGACTTATAACGCTACTATCGGCCGTTACATTTCAATCAGGCAGAGGCCTGCTAGGAATCGAATGGGATACTGCATCAAAGATATCCAAACAATTAATCGAAATCTCTGACGTCTGCTTAGAACCATTTACTGATTGGATCCAGAGGATGTTTGAGTGGTCCAAGGTCATTCTAAATACCAAGGGTGCAAATAGCTCTCGCCTCCAAGCAGACGCTTTCACTAAAATGGCTGCAGATCGTGAAACACGTTTAATCTTGCTGTTCATGATGTCATCTCTCGTCAAAGCAGCCGAGCGTTTAAATACACCTTTAGAAAGAGTCATGACACTGGTAAATATACCAGAAGCAATACTTCAATCATTGGCAGCTGGTTTTTGCGGCATTGATTATTCAAACGCTCCCAATGAAACGCCAGCAGCGGACTATAGCGAATACTTCGGAAGTTCAGGACAATTTAATTTTCCGACACCTGGAAAGAAAATCGCACTATCATCTTTGCTCGTAATAGTACCCGCAATTTTAAAACAAAAGAAAACAAGATTTACGGGGCGCTTAATCGATACTTCTTACATAAAACCGCTTCATCAGAAACTTATCGATTATGTACGAAACCCTGCATCTCATACGTTTGTGGCTTTTTCCGAAAAAGATGCCAACTTCCTATTACCACTATGTAATGAATGGATAGAGACATGGTTGAAAATGGAGGGTTTCAATCGAATCGAGGATTTGCCTGGTGTATATGACGCCCCCAATTTACAAAAAATGTCAGAAATATTATTTGGGTAAGAACTAATCAATATCCTCGATATATGTGAGCATCTCTCAAAACATCTTTCACGTATTGCTGCTGCAGTAGTGTGATTTAGGATGAAATTTGGTGTAGCGCTGGGAGTTTTCTATTTCCATGGATAAGCTCTCAGCACTACACCAGTAACACTTTTTCCTTCCTTGGCTAGAATGACCGTAAGTGCTCCATAAACCCCACTGACTTCAAGATGGTTAGCGCGCATAGCTAGGCGATGTAGGCGAGTAGCTCCACGGCAACAGCGCTTCGCAATCTTCAACCGAGGTCGCCAGTGGTAGCCGTTCTAATGCGTGGCGCAGACACGCATAGGGCTCTTGGTCGTTGGCTTTGGCAGATTCGACCAGGCTGTAAATTCGAGCACTTGCCGTAGCGCCTTTGGGAGTATCGCTGAACAACCAGTTCTTTCTTCCGAGGACGAAGGCCTAATCGAGCTTTCGGCAGCGTTGTTGTCGTTGCCATAAAGCTTTTGATCAGGTTAAGTGCGCTCTTAGCGCGTCCCGTCTTGCTTTTCGGCTTCACTTTTTGCGCCTCAACAAGCTAGCGCCTTACGTGCGCCTGAGTTTGTTTCAGTTACTCGCCAAGTAGCTGATGGCTTTGCCCGGGGCGCAACCGTTCTCATCAAGTGTTGACGCCGCTGGTTTCGTCCAACGAATCTCGACACCGACCGGACGGAAGAAGGTCTGTTTTTGATGGGGTCGTAAGCTTCGTTAATCAGTATCACTCCGTCATGAGGGAAGATGCAGAGTGCGAGAGGCCGCTACAGGTAGCGTCCGTTTTAGCTATCAAAAATTCGCCGGCGTATTAGCACTAATAATCTCCGCCTCATCCGCCCCAATATTCCGAAACCGATGCGGCAACGTCGTCGGAAAGTAATACCCATCCCCGGCATTCAGCACACTAATCTGCCCATCAACCGTCAACTCAACCGTTCCCCGAGTAACCAACCCACACTCCTCCCCTTCCGAATGCACAATCGGCTCTTCCCCCGAACTCGCCCCAGGCGCGTATTGCTCGCGCAACAAGCGCATCTGCCGACTCGGCACCGAAGCGCCAATCAGCAGC
>Ga0207655_1003509_pt1 | contig 11630 bp, 12 predicted proteins | sample KBSM44metaG_FD_184398 | JGI IMG/M metagenome (GOLD analysis project Ga0207655, IMG submission 184398) | Miscanthus rhizosphere microbial communities from Kellogg Biological Station, Michigan, USA - KBS M4-4 metaG (SPAdes) (version 2) | ecosystem: Host-associated > Plants > Roots > Rhizosphere >...
ATCCTCGCGGAATTTGATTTTGCCCTGCGCCACCAGTGGAGCGACTTCAGCGAGAAATGCCGGGAAGCTGTCGAAGTGATCGGGCAGCGCGAAGCCGCGGATCACGATGAATCGGTAGAGGAAGGCCTTTAACAGGTCGGGCAGGCGGTTCGGACCCTCGGCCGCGCCGGGAAAACCGTATTGCGCGATCGTGCCGCAGACAACGATTTGCGCGTGCATATTGAAATAGGGCATCAGCGCTTCAAACATGTGGCCGCCTACGTTGTCGAACAGCGTGTCCAGCCCGTTCGGCAGCGCGTTGGCGAGCTGGGCGGCAAAATCGGGCGCCTTGTAGTCGATCGCCTCGTCAAGGCCGAGCTCCTCCTTCAGGTAGCGTACCTTGTCGGCGCCGCCGGCGACGCCGACCACGCGATGTCCTCGCAATTTGGCCAGTTGCGCGGCGATCGAGCCCACCGATCCCGCCGCCGCCGTGACGACGAAGGTGCCGCCGGGTTTGGGATCGAGGAACTTGTTGATGCCGACCCAGGCGGTCAGACCGGTATGTCCCAGCACGCCCAGCGCGCTCGACAACGGCGCCGTGCCTGTATCGATCTTTTGCAAATCGGCGCCGTTGGACAACGCATATTCCTGCCAGCCGGACCAACTGACGACCTGGTCGCCGACCGCGAAATCCCGATTCCTGCTCTGTTCGACCACGGCGACCGTCGGGCCGGGCATCGGCTGGCCGATATCGATCGGCGGCAGTTCGCTCGACGCGTTGCCCATCAGGTTGCGTTGATAGGGATCGAGCGATATCAGCATGTTACGTATCAGCACCTCGCCCTCGGCAGGCGACGGCATGGGCCGGGTAACGAGGTTGAAGTCGCCCGGCGCGGCGTTTCCGTTGGGACGCGCGGCAAGGACGATCTGGCGGTTTGATGGTTGGTTCATGGTGTTTCCTTCGACGGCTTGCGCCCGTAGTATTTATGTGTCGATCGACACAGAAATGCTACGGGCGTTGCCCGAACCTGTCAACCAGTTTAATATAACGATTGATATAAAAATCGGGAGCGACCATGCAGGCTGATGTACCGCCGACACCACGCACGCGCGGACGGCCGCGTGCGTTCGACCGCCGCGCCGCCCTGGCGCGGGCCACCCGCTTGTTCTGGGAAAAGGGTTTTGAAGCGACCTCGATGGCCGAGCTCACGTCGGCGATGGGGATCGGCTCGCCCAGCCTGTATGCGGCGTTCGGATCGAAGGAGGCGCTGTACGGCGAGGCGCTCGGCTACTACCGTGACACCTATGAGGCGCTGGTCTGGAGCAGGTTCTTTTCGTCGGGTTCGGCGCGGGAAGCGATTGAATGCTGGCTGATGGATTCAGCCGCCGCGTTGACCGGCTGCCTTGCCGACATCCCGCGCGGGTGCATGGTCATGCTGTCGGCGGTCGGCAGCGAGGGCTACCCGGGCTTGGGCGACCTGGTGCGGACGGCCCGCGGAATCACGCTGGTCCGCCTGACGGAGCGCCTTGGCCGGGCGGTGGCGGACCACGAGATCCCCGCATCGGTCGATGTTCACGCACTGGCGCGCTTCATGCAGACGGTGCAGGGGGGCATGTCCATCCTGGCCCGCGACGGCGCGGACCGCTCCGAACTCGAGGCGGTGGCGCAGGTGGCGATGATGGGCTTTGACGCCCGGATTGGCGCTTGAGGCCGTTGATCGGTCTAGCGTCCTGGAGGTCGCGCAGCCATTATTGCGCGGGGCGAAATGGTGTGTTGCGCGGCGCGGCCATTCTGGTTCCGGCCGGTATTGCGCAAAATGCGGTCATCACAACCCAGCTGGAATGTAATGGACCGTCGTCATTTTATCGCCACCGGCATCGCCGTGGCATCCCCGGCCGCCGGTGCCGCGTCGCGCCCGGCGCCGCAGCCGCCCACCATCACCAAGGCCGACGGCCTCAACCCGCCGGGTATCAGGACGGCCGGTGTGCGCATGGTGCCGGTCATGGGCGGCAAGTACAAGGTGTGGACGAAAAAGATCGGCAGCGGGCCGGTCAAGGTGTTGCTGCTGCACGGCGGGCCCGGCTTCTCGCACGAGTACCTCGAGGCGATGGAGTCGTTCCTGCCGCAGGCGGGCATCGAGATGTATTATTACGATCAGCTCGGCTGCGGCAACTCGGACCGTCCCGACGATCCCGCTCTGTGGACGCTGCCGCGCTACCTGGACGAGGTGGAGGAGGTGCGCGCCGGCCTCGGGCTGGAATCGTTCGTGTTGTTCGGCCATTCGTGGGGCGGCGTGCTGGCGATCGACTACGCGCTGCGCCATCAAGCCCGTTTGCGCGGCCTCGTCATCTCGAACATGACGGCCGGGATGCAGGCGCTGAAGCGCCATCTTGCCGTGCTCAAACGGCAGTTGCCGCCGGCGGTGCTGGCGCGGCTCGAGGCGCTGGAGGCGGCCGACGCCTACGACTCGCCCGACTACGAGCAAATCATGATGGAGGAGCTCTATCCCAAATTCATCTGCCGCCTCGCGCCGTGGCCGGACGCGGTCAACCGCACGTTCGCGCACGCCAACCTAAAAATCTACCACCAGATGCAGGGACGGAGCGAATTCGTCATGACGGGAAACCTGAAGGACTGGGAGCGTTGGGATCGGCTTGGCGAGATCAAGGTCAAGGCGCTTGTCATCGGCGCCACCTACGACGAGATGGACCCGCGTGACATGCCGAAGATGGCGTCGGCGATGGGCGACGCCAAGGCGGTCATCTGCCGCAACGGCAGCCACTTGTGCATGTGGGACGACCAGGCGTTTTATTTCGAGCGCTTGCTCGCGTTCCTCAAGGGGCTATAGCCGGCGGCCGCCCACCACGGAAGCACCAGCCTAACTTGATCCCACTTGCAGTGACCGCGTCATTCCACGGCATCCGCCCCGCGCGCCGCCTTCTTTCGAAACTGCGCGGCCTTGTAGCGATTGCCGCACAGGGCCATGCTGCACCAGCGCCGCTTGTGCGCCTTGGTGCGGTCGTAAAACCACAGGATGCATTCGGGGTGCTCGCATTGCTTGACGAGGTTGAAGTCGCCTTCGACCAGCAGTTGCGCCGCCGCTTCCGCAACCGCACCCAGCATCGACGCGACCGGATCGGCGCGGACCACCCGCGTGAGCGTCAAACCGCCGTCGCTGTCACGCGCCAGATGGGGGGCGCTGACGTGGGCGTGCAGATACGGCTCCAGGCCGGCGATATCGCCGAGCCGGTCCTCCTTGCGTTCCACGATCAGCCGCCGCACCACTGCGCGCAGTGTTTTCCCCCGGGCCAGCAGCGCGGCCATGTCGACCGGGCTGCCCGAGTGTGCAGGCGAGATGCCGTGACGCGCCAGCCACTTCAGAACGTCCTCTCCGCTATGCCAATAGTTGACCGTCCGCCCGTCCACGCTGGCCTCGGTGTTAAGCAGATCCATTGCCAGGTGATCGCCCACCATCGGCGCCTCGGGTGCTCCGCTACTTGGATGCTCTTCTGCGCTCATAATTTAGTAACCGTTAAAATTTATGTTGACAGGTTACTTAAAACTTCCGATACTTCGCCTCGAGTAACCAACATAAGTCAATTATAGCGGTTATTTTGACCGCTCAACGTTTACCAGCCGAAGGAACCATCATGAACATCAAACCGTCGCTGTTCGCCGCAGCCAGCCTGGCCGTCGCCCTCGTCGCCAACGCCGCCGATAATCCTGGGCAAGTCCACCACCGGACGATGGAGGTCCAGGGCGTCAACATCTTCTATCGCGAGGCGGGCCCCGCCCAGGCACCCGTGGTGTTGCTGCTGCATGGCTTCGGCGCCTCCTCGTACATGTTTCGCAACCTGATCCCGCAGTTGGCTGCCAAGTACCATGTGATCGCGCCGGATCTGCCGGGTTTCGGCCAGACCAGCGTCATGCCCGGCAACCAGTTCGCCTACACTTTCGATAACCTCGCCTCCGTGATCGACGCCTTTACCGTGGCCAAAGGGGCGGAGCGCTATGCCATGTATGTGTTTGATTATGGCGCTCCGGTCGGCTGGCGCCTGGCGGTGAAGAGCCCGCAAAAGGTGACGGCGATCATCAGCCAGAACGGCAATGCTTACGAAGAGGGCTTGAGCGCGGGCTGGGCCGACATGCGCAAGGCCTGGGCCGAGCCGACCGCCGCCAATCGCGAGTCGTTGCGCCGCTTCAATACGCTGGATATGACCAAGTGGCAGTACACAGAGGGCGTGCGGGATACGTCGCTGATCGCGCCCGAGACCTGGCAACTGGCGCACGCCGCCATCGAGCGCATCGGCGTCGAGGCACAGATGGACTTGCTGCTCGACTATGGGCAGAACATCAAACAGTACACCCAACTGCATGAGTTTTTCCGCAGCCGCCGCCCGCCGACGCTGGCGATCTGGGGCAAGAACGATCCCTTCTTCGTGCCGGCCGGCGCCGAAGCGTTCAAGCGCGACAATCCTAAGGCCGAAGTGCGCTTCCTGGACACGGGCCATTTCGCCATCGAGACCCACGGCCAGGAGATCGCCACGCAAATGCTGGAATTTCTGAACCGTAACGTCAAGCGCTGAGTAACAGCTCGCGGTAGCGCCAAGTATCCGTAACCATGTGGACTGATCTGTGACATATGTCACAGACCTGTTTGCCGGACGACGGGGCAAGTCTGACTACAAGGGCTTCCCAATAAACTAAAGGTCTTTTAAACCGGATAATTCACTCATTGGATTTTGAGTTTGCTCAGCAAGACGGAAGGCCGGCCTGCTTGACTATAAACGGTCATGTTGAGAGCGGGTATGTTTCACGGCTCGGACCCTCGTGATCGACGCGTGGCGATCCTCATTCATTCGTCGGATCTGAGCTTCAGTCCCGTCAGTGTGCAGATATTGCCCGCACGCGCCGGTAGCGCCAGCGGGGATCGTGCGCCCATCACTAGCAGCGTGCGCAGGTAGCGTTCGCCGGCCTTGGTGGTGCGTCCCAGCCGGATCTTGCCGCCCGAGCCATGCCGGCCGGGGACCAGCCCCAGCCAAGCGGCGAGCTGGCGGCCGTTGTGAAAGTCGCGGCCGTTGCCGATGGATGTGGTCAGCGCCGTGGCGGTAGTGTGGCCGATGCCGCGCAATCGCACCAGCCTTTGGCTGGCCTCGTCGGTCACGGCAATCTGCTTGATATGGGAGTCGTATTGATCGATGCGCTCATCGAGCGCCCTGATGTGACCGAGCAAGTCGGCAAGATGACGCCGAACTCGGCGATCAGTCCCCGCAGCCGGTTGATCGCGGCGGTGCGCTCGGCGACAAAGCCGCTTCGGACGCGATGGATGGAGAGCGTGATCTGCGCGTCCACCGACTTGACCGGGACAAACCGCATGTTGGGCCACGACACCGCCTCGCAAATGGCGGCGGTGTTGTTGGCGTCGTTCTTGCCGTTGGCTCCTTGCATCCGATACGGGGCGACGAGCTTCGGCGCCATCAGCATGGGTGTATGGCCGAACTGGACCAGCACGCGGGCTAGGAGGTGGGCGCCGCTGCACGCCTCCATGCCGATGACGCGCGGCGGCAACCGGGCTAGCAACTCCACCAATTGATCGCGATGGATATTGGGCCGAACTTAGCAGGGCTTTCCTTGCGCGTTGACGGAATGGACCGCGAACACATTCTTGGCCAGGTTGATACTGACGTATTGGGCAACGTGTGCCGCGTCGGCGGCCGAAGTGTTTAGCTTTTTCATGACTTCCCTTCTCGATAACGGCTGGGACTCGCCAATTCGTTAGACCATGAAAACCTATGGTTGACGCTTCACCGTAGGTCTCGGGACGGAGAAGTCCATGACATTCATTCGGATACGGTCTGAGCAATGGGCGTTAATCCCAAGTTGACGTGAGAATGGGCTGTACATCGCCGTGAAAAACGCCCGCAATCGTCTGATTTGCGTGGAGTTGAGTCAGTGCCAGCGAAGCAAGTCCAAATCGGCGACAGCCAAACTTAACGAATAACGGTAACTCGTGAAACGCTCGATACGTGACCTAGCGCTTGAATGGACTTAAGAATCATTTCCTTTGCTTCCGACATTTTTCGCGCTCGATGTTTGACCGCAGCCAAGTCGTCGCCTTGGAAAACAGCATGCACGCTGTCGCCTTCTCCATGTCTTATTGCCACCGGCCGCAGATGATCAAGCGCGATGATCATTTCATGGACGCCAATTACTATCTCGTAGGAAGGCATCTCGTGCAATGGAATCGCCCTTAGCGCATGCGTGATGGTATCAATGGCATCGACATTTATAGTTGAAAAAAAATAGTCGCTGAAGCTGCTAATTCCGACCGTATGCTTGCGCATATTCTCCACCTCGGCATCGGCCCTTTCCACAAGGGCCGCTACAGCGTCGAGGCGACGACCGAGTGATCGTGATTCCGCTAGGTCTGCCTGCCTTCCCTGCAAGTACATTATAAGAACCGCAAGGGCCAGTCCTATGATAGAACCGAAAGCTTGCACCCACGCGGCAGCAGTTTCGGATCGCAATGGCGGAAGAAAAACTAGCAACATGATCAATACAATGCCAGAAAGAAGAGCGCCAACAATTAGTTGCATTACTACGCTGATTTTAGATTCGGACACGCTTGCCCCTTTTTTGTTGATCAAAAATCTAAGCTTAGCCGCAATATCCGCAGATGTCTCGTCTCGGCAAGCCTGCGGCTCCTAAATCAGCTCTCCTTGCGCATCCCCGACCAAGTCACGCGGGCCAGCTTCTGACCAGCTGAGTAATTATCGTAAGTGTGTGCAAAATGGAAAATTCTTTGTGCTGGTCCGCTCTTGCGACGAGTAACCATGGGCATCATCCAGTGACTCGGACAATCGTACAGGGAGTGAGTTTTGAGAGCGCTCTCATGAGGTTTGACATTAGTGGCAGAAGGGCCGGCAGCGCATTGGAGTGCGCGTCAAGGACGACGACGGCCAGTGGCAGGTTTCTTAAGTTTTGTTGGTATGGCAGATTCTTATCGACAGTAATTAGTGCGTCGAATTCTGCGGCAGAATGAGTTAGTAACGCGCCGTTCTTCATTCCAACCCAACCCTTATCTCTCACAGTCTTGACTGAGTGGCCAGGCAAGTGATGTCGCAGGGCAGCGGGTACCGACTCGTCAAGCAGAAGTCGCATCTGCAAGTAGGCGGTTCTTGGCCGCCTGAAGGACCGAGAGGGCGGCCTCGCGTGAGACACTGGGAAAGTCTGCCAAAAAATCGTCCAAAGAGGCTTGGCCCTCGAGATAGTCAAAGAGATTTTTTACTAGTACACGCGTCCCTTGGAAGCACGGAGCGCCACTCATAATTTCCGGATCAATTTGGATGTGATGGATCTTCATGACTGCCTCCGCTTGTAAAGCGTATCACATACTGGCGCATCCGGCAGCTTCCTAGGACCCATGCCGTAGCGCCGCGGATATGAAAACGCCCCGCAAGTCTTGCGGCTTGCGGGGCGTTGCTCGGGACTAATCCTGCCCGGTTTAACCGGCCAGCTTGGCCTTCAGCAGCTCGGTCAGCTGGGCCGGGTTGGCCTTGCCGCGCGAGGCTTTCATCGCCTGGCCGATCAGCGCGTTGAGCGCCGCTTCCTTGCCGGCGCGGTACTGCTCCACCGATTTGGCGTTGGCGGCGATGACGTCGTTGACGATCGCTTCCAGCGCGCCGGTATCGGAGATCTGCTTCAGACCCTTGGCTTCGATGATGGTGTCGACCAGGTTCTCATCCGACGATTTGGCCTCCCACATGCCGGCGAAGACTTCCTTCGCCGCCTTGTTGGAGATGGTGCCGTCGGCGATGCGCTTGAGCAGCGCGGCCAGCTGCGCGGCCGATACCGGCGCATCGTCCAGGTCGACGCCTTCGCGGTTCAGGGTCGACGAGACGTCGCCCATCAGCCAGTTGGCGGCGGCCTTGGCGTTTTCCTTGCCGGCTTTTTCCACCACGGCGACGAAGTAGGTCGCCATCGATTTGGACGCGGTCAGCACCAGCGAGTCGTATTCCGGCAGCGCGTATTCGCTGACGAAGCGCGCGCGCATGGCGGCCGGCAGTTCCGGCATCGAGGCCTTCACCTGCGAGATCCATTCGTCCGAGATCACCAGCGGCGGCAGGTCCGGGTCCGGGAAGTAGCGGTAGTCCTGCGCGTCTTCCTTGCTGCGCATCTCGCGCGTCTCCTTGCGGTCCGGATCGTACAGGCGCGTCGCCTGCACCACCTTGCCGCCGTCCTCGATCAATTCGATCTGGCGGCGCACTTCGACGTGCACAGCTTCCTCGATGAAGCGGAACGAGTTCAGGTTCTTGATCTCGCAGCGGGTGCCGTATTCCTTCTGGCCCTTAGGACGCACCGAGACGTTGACGTCGCAGCGGAACGAGCCTTCCTGCATGTTGCCGTCGCAGACGCCGAGCCACATCACCAGTGAGTGCAGCGCCTTGGCGTAGGCCACCGCTTCGGCGGCGCTGCGGATCTCCGGTTCGGAGACGATTTCCAGCAGCGGCGTGCCGGCGCGGTTCAAGTCGATGCCGCTCATGCCGGCGTAGTCCTCGTGCAGCGATTTGCCGGCGTCTTCTTCCAGGTGGGCGCGCGTCAGGTTGACGGTCTTGGTGACGAATTCGCCATCCTTTTCGAAGCCGAACGTCAGCGAGCCGCCGATGACCACCGGGTCTTCGAATTGGCTGATCTGGTAGCCCTTCGGCAGGTCCGGATAGAAGTAGTTTTTGCGGGCGAAGATCGACGCCGGCGCGATCTTGGCGCCGACGGCCAGGCCGAAGCGGATGGCGCGGTCGACGGCCTGCTTGTTCATCACCGGCAGCACGCCGGGCAGCGCCAGGTCCACCGGACTGGCTTGCGTGTTCGGCTCGGCGCCGAACTTGATCGGCGAGCCGCTGAAGATTTTTGATTCGGTCGTGAGCTGCACGTGGTTCTCAAGACCGATGACGACTTCCCATTCCATATGATTCTCGCTGTATTCTGTGTGGTGGATGCTTAGACGCCGGCCGGAGCGCGGGTGTGCCAGTCGGTCGCCAGCTGGTACTGGTGGGCGACGTTGAGCAGCTTCGCTTCGCCGAAATGCTTGCCGATGATTTGCAGTCCCACCGGGCGGTTGGCGTTCTTCTCGCCCTGGCCGAAGCCGCAAGGGATCGACATGCCGGGCAGGCCGGCCAGGCTGGTCGACAGGGTGAAGATGTCGGCCAGGTAGGCGGCGACCGGGTCGTCCGATTTGTCGCCCAGGTCCCAGGCGACGGTCGGCGCGACCGGCCCCATGATGACGTCGCAGACGGCGTTCGGGCCGTTGAGCACCGCTTCGAAGTCCTGCGCGATCAGGCGGCGGATCTTTTGCGCCTTGAGGTAGTAGGCGTCGTAGTAGCCGTGGCACAGCACATAGGTGCCGACCATGATGCGGCGTTTGACCTCGGCGCCGAAGCCTTCGGCGCGGGTCTTGCGGTACATGTCCGACAGGTCCTTGTACTCGGCGGCGCGGTGGCCGTAGCGCACGCCGTCGAAGCGCGACAGGTTGGACGAGGCCTCGGCCGGGGCGATCATATAGTAGGCCGGGATCGACAGCGCGGTGTTCGGCAGCGAAATATCGACCAACTGCGCGCCCAGGGCCACATATTGCGCCAGCGCGGCGCGCACGGCCTGTTCGACGTCGGTGGCGAGGCCTTCGCCGAAGTATTCTTTCGGCACGCCGATGCGCAGGCCGGTCAGCGGCTGGCCCAGCTCACGCGTGAAGTCCTCGTCGATGCCGCCCAGTTCCGGGGTCAGCGAGGTCGAGTCGCGCTCGTCGAAGCCGGCCATGGCGTTGAGCAGCAGCGCGCAGTCCTCGGCCGTTTGCGCCATCGGGCCGCCCTGGTCGAGCGACGAGGCGAAGGCGATCATGCCGAAGCGCGACACGCGCCCGTAGGTCGGCTTGATGCCGGTGACGCCGCAGAAGGCGGCCGGCTGGCGGATCGAGCCGCCGGTGTCGGTGCCGGTGACGGCCGGCGCCAGGCGCGCGGCGACGGCGGCGGCCGAGCCGCCGGACGAGCCGCCCGGCACGGCGTTCTTGTCCCACGGGTTCTTGACCGGGCCGAAGGCCGAGTTCTCGTTGGCCGAGCCCATGGCGAATTCGTCGCAATTGAGCTTGCCCAGCGTGACCATGCCGGCCGCGCGGAACTTCTCGACGACGGTGGCGTCGAACGGGCTGACGTAGTTGGCCAGCATTTTGGAGCCAGCCGTCGAACGCCAGTCGCGCGTGACGAAGATGTCCTTGTGGGCGATCGGCACGCCGGTCAGCGCGGTGGCGGTGCCGGCGGCGATGCGGGCGTCGGCCTCGGCGGCCTGCGCCAGGGTCAAGGCGCGGTCCACGTGCAGGAAGGCGTTCAAGTCGCTTTGCTCGATACGGTCGAGGAAGTGCGTGGCCAGCTCGGTGGCGGTGACGGCTTTGCTCTGCAGGAGCGCGGACAGCTCTTTAAGGGTTTTGGTGTGCATGGCGTTTCAATTCAATTCGGGGAGGATCGAGGCGAAGATGGGGGCAAACACGTGGCAAACCACGGCGCTTTTTGCTTATTCGATCACTTTCGGCACCAGGTACAAGCCATCCTGTGTCTTCGGCGCGACGGCCTGGTAGTCCTCGCGGCGATTGGCCTCGGTGGCCGCGTCCTCGCGCAGGCGCAGGGCGATGTTGTTCATGTGCGCCGCCAGCGGGTGGCTCAGCGGGGCGACGCCGTCGGTGTCGACCGCTTGCATCTGTTCGGCCAGCGCGAAAATGCCATTCAGCTGCTCGAGCGCGGTGGCGCTCTGCTGCTCGCTCATCTCAAGTTGGGCCAGTTTGGCAATGCGTGTTACGTCGGATAGGGTCAGGGACATAGCGAATGGCGCGGACGGGCCGCGCGGGGTTTAATTGTTACATTGATAAAAAACTTGAAGTTCTGGCTAATCGCTGGCAAAAGCGGACGATTGCCGCTTAACTTGCAAGCTGGGCCGATACACTTTTGGGTGGATTTTCGGCAAATCGCATTCAAATTATAAGGTAGAATGGCGGGTTGATGCGTTGCCGGGGCTGAATCATTGCTGCCGCCGCTCACCACAGGACATCTTTCTACAGCTTACGCGCACCCAGTAGCGCCACAGGACACACATGTTTGGTTTTTTACGCAGGTATATCTCCACCGATCTGGCCATCGATTTGGGCACGGCCAACACCTTGATTTACGTCCGCGGCCAGGGCATCGTTCTGGATGAACCATCGGTCGTCGCGATCCGCCAAGAGGGCGGCCCCAATGGCAAGAAAACCATTCAGGCGGTTGGTAAGGAAGCAAAGCAGATGCTGGGTAAGGTCCCCGGCAACATCGAGGCGATCCGCCCGATGAAAGACGGCGTGATCGCCGACTTCACCGTCACCGAGCAAATGCTCAAGCAGTTCATCCGCATGGTGCACGACTCCAAATTCTTCCGTCCTTCCCCGCGCATCATCATCTGCGTGCCGTGCGGCTCGACCCAGGTCGAGCGCCGTGCGATCCGCGAATCGGCACTCGGCGCCGGCGCCTCGCAGGTGTACCTGATCGAGGAGCCGATGGCCGCCGCGATCGGCGCCGGCCTGCCGGTGTCGGACGCCACCGGCTCGATGGTTGTCGACATCGGCGGCGGCACCACCGAG
>Ga0207655_1003512_pt1 | contig 11627 bp, 10 predicted proteins | sample KBSM44metaG_FD_184398 | JGI IMG/M metagenome (GOLD analysis project Ga0207655, IMG submission 184398) | Miscanthus rhizosphere microbial communities from Kellogg Biological Station, Michigan, USA - KBS M4-4 metaG (SPAdes) (version 2) | ecosystem: Host-associated > Plants > Roots > Rhizosphere >...
CCGACGCGCACGCCGAAACGCTTCGCGGGCACGAGATGGCCGATCTCGTGCAGGGCGATGGATGCCGCCAGTCCGACGACGAGCAGCACCACGCCGACGATGAAGGCAATGACGGTCACGCAAGAAGGCTACCGGCGCACGCTTTGAGTTTGCTCGGTCCGAGGCACGTGCCCGGCTAGGCTCGTGGGGTGCCCGAGCGACCGATGTCCCGCCCCGTGCGGGCCCTGCGCGGCTCGGGCGCCGCAGCGATCGCGACGGTGCTCGCCTCGACGGGTCACACGATCGGCGGGGGCACGGCCCCCGCGCTGTGGCTCATCGTCGCCGTGACGCTGCTGGCGGCGCCGCTCGCCGTCGCTCTCGTCGGCCGACGGCGAAACCTCCCCCGCCTCGCTGCCGCGGTCGCCGCCGCTCAAATCGCACTCCACACCGCGTTCGCCGTCGTGGGTGATGCCACTCCGGCCGCCAGCGCCCACGGCCACATGTCGATGGTCGCGCCGACCATGGCGGGACCTCTTCCGGCGGTCGGCCATCTGAGCGCCGACATGCTCGCGGGGCACCTGGTGGCTGCGCTCATCACGATCGCTGCGGTCGCCTATGGCGAGCAGATGGTCGCGATGATCGCGCGCGGGATCCGCCGTGTGCTGGCCCGTGTGCAGCAGAGCGCCCCCGCCGAGCACCCCGTCCCACCCGCCTTCGCGGACGACGTGCGGCCCGATCCTTCCGCACCGCTCCTCACCGCTCTGACCCGACGGGGTCCGCCTGCGTTCGCACGCTGAGCACCGCCGCACCCGCGGCTTCCTCGCGGCGTAAGGCCGGATCATCGCGGCGCGCGGTCGCACCATCACCGACATCGTGTTCGCCGCGTTCGCACGGCGACGTTCGCCGCATCCACAGAGACACCTGTACAGAAAGAGCACCCTGATGACCTCCTCCACCCGTACCCGCCGCCGCACCCGCACCATCGCCGGTGTGATCGCCGGCGCCGCCCTCGTGCTGGCCGCGCCGCTCGCCGCATCGGCGCACGTCCACGTGACCCCCGACGAATCGGCGGCCGGCTCGACGACTCGGCTCGCGTTCTCGTTCAGCCATGGCTGCGACGACTCCCCCACCACCTCCGTGACCATCACGATGCCCCAGGGCATCGACGGGGTGAAGCCCGTGCTCGACGGCGCGTGGAAGATCTCCCGCGAGCTCAACACCGACGGCGTGCCCACGAGCGTCACCTTCACCGCGCTCGCCCCCGTCGAGTCGGGCGTCGCGGCATCCGTCGCTCTCGACGTGATCTTCGCGTCGTCGGCTGCGAACACATCGGTCGCGTTCCCCGTGCTGCAGAGCTGCGTCGTCGGATCGACCGACTGGTCGCAAGTGGCCGCCCCGGGGCAGACCGAGGACGACCTGGCCTCCCCCGCGCCCGTCGTCTCCGTCGGCGCGGTCACCTCCGACACCGGCGACGACCACGGCGCCGCCGGACACACGGACAGTGATGGTGACGCGCACGGATCGACGAATGCCGCCGCGCCGATCGCCGAGGCCGACCCCGTCGCGCGGTGGTTGGGCGCCGGCGCACTGGTGGCAGCTCTCGCCGCACTGGTGGTATCACTGCTGCGTCGCCGGCGCGTCTGAGGACTCCCGAGCCCGACGTTGGGCGGGCCCGACGGTACACACAGCGTGACCGTCGGGTCCGCTCATCGGGAGATGAGGGAAAACACACAGGGATCGCACATCTCCGGGCAAAAGCATCAAGAGACGATGACTCCCGACGCCGATAACAACCTTCCGCCCATCCTCCGTCCCGCGCGCCCACCGCGGCGCTCGCTGAGTGATCTCGTGAGCCGATTCAGCGGCCGCCTGTGCTCCGGCAGTGGCGACGTTCTCCTCACCGGCATGACGCTGTCGGCGGACGACATCCGCCCCGGCGACGCGTTCGTCGCATTACCGGGCTCCCGTTATCACGGCGCCGAGTTCGCGTCGGTGGCGGCGGAGCGGGGGGCGGCGGCGATCATCACCGATGACAACGGTGCCGCCCTCATCTCCGATCCCGACCCGCCCCTCGTGACCGTCCCCGACCCACGCGCGCTCCTGGGAGCGATGGCGGCGTGGATGTACGGCACCGACACCGACCTGCCCCATCTGCTCGCTGTCACCGGCACGAATGGAAAGACCAGCGTCGCGCATCTGCTGAAGGCGATTCTCACCCAGTTGGGCGTCGTCGCCGGGCTCTCCTCCACCGCCGAGCGCCACATCGGATCCGAAGTGATCACGTCGCGGCTCACGACCCCGGAAGCGACCGAGTTCCACGCTCTTCTCGCCCACATGAAGGAGCGAGGGGTCGAGGCGGTCGCCGATGAGGTGAGCGCGCAGGCGCTCGTCCGTCACCGCGTCGACGGGATCGTCTTCGACGTCGCGGGCTTCACGAACCTCACGCACGACCACCTCGACGACTTCGGCGACATGGACACGTACTTCCACGCGAAGCTGCCCCTTTTCACGCCCGAGCACAGCCGCCGCGCCGTCGTCAGCCTGGACTCGGACTATGGCGCGCCGCTGGTCGCCGCGTCCAGGGTTCCGACGACGACCATCGTGACACCGGCGATCGCGTCGGCTGCCGCCACCGCGGAGTGGACGGTGGACATCACCGCGGAACGACAGGATGGCACGGCTTTCACCCTCCGCGGACCGGGCGGCCGCGAGCTGAACACCACCGTGCCCGTGATCGGACGCCATATGGCGGCCAACGCCGGACTGGCCATCGTGATGCTCGTCGAGGCGGGCTACGAATGGGACCGCATCCTCGACGCGCTCGAGGGCACGCGGATCGAGGCAGCCCTCCCCGGGCGCACCCAGCGCATCTCCGGCGAGGGCGGCCCGGCGGTCTATCTCGACTTCGGCCACTCCCCGGATGCCTTCGACAAGACCCTCGCGGCCGTGCGACGTGTGACGCCCGGTCGCGTGCTGATGCTCTTCGGCGCCGACGGCGACCGTGACGCCACCAAACGCTTCGACATGGGTCGTGTCGCCGCACTCGGCAGTGACATCCTGATCATCACCGATCACCATCCCCGACACGAGAACCCGGACGACATCCGGAAGGAACTGTTGGCGGGAGCCCGCGCCGCACCCGCACGCACCGAGATCCTCGAGTTCTCGCCTCCCGAGCGCGCCATCATCGAGGCCGTGCAGCGGGTGGGCGACGGCGATGCGATCCTGTGGGCCGGCCCGGGCCACCAGGACTACCGCGACATCCGAGGAGTTCGTGCCCCCTACTCCGCGCGCGAACTCGCGCGACGGGCGCTCGCAGTGGCCGGATGGTCGCCGCCGCCGCCGACCTGGCACGTCCCGTATCCCGAAGACTCGACGCCGCCGTCGGATCCGACCCGCCCGGCGTAGCGGATCACATTGTGGACTGACCACAACCGACGCCGCACGCACACGCGCATTCCTCGCGTTTTCCTCTATGTCCTCGCTGTGGTCTGACCACTAGGGATATGCTGAAGTCACGACTCGCCCACGGATGGGTGGACGGGCCGCTCCCACGAGGATTTGAGGAAGCGAATCATGACTACCGTCACCCCCTCCGCACAGGATGCACAGCCCGTCGCCTGGAACGGCTTCACCGCCGGACCGTGGCAGGACGAGATCGATGTGCGCGATTTCATTCAGCGCAACTACACGCCCTACCTGGGCGACGCGTCGTTCCTGACGGGCGCCACCGCCCGCACCACCCGCGTCTGGGACACGTTGTCGGCGATGTTCCCGGTCGAGCGCGAAAAGGGAATCTACGACGTCGACGCCCACACGCCCGCCGGCATCACCGCGCACGGCCCCGGGTACATCCGGAAGGACGACGAGGTCATCGTCGGCCTCCAGACCGACGCCCCCCTGAAGCGCGCGATCATGCCCAACGGCGGATGGCGCATGGTCGAGGGGGCCCTCGAGACCTACGGCTACGAGGTCGACCAGACGCTCAAAGAGATCTTCACGACCTACCGGAAGACCCACAACGAGGCCGTCTTCGACGTGTACACGCCGAACGTCCGCGCAGCCCGCAGTTCGCACGTCATCACGGGCCTCCCCGACGCCTATGGCCGTGGTCGGATCATCGGCGACTACCGTCGCGTCGCGCTCTACGGCGTGGACCAGCTGATCGCGGCCAAGAAGATGGACAAGCTCGGCCTCGACACGACGCCGTTCACCGAAGAGGTCGTCCGGATGCGCGAAGAGCACGCGGAGCAGATCCGGGCGCTCGGCGAACTGAAGCAGATGGCCGCGTCGTACGGGTTCGACATCTCCGGCCCGGCCACCACCGCTCGCGAAGCCGTGCAGTGGCTCTACTTCGGCTACCTCGCCGCCGTCAAGGAGCAGAACGGCGCCGCGATGTCGCTCGGACGCACCTCGACGTTCCTGGACGTCTTCATCGAGCGCGACCTGCAGGCCGGCCTCATCACTGAGACCGAGGCGCAGGAGATCATCGACGACTTCGTCATCAAGCTGCGCATCGTGCGCTTCCTCCGCACCCCCGAGTACGACAGCCTGTTCTCCGGCGACCCGACGTGGGTCACCGAGACGATCGGCGGCATGGGTGAGGACGGGCGTCCGCTCGTCACGAAGAACTCGTTCCGCTTCCTGCAGACGCTCTACAACCTGGGCCCGGCGCCCGAACCCAACATGACCGTTTTCTGGAGCCCGGAGCTTCCGCAGGGGTTCAAGGACTACTGCGCACAGGTGTCGATCGACACGTCCGCGGTGCAGTACGAGTCGGACGAGATCATCCGACCCGCGTGGGGGGATGATGCCGCGATCGCATGCTGCGTGAGCCCCATGCGCGTCGGCAAGCAGATGCAGTTCTTCGGTGCGCGCGTGAACCTCGCCAAGACGCTGCTGTACGCGATCAACGGCGGACGCGACGAGGTCACCGGCAAGCAGGTCTCCCCCGTCACCGCTCCCGTGGGCGACGGCCCCCTCGACTTCGACGACGTCATGGAGCGTTTCGACAAGACGATGGACTGGCTCGCCGAGACGTACGTCGAAGCGCTCAACTGCATCCACTGGTCGCACGACAAGTACGCCTACGAACGCATCGAGATGGCCCTTCACGACAAGGACGTGCTGCGCACGATGGCCTGCGGCATCGCGGGGCTGTCGGTGGCCGCCGACTCGCTGTCGGCCATCAAGTACGCGACGGTCACTCCCGTTCACGACGAACGCGGCATCGTCGTCGACTACGTGACGGAAGGCGACTTCCCGAGCTACGGCAACGACGACGACCGGGCCGATCAGATCGCGGTCGGGCTCGTGGAGAGCTTCATGACCAAGATCCGCCGCCACCCGATGTACCGGAACGCCCTGCCGACCCAGTCGGTGCTGACGATCACCTCGAACGTCGTCTACGGCAAGGCCACGGGCAATACCCCCGACGGCCGGCGTGCGGGCGAACCGTTCGCCCCGGGTGCGAACCCGATGAACGGCCGCGACACCCACGGCATGCTCGCCTCCGCTCTGTCGGTCGCCAAGATCCCCTACGCCCAGTCGCAGGACGGCATCTCGCTGACCAACACCGTGGTGCCGAGCGGCCTCGGACGCACGGTCGACGAGCAGGTGCGCAACCTCGCGGGCCTGCTGGATGCCTACGTCGGCTCGCACGGGTACCACATGAACGTCAACGTGCTGAACCGCGAAACGCTCGAGGACGCCATGGAGCACCCGGAGAACTACCCGCAGCTCACGATCCGCGTCTCCGGATACGCCGTGAACTTCGTGCGGCTCACGCGCGAGCAGCAGCTCGACGTGCTGTCGCGCACCTTCCACGGCTCGATGTGACCCGGCGCTCCCGGTAACGACACGAACAGCAGAGAGAAGCTGAGGACCATGGCTGCGACGATGCTCCGTCGCCACGCGTGCAACGCGGTGCCCACCTCGCTGCCTCTTCCCGATGACGCGGTGCGCCTGGAGGTTCCCCTCCAGGCGCCCGCCCATCGGCGCAGCGGCGCGGGGCTCGACGGGCTCGAGGTCTCCGACGTCGATCGCCACGAACGGCTCACCGCCATGCGGGATGGCCGGCTCGGTTCGGTCCACTCATGGGAACTCGTGACCGCGGTGGACGGGCCGGGAACGCGCCTGACCACGTTCCTCAGCGGCTGCCCGCTGCAGTGCCTCTACTGCCACAACCCCGACACCCTCGCGATGAAGGACGGGCAGCCCGTCACGAGCGATGAGCTGCTCGCCCGCATCGCGCGCTACACCGCCGTGTTCCGCGCCACCGGAGGAGGTATCACGCTCTCCGGCGGCGAAGTGCTCATGCAGCCCGCTTTCGCCGCACGCATCCTCGGCGGGGCGAAGGAGCTCGGCATCCACACCGCCCTCGACACCTCCGGCTACCTGGGGGCCGCGGCCTCCGACGCGATGCTCGACGACGTCGATCTCGTACTGCTCGATGTCAAGAGCGGTGACCCGGAGACCTATCGCACCGTCACCGGCCGCGAGCTCGAGCCCACCCTCGCCTTCGGACGACGTCTCGCGGAGCGCGCGAACGGACCCGAGGTCTGGATCCGTTACGTCCTCGTCCCCGGGCTCACCGACGAGGTCGACAACGTCGAGGCGGTCGCGGCGTACGCTGCCTCCCTCAACGAGATCCGCCCCGGCACCGTGACGCGCGTCGAGGTCCTGCCGTTCCACCAGATGGGCCGCGACAAGTGGGACGCACTCGGCCGCGAATACCGGCTCGCCGACACCGAGCCCCCGTCGGTCGAGCTCGTCGACCGCGTGCGCGCGCAGTTCCGCGCGCACGATCTCACCACGTTCTGACCTCGAACCCTGGCCGCACTTTCCCCCCCGCGGCCGCCCGCCCCGATCATCCCCGATCGGGCGCCGACCGGACCGCCCATCCCATCCCTTCCCATCCCTGTGGATCGATCGGGCGGTCCGGTCCTTCTCCGCGCGTCGGAAGTGTCCCTCGGGCTCTCGCCGTCACGACGCGGCGATAGCCGCATCCGCAGCGGTGCGCGCCCACGCTTCGGCGTCGGCCAGCGCTTCCCGCGTCAGTGCCGACGGCGCGTCGTGCGCGTCGACCACGCGCTGCACGGTGTCCAGGATGCCGGTGAAGGTCAACCGGCCCTCGTGGAACGCGTCGACGGCCTGCTCGTTGGCTGCGTTGAAGACCGCCGGATACGTCGATCCGGCTCGTCCCACGTGTTTGGCCACGGAGACGGCCGGGAAGGCGTTCTCATCGAGGGGTTCGAAGGTCCACGAGCTCGCACGCGTCCAATCCAGCGGCGTCCCGACACCGCTCACGCGATGCGGCCAGTCCAAGCCGAGCGAGATCGGCAGGCGCATGTCGGGCGGCGATGCTTGAGCGATCGTCGAGCCGTCGACGAACTCGACCATCGAGTGGACGACCGACTGGGGGTGCACGACGACGTCGATCGCGTCGTAGTCCACACCGAACAGCAGGTGCGCCTCGATCACTTCGAGTCCCTTGTTCACGAGAGTCGCCGAGTTCGTCGTGACCACGCGTCCCATGTTCCACGTCGGGTGCGCGAGCGCCTCCGCGGGGGTGACGCCCACCAGCTCGGCGGAGCCACGGCCGCGAAACGGCCCGCCGGATGCCGTGAGCACGAGGCGTCGCACCTCGCCGGACGTTCCTGCGCGGAGCGCCTGCGCGATCGCGGAATGCTCCGAGTCGACGGGCACGATCTGTCCGGGGGCCGCAACCGCGGTGACGAGGTCGCCGCCCACGATCAGCGACTCCTTGTTCGCGAGAGCGAGGGTTCGGCCGTGCTCGAGCGCGGCCAGCGTCGGCCCGAGGCCCACCGAGCCGGTGATCGCGTTGAGAACGACGTCGGCGTCCACGTCGCGAACGAGCTGTTCCGCTTCGACCGCACCGAGCGCCGTGTGCTCCACGGCGAACTCGGCGGCCTGCGCGGCGAGCACCTCGGCGCTGCGTCCCGCGGCGAGCCCCACCACCTCGAATCGGTCGCGACGGGACCGGATCACGTCGAGAGCCTGCGTGCCGATCGAGCCCGTCGAACCGAGAATCAGGATGCGGCGCATTCCGTCAGCCTAACGCCGCGTCCCACGGATTCCGTGGCGCCCGGTGTTGTCAGGTGTTGTCAGGTCTCGCCAGGTGTCTCCACCTCGCGCCCCGGAAAGCCGTCTACTGCGACTGCGAGGTGGCGGCGCCGAGGATGTCGACGACGAACACGAGGGTCTCGCCCTTGAGATCGGTGGTGTTGATCTCGCCGTCGCCGTAGCCGTCGGCCGGCGGCATCACCACGAGGACCTGCGAACCGACCGTCTGCCCCTCGAGCGCCTTGCGGAAGCCGGGGACCACGCCCGTCGTGGTGAAACTGGTCGGCACGCCGCCCTTGTCCCACGTCGAGTCGAAGGTCTCGCCGTTCGACCAGCGCACACCCGTGTACTGCACGAGCACCTGGTCGCCGCTCTGCACGGTCGCGCCGTCGCCCTTCTTGAGAGTCGCGATCTGGGTCTCCGCGGGCGGGTTCCCGCCGGGCAGCGTGATCTTCGGAGCACCGTTGTCGCCGAGCTCCACGGTCGGCATCCCCGCGACGGGTGCCTGCGCGGCACCCCACGCGGCGCTCGGAACGACCGAGAGGAGGTCGACGACGTAGACCTGCGCACCGCCCTGTTCGCTCGCCGGGAAGGTCGCGACGACCCGCTCACCCGGTGCGCCGCAGCCGAGCACCTGGCCCAGCGGGCTCGAGGCGGAGATCTGCGCAGGAAGCAGCTGACCGGCCTGGTAGCCGATGTCGCCCATCTTCTGGCCGGTCTCGGCGTCGTACGCCGTCATGGCGTAGGAGATGAAGTCGCCCGCGACGACAGGGTCGCCGGTGCCCTTGTCGATCGTCTTCGCCTGCAGGGCGTCGATCTGCAGCGGCGCGGTGAACGACAGCGTCGGCGCGGCTCCCGCATCTCCGCTCACGGTCACGGCGTCAGCCGCGGCGCCCGACGACACCTGCGCGTCGCAGAGGTCCGCCGCGGGCGCGGCGGTGGGGCTGCCCGATGCCGCGCCCTCGCCGGAGCCGGCGCAGCCCACCAGGAGGATGGCCGACACGGCGGCGATGGACAGAGCAGCGAGCGGGCGCAGGCGCACGATGAAACCTCACAGATGGGAGACGGAAATCCCCCCTATCCTTCCCTACTTAGTTCTGTGCGCGCTGGGAGCGGTATCGGGCACGTCGGCGATCATGCGCAATACGGAATGAGATCGGGAGTACCCTCGACTGGTGACATCCGCCGCGCCCGCCCCCGATGATGCCGGCAAGGGGATGCAGAGTCCGCAGACGCAACCCGACAGCGCTCTTCCCGATGTGACGGGCATCGGGCCCACCTATGTCGTCGGACGCTGGGTGGTTGCACCGCTGGCGCGACTGGTCTACCGACCCCGCGTCGAAGGACGCAAGAACTTCCCGCGCAAGGGCGCGGTCATCCTTGCCAGCAATCACCTGTCGTTCATCGATTCCTTCGTCATTCCGATGGCCGCACCGCGTCCCGTGCGGTTCCTCGCGAAGTCCAGCTACTTCGACGGCCCCGGGATGAAGGGGTGGTTCTCACGACAGTTCTTCACCGCCGTCGGCGCGTTCCCGGTGGAGCGCGGTGCCGGTCAGGCGGCCCTCGACGCCCTCGACCAACAGCGGCGCATGCTCGAAGCGGGATGGTCGACGGCCCTCTACCCGGAGGGCACGCGCTCGCTCGACGGTCGCCTGTACAAGGGACGCACCGGCGTCGCCTTCCTCGCGCTGCAGACGGGCGCGCCCGTGGTGCCGGTGGGGTTGGTCGGCACGAACGAGATCATGCCGGTGGGGGCGAAGTTCCCGCGGCTGCGGCCGCGTGTCATCGTCCGCTTCGGTGAGCCGCTCGACCTCTCACACCACGGCTCCGCCGACTCGGGGCGCGCCCGACGTCAGGCGACCGACGAGATCATGGCCGCGATCCATGCCCTCTCCGGTCAGGAGTTGGCCCACGCGTATAACGAGGTCCCGGCATCCAACCCGGTCGAACGCCTCAGGCAGGTTCTTCCGCACGAGCGCCGCTGACCGTCACCACGGCGTCGTGGCGCACGGGGAAGTTGACCGAGTTCGCGATGAAGCACCAGTCGTGCGCCTGTGCGTGCGCCGCCTCGGCGGCGGCGATCATCGACGCGTCGGCCACCTCGACGCGGGGATGCAGCACGACCTCCGTGAACGCTCCCCCGCCGCGGCCGTCCTCGGTCATCAGGCCCGTCGCGTCATCCTCGTACGACACGACGACCACGCCGGCCTGCACGCACGCGTGGAGGTAAGACAGCAGGTGACACTCGGACAGCGCGGCGAGGAGGAGATCCTCGGGGTTCCACTTCGCGGGATCCCCGCGGAACGGACGATCACTGGAGGCCGCAAGGTCGGGTTTGCCGTCGACCGAGAGGGTCACCGCACGGTCGTAATCGCCGTACCCGCTGGTTCCCCCGCCTCGGTTGCCGGTCCAGCGACTGTGCAACGCGTAGCGGTGTTCGCCGATCATTCCGTCAGTCTGCCACCCGCCCGGCGGTGCTCGGCCGCCAGGCGCATCAGGTGGGCGTGTTCTTCGGCCATTCCCGGGTTCGCGATGCGCGGATCATCCGATCGGCCGTCGCGGATCATCTCCTCGAGGTAGCGGCGGTCGGCGTCCAGACGGGCTCGCGCGTCCCGCCCGACGTGACCGTGCCCCGGCACCACGACAAGAGCCCGCGCCGCCGCGTCCGCGAGGCGATCGAGCGCCTCGAGGTACGCCGTCAGATCGTCGGGGAAGAACGGCAAGGGCAGCTCGACGTCGCTGAGCATGTCGCCCGCGATGAGCACACGCGCACCGGGCAGCCACAGCGCCGTGTGGCCCGGGGCGTGTCCGTCGTGCACGATGAGCTCGATCTCGACATCCTTCGGCACACTGTCGTCGGGGATCTCGGCGACGACGCCGCGCACGCGACCCATCAGTTCGACCAACGGCGACGGCATCCGCGAGCCGAGATGGTCGACGAGGGCGGAGCGCTCGGATGCCGCGAGGGCGGCGGTGGCATCCGAAGCCCACCGCGGGACGTCACCGAACGCCGGATGCCACAGCAGGTGGTCGTGGTGCGCGTGCGTCGCGAACCCGGCCCGGACGTTGAGGCCCCGCTCGCGCAGAGCATCAGCCAACCCGGCCAGTTCGTCGGCGTCCCACGCGGGATCGACGAGCAGCGCATCGCGGCCGCCGACGAGCACCGTGCTGGTGGTCGCCATCCGCCGGCTGGTCGCGACCCACACCCCGGCGGCGACCTCCTCCAGCCTTCGCATACCGACTCCGCTCTCCTCGTCGCCCGCTTCTCTCTTCGCCCACGCGGGGTGGAAGTAGGCTCGTCTGCGTGTCAGATCCTCTCGCATCCCGCCGCTCGTCCGCACACGCCGGTACCATCGCCGTCGCCGACGCGGTGGAACTCGCCATCGTCGAGCGCAGCGGTTTCGTCGAGTCCCGCCACGCGGGAGCAGCGATCGTGCTCGACCCGGACGGCGTGGTGACGCTGAAGCTCGGCGACGTCGACGCGCCCATCCTGCCGCGCTCGAGCATGAAGCCGCTGCAGGCCCTCGGCTGCCTCACCGCCGGGGTGACGCTGGAGGGCGAGC
>Ga0207655_1003513_pt1 | contig 11624 bp, 4 predicted proteins | sample KBSM44metaG_FD_184398 | JGI IMG/M metagenome (GOLD analysis project Ga0207655, IMG submission 184398) | Miscanthus rhizosphere microbial communities from Kellogg Biological Station, Michigan, USA - KBS M4-4 metaG (SPAdes) (version 2) | ecosystem: Host-associated > Plants > Roots > Rhizosphere >...
AAGCCGGATGGTTCCATCCGCTGGAGTAGCCGAGCCCCACCGTGAGTTCTGGTTCGTCACCCAGCGGACCGACGTCGGAACCGCCCGTCCTCCAAGGTAGGTCCGCGAAAGATGCCCTGCATGCTGGGCAAGTGCCTCATCCGTGGCAGGCCTGCGCCGATCTGTTTTACCCGCCCGGCGCTCACCTTGCTTCTGCAGCTTCGCAAGCATGCGCCGTACCCACTCGCGCTCCTGCGATTTGGTAAAGCTTGCCGGAATCGCGACAACGGCATTACCGTCTTCCCAAAACGCAGCTACCGTCCGTCGGCGCCGGGCTGAGCGCCTGACGACTACCGGAGCGCCGTCGTCGGTGAGCATCGGAACGTCGGCCTGCCCGGCTATTGAGCGCGGCATCAGAGGTTGGTGCTCTCTGCGAGGACGGCGAGGACGGCTTCTCCGTAGCGCTCCAGTTTGGAGGGCCCTACCCCCGCCAGTCCGGCCAATTCCTCCAGCGACGCCGGCCGGGCTTCGGCTATTGCGGTTAATGTGGCATCAGTGAAGACAACGTAGGCGGGAACGTCGGCAGATTGCGCTTCATCGCGCCGCCACTGCCTCAAGGCGTCGAAGGTCTGTTCCTCGTAGGTGGGCGGGCATTGGTTGCAGCGACCCACCTTTCTCTCGGCTCCGGAGGCAAGCATGCTTCCACATACCCTGCACGACGCCGGCGCGGCAGCTTTGCGGCGCGTGGAACCTGCCCGACTCCTGGCGTTCGCGGACGCCACCGAGTCAGGCCGGAGTCCATCGAGGAAGCGGGAGGGCTTGCGGTTGGCGCGACCACCCGGAGTACGCGCAGAGGACCACGACAGGTTCAGATGCTCACGCGCACGGGTGATCCCGACGTAGAGCAGCCGGCGTTCTTCGTCCACATCCTCCGGCGTGTCAGCGAAGGAGATCGGCATGAGTCCTTCGCTGAGGCCCACCAGGAACACGGCATCCCATTCAAGGCCCTTTGCCGAGTGAAGGGAGGCAAGCGTCACACCCTGAACTGTGGGAGCATGCTGGGCCACCGAACGTTCCTGGAGCTCGTTGACGAACTCAGCCAACGTGAAAGACTCTCCGCGGGTGACTGACAACTCATCAGCCAAGGCCACCAGGGCCGCCAGCGATTCCCAACGCTCGCGAAGGGCTCCCCCGCTGTGCGGCGCGGCTTCGCTGTAGCCAAGCGAGGCAACAATGTCACGGACAATCTGGCCCAAGGGCTCCGGAGGGCCTTCCGCCACAGCCCTGGTTGCAGCCCTCAACTGCAGGATGGCATCCCGGACCTCCTTGCGCGCGAAGAACCTCTCTCCGCCGCGAAGCTGGTAACCGATCCCAGCCGACGCCAACGCTTGCTCGTAAGCTTCGGATTGCCCGTTGGTGCGGAACAGTATGGCGATCTCGCTCGCCTTGACTCCCGTGTTGAGTAGCTCCTGGATTCTGCCGGCAACGACCGCGGCCTCCGCTTCGTCGTCCGGACATTCCATGAACCGAGGCTCCGGGCCGGCCGGCCTTTGGGCGACAAGCTTGAGCGGAGGCGCCCACGCAGCATCGGCAACCGGTCCGCCACTTCGCCGGGACCCGAGGAGATCATTGGCCAGCTTAACGACCTGCGGCGTGGACCTGTAGTCGCGGATGAGCTTGACCACGGTGGCACCTGGGTAGTGTGCCTTGAAATTCAAGAGGTGCTTGGGCGAGGCCCCCGTAAAGGAGTAGATGGTCTGACTGGCATCGCCCACCACGCACAATTCGTCACGGCCACCCAGCCAGAGATCCAGGAGCCGCTGCTGAAGCGGGGAGACGTCCTGGTACTCGTCGACGACGAAGTGGCGGTATTGCTCCCTGACGGTCGCTGCCACCTTGGGATCCTCTTGGAGGATACCAACGGTAATCAACAGGACGTCTTCGAAGTCAATGACGTTGCGGTCAGTCTTAATATCCTCGTACGCCTGAAACACCCTGGACACAGCCGTGAGGTCGAAGCCACCCGGAGTCCCGCGTCCTTGTGCATTCTCCAGGTAGTTGGCAGGTGTGAGCATAGAGACTTTTGCCCACTCAATCTCTGCAGCCAAGTCCCTGATGGACGCGCGATCAGTGCTGAGGCGAAGCCTGCGTGAGGCCTCAGCGATCATGTTCGCCTTGTGGTCCAGCAGGCTGGGCAGGGTGCCGCCGATCGCCTGAGGCCAGAAGAACTGTAATTGCCTCAGGGCCGCAGCGTGGAATGTCCGTGCTTGGACATTGGCCACGCCAAGATCCCGAAGCCTGCTACGCATTTCGGCCGCCGCCCTGGCCGTGAAAGTCACGGCCAGCAGCCTCTGTGGTGAATACACCCCCGAGTGCACTCCATAGGCGATGCGGTGCGTGATGGCGCGGGTCTTGCCTGTGCCTGCACCTGCAAGTACGCACAGGGGGCCGGTCAGAGTGCTGGCTACTTCACGTTGCTCATCATCCAGGCCGCTGAGGATTCGCTCCTCAAGTGAGCCCCCGACGTCGAAAATTCCTCCTGTCACGGCTGGAGGTCTTCGATGACGCCGCCGTACCAATGCTCAATCAACGAGCGCGCAATCGACAGGCGCGTGGAGATGGTGATCTCGCCACTCAACACGGCCTCCTGCAACTCTTCCCGGCTGAACCACCGCGCGCGGGTGACCTCGACGCCGTCGGGGCGGGCAACGGCGTCGTTCGTTATTGCCGTAAAGCCCAACATGAGCGAGGCCGGGAAGGGCCACGACTGCGAACCGAGATACTGGCACGCAGTAACGCGGACACCTACTTCCTCGCCGATTTCGCGGACAACAGCCTGCTCAAGCGATTCCCCGGGTTCAACAAATCCAGCAAGGGTGGAGTAGTTCCTGGCGTCGGCAGGCCCGCCGCCACCCAAGAGAATCCTGCCGTCAGGGCCGACCACCGTAACGATGATCGCCGGGTCAGTGCGCGGATAGTGCTCAGAGTTGTCCTTGGGACACCGCCGCACCCAGCCCCCGGTTTCGATACCAGTTGGCGTGCCGCACTGCGGGCAATGCGTATGCGTCGCGTGCCAGTTGGAGATGGCACTGGCTTCGATGAACAAGGCGGTGTCAGTAGCATCGAGACGTCCGGCAACTTCCCGGAACCCGGCCCACTGCGCATCGGAAGGGATCAGGGCTGTCCCCGGCACGGGCGGCTCAGCAACTGTAAACAGCAAAACAGGCGTACCCTCGGCCACGGAAGAAGGCTGCAAGGTGGTGCCCAGGTAGATAGCAGTCAGGGCGCCAGCTTTTGCTTCGCCGAGGGCAGCCCACAGAGGACCAGCGTCCCCGAACCAGAGGCCGTCCCTGCTCACCAGCGCCTTGCGTTGGGAAATGACCATAGCCTTGGCCTTGCCGGAGACGATGAGGTCCTCAACCATGCCAGGCTTCATGCGCTCACTGGAGCCTCGGTCCACCAACGCCGGGCGCACTGGAAGAACAGTTTCCATCAAGTGGTTGGCCAGCGCCGGAGACTCCGCATAACTCATGTATCTACCGTACTGATTCGCACCGACAAAGAACATTTGGATCGGCCGCTTGTGCATATCGCAGCATTGCCGGCCGCTGAACTGACCGATGATCCACTTAGGCCTTGTTTTCGTGCGGATCTGAAGACTCGCCGCACTGCATCATGGCCATGGGCGCCACTCAATCTACCGTGGAAGACGTGAGAAGAACACCGCTCGAACTGGCCGCTGTAGCAACCGCGGCGGTGCCCGGACTGGCACCGACGGCTACAGCCTATTCCCCCGACGACGACGCCGACTTCGATTCGGCGTTGTTGCTCGACGCGGAAGGCAAGCGCTGGCGCGTCCGTTCGCCGCGCCATCCCGAGGCCAGTACCCGCCTCGAAACGGAATTCATGGTCCTGCGGGCCTTCGCGCCCGCCATCCGTGCCGAGCTTCCTTTCCATGTGCCAACCGTCGCCGGCACAGTCCGGCAGGGCGCCCTCACAACGTTCGTGTACGCCCATCTGCAGGGTTCCACGCTGTCCATTGACGAGCTATCCGCTGGCAGCCCGGCTTTGGCCCGTGATATTGGCAATGCCCTTGCCGCCATCCACGACCTCCCCCTGGCACTGGTCAACAACGCAGATCTGCCCAGCTACTCGGCCAACGAGTTTCGGCAGCGCAAGCTCAACGAATTGGACCAGGCGGCCACTACCGGCAAGATTCCTGCCATTTTGCTGCGGCGCTGGGAACATGCCCTTGAGGACGTCGCACTCTGGCGCTTCAACCCCTCGGTGGTCCATGGGGATCTTCATGAAGACAACCTGATGGTCCAGGACGATACCGTCACCGCCTTGACAGGATGGACCGATCTCCGCATCGGTGATCCCGCAGATGATTTCGCCTGGCTGGTGGCGTCCAACGAATCCTCGTTCGTTGAGGCCGTGCTGAGCCGGTATACCGAGGCGCGCCGGGACACGCCTGACGCCCATCTGCTTCGACGGGCCGCTTTGCTGGCTGAATTCGCGTTGGCGCAGTACCTGGTGAAGGCAATGGCCGTTGGGCAGGAGGATATGACGTCCGAGGCAGTATCAATGCTGCAGTCCCTCGCGGACGACATCGAAGAGCAAGCGCGGCAGGACGAGGCCGTTCTGGCCGCCGAGCAGGCAGCAGCAGCTGAGGCTGAGGCTGAAAGCGCAGCACTACAGGGTGCGTCGAAGCAACAGGCGAGCACTCAGCAGCCCGCCGTTACAGTCGTGCCGATTCCCGACGCCGGGACTTCAGTCCCAGTGACGCCCCTGCCTTCAACTAAGGAAGTCCCCCATGCCGGAGTGCCTGACGCCGAAGCGCCTGGCAAGGAAGCGCCTGACAAGGAAGCGGCATCAGACGCGGATGCCGGAACCGCGTCGGACAGGGTGGCAGAAGAATCCACCTCCCGGCCTCAGGATGACGCGTCGACTGCAGCTTTGAATGTTGTCAATGTGACACCGCTGCATGCCGGCGAGCGTTCCTAGACCAGCGCTTCCAGACCCCAGTTTCGGGCCCTGCCTCCAGGACTCCTTCTATTTGGAGCTCCCACCCGTGGGATCGTTGTTGAGGGCCTTGCCGATGATCTGCTCGAGTTCCTCGGCGCTGCCAAGGTCATGCGGGCGCACGACAGCATCCTCCGCGACGTAATAGAACGCCGCGCTGACTTCCTCCAGGGGAACGCCCTTCAACCGCGCCCATGCAAGACGGTACACAGCCAACTGCACGGCTCTCGCTGCGAGCTGTTTGCCTGCAGGCCGGCGACCTGTTTTCCAGTCGATAAGTTGCCAGCGCCCGTCCGCGTCGCGGAAAACGGCGTCGATACGTCCGCGGACCACCACGTCACCGATCCTCGTTTCCACAGGCACTTCCACAAAGGCTGGAGCCCGATGCGCCCACTCGGATTGCTTGAACGCTTCAACCATGTGATCCAAGCCGTACGCTTCGTCAATATGGGCATCCGAGCCAGGTGCTTCGTCGATGTCCAACATGCCGGTTGTTCCGAAGTACTCCTCCACCCAGGCGTGGAAGGCTGTGCCCTTTCGGGCCGAAATGCCTGGTTCCCGGGGCACGGGTCGGCGCAGTTGGGCCAGCACCGCTGCAGGATCTGCGCCAAGGTCAACGAACAGGGACGCCGAGATGTGGCTGGGCAAGTGCACGTCCTGATGAAGCTTTCCCTGGAGCCGGCGATCCAGTAGCAGCTGGGCTTCGTGTGACCACCGCCCCGGGTTGCCTGTCAACGCTTGCGGTGATGCTTGGGAAGCGGATTCCTCCATGAATTCAAGCACCCGGGCTGCAGCCCGGTCCATGGCGGCACGGCGGCCGGGTACGAGCCTGATGCGGGCTCCGGTACGGGGATCGGACGGGCCTTCGAGTGGATCATACGGAAATTGAGCCACTTCCAACGTTGCTGTGAGCGGACTGCTATCGGGCAGTGATTCTTCGTCTACTGACTCAGGGTGGACAACAACGCTCCGCCCGGCCGCGACGGCGAGGGCGTCCCCGGACGAGGAGGGCACTCCCGCGAGTGGCGCCAGCTCGGAAAGGAACGACGACATCCCTGCCATACCGGACCTGGACCCATTCCACGCGGAGCTGGACACCATCAAAACGAACTTGGCCCGCGTGTAGGCGACGTACGCAAGCCTGCGTTCCTCGGCTTCGCCATGATGTTGAACGTCCGATTTGAAGTCCTTCTCTGCGTCCAGCCAACCCTTTTGGTCCTGATGGTCAAGATCCCACTGCGGCAGATCGGCCCGGTCACCCCGCAACGGCCACGGCAAGGCAGCTGCGCCGCTGCTCCACCGTGAGTCCCTGTTGCTGGGGAAGGAACCCGCGTTGAGCCCGGGGACAAAGACGACGTCCCATTCCAGCCCCTTGGAGGCATGGACTGTCAAGAGTTGGACTGCTTCGCGGTTGGTTTCAAGAGGGGCAATATCCAGGCCACCCTCTTCGGAGGCCGCCGCTTCCAGCCAGGAGAGGAATGCCAGAAGGTCGATCCGCTGCGAGGTCTGCAGGAATCCGGCGGCTGCGTCCTGGAAGGCATCCAGGTTTCGCCGTGCCTGATGAATGCTCACTCCCGGCTTTGCCGCCACCTCGATATCCAGCAACATGGCACGTTCAACCTCGCCGAGCAGTGTAGTCAGGTCATCCCCGATGTACGTTCGAAGGGAGCGCAATTCCTCCGACAACCTGGTCAATCGTTGCAGGGCTGAAAGGCTCAGCGTTCTCCCATGTCCGGATGTCCAGCCCGGCCGCGGCAGGAAGTCCAGGGCTTCCACGAGGCTTGCGGCGTCAGTGATATCGCTTTCCATCACGACAGCAGCCGGGTCTTCGTCGGCGACCTCAAGAGTGTTGCCAGGTCCTGACCTCCGCTTGGCAAGGAAACGGGACCAATCATTAAAGGCCATAAGGTCCGCTGGTCCAATGCGCCATCGTGCTCCAGCGAGAAGCCGCATCAAAGCATCGGAACGGCCAGGATCAGCCAGAACCCGCAGTGTCGCCACCAAGTCCACTATTTCAGGAGTGTCCAACAGACCGCCGAGGCCGACGATCTCATAGGGAATTCCTCGAAGTTCGAATTCCCTCCGAAGGCATTCCATCTGCGCACGTCGCCGGCACAGAACCGCCATGGTTGGCTTGACCGGAGTACCGTCTTTCTCTTCCTCGAAGACGGTCCTCTGGTACCGCCGGATGTCGCGGGCAATAGCGCCAGCCTCGTCTTCGTCAGTGCCAAAGCGACCGATAACAACGCTGCCTTCGGCCGCGGCCGGACTCGGCACCAGAGGCGGAACAGCAACGCCACTGACATTCCCCCTCTCCCCTGCCGGACCGTCGGTGGCCGCGGCTTTGTTCAACGGGGCCGCAATCGTGTTGGCCGCTTGCAGGATGTTCCGGCCGTTGCGCCAAGCCGTGGTCAGGTAAGACGTTGGGGCCACAGAATAGGCCTCGCCGCCTGACTCTTGATCGTTCTGCCTCACAGGGAACTCCTGCACAAAGTGGAAGAGCTGCCCCGCCGAGGCACCGCGGAATCCGTAGATCGACTGGTTGGGGTCCCCTACCGCGGTAACGGCATGGCCGAGACCGAAAAGACGCGAAAACAAGACAAGCTGAGCATGCGATGTGTCTTGGAACTCGTCCAGCAGCACCACCTTGTAGCGTGCCCGCTCAGTGGCCGCAGCCAACGGTATTTCCCGCGAAATACGGGCCGCAAGGGCCACGAGGTCCCCGAAATCCAGCACTCCCCTTTGTCGTTTGGCATCCTGGTACCGGAGAACCATATCTGCGACGCTGGCCCGGGTCCGCAGCATGGCAGCGAGCTCGCCTGCCGCCTGCGTCGGGTTCTTCTTTGCGCCGGCCACATAAGGGAGTTGTTCGAAGGACTGAACGCGCTCCAGCACCCAGTCGCGGACGGTGGCGGGGTCCTGCAAGTGTTCCGCGCACTCGCCGGCGAGCTGGATGACGGCATTGACGAGCGTCGACTTTGCCGCGGTGAAATGCTCATATTCGCCGTCGTAGGCCTCAACAACCTCGCTTGCCAACTGCCACGACTGGGCCCCACCCAGCAGGACGACGTCCCGCTCGATGCCCAACCTCAATCCATAGTCCGAAACGATTCCGCTCGCGTACGAATGGTAGGTGGACACCTTGGGCTCGAGGTCATCAGCACCCAGAAGCCCCTCCGGGAAGCCGATGCTGCCATCGTCCTCATTCGCTATTCGCTGGAGGGTGGCCAGTTTTGTTCGGATTCTGCTGGCCAGCTCGCCGGCGGCTTTACGGGTAAATGTCACGCCGAGGACCTCCTCCGGCCGGACCCAACCATTGGCCACGAGCCACACCACGCGATCCGCCATGGTGGCGGTCTTTCCCGAGCCCGCGCCGGCAATCACAAGGCGTGGCGTCAACGAGGAAGCAATAATGCTTGCCTGCTCTGCGGTGGGATGGTTCTTTTCGCCAAGAATGTCCGCCAACTCCGATGGGGAGAATCTGGGAACAGGCAGCCCGGACTCCACATCCAGGATTCCGGCGTCCCTGGTCTCGGATCCTTCAAGAAGATCGGTAGTCATTCAGTGACCTGCTTTCCTCTGGCGCACAGTGGGCAAATATCGGGTAGACGGCAGCCATGTCCACCGTGTCCCCCTTTGCTCGGATCGTGCCGGGCCTCGAACGTTGCGCCGGCCATGAGTTCAGCGGCCTCGTTGACCAAAGCCTCTGCCCAGTTGTCGTCGGGCTCGAGCGGATCCTGCTGTTGAACCCCGGGGCTTTTGGTCTTGGTTCCCAGCTGTGCAAGGACGGCCCCACCGGGAACAGGGTTGCCGATATCCCCAAGCTTGCCCGCTTCCTCAAATGCACCTTTGAGCACGGCTGCCTGGTACGCCCCCAGCTGAGGGTGCCTGGCTACTTCGGCTTTGCCCGGCTGGCGTTTCCCGGTCTTAAGATCGACGATCACCAAACGGCCTTCGGCGTCGATTTCCAAGCGGTCAACCTGTCCGCGAAGCACAGCGTGCCGAGTGGCGGTGGAATCATCCGCATCCTCATCCAGACGTGCAGAACGTAGGTGGACGTCAGGAAGTTGGACTTCGAAGTCGCGCTCCACCGCCAACAGGCTCCTGCCCTCGCTGCGCATGATAAGTACGTATTGGGCCAATTTACGAACCATCAGTTCCGCGCGCTGGTAATCCAGCTTCCCTTCCCAGTTGTCTTTCATTCCAAGCGTGGGCCAGCGGCGAACGAGTTCCGCAACGTACTGCGCACCTGAAGCGTCCGGCAGCTCTTGTGCAATGGTGTGGACCAGTGTGCCAAGGCTCCGCGCGAAGTCAGTGGCAGCTTCACCCCCTGCCGCTTGCACAAACCAGTCCAGTGGGGACTTGTGGACGGCCTCCACCTTGGATGGCGATACCGATACAGTGCCTCCCGCCGGGACCACCGCTTCCTCGGAGCTCAAGGGAGCCAAACCCCACCAGGTATCCGGATGGGCTCCCGCGACTGGTGGATCAACCGAGGCGAGGCGAGCCAGCACACGCGCTGCTTCGCGCGCGGTCGACGACTCTCCGTTGGCGTCCTGATCATCAACCTGGGCATGCTGTCTCAACTCAGCCACCAGCGCGCGCAGAGTCATCGGACGATCCACCGGGGTGTAGTCGCGCCGATATTCGCCAGAAGCCAACGGTGCGACGTAATCCAGGAAGGCCGAAGGTTGTTCGTCCTCGGAAGAGACAGCCGTGCAGATGAGGACCTCCCTGGCGCGTGAGACCGCAGTTGAGAAACTCCTGAGTTCGTCGTAGCGAATATCCCTCAGCCTGCTGAGGGGGCCGCGGCCCAACGCGTAGTCAACTCCATGCTCCACGGCGTCAGCAAACAGGGTACTGCCCAGGAGTTCTCCGCGTAGACGGGTGTTCGGCCAAACACCTTCCTGGAGGCCGGCCACGATCACCACAGGCCATTCGCGGCCAGCAGCGCTGGCGGGAGTCATGATTTCCACGCATTCCTCAAGCTGGGCCCTCGCCGCAAGGGTGTCCATCGGAAGTTCCTGGTTCAACAAGTAATCGAGGAACTGTTCAGGGCCGGAGCCGGGCAGTTGATCCACAAAACGCTCCGCTGTGTGGAACAGCGCCATCATGGCGTCAAGGTCGCGGTCAGCGCGGGCCCCGGCACTCCCTCCTTCCAGCGCGGCGGCAGACCAGCGCGAAGCCAAGCCGGTGGCGTGCCATAGCGCCCAGAGGACGGATTCCGCGTTGGCCCCTGGCTCGGCTGCTGCGGCGGTGCCGGCAGCAATCATCCGTGCAAGTCGTCGGGCAGGGTTGCCTTCAATCCCCAACGAAGTCAGCGCTCCCGGTTCAAGCAACGCCTCCACCAGCAAAGCGTCACTGGAACGTCCGCCGCCGCCAAGTAGCTCCTCGCGTCGGAGAGATTGCCGGAGGCGGCGCAGCTCAATGGCGGAGGCTCCACCAATGCGCGAAGTCAGGAGGGAAACAGCGGTTTCAGGAGTGAGCTTGGCCGGATCAAGGATGACGGCGAAGACCTCCAGGAGGGGCCGGACGGCAACCTCATCCCGGACTGCAGAATCAGCCACAGGAACGCGCACGGGAATTCCCTGTCCGTTGAGATAGCGCTGGAGTTGCGAAATCAATCCACCATTCCGGACAATGACCGCAATATCACCGAAGTCCCGGCCCTCACGCAACTGGGCTTCCAGAATCCGCTGTGCGACATACCGGAGTTCATGGACGGGAGAAGGCAGCACATGCCCTTCCACCCGCCCGCCGTTGCTGATTTCCTGAACGCCTTCGATGGACTCCGGCTGTTCAAGGCGCCGCGCCCTTTGGCCCCCGGATCGTTGGGAGATACGTGCGGCAACCCTTGTCCAGGCCTGCGCCACCTCGGGGCGATGACGATGCGTGGTCCACAATGGCCGCTCAAGAACCCCGTGCCTTCCTTCCAGGAGCAAGGGCAGCTCAGCGACAAGGTCAGGCCGCGCTCCGCGAAAGCCCTGCACCACCGTGTCAGGCGAATATGTAACCAGGGCGTCCTTGCCCTCGGCAATATCCGCGAGGAGTTCAAACACGGCAGGATTGGATTCCTGGGCATCGTCCACGAGAATCAGCTGCAGCCGGTCACGCTCAGCGGCCAGGAAAGCGGGCGAGTCCTGAAAAATCTGGCGCGCCGTGGTGATGATCCCCGCCGGATCGAAGGCCTCGGGCATTCGGAGGTCCAAAACATCCCGATACTCACTGTAGAGCTCGGCGGCTGCCATCCAATCCGGACGCCCACATTCATAGGCGAGCCCCACCAGGTCCTCTGCAGTGCGGCCGGACTCGATAATGCGATCAAATAATTGGCGGATCTCGTGGCGGAAGCCACGGGTGGGCAGTGCTGCGGAGAGGTCTTCGGGCCAGGGCAACTGATGCCCCGGGCGGGAATGGCCCTCCAGTAACTCCTTGATGATCAGATCCTGTTCCGGTCCGGACAGGAGCTTGGGCGGCCGGGGCAAAGGCAGGACGCCTTCGGCTTTGGCCCGCCGGATGACGTCGAAGGCGTACGACGCCCAAGTGCGTGCCGGCGTCGTGCTGAGGCTTCTGTCCAGGCGACCGGTGAAGGTATCCCGCAAGGCGGCCGCGGCGTGCCG
>Ga0207655_1003515_pt1 | contig 11623 bp, 11 predicted proteins | sample KBSM44metaG_FD_184398 | JGI IMG/M metagenome (GOLD analysis project Ga0207655, IMG submission 184398) | Miscanthus rhizosphere microbial communities from Kellogg Biological Station, Michigan, USA - KBS M4-4 metaG (SPAdes) (version 2) | ecosystem: Host-associated > Plants > Roots > Rhizosphere >...
ACAGCGCGCAGCGTGACCTGGCGTCGGCGAAATATACCTATATCAAGTCGTGGATCACGCTGCTGAGCGACTCGGGCACGCTGGATGAAAAGGACGTGAGTCGGGTCGCGCAGTACTTTGCCAAAGCACGGTAACAAACCGGCCCCGTAAGGGGCTTGGTTTGCCATTCAGAAAACACCTTCAGGCTATTTCGTAGCGCCACCTTTATCCGGTAAGACCATGTAAATCCTCTCTTCAGGTTGAGTTCAGTAAGTCACTGCGATGGGTTTATTTTAAAAATATCAGTGTGTTATGCTTTTATTGGCTGACGCGAGAATAATTCCGAAAGATAGGTCGCGGCCTGCATTATGGTGCGATATACGCTATCGTATAATGCTTATAAGCCTTCTATGGCGGTTTTTTGAAGCGATTCGATTGCTTCGCCGCAAGCGAAGAATAGAATAAGGTACTGGTAACGAAGGATTTACCCTTCAAGAGTGTATTAGGAGCAGTTTATGGCGATTTTGGTTACAGGTGGTGCCGGTTATATTGGTTCGCATACGGTTCTGGCTTTGCTGGAACGAGGTGAGGATGTGGTTGTATTGGATAACCTGAGCAACTCTTCTGAAGAATCATTGCATCGTGTCGCGCAACTGGCGGGAAAAACCGCTGTTTTTATCGCAGGAGATATCCAGGATCGGCATTGTCTGAGCCAGTTGTTTGAACGCCACCAGATCACTTCCGTTATTCATTTCGCCGGCCTGAAAGCCGTCGGTGAATCAACCCGTAAACCGATTGAATATTATCAGAATAATGTTGCCGGTACGTTGATTCTGTTGGAGGAGATGCGCAATGCTGGGGTGCAAAAATTTATCTTCAGCTCTTCGGCCACTGTATATGGAACACCGGAGCATGTTCCACTAACCGAGACGTCGCGCGTTGGAGGCACCACAAACCCTTACGGCACGTCGAAATTGATGGTTGAGTTGATTTTGCAGGACTTTGCTAAGGCAGAGCCGCAATTCTCCATTACGGCGCTACGCTACTTCAACCCGGTCGGCGCGCATGAGTCTGGCATGATTGGTGAAGATCCAAATGGTATTCCTAACAACTTGTTACCTTACATTGCACAGGTAGCCATCGGAAAATTGGAAAAGTTATCGATCTTTGGCAATGATTACCCAACACCCGACGGCACAGGGATCCGCGATTACATTCATGTAATGGATCTTGCAGAAGGCCACCTCAAGGCGATTGATCATATCGACGATCAGAAAGGCTTTACCGTCTATAATTTGGGAACCGGTGTAGGTTATTCGGTGCTGGAAATGCTGAATGCATTTGAAAAGGCCTCTGGGCGTAAGGTGGCTTATCAAATTGTGCCGCGGCGTGAAGGAGATATTGCTGAATGTTGGTCGGCGCCTGGTTTGGCGAGCGAAAAATTGGGTTGGAAAGCAACGCGTAATCTGGAGTCTATGATGCGAGATACCTGGAACTGGCAGAAAAGCAATCCGCAGGGTTATTGCAGCTAAACTTGTATTGGTGTGGCTTTTTCTTTGCCACACCAATATATTTCTCATTTTATATTGAAATAGGAAGTTTAAAGCTGTGAGCTAAATAAAGATACTTGTCTTTTTTACATTAAAATTTAAATAATATATTCGAGATTTTCTTATTTCCATGAGATTTATCCTATTTAAAATATTTTCGAAAATGATTCTTTAATTTTTCATCGTTTAATTAAAGGTGTTAGCCGTGCTCTTTTGTGAATTTTCTGGATATAACGTTTCTCATTTTGATTAGCCGTACAGAAGAAGGATGCCGGTTAGCTTACTGGCTGTTTTTGTTTGTTTATTGCTCGTCTCTCTCAGAGTTGCGAAGGTGTGGCATTAAAATGAACAACTGCCACTGACCTGACATCCCCGGCCTCCAGAGTTCTGCTGGTTTTCAGCGAGGGGGATGCCGCTTTAAAAAAAGGTAAGAGCTGTGCTATCCTGCAATGTCTTCAACAGCATGCTACCTGAGTTGGTTTAGCGACTGTTTAGTCCCATATAATTATAGTTGGCCCAATTTTATTGGGGGCGATGCAGCGCTGGAGGAGGCACTAGTTGGGTACGAAATTCCGAGTGAGTGAGTTGTCAGATGAAAGTAATTGAGACAAAGATCGTCGGTGTCAAGGTCATTGAACCTAAAGTTTTCGGCGATCAACGAGGTTTCTTTTTAGAGACCTTCCAGAAGCAGCGTTACCAAGAATTGCTTGGTATTGAGCATGATTTTGTTCAGGATAATTATTCTCGTTCAGTGCGTGGCGTGCTTCGTGGTTTACATTTTCAGACTACACATCCTCAAGGTAAGCTGGTCTACGCCCTGAGAGGAGAGGTATATGATGTTGTGGTTGATATCCGTCCAGAGTCTCCCTCTTTCAGGCAATGGGTAGGGGTTCACCTCTCCGGGGATAACAAAAAACAACTCTGGATCCCACCCGGCCTTGCTCACGGTTTTCTGGTGCTGAGCGACGAGGTCGATTTTGCCTATAAATGCACCGATTATTACGATCCTAAAAACGAACATTGTCTCAGTTGGGATGATCCTGAGCTGGCGATTGAATGGCCGATAGAACATCCGCTGCTTTCTGAGAAAGATCTTAAAGGTAAATCATTCGGTGAGCTTTTCTAAATGCGAATATTGGTAACTGGTGGCAATGGCCAACTAGGGCGCTGCTTGGCTGATGCCTTACCGGCAAACTGGCAGATCATCAGTCTGAATCGGCAGCAGCTCGACGTTACGGATTGGCAATGCGTTCAGACAACGGTTGCCGCGGTAGAAGCGGATGTCATCGTGAATACTGCGGCCTATACGTTGGTGGATAAAGCAGAACAGGAGGTTGCGGCAGCAGAGGCGGTCAATATCACCGGGCCGGCGTATTTGGCGGCGGCAGCCGAACTCAACGGAATTCCCTTAGTTCATATTTCTACGGATTATGTTTTCGATGGCGCAGGTGAAGCCGCTTCATTGCGGGAGGATTCACCCACCACACCATTGAATACATACGGCCGCACCAAGTTGCTTGGCGAACAATCGGCAATGGCTGCCTGTTCTCACGTTGTGGTCATCCGCACATCCTGGCTGTTTAGCGAGCATGGCAACTCTTTCGTGCATACGATGTTGAAACTGGGCTTGGCACGCGAATCGCTGTCCATCATTAACGATCAGTTTGGCTGTCCCACTTATGCAGGTGATTTGGCAAAATGCATTCTTACCATCATTCGGCAGGGGATTAATGAGTCCAAATTGTACCATTTCTGTGGTGATAAACCGGTATCGTGGTTTGAATTTGCCGCAGAAATTTTTGCTCAAGCCCAAATTGTGGATGAGCGATATGGTTCATTGAAATTAAATTGCATTAGTAGCGAACAATATAGGTGTGCGGCTGAAAGACCTAAAAATGCCATTCTTAATTGTGAGAAGATATATCACGAGTGTGGTATATCCAGCAGTGATTGGCAATATAGCCTTGGAAAAGTAGTCCCGATAATTATATCTCGGATGAGTAATTAATATGATAACTCTATTAAAAAATACTGGTTTAATTTTCAATCTAACCAGGCGAGATGTAGAAAGCCGATATCGAGGCACCAGTCTGGGTATTGTATGGTCATTGTTAAACCCAATTATCATGCTTTCTATTTACAGTTTCATTTTTGGCTTCGTTTTTAAGGCAAAATGGGGGCTGACAACCAACGAAAATTATACGTTGATCATGTTTACGGGATTGCTGACACATGGTTTCATCGCAGAGTGCATTGGCAAGGCGACGACAATTTATGTTTATAATGTCAGCTATGTCAAGAAAGTATTGTTTCCTCTCGAGTCTTTATGTTGGGTCACAGTATTTGGGGCGTTATTTCAATTCTTGATGGGATGCATCGTATTCGCCGTGTTTTGTGTCGTATTACATCAGCCTGTCAGTCTGATGGCATTATTAGCTCCTGCGGTTATGTTACCTTTGATTTTTTTATCTTACAGCATTTCCTTATTCCTGTCGTCGTTAGGTGTTTATATTCGTGATATGGGGCAAATTGTTGCCGTATTCATTGCGCTGATGCTGTTTATGTCACCAATTTTCTATCCGATTACGGCGGTTCCTGAAGAATATCGCATGCTTATTTATATCAATCCACTGACCTTTATTGTTGAGTCGTTGCGCGATGTTGTGCTATACGGCAGGCTATTCAGTCTGGAAGGTTATGCAATCTATTGGGGCGTCAGTATAGTGCTTTATGTTTTGGCTATGGCTTGGTTTAAAAAGGTAAGAAGGGGATTCGCCGATGTCCTCTAATATTGTCGTATCAGCTCAAGACTTGCGTAAGGTTTATCAAATCTACTCTAGCCCAATGCAGCGTTTAGGCGCTCTACTTGGGGTGCCAGGGGTTAATGGCAAAGAGTTTGTTGCTCTTGAGTGCGTGAATCTTGAGATTAAAAAAGGCGAAACTGTTGGCATCATCGGCGTTAATGGCTCAGGAAAATCGACGCTGCTGCAAATGATCTGCGGGACATTATCGCCGACCAGCGGCTCCGTCTTTACCAAAGGGCGAATAGCTCCTTTGCTTGAGCTTGGCGCGGGATTCAACCCTGAGTTCACCGGGCGCGAAAATGTCTATTTGAACGCTTCGCTGCTGGGGTTGACCCGTAAAGAAATTAACGAGCGTTTTGATATGATCGCTAGCTTTGCTGATATTGGCGAGTTCCTTGAGCGTCCAGTCAAGACCTATTCCAGCGGTATGTTCGCTCGCTTGGCATTTGCGACCGCAATACACGTTAATCCGGATATTTTGATTGTTGATGAGATTCTTGCCGTGGGCGATTCTCGTTTTCAACGTAAATGTGTAAAGAAATTTAACGAAATCAGGAATGACGGCTGCACGATCCTGTTTGTCTCGCATGACGACTATCAGGTAAGAAATATTTGCAATAGTGCTTTGTATTTAGAAAAAGGGGTGCAGCGCTATTTCGGTAATGCCGATGTTGCCGTGCAGCATTACCTGTCTGATATGCAGAAAAACGTATTGGAAAATCAGGAAAACGAAAAGAAAGCGATCGAAAACGAAATAAGCAGTCGCCTGATTAAAATATCCAATGTGGCCCTTGCTGATGTTGTCGGCAAGCCGGTGGTTGAACTGACCAGCGGTGATAGCGTTAAACTCTCTTTTGACTACAAATATGAAGGAGATGATGGCGAGTTCGATGGCTTGACCTTTGTCTTTAATCTTTATCGCAAAGATGGTGTTTATATTTGCGGGACTACAACCGCAATGCGTGGTTTAGAGGCATTTCCACTGAGCCGTGAAGGGCGAGTCGTCATTGACTTCCCGGCGTTGAAATTATTGTCCGGAATCTATAATTGGCGTGTGGCTGTTAACGATCAAGACGGCATTCAAATTATCAACGAAGCTGTTCCTGTCTGCGAATTTTCGGTCGCAGACAATTTCAGTGCCGTTGGAATTTATGATATTGAACATAGCTGGTCTGTAGTGGCCAAGGGGTAGGAAGTATGGAGCGGATTGAAAATGAACTTCTTAAACTGCGCTTCTTGCAAGAAGAACATAATCAACGTTATCAATATGTTGCTGGTTTTTCAAAAGGTGTTGTAGTCGATTGTGCGTGCGGTATCGGCTATTCGGCGCCTATTCTGCTAGCCAATCCGGCGGTCACTAGCTATACAGGGCTTGATGTTGATCGCGAAGCGGTTGCCTATGCGCAGCAGCGAAATCTAGATCGAGCGCGTTTTGACTATGGCTCTATCCTCGAGCTACCTTTTGCCGATCAGAGCGTTGATACCTTTATCTCATTGGAAACGCTGGAGCATCTTGAAAAGCCTGAGTTGGCGATCGCAGAAGTGAAACGTGTGTTGAAACCCGATGGCGTATTCATCTGTTCGGTGCCGACGAAAGATTACGAAAATTTCTGCGTTAGCCTATATGGGCCTAACCCATATCACCTTCAGGCGTTTTCTTTAGAGATGTTAAAAACTCTGTTGCAGGATCAATTCGCATATGTCGATATTGCCGTGATTGCACAGGAAATTGTGTCTATCGTGCATACTTTGAAAGAGCAGAAGTCAACGATCGACATAGTGGCGGCGGAAGATAAAGATGTGATGAACGGTTCTTTCGTCGCTGTGTCGTCGAACTCTCAACCCCTTGATAACAAAATGACGCTATTTACTGGGATAAGTCGCATAGAATACGATCAGGAATTGGTATACCCTTTGCGCCAAAGTTTGGCATTTGCGGAGAACTTAGCCAATGAACGGTGGAAACTGTTGGTCGAGGCTGAGCAGAGAATCGATGAGATAACATATTATAAAGAGCAGGCTGAGCGCATTTCTGAGGAAAGAATGCAGGCATTCCTACAAACAGAAGACTTGGTCCGCGAGCGAGATCGCGCTCTGGCAGAAGCTGAAGCGGTTATTCAAACGCTTAAGAAACAGTTGGATGATGTTTCCCAGCGAGAACCGAAACAATAATTAAGTGAATGGACTGTCTCTAAAATGATTGCCACTATTGCAGATAGCATCGAGACTATTCTTGTTGATTTTTTTGACACGGTAGTCGAACGTACATGCCATCCTGAAGTTGTAAAGCGTAAATGGTCCGCAGCGCTCATTGATTCATACCGCGTGAGCCATTCTGTGGAGCAGCTGTACGCCTTACGTTTAAGGATAGAAGGTGGCTTGTGTGCCAGTAGCCAAATGCAGGGCGATGATGCAGAATTCCGCTATGACGATATGTCGCTTGCGTTGTATTACGAGCTGCAACGTGCTGGGATTTCAGGTCAATTGCCAGAAGTAGGGGCATTTATTGCCTACTGCCGCGAACTGGAGATGGCTATCGAGTTATCGGTGCAAAAACCGATCCTGGCAACGCTGAATATGCTGCGTGCTGAAAAGGCGAAAGGGAAAAAAATACATCTGGTATCTGATTTTTATCTGGATCAGCAGTCAATTATCTATTTTGCTACCTACCATGGTTTTGCTGACATCTTCGATAGCTTTTTTGTCTCAAGTGAGAATAAGCGCACGAAGAAAGAAGGTCGTGCCTACGATGTGGTTATGACCAAGCTGGGATTGGATCCCAAGAAAACCATCATGTTAGGTGATAACGCGCACAGTGATGTTGCCATGTCCGCCAGTAGGGGGCTTTTTGCACATCATTTACCGGCAGACCAACACCGTTATGACAGTAATTTGCAGGCAGATCGCGAGCGCCTCGGCATTGAGAAAAAAATCAGCCAGGTGATCGTAGAGGATAAATTCAGTTTTAACTGGGTAAGCGGGGCGATTTATTTGTTTACCCGCCGGCTTTATTGGGCGCTGGCAACGAAAAAAGCAAAAAACGTTTACTTTTTCGCTCGTGAAGGAGAGTTTTTGCAAAAAGCTTTTGACAGCTATCAAGCCAGCTTACCGGAAGGTTTTTCCCGTATCACCAGCCATTACATGTATGTTTCCCGCCGGGCTACTTATCTGCCGTCCTTAGGGCCTATTGGCAACAGCACGTTTAACAAATTGCTTTATCAATACGGTTCATGCAGCTTGTCTGCTTTCCTGAAAAGCATTAACCTCGACGACTATCTTGCTGGTTTGAAGCAGCGTTTTCCACTGGTAGACTTTGAAGAGCAGCATTTAAATATTGCTGCATTACCGGCGTTCACTGCATTAATGGAAGATACTGAGTTCAGAGCAATCTACGATCGTGAACGCAATGAGCAAAATATCAATCTCAATGGGTATTGCGACTTACTGATAGCAGAGAAACGTGATGAGCCGATTCACGTCGTTGATGTAGGCTGGAAGGGCAGTATCCAGGATAACCTGGTGAAAGTGACTCAACGTAATATCATCGGTTATTATTTCGGCATATTGGATGGCGCCGAATGTCAGAGAAATAACGTCAAAGAAGGGCTATTGTTTGACCATCAGTGGGGGCAACTCACCGGTGACAGCATGTTCAATGAATTTCGCGCCGGCTTCGAGGTCTTTATGGGCGCCTCTCACGGCAGCCTGAAGAAATACGGCGATGGCGTTGAGAATTTTGTTTTCGATGATAATGATGCGGAACTCGCGTTTTTCCATGATCAGATTGCGCCATTCCAGGAGCGCGCTTTGCACCAGTTCAGTAGCTTCACCAAAATTGAACGCATGCATTCAGTGTCTGATCATGAGATAGGCAAAGCCGTAAAAAAGGCATATTTTCGCGGCGTCATGCTGCCTAGCAAGCATGAACGCGAGAAGTTTGCCTCGATCAAGCATTATGAAAACTTCGGGGTATTTAATTTTAGCGCCTTTGCTCAGAACAAGCGTTCCGCTTTGTCTTACTTCAAACGTTTGGTGAAAAATCCGAGACATACCCTCGGCTCCGCATGGTGGAAGCCTTTGGATTTTCATGCTAACGGCGTTGGATATTTAAAATATCCTTATTTATTGATAAAAAAAATAAAATATAAGGGACTTAAATAATGAGTAACATTGCTTTTTTGCTGTGGAGTCCGGATATCAGCGGTGGTACTAATGTCATTTTTGAACATGCGACACGCATGCTGCAAAATGGTGAAGATGTTACGATCATTACTGACGACAAGCCAAACGAGAAACGATTGCAATGGTTCCCAGGCGCAGAAAAACTGACCTGGATGAGCTACGCAGAATCTGCCGAACGGCAGTTTGATTTGGTCATTGCAACTTGGTGGCGAACTGTCTTTTATCTCAACAAAGTTAAAGCGAAAAAATATGCTTTCTTTGTTCAGTCCATCGAGTCGCGCTTCTATCCGGAAGACGAAGTTACGCTGCGGACTTTGGTCGATTTGACATACAGCCTTCAGGTCAATTTTATTACTGAAGCTACCTGGATTAAAGATCACCTCAAGAAGCATTTTGATCAAGATGCGATCTTGGTGCGTAATGGGATCAGCAAGGCGTACTTTAACGATAGTATCCAGCCTAAGAGTCCCCGAGTTCCCGGAAAGCTGCGTGTACTTGTCGAAGGACCGCTCAATGTCAGTTTCAAAAATACCGAGCTTGCGGTTGAACTTTGCAAGCAATCTTTGGCCGATGAAGTCTGGTTTGTTACCTCGACGGAGATAGGTGCCTACCCAAATGTTGACCGATTGTTTAGCCGGGTGCCAATTTCCGAGATAGGCAGCATCTATGCGTCCTGCGATGTGTTAGTCAAACTTTCCACTGTGGAGGGCATGTTCGGTCCGCCGTTGGAGATTTATCATACGGGTGGCACATCTATCAGCTACGATGTTACCGGTTATGACGAATATATTGAGCATGAAGTCAATGGGTTGGTGTCCTTTAGTCGCCAGAATCAGGAGATTGTCGGGTTTATCAATCGCCTGAAGAGGGACGCCAATGAGTTGGCAACGCTGAAGAGCAACGCACTCGTCACGGCGCAAAACTGGCCGGATTGGGAAACCAGCTCCAAAGAGTTTGGTTTGGCGTGCCAGCAAATTATTACCACCGGCGCTGACACTTCCATTGTGCTGCTCAAGGCGCAAACAGAACGTTTTTGGCTATTTTATGAAGAGTCTATGCGTCAGGCTCAGCAAGGCGGGCATCTTACACTGTCTCCTGCCAGCCGCTATGCGCATTTCCGTCAGAGGGCGCTCAACAAACTGTATCGCGATTATCCGGCGATCTTCTCGTTGCTGCGGAAGATTAAATGGACGGTAAAGTCTTACCTGCCAGGAGCAAAGTGAGTGTTTAACTATGAGGTTGTGGTTTGTACTTATAATGGTGAGCGCTATATCGTCGAACAACTCGCTTCGATTATAAACCAAACCGTCCCTCCGCAGAGGATCGTCGTCAGTGATGACGGTTCCAGCGACAATACGCTGTCAATAATTGACCATTTTGCAGCTAGGGTGTCAATTCCTGTGGAAGTGCGGCGGCGAGCGGCGGGCCCGAAGGGGCCCGCACATAATTTCTTGCATGCCCTGTCTCTTACCGATGCCCCTTTTGTATTCTTGAGCGATCAGGATGATGTTTGGGATGCGGACAAGGTTGAACATTATCAAAGGGTTGTGAATGACATCACCGATAATGCCCAACCGTTGCTGGTTTTTTCAGATGCGGCGTTGGTGGATGGTGAATTAAAACCTTTACATCCTTCTTTTTTGCAAAATGAGCGCCTTAAGCCGGCGCAGCAGCTGACGTTCCCGTTGCTTACCTTCCAAAATTGCATCCAGGGTGCGACTGTGATGGTTAATCGAGCCTTGCTTGACAAGGTTAGCTCCGGCAGCAATATGATGATGCACGACTGGTGGCTGGGGATGGTTGCGGCGGCTTTTGGCCGACTGATATTTATACCTAAACCCTTAATTCAATACCGTCAGCACGATAACAATATGGTTGGCAGCAGCGGTTATGGGCTAAAGCGTATTCTGGCCAAATTGATGCAATTGTCTACTGTCGCACGCCAAAATCGATTGGTCATTGAACAGGCAGCAAATTTTTATGGGATATACGGCGATTGCTTGAAAAAAGAGGATAAGAAATTCCTCAAGGAAATGTTAAAATCTCGACACTTTGTGCTTTGGCAGCTTTTCTTGCACAGATTTTCGATCAGAAGAACAACTGTCACAAGAACTATCTCCTTGTATTTCTTATATTAGAGATTTTATGTCTGAATCTTCAGCATCTTCAGCAGTACCATCCCGATGCTTCATTTCGGTTATATCGCACGGTCATGGCGACATGATTATAGCAGGCGGGTGCTTAAAACTGCTGGCCGCACATAACTACACTGTCATATTAAAAGATAACAAACCGCAACGGGAGCTACAGGATCACTGTGCGGAGTTTGGTATCCATTATCTCGTCGACCGTCCTATGGGGTTTGGCACCAACAATAACTATATTTTTACCTGGTGCCAGCAAGAGCTTGGCATGAGAGACGATGACCATTTTCTGGTAATGAACCCCGATGTTTTTATCGAACCCTCTGTTTTAGAGGCACTATTGTCACATGTCGAACAGCAGGCCTATCCGCTGGTAGCGATAAATCTTTATACTGATCAAAGTTTTACTTTATATGATAAGGGCATTCGCCGCTTCCCGACGATATACAGCTTTGCCGTTTCGTTCTTGGTGCAGAAAAACGATTCTATCTACGACAAGGACCAGATTACGCAAGATACAGAAGTCGAATGGGCTGCGGGGTCTTTCCTGTTGTTCTCTGCCAAGTGCTATCGCGAACTGGGTGGCTTTGATGCGGGGTACTACATGTATTGTGAAGATCTCGACATTTGTTGGAGAGCCAGGCGAGAACTAGGCATAAAAGTGGTTTACCTGCCACAGTTTAAAGCGTTGCATCTGGCCCAAATGCGCAGTCGATCTTTTTTTTCGCGGCATTTTATGTGGCACGTGACCAGCGCACTACGCTTTTGTTTGAAACAGGCGCTCAACAGATAACGTTGATTTTTCAGAGGCCGGTTGGCAGTAATCTTTACGGCTTTAGTTATCGCACCAATCACTACCCACGCGGCGCAATCCTGAGTTAACATGTGTGCCACATCACAAAACCTGCTGGCCGAAGCTGCCATCAGGGTCATCCTCAGACAGGAGTTCTTCAATGTCCAAGCA
>Ga0207655_1003519_pt1 | contig 11614 bp, 11 predicted proteins | sample KBSM44metaG_FD_184398 | JGI IMG/M metagenome (GOLD analysis project Ga0207655, IMG submission 184398) | Miscanthus rhizosphere microbial communities from Kellogg Biological Station, Michigan, USA - KBS M4-4 metaG (SPAdes) (version 2) | ecosystem: Host-associated > Plants > Roots > Rhizosphere >...
ACAAAGACATCGCTACGCTGAAAAACTACATTACCGAAAGCGGTAAAATTGTCCCGAGCCGTATCACCGGTACTCGTGCAAAATACCAGCGTCAGCTCGCTCGTTGCATCAAGCGCGCTCGCTACCTGTCCCTGCTGCCGTACACTGATCGTCATCAGTAATCGGCCACAGTCCATTAACACGACTTTGAGAGGATAAGGTAATGCAAGTTATTCTGCTTGATAAAGTAGCAAACCTGGGCAGCCTGGGTGATCAGGTAAACGTTAAAGCGGGCTACGCTCGTAACTTCCTGGTTCCACAGGGTAAAGCTGTTCCAGCTACCAAGAAAAACGTTGAATTCTTCGAAGCACGCCGTGCAGAACTGGAAGCCAAACTGGCTGACGTTCTGTCTGCAGCTGAAGCTCGCGCTGAGAAAATCAACGCACTGGGCACCGTTACCATCGCGTCTAAAGCAGGCGACGAAGGTAAACTGTTCGGTTCTATCGGTACCCGTGACATCGCTGACGCAGTATCTGCTGCTGGCGTGACTGTTGCTAAGAGCGAAGTTCGCATGCCGAACGGCGTTCTGCGTACCACTGGTGAGCACGAAGTGGACTTCCAGGTTCACAGCGAAGTGTTTGCTAAACTGGTAGTAAACGTTGTTGCTGAGTAATTAATTACTCTGTAATCACGACAAATCGCCGGCCATGTGCCGGCGTTTTGCTTTTTATGGCCCACCTTTTTTTGTACCGACCTTTCAGTTTGCCCGACTGGCTATTGGCCACACATTTCCGGATAATGAATTAAAACGCTATTTTAATTCAGGGCTCATATATGGAAATGGTTCCTCCCGCTCCACTCTTTACCCGCAAGAATGTGGTCTACGCAGGCGCAACCCTGTGCTGTTTGCTGTGGGGGAGTTCCTATCCCGCCATCAAAAATGGCTACGAGATTTTCCAGATTGCCACTGACGATATTCCGTCGAAAATCATCTTTGCCGGTTACCGTTTCCTGTTCGCGGGAGTCCTGCTGCTATTGTTTGCCATGGCGCAGCGTAAGCCGATTGCGCGCCTCAGCGGCAGGCAGTTTGGTCAATTGACGCTGCTGGGCCTGACCCAAACCTCGCTCCAGTATGCCATTTTTTATATCGGACTCTCCTTCACCACCGGGGTGAAGGGCTCGATCATGAATGCCACCGGGACCTTCTTTAGCGTCCTGTTGGCACACTTTATCTATCAGAACGACAAACTCAGCTATAACAAAAGCCTGGGCTGTATTCTCGGCTTTGCGGGCGTGATGCTGGTGAACTTCAGCCATTCATTGATGGATTTCAGCTTCGTCTGGCGCGGGGATGGGTTTGTGGTGCTGGCGGCCTTTATTCTCTCGGCGGCGACGCTGTACGGGAAACGCATCTCACAAACGGTCGATCCGACGGTGATGACCGGCTGGCAGTTGGGTATCGGTGGCCTGGCGCTGGTGGCCGGGGGCTACCTTGGCGGCGGTACGCTGGCGTTTCATGGCATTGAGTCCGTGGCGGTGCTCGGCTATCTGACCCTGCTCTCGTCGGTGGCCTTTGCGCTCTGGAGTACGTTGCTGAAACACAACCGCGTGAGCATGATTGCTCCGTTCAATTTTGTCATTCCGGTGGCGGGCACCGTGCTGTCAGGTATTTTCCTCGGCGAGACTATCCTGGAATGGAAATACGCGGTGGCGTTGGTGCTGGTGTGTTCGGGGATTTGGTGGGTCAATAAGCGCAGTGCGTGAAGCGTGCCCGGCAAGCGGAGTGCCGCCGGGCGAAAAGGTTAACGAACGCGAATATAGCTGCCATCGCCCTGGCGGGTAAACAGCACCTGTTGTCCGTTGCCACTGTCAATCGTCAGTCCGGTCACCACGCCGTTCGCGTTCTGGCGCACCTGCACGATTTGCCCGGCCTGCAATGAACTTAGCGGTTTTCCGGCTCCTTCCACTTTTGACATCGCATAGACATCTGTTGGCGGCAGGTTGTGGTCGCGGAACAGCTGCGCCAGGGTTTTACCCGGCTCTACGCGATAGCTACGCCATTGCTGTTCGATACCCGGTACAGATTGCTGCTGAGTCTCAGCGGGCGCGGATTGAGCCTGAGCCTGTGGCTGAGATTGTACCTGCTGCGGCTCATCGTCGGGCTGATCTTCCTGTACAACTTCAGGCATGACTGGCGCAGCCTGGCCCGGATCGTTCACCGGCGGCGTAGACGCGAGCGGCGGCAACGGCTGCTGCAGATTTCCCTGTTGGGACTGCGTTTGCGACTGGATATCGAGCTGCGCATTGCGGCTTACCGGCTGTGCTGGCGCATCGTCGCCGGAGGGAAGCAGGAAGCCGATGATGACCAGCAGAAAACCCGCGATAATACCGCGACGGTGCAGCGGTGGCAGCGGGTCCATCAGTCTAAAATTATCCGGTGCATGCCAGATTTTTGACAACGTAGGTTGTAGTGCGAATCGCCCGGGCATGGGTCACCTCCTGCTCCGCGTTTCCCTGTTTTGTCCCTCAGTATATACATAATTCTGGCGAGACAAAGTTTTACCCGATGCGGTCTGGCTGTTATGCTGCCCGCTGATTTTCATCCGATTAAAGGAAAGACCATGGCAACCCCGACTTTTGACACCATTGAAGCCCAGGCCAGTTACGGAATCGGCCTCCAGGTAGGACAACAGCTTAGCGAATCCGGCCTGCAGGGCCTGCTGCCAGAAGCACTGGTCGCTGGTATTGCTGATGCTCTGGAAGGCAAACAGCCGCAGGTTCCGGTGGATGTCGTGCACCGTGCGCTGCGTGAAATTCACGAGCGTGCAGACGCCGTTCGCCGTGAGCGCTTCGAAGAAATGGCGGCGGAAGGCGTGAAATATCTGGAAGAAAACCGTGAGAAAGACGGCGTGAGCAGCACCGAGTCCGGTCTGCAGTTCCGCGTTATCACTCAGGGCGAAGGCGCCATCCCAGCGCGTACCGACCGTGTTCGCGTTCACTACACCGGCAAACTGATTGACGGTTCTGTGTTCGATAGCTCCGTGGCGCGCGGCGAACCGGCTGAATTCCCGGTAAACGGCGTGATCCCAGGCTGGATTGAAGCCCTGACCCTGATGCCGGTTGGCTCTAAATGGGAACTGACTATTCCGCACAACCTCGCTTACGGCGAGCGTGGAGCAGGCGCCTCAATTCCACCATTCAGCACCCTGGTTTTCGAAGTCGAACTGCTCGAAATCCTGTAAGGCCGCTGGATCCTCTCCCGGAGACGGGAGAGGACGTCAAAAAGTAGTGCAATATCTCTAAGTTAATGCTTTGTTAGCATTTAATCTTGCATTGTGGCGCAGGCAGTGTATTTTTGTGAGCTGTTTCGCGTTAGTAGAGTGATATAACACTCACTTCCAACATGTTATTAACATTATCGTCATTTCACAGTATTCAACCCGCCGATTCTTTCCTACTATCGATACGACTCAAAAATGAAACATCGACAGATGTATTCAATGGCCGCAGAGCCAGCACAACACAACAGGAACAACAGGAATAAATCACATGGTAGATCAAATAAAAGTCGCTGCACAAGAAGACGCATCGACTGAACAGTCGCTGCGGCGCAATCTCACCAACCGGCATATTCAGCTGATTGCTATCGGCGGCGCGATAGGCACCGGCTTATTTATGGGCTCGGGTAAAACCATCAGCCTGGCCGGGCCGTCGATCATCTTCGTCTATATGATCATCGGCTTCATGCTGTTTTTCGTCATGCGTGCAATGGGTGAATTGCTGCTGTCAAACCTCGAATATAAATCCTTCAGCGACTTCGCCGCCGACCTGCTCGGGCCGTGGGCCGGCTACTTTACCGGCTGGACCTACTGGTTCTGTTGGGTAGTGACCGGGATGGCCGACGTGGTGGCGATTACCTCCTACGCACAGTTCTGGTTCCCTGGATTATCCGACTGGGTGGCATCGATCGCGGTTATCCTGCTGTTGCTGGGCCTGAACCTGGCGACCGTGAAGATGTTTGGTGAGATGGAGTTCTGGTTTGCGATGATCAAAATCGTCGCTATCGTTGGCCTGGTGATTGTCGGCCTGGTCATGGTGATGACGCATTTCACCTCGCCAAGCGGCGTGCAGGCCTCGTTCGACCATCTGTGGAATGACGGTGGCTGGTTCCCGAAAGGCCTGAGCGGCTTCTTCGCCGGATTCCAGATAGCGGTGTTTGCATTCGTCGGGATTGAATTGGTGGGCACCACGGCGGCCGAAACCAAAGACCCGGAAAAATCCCTGCCGCGCGCGATTAACTCCATTCCTATCCGCATCATCATGTTCTACGTGTTTGCGCTGGTGGTGATCATGTCGGTCACACCGTGGGGTTCTGTGGTGCCGGATAAGAGTCCGTTCGTTGAACTGTTCGTGCTGGTGGGCCTGCCTGCGGCGGCGAGTATCATTAACTTCGTGGTGCTGACCTCGGCGGCGTCATCCGCCAACAGCGGGGTGTTCTCAACCAGCCGTATGCTGTTCGGTCTGGCGCAGGACGGCGTTGCGCCAAAAGCCTTCGCTAAACTCTCTAAGCGTGCGGTCCCGGCGAAAGGGCTGACCTTCTCCTGTATCTGTCTGCTGGGCGGGGTGGTGATGCTGTATGTGAACCCAAGCGCCATTGCCGCGTTCACGATGATCACTACCGTATCGGCTATCCTGTTCATGTTCGTGTGGACCATCATTCTGTGTTCGTATCTGGTCTACCGCAAACAGCGTCCGCAGCTGCATGAAGCATCGAAATACAAAATGCCGCTCGGCAAATTGATGTGCTGGGTGTGTATGGCATTCTTCGCATTTGTGCTGGTACTGCTCACCTTGCAGGACGATACCCGTCAGGCGCTGATCGTCACCCCACTGTGGTTTGCAGTATTGGGTCTGGGCTGGTGGATGCTCGGCAAGAAACGTACCGCGTAGTTCGATCGCCAGTAATAGGGTCAGTCAGTGCTGGCTCTATTACTGTTTCCCTCTCCCCTGCATTGCTAAAATTCAATTTTAAATCGATTAGACTTTGCACAGCCATCACGAAGGTTAGACACTAGTAAATGAATTTCGATGAAATCTCATTTTTATTTTATCGTTATAAATGAGTTTATTAGAGGTCATATTATGAAAAAAACTATTCTGGCATTAACCTTCGCCGTCGTGAGTCTCCCTGCTTTCGCTAACCATCCCATTGCCAGAACAACCGTTGTGGCGACATCCGACCACCCTGTGGCAATGGCCACGGCGACCAGTGGCAATGGCGCACATCCTGTTGAACGTGGCGCGGTAATCGCATCATCCGATCACCCCGCTGCAATGGCTGTCGCGACGGGCGGCGGTGCGCATCCTGTGGCGCGTACAGCGGTGGTTGCACAGTCTGACAACCCTGTTGCTGCGGCCGTAGTAACCGGACACTAATGTTCTTGTCAGGTCCTTATTCAAGGGCCTGAATCTGTGGCTTTTGCAGTTTGGCCCGCACGGCGATAACCACCCCCACGACCAACAGCGTGATGCCCGTGAGCGTCAGCAATGGCGGCAGGCTCTGGCGCAGCATAAACGTATACAGCAGCCCGGCTAACGTTTCGAAGACGATCAACGGCCCGAGGATCACCGTCGGCAGTCGCTGACTGGCAATGTTCCAGCACAGTGTACCGACCCATGAGCAGAGCACCGCGATGGCAATCATCAGGGTGATAAAGACGGCAGGGCGCGGGCCGAACGGCAGGGGGAACGATTGTCCCTGACCGCTTAGCCACACACAGGCCAGTACATACCCCAACAATGACATCGGCAGCGTGACCAGTGCCTGGGCGGTGGCCCACATCATTGGATGTTTATCCGGATTCTCCCGCAGCCAGCGCGCGTTACGCAGCGCATACCACGCCCAACACACCACCGAAATGAACGCCAGCCCGATACCACTGCCATAGCGCCACCAGCTGAAATCACTAACACCGTGGCGAAGTTCGGCAATATTCACACACGCTAAGCCCAACGCAATGCAGGCCAGGGCGGGTGCCATGCTGAGCCATGAGAGTTTGCCGTCGCGTTGGCTATAGAGCAGATTAGCAAACACTGGGATAACCACTGGCAGGGTGCCAATTATCATGGTGGAAACAGGTGCCCCAGCCCGCTGAATGGCGCTGGCCAGACACACGTAATAGATGAGGTTGCCCATCATGGTCAGGCTCAACGCCGTCAGCCAGTCGCGGGTGCAGAGCTGTTTTAACCGCGCTCTGCCGAGCCACGCCAGCGGGAGCGCAATCAGGCCAAGCGCCAGATAACGGCCCATCGACTGCAACACCGCCGGGTATTCAGGCACCAGCAGCGGCCCCACGAAAATCAGTCCCCACATTAATCCCGCCAGCAAGGCGTACAGCACACCACTCAGCATTTGTTGCCCCTTTTTAATCCACAGGCGCAGTGTAGGCAGGGCGACGACGGGGTGTATTGTACGAGGTTGCGCATCAGCGCATGAAGACCTGTTTCTGATAGCGGACGGGGGTAATGCCGTAGCGGCGGGTAAAGGCCCGGGTGAGATGAGACTGATCGGTCAGGCCAGTGGCGGCGGCGACTTCTGCGGCGGGCATTCCGCGGGTCAGAAAATCTTTGGCGCGCCACAGCCGAATCGCCATCAGCATCTGGTGCGGCGTAACGTGATAGCGGGCTTTGAACTGACGCTGAAAATGATACGGACTGAGCGACACCACGGCGGCCAGCTCGTCGAGGGTCAGGGCGTGCATATAGTTGTCGTGCAGGTAGTCGCGAACGCGTTCGAAGCGATGCGCCGCTTCCTGAACATTGGGCGCATGATGGGCTAACGGGCGGAAGGTCTCTATCAGGTCGAGCAACAGTCCCTTCTGCGCCAGCGGGTCGTCGGTATTCCACAGCCCATAAATCTGGTGGCAAAGCTGGGCGGAACGTCGGGCATCGTGGCGCACCACATCACTGAACCACCAGTGACGAATGCCCGTCACCTCTTCCAGCAAATCAGGGTCCAGATACACCATCCGGTAGCGCCATCCTTCGGCGGTTTCTGCCTCCCCGGTATGTAACTCATCCGGGTTCATGGTGATGACCGAATTGACCGGAGCGACATGCTGCGCGCCGCGATAGCGAAAGCGTTCGGCCCCGAGTTCAATCGCGCCGATCCCAAAGGCTTCGTGGGTATGGGGTTCAAAGGCGTAGCGCGAGATGTGGGCGTGATAAAGCTCCACCCCCGGCACCTGGGGCAAATGGCGGAAGCTGGCGCTATCTCTCTCATCTGTGAACAGTTCTGGAACACCCTGCACGCTAACCTCCCGCGGAATATCTCCGTCATTATCGAAGATACCCCGCGAAGGTGCCACAAATTTAACCGTTCGTTAACGTTTACAGGATGCTTTTGACACTTTCAGACAGCGGCGTCGTCGGGCGCTGGCCGACTTCGCTCCCGGAAATCAGCAGCAGTTTGTCCACACCCTACTTTTGAGCCTCTTCCTTGTTATCTTCGAACAGTTGCATTGTGCAATCTGGAACGCGAATGATGCGTGCGAACCGCTCACTTTGCGTTATTTTTGCCCACTCCACGATCATCACGTCCTGCACTCTGCCGTGCTGTGTGAAGAGCGATCAATGCCGCCATATGATATGGGCATCCTCGCATCAGGTATCGGATTTTAACGCTTATAAAGGAAAGTAAAACAGCACGGGAACGAGGCCTTGAAATCCCAACATTCTCACTCCCGGCGTCCTGATTTTTTCACCCAGCTGTAGAGCGCGCTGATGGAGACACCAAGATCCCCGGCAATCTTCTTTACGGGTTCGCCTGATTGTTTCCTGCTATTCATCCGCTGAATAGCTTTATCTTTCAGCTCCTGTGAGGCCGTGATGATAACCGGTGATTTTTCCCAAATTTTCCGCTCCTGGATCTTTTTACTCGCCTGATAGAGATGCAGTTCCGACAGGTTTCTTCGCTTCCCTGCAGGGGCTTTTGCACGGCTTTTGAGCGCTTCCCGCATCAGTGCCAGCTGTAGTTCCGGATCCCAGTCGCCGCTGGCAATCCTGTCCTTCATGTTCTGACTACGTTTTGAAAGATAGGCAGTACCAGCCAGGGACACACTCTGAGGAATGTTCCACTTTTCGCGATACTCGTATGCACTCAGCCCATGTACAAACCAGATGTGGCGGGGCAAAAACTGCAGTGGCTTCCCACATTCCAGGCAGGGGATTAGTTCTCTGTTGTGGTACAGAGCGACCTCGTCAAAAGAGGTGAAGGGTGAAGTTCGTTCCTTTTTATGCATGATGCACCTTCCATGCAACCGGATGATGATTGTCTTATATCAGACACATAAAATATATTTTACAAGGTTTTTATGTATTTATTGTTTTCATGTGGAGTCTATTTTTGGATGATTTTGGGATTTTTTGGTATTAAGATTTTGCCTACAACTTTTGAAAGAATATTCTTAATTTCGCTGAATTGTTATTTTAATTAATTTGAATGTTTCAGCGTTTCGACCTCCAATCCCAGTAGTGACGCGGCATTTAAGTAATGCTTAAATATTCTGGTTTACAACTGAAATTATCATTTCCGTTTTGTCTGCTTTACCTTAATGCAAACTACTGGTTAAAATAAAAAGCCCCTGCTTTTATATGGTGACACTCAACCCGACAAAGGGACTAACTCATTCAGGAGATAAATAGTTATGTCTGAATCATTTCAGAACGAGATACCTCGCGCGCGCGTAAACATAAAATTGGATTTGGTCACGGGCGGTGCCCAGAAGAAGGTTGAGTTACCCCTGAAGCTTCTCAGCGTCGGTGACTACAGCAATGGCAAGGCGGAAGGTACGCTGTCAGAACGCGAAAAAATCAACATCAACAAAAACAACTTCAACAGTGTTCTCGCTGATCTCAATCCCGAAGTAAATCTCACCGTTAAAAACACCCTCGCTAACGATGGTTCCGAAGAAAACGTAAAACTGGCTTTCCAGAATATGAGCGATTTCGAGCCAGAGCAGATTGCCCGCCAAATTCCACAGCTGAAAGCGATGCTCGCCATGCGTAATTTACTGCGTGATTTGAAATCCAATCTTCTGGATAACGTCACTTTCAGGAAAGAACTGGAAACTATTTTAAAGGACCCGGCACTCTCTGATGAGCTGCGCAGCGAACTGAATGCGCTTGCCCCGACCCAGGCTTAATTACTGGAACCTATTAACGGAATAATTACGAGTAAAATGCTTATGTCAGTCAATAATGAATCTCAGAGTCAGGTAAGTGGCACCACCATTGAAAAAACGCTGCCGCAGGGTGGAGTATATGCTTCTCTGTTCGACAAAATTAATTTAACGCCCGTCGCTGAAATCGGTGACCTGAATGGGTTTGAAGATAACACTGTGATGGCTGAAACCTCCGCTGATGCGCGAGTTACCGCCGCAGTCCAGGTCTTCATGCAGTGTCTGCAGAAGTCTGGCCAGAAAGTCGAAAAGCTCGATAAAACGTTGCTGGATCACCACATCGCGGAGCTGGATTTCCAGATTAGCCGTCAGCTTGATGAAGTGATGCACTGCGATGAGTTTCAAAAGGTGGAGTCAGTTTGGCGTGGTCTTAAATCATTGATTGATAAGACTGATTTTCGTCAAAACGTGAAGATAGAACTCCTTGACCTCTCCAAAGATGAGCTGCGTCAGGATTTCGAAGATTCCCCGGAAATTATCCAGAGCGGCCTGTACCGTCAGACGTATACGATGGAATACGACACCCCGGGCGGCGAACCTATTGCTGCGGTGATCTCAGCGTACGAGTTTGATGCTTCCGCGCAGGACATCGCGCTGATGCGCAACATCTCCAAAGTGTCCGCTGCTGCCCATATGCCGTTTATCGGCTCTGCGGGACCGAAGTTCTTCCAGAAGGACTCGATGGAGGAAGTCGCGGCCATCAAAGACATTGGCAACTACTTCGATCGCGCGGAATACATTAAATGGAAAAGTTTCCGCGACACCGATGACTCCCGCTACCTCGGTCTTGTGATGCCGCGTGTGCTGGGTCGTCTGCCGTATGGTCCGGACACCGTACCGGTGCGCAGCTTCAACTATATCGAAGAAGTGAAAGGCCCCGATCACGACAAATACCTGTGGACCAACGCCTCGTTCGCGTTTGCCGCCAACATGGTGAAGAGCTTCATCAACAACGGCTGGTGCGTGCAGATCCGTGGCCCGCAGGCCGGTGGTGCCGTGCAGGATCTGCCGATTCACCTGTATGATCTCGGCACCGGCAATCAGGTGAAAATCCCGTCCGAAGTCATGATCCCGGAAACCCGCGAATTTGAATTCGCCAACCTCGGCTTCATCCCGCTGTCGTACTACAAGAACCGCGATTACGCCTGCTTCTTCTCGGCGAACTCGACCCAGAAACCGGCCCTGTATGATACCGCCGATGCGACCGCTAACAGCCGCATCAATGCGCGTCTGCCGTACATCTTCCTGCTGTCGCGTATCGCGCACTACCTGAAGCTGATCCAGCGTGAAAACATCGGTACCACCAAAGACCGTCGTCTGCTGGAACTTGAGCTGAACACCTGGGTGCGTGGACTGGTGACCGAAATGACTGACCCGGGCGACGAACTGCAGGCGTCTCACCCGCTGCGTGACGCCAAAGTGATTGTCGAAGACATCGAAGACAACCCGGGCTTCTTCCGCGTCCGCCTGTTCGCTATCCCGCACTTCCAGGTGGAAGGGATGGACGTCAACCTGTCACTGGTTTCTCAGATGCCGAAGGCGAAATCATAAGCTAAGGCAGGAAGCCAATGAAAACGGAACAACCGTTATGGGGCAGGGGCCAGATGGTCTCTCCCCAGCACTTCCAGCAACAGGCCGCGTATGCGGCCTGGTCTGCGGAATGCATCGCCCGACTGGGCCTCTCCCATCCCTGGGGGATGATTGATGCCACTTTCGAACCGGATGTACTGAAACTGGGCCGTCTGCAGGCCCGTCATCTGCACATCCGTTTCCCCGACGGCACGCTTATCGACACGGATAATGCCGACTCCCTGCCGCCGGTGCTGGCACTGGAGGGCGAATCACAGGAAGTGGTGGTAGTTCTGGCGCTTCCGCTGCTGCGGGCAAATGGCGGCAACTGCCTTAAACCCGATGAGGTGGCCGAACGCCCTGTGCGCTATCGCCAGCGCTGGCGAGATGTCCGCAACACCTTTGGGGATGATACCCGCCAGATTGCGGTGATGCAGCCAGAGCTGACGCTGCGTTTCGCCCATCAGAACAACGGTGATTACCTGACCTGTCCGGTCGCCCGTCTGCAGCAGGATTCACAGGGGGGCTGGGCACTCGATGAAACCTTTCTTCCGCCACTGCTGGCTCTGCAGGGCAGCCGCTGGCTGGTGACCCAGCTGGAACAGCTGATGACGCAACTGCGTGCCCGTCTGAGTCGCCTGATGGACATGCGTCGTGAAAGTAACGAGCGCATGGCCGATTTTGCCGTGGCGGATGTGTCTCTGTTCTGGCTGCTCAATGCCCTGAACAGCGCAGAACCCGTGCTCGGACAGTTTCAGCGTCACCCGCAAAGTCCACCGGAGCGTCTGTACCCGGAACTGGCACGCCTTGCGGGCAGCCTGCTGACC
>Ga0207655_1003521_pt1 | contig 11605 bp, 8 predicted proteins | sample KBSM44metaG_FD_184398 | JGI IMG/M metagenome (GOLD analysis project Ga0207655, IMG submission 184398) | Miscanthus rhizosphere microbial communities from Kellogg Biological Station, Michigan, USA - KBS M4-4 metaG (SPAdes) (version 2) | ecosystem: Host-associated > Plants > Roots > Rhizosphere >...
CACCGCCCCGCGGCCACATTCCTGGTGGACCTCAAAGCTGCTCCCTTCCATCTTGACGACGCAGCTGTCGAATGGGTGGAGAACACCATCGGCTCAATGACCCTCGAGGAGAAGATCGGCCAGCTCTTCATCAACCACAACAACGACTACTCCCCGGAGTACCTCGACGACGTACTGGAGAAGTTCCACGTCGGCGCCATGCGATACCGGCCGGGGCCATCCAACGCCGTGCAGCAACACATCCGCTATGCGCAGTCGAAGACCCGTATCCCGCTGCTAATAGCTTCAAATCCTGAGATGGGCGGCGCGGGCAGCTGCGATGATGGCACGTTTGTGTCCACCCACCTGCAAGCAGGTTCACACCCGGATAAGTCCATAGCCCGGCAAATGGGCCAGGTGGCCGGTGTCGAAACCGCTGCCTTGGGCTGCAATTGGGCTTTCGCGCCGATCGTGGATATTCACTACAACTGGCGGAACACGGTCATCTCCACCCGCGCCTTCGGGAACACCCCGGAGATAGTGGTGGAACGGGCAAAGGAGTACTTCGACGGCATCAGCGAATCGCCCACCGTCTGCGCCATGAAGCATTTCCCTGGCGACGGTATTGATGAACGCGACCAGCATGTGGTCACGTCTTACAACACCTTGGGCTATGAGGAGTGGAACCGGACGTACGGCCACGTCTACCGGGAAATGATCAGTCATGGTGTGCAATCGATCATGGTGGGCCACATCGGCGCGCCTGAAGTGTCCAGGCACTTCCGTCCCGGTTTGTCCGATGCTGAAATCTTGCCAGCGACACTCGCTCCGGAACTGTTGCAGGATCTGCTGCGGGGCGAGCTCGGCTTCAACGGTTTGGTCCTCACGGACGCTTCGCTCATGGTTGGCCTGACGCAGGCGATGAAGCGCAAGGACCTTGTACCTGCCACGATCGCAGCGGGTTGCGACATGTTCTTGTTCTTCCGCAACGGTGAAGAGGACTTCCAGTACATGGTGGACGGCTACAAGTCGGGCGTCATCACCGAGGTCCGGCTGCACGATGCATTGCGGCGGATCCTGGGGTTGAAGGCAAGCCTGGGATTGCACCGGATTGCGCGTGAGCAGCTGGTGCCATCCGCGGAAGCATTGGGCGTCATCGGCAGCGACGCACACCGCGCAATAGCCGCAGACGTTGCGGACAAGACAGTCACGCTTGTCAAGGACACAGCCCAGAACCTGCCCATCACCCCGGAAACACACAAGCGCATCCGGCTCTATGGCATTTCGGGTGGGGCTGACTTCACCCGCGCCGATCCCTTGGCCTACCTGGACACCGTTAAGGAGGAGCTTGAAGCCGCGGGTTTTGAGGTGCACGTATTCAAAACAGCGGAGCAACGTGAAGCTGCGGGGGAAGCCGGCATGAATTTCATGAGGGTGCTCGCCGAGGAAGCAACGGGCGACTACGCGGAGAAGTACGACGCCGCATTCGTGTTCGCCAACGTCAAGGGCTTCGCGCAGGAGGCGGCAATCCGGATCAAGTGGTCCTCGCCGATGGCCGCCGAGATTCCCTGGTACGCCACCGAGGTTCCCACCGTATTCATTTCCCTCAATCAGCCCAACCATCTGATCGATGTACCCATGGTAAAGACCGCCATTCATGCTCATGCAGGAACGCGTGAGGCCATTCGGGCCACCATCCGGAAAATCCAGGGTAAGTCCCGGTTCCAGGGAACGTTCAACGAGAACGTCTTCTGCGATTCGTTCGATACCCGGCTCTAGCTCCCCGCTTCGGGCGGGGTAGTCGCCCCCGTCGAAGGATCACGGTCCTGGGCCGATGCACTGGAAGCCCGGCACTGCCACAAGGCGGTGCCGGGCTCTTCATTTTGGTCCCGAAAGCATGAAATGGGACAGTGTGAACGCTAACAACGTTGTAAATCAAGACTTCCGGACGAGGTTCCTACCTGCAATCATTTTGTGATCCAATCCACTTGACCCACGGTATTGTTAGCGTTCACAATGGCAGTCGTATCACCTTGAAGTAGCCTGTGCCGCCCCCAGCGCACAGGCCAACCCAGCTTCACCGTGCCGGACGCGCAGATGCTCCGGCTGCATCAGAGTTCGCGGCAAAGCTGCCGCGGAAGGAGAGCATCGTGAGATTAAAGAAACTCCTGGGCGCCGTAGCGGTTGTCCTTACCTTGACCGTGGGAGCCACGGGCTGCGGTAGCCGCGGAGGAGCTGCAGAATCCAGCAGCACCGCCAAGCCCAGCGATTCGCTGGTCGGCATTTCGATGCCGACGCAGACGTCCGAGCGTTGGATTGCCGATGGCGCCAACGTTGAGAAGTCCTTGAAGGACCTTGGTTACAAGACTGACCTTCAGTTCGCCAACGATGACATCCCTACGCAGGTCTCCCAGATTGAGAACATGCTGACCAAGGGCGCCAAGGCCCTGATCATCGCAGCAATTGATGGCACCACGCTGACCGACGTCCTGGCCAAGGCCAAGGAACAGAACGTTAAGGTCATCGCCTACGACCGCCTCATCAACGGAACGCCCAACGTTGATTACTACACCACCTTCGACAACTACACCGTGGGTGTCCAGCAAGCTACGTCACTGCTCACCGGCCTTGGCCTGGTGGACGCAAGTGGCAAGAAGGTTGACGGCAAGGGCCCGTTCAACGTGGAGCTCTTCGCCGGAAGCCCGGATGACAACAACGCCAACTTCTTCTGGACTGGCGCCATGGACACCCTCAAGCCCTACCTGGATGCAGGCACCTTGAAGGTTCCCAGCGGCCAGACCAAGTTCGAGCAGGCAGCCATCCTGCGCTGGCAGGCACCCGTTGCCCAGAAGCGCATGGAAGACATCCTGACCTCGGCTTACAGCTCCGGCACCAAGCTGGACGGCGTGCTCTCCCCGTATGACGGCCTCTCCATCGGCATCATCTCGGCCCTGACCAGCACCGGCGGCTACTCCACCGGAAAGCTGCCGGTAGTTACCGGCCAGGACGCTGAAAAGGGCTCCGTGAAGTCCATCATCGCCGGCGAGCAGTACTCCACGATCTTCAAGGACACCCGCCAGCTCGGCGCGCAGGCCGTGAAGATGGTCGACGCCGTGCTCAAGGGTACGGAACCGGAAACCAACGACACCAAGACCTACAACAACAAGGTCAAGGTTGTTCCGGCCTTCCTCCTGAAGTCCGTCATCATCACCAAGGACAACTACAAGAAGGAACTCATCGACTCGGGCTACTACAAGGAATCCGACGTCAAGTAAGCATTCCTTCGGGTTGTGGTCCCGCTTCTGAAGCGGGGCGGGGCCACAACCCACCATGAGCCGGCCGAATCCCCGGCCAGGCAAAGTTTCCAACCAGTCAGTGGGAATTGACGATGAACGTACCCATTCTTCAAATGCGAGGAATAACCAAGACCTTCCCCGGGGTCAAGGCCCTTCAGGACGTCACCCTGGATGTAAACCGCGGCGAAGTCCACGCCATCTGTGGAGAGAACGGCGCCGGGAAATCCACCCTGATGAAGGTGTTGTCCGGGGTGTACCCGCACAACTCCTTTGACGGCGACATTCTTTTTGAGAACGAACCCTGCGAATTCAACAGCATCTCGGACAGCGAGAAGCGCGGGATCGTGATCATCCACCAGGAACTGGCCCTTAGCCCGTACCTTTCCATCGCTGAGAACATTTACCTCGGCAACGAACTGGCAAACAACGGCTGGGTGGATTGGCGGAAAACCAACCTCGAAGCCGCCAAGCTGCTTGCCCGTGTAGGTCTGAGCGAAAACCCCGTCACACCCATCCAGCACATCAGTGTTGGCAAGCAGCAGCTGGTGGAGATTGCCAAGGCACTCTCCAAAGAGGTGAAGCTCCTCATTCTGGACGAGCCAACCGCTGCGCTGAACGATGAAGACTCGGACCACCTGCTGGACCTCATCCTGCACCTCAAAGGCCAGGGCGTCACCAGCATCATCATCAGCCACAAACTCAACGAGATCCGCAAGGTGGCTGACGCCGTCACCATCATCCGCGACGGCAAGTCCATTGAGACCTTGCGGCTGGACCAGGGCCAGATCACCCAGGAACGCATCATCCGCGGCATGGTGGGACGTGACCTCGAAAGCCTTTATCCGGACCGGACTCCGAACATCGGCGAGGAAGTCCTCCGCATTGAAGACTGGACCGTTCAGCATCCCCAGGACCACAGCCGCACCGTGGTGCACAATGCCAACATGAATGTCCGCAAGGGCGAAGTAGTGGGCTTGGCCGGCCTTATGGGCGCGGGCCGCACCGAGTTGGCCATGAGCGTCTTCGGCCGGACGTATGGACGCGCCGTGTCGGGCAAGGTCTACAAGTACGGCGAGGAGATCAACACGTCCACCGTTTCCGACGCGATCGATCATGGCATTGCCTACGCCACCGAGGACCGCAAGCACTATGGCCTGAACCTCATCGAGGACATCAAACGGAACATCTCCATGGCGGCGCTGAACAAGCTGGCCAAACGAGGATGGGTTGACGGCAACAAGGAAACCACCGTTGCCAATCACTACCGCAAGAGCATGAACATCAAGGCGCCGTCCGTGGCAGCCATCACTGGCAAGCTCTCCGGCGGTAACCAGCAAAAAGTCGTGCTGAGCAAGTGGATGTTCTCGGATCCGGACGTGCTGATCCTGGACGAACCAACCCGGGGCATCGACGTCGGCGCCAAGTTCGAGATCTACACCATCATCAATGAACTCGCGGCCGCCGGGAAAGCCGTGATCGTGATCTCCTCGGAGCTGCCTGAGCTCCTGGGCATTTGCGACAGGATCTACACGCTGTCCGCAGGGCACATCACCGGCGAGGTCCCCATCGCCGAGGCCACCCAGGAAACCCTCATGCACTTCATGACTCAAGAGAAGGAATAGCCAACATGTCCGCCCTACGAGAATCCCTTGGCTTCCTCACAAGCCGCCTCCGCCAGGTTGGCATCTTCGTCGCCCTGATCCTGATCGTTATCCTCTTCCAGGTCCTGACCAACGGCATCCTGCTTGAACCGCAGAACGTCAGCAACCTGGTGGTCCAGAACAGTTACATCCTGATCCTCGCCATAGGCATGGTGATGGTCATTATCGCCGGTCACATCGACCTCTCCGTCGGATCCATCGCCGGGTTCATCGGTGCTGTTGCCGGTGTGATGATCGTGCACTGGGGCTGGGCGTGGTGGCTCGCCATCCCGGCTTGCCTCCTGGTAGGTGCCTTGGTGGGTGCCTGGCAGGGTTACTGGATTGCCTATGTGGGCATTCCCGCCTTCATCGTCACCCTGGCCGGCATGCTCATCTTCCGCGGCCTGACGCTCATCACCCTGAAGAACCAGCAGATCACCCCGTTCCCCAACGAGTTGCGGGCGCTCGGTGGAGGCTTCCTCCCGGATATCTCCGGCGGCACATCCGTACTGGAATGGCTGACCGTCATCCTGGGAGTTGGCGGCACCGCAGCCATCCTCTTCCAAGCCATCAAGGAACGCCGGGTCCGGCGCAAGTTCAACCTTGAGAATGAGCCGATGGCATGGTTTGCCGTCAAGAACGGCTTCATTGCCGTGCTGATGCTCATCATCACGTTCCTGCTGGCCAGCTACCGTGGAACGCCGATTGTGCTGATCGTGCTGGCAGTCCTGGTGATCCTGTACTCGGCATTGATGAACAACAGCATCTTCGGGCGCCACACCTACGCCATTGGTGGCAACCTGCATGCAGCAGAGCTCTCCGGCATCAAGACCAAGAAGGTCACCTTCCGGCTGTTCGTCAACATGGGCGTCCTCGCCGCGTTGGCCGGCCTGGTGTTCACAGCACGCCTGAACTCGGCCCAGCCTGCAGGCGGTACCGGATTTGAACTGGACTCCATTGCTGCCGCCTTCATCGGTGGTGCGGCCGTCCAAGGCGGCATCGGTACCGTTGCGGGAGCAATGATCGGTGGCCTCATCATGGGCGTCCTGAACAACGGTATGTCCATCCTTGGCCTGGGAACGGACTACCAGCAGCTCATCAAGGGCCTGGTTCTCCTCCTTGCAGTCGGCTTCGACATCTTCAACAAGAACCGGACGGGTGCTGGTGGAGGATCCTCAATCAGCCGCCGCTTCAAGTGGAAGACCACGCCTCCGGCAACCGAAGCTACCAAACCTGCCACGACTGAACCTGTGCGGGTAGACGCCAAATAGCAAAATCCCTGGGATTGGCCTGCATCCTGCTCCGAGCTGAGCTGACCTGCTCAGAGTGGAGAGCCGGGTGCGGGCCAATCCTGCCCAAGACCGCCATACGAATCCATAAAGTGAGGTGCGGATGTCTCCCGGGGCAACACCGAGCAGGCCACCCGTCATGGGGGATGTAGCCAAGTTGGCCGGGGTCTCGCACCAGACCGTTTCCCGTGTCCTGAACAACCACCCCAACGTGAGCGGGAAGACCAAGGAACGCGTGGAATCGGCCATCGCCAGCCTTGGATACAGGCGCAACACGGCGGCGCGCAGCCTGGTGACGCGGCGGTCCCGGACCATAGGCGTGCTGGCCTGCGAAACCGGTCAGTACGGACCCGCAAATACGTTGCTGGGAGTCGAACAGGCAGGCCGGGAAGCAGGGTATTTTGTCAGCATCGCCAATCTCCGCGAAGTGACCGGCGACAGCATCAACGACGCCATCGCCCATTTCCGCAACCAGTCAGTGGAGGGGGTGGTCATCCTGGTCCCGCATCCGGATGTCCTGGCTGCCCTCCGTGACGTCGCCGTCCCTTTTCCCATGGTGGCCGTGGGCGCCGGAACCGGGAACCAACTGACCGGTGCTTCACTGAACCAGCGTTTGGGAGCGCGGTTGGCAGTGGAACATCTCATCGGGCTCGGACACCGCCACATCGGACACATTTCCGGTCCGCCGCACTGGATTGACGCGGCTGAGCGCATCAAGGGCTGGCAGGAGGCACTCGGCAACGCAGGCTTGGAGGCCCACGTTCTTCTCCAAGGGGGATGGGATGCCGCCTCGGGATACGAAGCAGGCCTGGCGCTCATCGAACAACGCAAACTCGACGACCAGCCCACTGTCACCGCCGTCTTTGTCGCGAACGACCAAATGGCTGTGGGAGTCCTCCGCGCCCTCCAGGAAGCCGGGTTGCGGGTCCCGGAAGACATCAGCGTGGTGGGTTATGACGATCAACCAGAAGCTGCATTCTTCCTGCCTCCACTGACCACCATCAAACAGGACTTCGAAGAACTCGGCCGCCGTTGCATGTCCGCGGTACTCCAGCAGTTGGAAAGCGAAGCAGGGAACGAGGAGCAGATCGTGAATCCCCGGCTGGTTGTCCGCTCCACTACTGCTGCCCCTGCGCTCAGCCCAGCTCGGTCGCCACTAAACTAGAAGCCATGACTTCCACCAGTACCCCCGCAGCAGACACTGCAACCGCCCGTGCCCGCCTTCTTGAACTCATCAAAGAGTTGGCGGTGGTCCGCGGAAAGGTGATCCTCTCCAGCGGCAAGGAAGCTGACTACTACATCGACCTCCGCCGCATCACCCTGCATCACGAGGCCTCCAAGTTGGTGGGCCAGGTCATGTTGGCAATGATCGACGACGCCGGGATCCCGGTTGAGTGCGCTGGCGGACTCACCATGGGTGCCGACCCCGTAGGTACCGCTGTCATGCACGCCGCCGCCGATGCCGGCCGCGCCGTGGACGCGTTCGTTGTCCGCAAAGCCCAGAAGTCGTACGGCATGGGCCGCCAGGTGGAAGGTCCCTCGGTTGAGGGCCGCAACGTGGTTGTCCTCGAGGACACGTCCACCACCGGCGGGTCCGCGCTGACCGCCGTCGAGGGCGTCCGTAAGGCCGGCGGCAATGTGGTGGCCGTCGCCGTCATCGTGGACCGCGATACCGGCGCCAAAGAGAAGATCGAAGCCGAAACCGGCGTGCCGTACCTCTTTGCCTTCGGCAAGGACGAACTGGGCCTCAACTAGGGAGTTTGCGTACGGGTGATGCCCCTAAAAGCGTATTTTAGGGGCAACAACTGTGCACAAACTACGGGGCTGTAAGGCAGTGCCCGCGAAGCCTATGCTAGCTGCGTGGACGTTCAAGTAGGGAAGCTCCAGGCTCCGCCGGAGGTGAACGAAAACCTCCCGGGCCCGGGCTCTGCCATGCCCGGATCCGGATCGGTTGATGCTGCCGATCCGGCTGACTGGGCGCGGATCCTGCCCCACGTTTCGCGGATAAAGCGGACATCGCGCCGTAACTTCCTCATCACTGCAGGGGTTTCAGTGGCGTTGGCCGGAGACATGCTGTTTACCCGGCGCGTGCAGGCCGAACGGCGTGCCACCAAGATCCTGCGCGTCCCCGATTCCTACTCGGATCTCTACTTTCCCAAGGCCAGTTGGATCCTCTTTCCCGGGTACAAAACCAGCTGGGAAGAGGCACAGTGGATCCTGAACTCACTACGCCCTGCCCTTCACCAGCGCGGCCGCCTTGCCGCCGTCGGGTATTCCAACCTTGGCCTGGACGTTGATGAGATCGTCCGTGAACTCGTTCTCCACGTGCGTGAGCTGGGGCTGGAGAAGCTGTATTTCTATGGCCACAGCTTCGGTGGGATGCTCGCCACGCAAGTTGCCGCCCGCCTGCTGGAGCTGCATGGTGTTGAGACGCAGTTGATCGTCCTGGATTCCAGTCCCTTCAGCCGCGCTGATGTGCTGGATCAGAGCTGGTTCGACGGCGTGGTGTTCCTCTATGAGAACGGCTTCCGCATCCCTTCAGTCCTGCGCGGCGGCTATGAACTGGGGGAGAGGGTGGCGCACAAGGACGAACGCACGTGGCGGCAGATCCTGGACCAAAGCCTGGAGCAGCTCTCGCCGATCGCACCATCCAGCGTCCTGATCCAGACGGAGTCGGCGTACATTTACCACTTCGATGGACTGCGTCTCGCCGGCAAAATCGGCTCGGCAAAAATGGCATTCCTCGGCAACTCCAAGGACAGCACGGTCAACTACGAGTCCGCACGCGCGGGGTGGAGCAAAGTCTTCGCGGCGAACATGAAGCTTCCTGTGCTCAGCACGGAGGGCGCCCGGCCAGCGCATGCCAGCCCGCAGTGGAGTGCCGACGTTTACAGGCCCCTACTAGAGCGGGTCCAGAATGAGCTGGAACCGCTGCCGCCTGCACCCGTCGAGCCGTCGTATCAGGAGCCAAATGGACGGGTTATCCGGCCGGCGTAGGTTTTCTTGCTGCGTTTGCGCTGCATCACCCCGCAGCGCTTCAACCTCGCAGCGCTTCAACCTCGACGGCGGTAAGGCCCGCCTCGTGCAGGAAGCCGCGGGCGTCCCCGAACTCCCGTGCGAAGCCGACCAGGAAATGCCGGATCGCGGCCTCAGGGCTTTGCAGGATCATGAGGTCAGGGCTGAAGTACTGCGCGGGCGTGGAGGGGACGTGAAGCCGCCACGTCTCGGCCATGACCTGCAGCAGGTTTGGAAGGTTGCGCGTGGTGGCCGTGTAATCCTTCACCACGGCCTCGTCCGATTCGCCCGCGGCCATGAGTGCAATCGCCGACACCACTCCAGTCCGGTCCTTGCCCAGCGAACAATGAACCAGCGTGCGCTTGCCTTCCGCGACGGGACGCAGGGCATCGGCAACCCACTCGGGCCGGACGCGGATCCAGCCCAAATACAGGTTCCCCAGGTCCTCCGGAGTTTCCACCGCCTGCAGCGACCCCGCCACTGCGTTCGGATCCAGGGGATTATGGATGAGCTCGACGGCGGGTGCAGCGACGACGGTACTCCCGCCACCGCCGTCGGGCTTGGTCGCGTTCGAAGGAGAGGAACCGTCCGGAACCAGCCACGGAACCAAGGACCGCTCGAGCTCGCTGCGCAAGTCCATGATGGCCTGGATGCCATGCTCCGCCAGGAACCCCGATGTCGCGGCAGCATCCAGGCCAAACGGCTGGCTCCCCCTAAGTATCCGGCCGCCGGCCAGAGGACGGAGGTTGAGCACAGCCATGACAGGACTCCTCTGGCTCTAGATCTGGCTCTTGAGGTCGGCCACGGAGTTCAGGATCTGGTTGGGTCGGAACGGGAAGGACACGATTTCCTCGCGTTGGGTGATACCGCTGAGCACCAGGACCGTGTGGAGCCCGGCTTCCATCCCGGCCACGATGTCGGTGTCCATGCGGTCGCCGATCATGGCCGTGGTCTCTGAGTGGGCGTCGATCTGGTTCATGGCCGAGCGGAACATCATGGGGTTCGGCTTGCCCACAATGTAGGGTTCGCGGCCTGTGGCCTTGGTGATCATTGCCGCGATTGCGCCGGTGGCCGGCATGGGCCCGTCCTTGGAAGGACCGGTGGCATCGGGGTTGGTTGCGATGAAACGGGCGCCTGCCAGGATGTGGCGGACGGCCATGGTGATCGCTTCGAAAGAGTAGGTGCGGGTTTCGCCGAGCACCACGAAGTCAGGTTCCGTGTCCGTGAGGATGAAGCCGGCCTCGTGCAAGGCGGTTGTCAGGCCGGCCTCGCCGATGGTGTAGGCGCGGTTGCCTGAATCAGAGGACTGGACTTGGTCCTTGAGGAACTGGGCGGTGGCCAGCGCGGACGTCCAGATGTTCTCCTCCGGAACTTCCAGCCCGGAGGCGCGGAGGCGGGCTGCGAGGTCGCGCGGGGTGAAGATGGAATTGTTGGTCAGGACAAGGAAGCGCTTGGACGTATCCACCCAGCGCTGGATGAGCTCGGCTGCACCGGGGATTGCCTGGTTTTCATGAACCAGCACGCCGTCCATGTCCGTGAGCCAGCATTCGATTTCGTGGCCGTTCCGGTAAACCGACGCGGACGTGTGGGGCGTGGATTCTTCTGCCATATTTGCCTCCGGCTGGGATTGGTCATGCACTGCCTCCCAGTCTTTCATTATTCCGCTCCCTTAACATCCTGGGATCCCGCGTATGTGGGTAGTTCTGCCCATGTGGATATTCGGCTTTGACTTGCGTTGGGCGGCTCAGCCTCGACTACGCTTGTTCCGGCGCAGGCGTGCCACCACCGTGGGTCGGGGGATCGACATGGTGGATTTTTTGTGTCGCCGCACTTCAGCAGGTCCCCAGCACTGGATCGACAACCGGATATCCCCAGATACACCGGTACTCAACGCATTTGAAAGGGCCTGTCATGAGCAACAACAATGGAGTGCCGCAGCCTCCCTACAATCCCGACGGCGTGCCGCAGCCACGCTACGACACCGGCCAGGAGCAGTATCGGCAGTATCAGCCGGGCCAGACGCAGCCGATGTACCAGCCGGAAGCGCAGTACCAACCGGAAGCGCAGGGGCAGGAAGGCCAGACCCAGGCTTTTCCCACACAGCCGGCAGTGACCCAGGCTTTCCCCGCGCAACAATTCCCAACGCAGCAGGGTTACCCTGACGGCGAGTTCGCGGAAACCGTCCACCGATACCCACAAACGCAGCAGGGTCAACCTGGCTACCCCGGTCAGCCCGGCTACCCCGGTCAGCCCGGCGGACCAAGCCAGGGCCCGGGTGACCACAACAAAAAGGCGCTCTTCCTCATCCTCGGAGGGGTCGCCGTCGTCGTGATCATTGCGCTGGTAGTCGTGTTCGCATGGTTGATTCCTTCGGTGACCAAATCCG
>Ga0207655_1003526_pt1 | contig 11597 bp, 8 predicted proteins | sample KBSM44metaG_FD_184398 | JGI IMG/M metagenome (GOLD analysis project Ga0207655, IMG submission 184398) | Miscanthus rhizosphere microbial communities from Kellogg Biological Station, Michigan, USA - KBS M4-4 metaG (SPAdes) (version 2) | ecosystem: Host-associated > Plants > Roots > Rhizosphere >...
CCGTTGTGCCGTTAACGATGGCGGCCCACTGTCCGGCGTGCGGGGCGGTTTCATCGGTCCAGCGGGTAATGCGTACCGGCTCAGATGAGGTTGCGGGCTCCTCGCTGTCCAGCAGGGCGCTGGCATCATCGAAGCGGGCAAACCATTTCATGGAGGATTCTTCATCAAACTGGAGGTTTTCATATTCTGAATAGAAATGCAGCCCCTTATGCCCGTCATAACGAACAGGGAGAATAATCTGGTTTATTTTTACCAGTAATGGAGGAAGACCTTCCGTTTGCTTTTCGCCAAGTGGAGGAGGTAGCTCACCGGCTTTCATAATTACCCCGTTGTTATAGGAAAGCAGGCTGATTTCCGGTGTTTTCACCAGGCGACGCGAGACGGCGTCTTCTCCGCCGAGCTTTTCCAGCCAGGGCGTACCCAGAATGGTATACCAGCAGGCACCTTTGAGGCCTTCAACCGCTTCCCCGCCTTCCAGGGTGCCCAGAGAGTCCACCATCACGCCGGAAAAACGCTGCGCCAGGGCATATTCATACGGGAACATCGGTTCACGGGCGTAGGGCAGAATAAACGAGAGACCGGCATAGCCGCTTTCCACTTCGAAGGTATTACACAGCCACAGTAGCCAGGTTTCATACCGTTCCTTACCGTCTGGCTCTTTCAGCAGGGAGAGGGGAAAGACCAGTTTGATGACTGAACGGTCCGTATCATTATGGAATATGCGTGTTCCCATAGTTATAATACTGTAATCTGGTGCAAGATAAGACTCTTGGGCGGAACTCAGCACCCAGTCAATAATTTCCTCAGGAGTGGAGTCCAGAATAATATGCTTTTGTCTGGCATAATTGTTTTCGGTGATTTTGGTCCATTTTTTTACCGGCAGCGTTTTCTTGAGATACGGCTTAAATTCACCGTAATAACGATCCACGCACTCCACCATTTTGCGGCGAACCTCCGGCGTATGACCGTTTTTAAAGAACACGGTGATAATCAGCCCGAGTTTGACTGCCGGGCTGCCGTCCTTATATTTGACCGATGCTTCCGGCAGCCATTTTTCGATATAATTCAGTTCCAGATCCTTTAACATCGTCACTCCTTATTACGGGGCTACCGCCACGGTGGTTGCTGCGCCGAGGATCGCCGCCAGCGTCCCCCAGGCGCTTATCGCCAGGCGTACAATCAGTAAAAACGCGCCGATAATGGCTTCCGGAATGCCCAGCGTCACTACCAGCACCCCGACGCCGACCGCCACCAGAATGACCCCTATGGCGATAGCTGCATCGGTCAGCACCTGCACCCAGTCCACCTGTTTTAACATCTCCAGCGTCATATCCGTTGCCTGCTGGATCTCCCGCCAGGCAGCACGTAGCTGTGCGTCTGTCCAGTAGGCCACCGTACGACCGGTCCGGCTCGCCCAGTGCCATGCCTGGCTGCCCTGCGAATAGACCCATTCACCGCTGTCGTTCAGCCAGCCAGCAACTCGCTGGAGTTTCTGCTGCATCTCTTTTGACAGCGCATTCCAGCCCTCAGCGATGCCGCGAATGGCTCCTTCACTGAGATCGGCAACGGTTTCACCCGCATGTGTCCATGGCTGAATTTTGGTGGGCACTGGTGCATTCGGCGGGCGTGGGGTGAAAATGGGGGGATAGAGGAACAGCGGCCAGTATTTCGCTCCACTTTTCACCCAGTTCTGCAACGTGACGTTGACCACCTGATCGCTCCACTGCAGCTCCTGCGGGCGGCAGTCATGGATCTCTAGAATGGTCATTTTTTTACGGATACCACCGACAATCAGCATATAGTCCCGATATTGCCCTTCTTTAAGTTCATCCTCCGGAAACTTCACCTCCACCAGCCGCTCCAGATTATCGGCGTGCAGGTTGCCTTCGGTATCCGCTCCAGCCAGCCCCGGCCAGCGGTCCTTCCTGTTCTTAACAATGATCACGTCCGGACGGCGATAAATACCTTTTCCCGGTTCGGGGAAGGGGTTGGTGGTATGCCGCCTGCCCGGCCCTGTCTGCGTGCTGCTGAGATAAGGGCGGGGCGGCGTGGTGCGAATGTCAAACGGTACTTCCGCTTTGTACCACCAGTAATATTTTGCTGCGATTTCATCTGCGCGGATAAGCCCGCTCATCATTAGCTGCTTCAGGCTCATCTGATAGCTTTTGCCGTTACGACGAACTTTTGCCGACAGGCGAGGAAAACGCATCGCATATTCCACCTTGATATGCAGATATTGACGGTTGTTCTCCGTCGGCAGCTGCGACTGTTTTTCCACCATCTCCACGCCTGTGGTGGTACAGTCCCACGGCTGGTTGTTTTTGCCTGAGGGGATATCGGGTGAATCAGGTGATGTGGGTAAATCCGGTAGTTCCATTATGGCTGCTCCCTGAGTTCAGTTTCCATTTGTTGCTCTGAGCCGTCACCAATAAACCACAGCATTTCCTGCGGCTGCGGTTTTTTCTGCACAACGTATAGTTCGACATTTTCCTGAGTGCGGGTATAGACAGGCACCGTTTTCCCCTCTTCGTCGGTATAACCCGTCGCTATCTGTCCGGAAGGTGTTGTGAGTCTGTAAGGTTTTCCCGCCAGCAGGGTGCCGTGCTCATCCTGTAACTGGTAGATTGCGGAATAGATATACGATGTGCCCAACCGGGGCATCTTTAATGGCATGTCTGACGCTGCTGCCGCCATCGTCCGCTTCACTTTGCGCATATACGTCGCCGTCGTGCCGTACTCGACTTTTCCCGCCTCCAGCCGCAGGTAGCTCCCCCCGCCGATGAGCGTGATGCGCTTTTTCCCCGCAAACGAGATGTCGCTCGCCGAGCTTATCGTCAGCTTCTTCTCCGCAAACAGCCTCATATTGCCGTTCTGCGCCTGCACCTCCACCGGGCCCTCGCTGGCCTTCAGGCTCAGCTGGCCGGTCCGCGCAAACAGCCCGAGCTTTTCTCCTGCGTGGCCAGCCATATTCCCCATAACGCCAGTGCTGATGTCCCCGCCTGCATTAATGGCGACATTTTTGCTGGCCGCCAGCTGCAGGTGCTCCCCGCTGGTCAGGGCCATCCCTTCCGGGGCCGACATCAGCAGCGCCTCGTTCAGCGGCTTCAGCCGCTCCTCAAACATCCGTATCTGGCTGTCCACGTCCGCCTTCAGGGCCTGCGCCTGCTCCGCCGCGATTTCCAGCTGCTGCAGCTGCTGGTTAAGCCGGTCGATTTCCTTCAGCGCCGCATCCCTGTCCAGCGCCCCGCCCCGGGCCTTCACCTGCGCGTCCGCGCTGACGAACAGGCCCTTTCCGGCGCGGATAGCCCCGTATTCATCCGTGCGCAGTTCTGCGCCCGTGCCGCGGCGCTGCCCCTGTGCGTCCACCAGGTGCCCGCCGTTCAGCTGGGTTTTGCCGTACTCCGTGGCGAGCTTGATGTGCTCCTCGCCCCGTTTGTCTTCCATCCGCAGCTTGTTGTTCGCCGGGGTGCGCAGCACGTTGCGCGTGTGGTTGTCACGATTCACGAGGTCGGGATGTTCAGAGTCGTGCAGCGCATACGCGATGTACGGCAGGTCAATATCGCCATTGCTGAACGCAATCGCCACTTCCGTCCCGTCGGTGAGCGGCGTATGCCAGCCGTATGTATCGCCTGCATACGGTTTCGCCATCCGCAGCCACAGATACCCGTAACCGGGTTCCGTCCCCTCCCGGTCGAAGTCGAGCTTCACCCGGTAGCGCCCCTGCTCGTCCAGGTGAGCGTAGATATCGTTCTTTTCCCGGCTCTCGATGCGCGCGGGCAGGGTGCCGTGAATTTCAGGGCGCGGGATTTCCGCCGGGCGGAAGCAGTAGCGCTCCGTGTACGGCATCCCGTCGACGGAGACGTGCAGGCGGGTGTCGCGGGCGGCGTGGTATTCCACCTGAGTGATGACCACGCCTTCCTGCAGCGCGCGAATCACCTCACCCTGCGGCTCCAGCACCTGGCCGGGCATCAGCCCGGCGGCGTTGCTCTCAAGGTGAACGCGGGCCGACCCGTTCAGCTCCCGCTCGTGGTGAATGCGGGCATAAAAGGCCCCGGATTCGGTCTCCGGCTCCGGCTCCGTATCGTCCCCTGCAGTGCGGTACGGCTCCTGGTAGCGGTAGTGTTCGCCCGTCGTCACCGCATCGCTGCGCACGCTGACCGCCGCATCCATCGGCGTGGTGGCGGTGCGGTAGTTGTGGTCCCTGGCGCTGACCCTCCCCGGCACCACCTGATGCCGGGTATGCACGTCCCACACCGACTCCTCTGCCCCGTCGTACAGCCCGGACGGCTCGCGGTACGGCAGGCGGACGTCAAACCGATAGTTCAGCGGGCTGTCGGCGAAAATCACGACCTCCAGCCCGCGGGCCTCGTCCGTCTCCGTGCGCCAGAATATCCCGACCTCTGAAAGGAGGCGCTGCACAAAGTCGAGGTCCGTTTCCCGCCACTGGGTGATAAGCTCACGCGCCGGGTACGTCCGCTCCAGGCGGAAGTCAAAGTCCGGCCCTTCCAGCCCGTGCTGGCGTAAAACCTGCTCCACCACCTCCGGCACGGAGTGGTTCTGAAAGACCCGGCACCGGCGGGTGCGGCTGAGCAGCGCCAGGCGGGAACTGAGCACCACCTGCCAGTGCGACTGGTCGGCGGTGACGGCAATCCACGCCATGCGGGTGATGATGCCGTGCACCGCTTTGCCGCTGCGCATGCGCAGTGTGGCGTGCTTCATCAGCACCTGCTCCGGGGCGACAGGGTTCTGCGGGGTGGTGAAGTCGATGGTCCAGCAGAAGGGTTCGCTGAGCGCCTCGCGGCCCTGAAAGCGCAGGACGTCGGGCGTGAAGGGAGAGTCGTTTATCTCGAGGGTGTAGCGGGTCTGTCCGTCGAAAAGCGCTGACCAGTTATCCATAACAAAGACCTTTAATTCTCTATGGTGAATAATCTCTGTGATAGTTACATAACGCAAATTCGTTGTAAATTGCTTAAATGATGCGTCTAAAAAAGACGATATCTTATAAAAGAACCTGTAAATAAATTTTGCCCGCTGAACATACAAAATTGTTTATATAATTACTGACACATCTTCATCCGCTCTTGAAAAACAATGTTCCTGCTTTTCCTAATAACAAAATGTAAGGACAGTAAGATGATGAAAATGACCCGTATTGCGTTGGTTGCAGCGTCGCTGGCGGTGTGCAGTTTTACGGCGCAGGCCGCTAACGTTCAGGCTGCCCCGTCTCCGACGCAGGATCCGCTCGTGCAGCATTTAAAGCTCAGCAACGAGCAGGTTAAAAAGATTGAAGATCTGCACCAAACGTTGGAACAAAACGTCAGCAAGATCCCAATGACTGGCGTAAAAGATGGCGCGCTGATCGACATGTTCCAGACCGGGAAATGGGATGAAAGTACAGTGAAAAGTCAGCTTGCTGCCTTCAGCAAAATTGAAGAGCAGACCCGCTACTATCGCGTGAAATATTACTTCGATGTTAGTCAGGTGCTGACGCCTGAACAGCGCAAGCAGGTGAAAACCGACATGGCCAACGCGCTGGCAAACTGATTTCGAACCCGCGCCCGGCGCGGGTTTTTTATTTCTTGATCGCCATCACTTTTAGAAAAAAACAGTTTATTAAAACGTAATAAAAGCAAAATTTCCTCCCGGCCCGAAAAACCCACATAAAGATTGTGACCTTTTTCTCCCTCGTCACGGATATGATCTTTCCACACCAATAACAAACGCCTGCAAAGACCTGAATCGCAATCGCTGGCGATCGGCACCTAAAAAAATAAAAGTTACCCTACAAAATAAGCGAGTGTATTCATATGGATACGGCAACAAACGGCAGTGTGATTGTGAACGACTCCCCCGCGGCAAGGCGGGCTGGAATGAGCGAAAGCGAATGGCGAGAGGCGATTAAATTCGACAGTACCGACACGGGCTGGGTCATTATGAGCATTGGGATGGCTATCGGCGCGGGGATCGTTTTTCTCCCGGTGCAGGTGGGATTAATGGGTCTGTGGGTATTTTTGCTGTCGTCGATTATTGGTTATCCGGCAATGTATTTGTTTCAGCGTTTGTTTATTAACACGCTGGCGGAATCACCTGAATGCAAAGACTACCCAAGCGTAATTAGCGGTTATCTCGGTAAAAACTGGGGCATCTTATTAGGGGCGCTCTATTTTGTGATGCTGGTGATCTGGATGTTTGTCTATTCCACGGCCATCACCAACGACAGCGCCTCGTATTTGCATACCTTCGGCGTGACCGACGGTTTGCTCTCGGAAAATCCGTTCTACGGGTTATTCCTGATTTGTATTTTAGTGGCGATCTCCTCGCGCGGTGAAAAGCTGCTGTTTAAAGTCTCCAGCCTGATGGTGCTAACCAAGCTGTTTGTAGTTGCGGCTCTGGGGCTGTCGATGATTGGCCTTTGGCATTTAGCCAACGTCGGCATGCTGCCGCCGATGGGGCTGCTGATTAAAAACGCCATTATTACGCTGCCCTTTACCTTAACCTCCATTCTGTTTATTCAGACGTTAAGCCCGATGGTGATCTCTTATCGTTCTCGGGAAAAATCTGTTGAAGTGGCGCGCCATAAGGCGCTGCGGGCAATGAATATCGCCTTTGGCGTGCTGTTTGTGACGGTCTTCTTCTACGCCGTCTCCTTTACCCTGGCGATGGGGCACGACGAGGCGGTAAAAGCCTACGAGCAGAATATCTCTGCCCTCGCGATTGCGGCGCAGTTTATCAGCGGCGACGGCGCGGGCTGGGTCAAAATCGTCAGCGTTATTCTCAATATTTTCGCCGTGATGACCGCGTTCTTCGGGGTCTACCTCGGCTTTCGCGAGGCCACGCAGGGCATCGTGATGAACCTCCTGCGCCGCAAAATACCGGCTGAGAAAATTAAGGAAAGCACCGTCCAGCGCGGCATCATGCTGTTTGCCATCCTGCTGGCCTGGAGCGCGATTGTGTTAAACGCGCCGGTGCTCAGCTTTACCTCAATCTGTAGCCCTATCTTCGGCATGGTGGGCTGTTTGATACCTGCATGGCTGGTCTACAAAGTCCCGGCGCTGCACAAGTATAAGGGCGTGTCGCTGGTGATTATCGTCATCACCGGGCTGCTGCTTTGTGTTTCTCCTTTCCTCGCATTCTCCTGAGGGCAAATAAGGTCGTAACGATGTCTGAGCAAAATCATCCTTTATGGAATCAATTTATTCGCGCGGTGCAGGAAGAAGTAAAGCCTGCGCTTGGGTGTACGGAGCCTGTCTCACTGGCGTTGGCCTGCGCGATGGCCGCAGAGCAACTCTCCGGTGAGGTCACGCAGATTGAGGCGTGGGTGTCGCCAAACCTGATGAAGAACGGGCTTGGCGTAACGGTGCCTGGCACCGGCATGGTCGGATTGCCTATTGCGGCGGCGCTGGGCGCCCTCGGCGGGAATGCCCAAGCCGGGCTGGAGGTGCTGACAGGTGCCTCTCCCGAGGCGCTGGCGCGCGCGAAATCCCTGCTGTCTGCGGGGAAGGTGCAGGTAAAACTGCAGGAACCCTGCAGCGAGATCCTCTATTCCCGCGCCCGCGTTTATGCGGGGGACGCCTCGGCAATGGTCACCATCGCCGGGGGGCATAACCGGGTTGTAGAGGTGGTTTGTCAGGGCGAAACCCGCTTCACGCTGGATGAGCAGCAGGGAGAGGTCAACGACGATCCGCTGGCGGTGCTATCACATGCTACGCTGTCGCAGATCCTGGAATTTGTTGAGCAGGTGCCGTTTGAGGCGATCCGCTTTATCCTGCGGGCAGGGCAATTAAACGATGCGCTCTCGCGTGAAGGGCTAAGTGGAAGCTGGGGGCTACACATTGGCGCGACGCTCAATAAACAGCGCGCGCGCGGGTGGATGGCGCAGGATGTAGGCTCAGACATTGTTATTCGCACCAGCGCGGCGTCGGATGCGCGAATGGGCGGCGCGACGCTGCCGGCGATGAGCAACTCCGGTTCCGGTAATCAGGGGATCACCGCCACCATGCCGGTCGTCGTGGTCGCCGAGCACGTTCAGGCGGATGACGAAAAGCTGGCGCGGGCGCTGATGCTCTCGCATCTGTCGGCTATCTATATCCACTACCAGCTTCCGCGCCTGTCGGCGCTGTGTGCGGCGACAACGGCAGCGATGGGCGCTGCGGCGGGGATGGCGTGGCTGATGGGTGGTTCTTACCAGACCATTTCAATGGCCATCGGCAGCATGATCGGCGACGTCAGCGGGATGATTTGCGACGGGGCGTCTAACAGCTGCGCGATGAAAGTCTCGACCAGCGTCAGTAGCGCCTGGAAAGCGGTGATGATGGCGCTGGATGACTCTGCCGTAACGGGCAACGAGGGAATTGTGGCGCACGATGTGGAGCAGTCGATCGCAAACCTGTGCGCGCTGGCGTGCCGCTCAATGCAGGCGACGGATCGGCAGATTATTGAGATTATGGCGAGTAAGGTGTTGTGATTTAATCCAACCCGTTACCCCTCTCCCACAGGGAGAGGGAACCGATCGAGCGAGGGGGGTGTTGATCTTAAACCGGCAAATCAATCAGCAGCGCGCGCAGCGGCGTATCCGCCACCAGGGTGATATTCGCCTCATCACGAATAAACGCCCCGTCGCCGCAGGTGAGCGCTTCTTTCTCTTCCGTATGCGTCACCGCATGTACCGTGCCGTGAATCGACTGCAGATAGGCGCGCGGGCCGTGAAGCTGGAAGCTCGCCTGTTCACCTTTTTTCAGCTCGATATGGTGCAGCCACACCTGCTGGCGCAGCTGCAGGCTGCCTTTGCTGCCGTCCGGCGAGGCAATCAGCTGCTGCTTATCGCCTGATAAATCTACCTTTTGCACCAGCGGGTTTTCCCGCTCCGGGCAGGCGTCCAGCCACAGCTGCATGCGGGTCAGCGTTTTGTCTTTGCTGAGATTATGCTCGCTGTAGCTGATGCCCGGCTGCGTGGAAATTAACAACGCTTCGCCAGCCTTTGCCTGGACATGATTGCCCTCGCTATCGCGGTATTCTGCCTCGCCTTCCAGGATCAGGTTCAGGATATCGACTTTCGGATACGTACGCGGCTGGAAGGCGCTGCCGGGGGCGAGCACTTCCTGGTTCAACACGCGCAGTGAAGCGTAACCGAGGAGTTTAGGGTCAAAGTAGTGTCCAAAGGAAAAGGTGTAGCGGGCCTGCAGCCAACCGAAATCGGCTTGTCCGCACTGTTTAGCTGTTCTTGTCGTAATCATAAACTTGACCTCTCTTTACACTAAAACAATGGTAAAGGTATGGACGCTGCATTGTTAGCCAGATATTCTGCCCGGTATGTTCAAATTTCCTGAATGAGAACGAGATGGCTAAAGAGAGAGCATTGACGCTTGAGGCGCTTCGCGTCATGGACGCGATAGACCGCCGTGGCAGCTTCGCCGCGGCTGCAGATGAACTGGGGCGCGTTCCGTCTGCGCTGAGCTACACCATGCAGAAGCTGGAGGAAGAGCTGGACGTGGTGCTTTTTGACCGCTCCGGTCATCGAACAAAATTCACCAACGTTGGCCGCATGCTGCTGGAACGCGGCCGCGTGCTGCTGGAAGCGGCGGATAAGCTCACCACCGACGCCGAAGCGCTGGCGCGCGGCTGGGAAACTCATCTTACGCTGGTGACCGAAGCGCTGGTGCCCACCGAAGCACTCTTCCCGCTGGTGGACAGGCTGGCCGCGAAGGCCAATACCCAACTGTCGATCATTACCGAGGTGCTGGCAGGGGCGTGGGAGCGTCTGGAGACGGGCAGGGCGGATATCGTGATTGCGCCAGACATGCACTTCCGCTCATCGTCTGAAATCAACTCCCGCAAGCTCTACAGCGTGATGAACGTCTACGTCGCCGCGCCTGATCACCCGATTCATCAGGAGCCAGAGCCGCTCTCGGAAGTGACGCGCGTGAAGTATCGCGGCGTGGCGGTCGCGGATACCGCGCGCGAGCGCCCGGTGTTAACGGTGCAGCTGCTGGATAAACAGCCGCGTTTAACCGTCACGTCTCTGGAAGATAAGCGCCAGGCGCTGCTGGCCGGGCTTGGCGTGGCGACGATGCCTTATCCGTTTGTTGAAAAAGACATTGCGGAAGGACGGCTGCGCGTGGTCAGCCCGGAGTACACCAGCGAGGTGGATATCATAATGGGGTGGCGTCGCGACAGCATGGGTGAAGCCAAGTCGTGGTGCCTGCGCGAAATACCCAAACTCTTCGCCCACCACAATAAATAAACGAGTAGGCCCGGTAAGCGTAAGCGCCACCGGGCGTTATTTTACGCGCCGATCTTAGGATCGGGGCCAAAGCGGTTTTCACCCGGAGTGCCGTTCTGACAGTTGAAGACCAGGATCACAATCCAGCCCACGATCGGGATCAACAGCAGCAAGAGCCACCAGGCCGAACGATCGGTATCGTGCAGGCGTCGGAACTGAACCGCCCAGGAAGGCAGCATAATAAACACGCCATAAATCGTGGTGAGAATGCCTTCTCCCCCGGCACGCTCCCAGCCCAGAATTTTGTCCACAATACTCAGCACCAGGGCGAGGATGAAGTTCACCAGAACGAACATCCAGTACTCTTTACGGCGGGCACGTCCACCAAATCCAATGTAGTTGCGCAGTACGTTTAAATACCAGTCCATTTTTCCTTGCCTCATTTATCAGTCAATCACTTGTTTTCTAAGCGATCGAAGTAAGGATAGATGGATATTATGAATTAAAAAAGGGCATCTATTGATGCCCTTAATATTTAGCCGAAGCGGACGTCGCGCCCGTGCGGTTCATCCAGATCCTGCCACGGCCCAATGGAAATAATGCCCGTTGGGTTGATGGTTTTATGGCTGCGGAAATAGTGCGTGCGAATATGGTCAAAGTCGACCGTTTCGGCGATGCCCGGCATCTGGTAGATATCGCGCAGAAAACCGTGCAGACTAAGGTAATCGCTGATGCGGTGTTTGTCGCACTTGAAGTGTGTGACGTAAACCGGATCAAAGCGGATCAGCGTGGTCCACAGGCGGATATCCGCTTCCGTCAGGCGATCGCCCGTTAAATAGCGGTGCTGGCCGAGGATCTGCTCCAGACGCTCCAGGGATTCAAAGACTTTACCGACCGCTTCATCATAGGCTTCCTGGCTGGTGGCAAAACCGGCCTTGTAGACGCCGTTGTTCACGCTGTCGTAGATCCAGCCGTTCAGCTCGTCAATCTTATCGCGCAGTTCAGCCGGATAGTAATCCCCGGCGCGAGCGCCGTGCGCGTCAAACGCGGTGTTGAACATGCGGATAATCTCCGCCGATTCATTGCTGACAATCGTCTGGTTTTTCTTGTCCCACAGCACCGGTACGGTTACACGCCCGGTGTAGTGCGGATCGGCGCGCAGATAAAGCTGGTACAGGAAATCGTGGTGATACAGGTTGTCGCCGGTGGCGGCAGGGAAATCACTGTCGAACGTCCAGCCGTTTTCCAGCATCAGCGGGTTCACCACCGAAACCGGAATGAGCGATTCGAGGCCTTTGAGTTTACGCACTATCAACGTGCGGTGTGCCCAGGGGCAGGCGAGAGAAACATACAGATGATAACGGTCTTTCTCAGCCGC
>Ga0207655_1003527_pt1 | contig 11596 bp, 13 predicted proteins | sample KBSM44metaG_FD_184398 | JGI IMG/M metagenome (GOLD analysis project Ga0207655, IMG submission 184398) | Miscanthus rhizosphere microbial communities from Kellogg Biological Station, Michigan, USA - KBS M4-4 metaG (SPAdes) (version 2) | ecosystem: Host-associated > Plants > Roots > Rhizosphere >...
GGCTATGCTGGTTTTGGTGTGGGGGGTGGATTGGTTGAGTGGTTGGGGTCGGGGGCGGTGGGTTAAGGCTTAGGTTTGGCAGGCTCCTTATTTTCTCTTCTCCTTTTTTAGATCGCCTCGAGGCAGGGTGAACAATTTATGGAAGGTTCAATTTAGTATGGATCAAGCCCTATCAATCAAAAATCTTAACGAACTACTCAAGCACGATAGAGAAAAAGGGGGCAATCTTGAAGAACGACATATCCCAGAAGCGTTTAAAATAAGAGTAAAACTTTATAAGCTAAACAAACTTTGGTCACTTTCTCGCTACCATTTACGCACAGGAAAAATAACCTCCACTTTTTATGAAAAGCGCGTTACACGTCTGACTTTTGTCATGGACAAGCGCAAAGCTCAGCATACGCGCTTAATTGACGGCGAGTTAGAAGTAATCTCCAAGAGAATAAGCAGCAAGGAATTCAGACTAAACGTGACACTTTTACCTGCATTAATTGGTGGGAAAAGAGTTTATGGTGTTGGCAACAATTTAGATCAAGCCCTCGCAGTCAGGTTCATTCAAAAAACGTTAAAAGTCTTAAACGAAATTCGCATGCCATCACGCGACACACTTGTGAGTCAAATAAAATCACTAGCCTTGGATGGCGTACCAAAATACATTATCAGGTCAGATGTAGAGTCTTTCTACGAGTCGGTCCGACATAAGGAACTGCTAGATGGAATCCATCGATCTCCGGAACTATCAGTATTAATCAAGAGAATACTTACGCGACTTATGAAAGATTACGCTACTGCTTCCGGCGAGACCAATGGTTTACCTCGTGGAATTGGAATCAGCGCATATCTATCTGAAATATATTTATCGAGCATAGATGAAAAAATCAGACGACAAGATGATTTATTCTACTACGCCAGATACGTAGATGACATGGTATTAATGTACGCTCCTCAGCGAAAGGAGCTGGCAACAAAGTATCTATCTACGTTAAGCGAAATACTTCACGACAAGGGATTAAAATTCAACAACAAGACCAAAGCAATTGATCTGCTTGAGGAGCAAAAGGGGAAATTTGACTATCTTGGATATACCTTTGATGTTTCTAACAGCTCTCGAGGCGTTCGATTAAGCGAAAGGAAATTTGAGAAATACAAGTCCCGTATTGATAAGGCCTTCACCGACTATTCGTCAAAATGCTCATTTATACCTAAAAAATCGGCGGAGGAATTGATTCTAAGATGTCTTTTCTTAACCGGGAACATGCGACTATTTAATAGAAAAAGTAACGCTTTCATTGGAATCTACTTTAGCAACAAGCATATAACAGATACGAAGCAACTATCGGGGTTGGACAATTTCTACCGGAGCAAACTCAGAAGCATCACTAACCCCTCACTCACTAGAAAGCTTTCGAAGCTATCCTTTGAAAAAGGCTTCAAGGAGAAACTATTTAGAAATTTTGACTCCAAACAACTTTCAGAGCTTTCACGAGGATGGAAACATGTCTAAAAAGAAAGCTTTGTCTATAAACTTCCCCATAGAGAGAGTCGTATTATCCGATGTGCTCCCATATGAGGTTCCAATAGTCTTTTCAAATAGATACTTTTACAGATTCTTATGTGATCACTCCATAAAATTCACCACCAATAAGATCTTTTGGAACTATCACGACGAAGTGCTAGACAACCTTGTCAAAATGGTATTTGGCATTCAGCCCTCAAAACCTGTTAGGCACGTAACTGAAGGCCACAGGTCTATTTCCATACTTGACTTGGACAAATCAGACTTCGTACACACTGTTCCCTTTATATTCTCCACCACGCATAAGCAAGATCAGTTACGACAATTGTCACTGATGCATCCCAAGGGGCAACTGCTTGTAGTGGATTTCTACGATCAATTTAAAGACTTGATGATTTACTACACTGGCCAAAGCGAGTTCAGCTTGCGCTCGCCAAGGCGTGTGGCGGGCTGTACTTTTATCGATTTTCGCTCGCAGATAGAACGTCAGGACAAATCTGACACGCTGGTAGAAGTAGACGGAGAAAACTATGAAAACTTGAAATCATTCTTCGTTTATGAGCGATTCAGCAATGTTTTTAAATTTTATGAATCCAGAGAGCACCTCCGCAGCGAGCGTGATTTCAGGAGCCTTACTAAGTTTGATATTTCAGGATGCTTTGATAGCATTTACACACACTCGTTAGCGTGGGCGATATATGGAAAAGACTTTTCCAAACAGAACCTCAGACCCATAATTGGCTCATTTGCAGGAAGTTTTGATTCACTCATGCAGAAGCTAAATCATAACGAAACAAATGGAATCCTTATCGGCCCTGAGGTTTCAAGAATTTTTGCCGAAATAATTCTGCAGGCCGTTGACATTGAAATTTCCGCAAAGTTACTTGAAAAAGGATACATCCATAATTCGGACTTCAAAATCTACCGCTATGTAGACGACTACTTTGTTTTCTACAACAATGATGATGTATGCCACCAAATAAAAATGACACTTCAGGAGAGCTTAAAGCTATATAAACTATCTCTGAACAAAGGAAAAGAAGAGACTCTAACCCGCCCGATAATAACGCCAATCTCTATAGCAAAAAAACGCATATCGGATCTCTTCGACCAAACCCTCGCCTACAAAATCTCACCAACAGTTGAGGAAGGAGAAACACTGCCAAGGGGAGAAATATACATTGGAAGATCTTCGCTAATTACGGACTTCAAGTCCATCCTAGCCACCTCTGGCGTCAACTATGGCGAAATCCTTAACTATTCACTATCAGTTATTGAGCGCAAAATCGGCTCATTGATCGACGACTATCAAAAAATAGAGAAAATCGGCAGCACTGACAAAAGCTTTTCCAAGTCAATGGAATCCCTTTTAGGTTTTGTATTTTTTATCTACGCAGTCTCTCCAAAAGTTAACACCACCATTAAGCTATGCCGCATATGCCAGCGCATTCTTTCATTTTACAAAAACGAGCCAATTGGTTTGAGCTACGGCGCACTGATTTCCCAAATAATATACGAGAGATGCCGAAGCGTAATGGATCACCACTCAGATGGAAACGGCGCAAAAATTGAGATCATGTACCTTTTAGTTCTAATGCGCCAGCTAGGTAGAAACTATCGCATAGATGAAAAAGTACTCGGCTACAGCTTTGGTTTCGAGCTCAAAGATGGCCAATTCCAAGCGAAATCTAATCTAAACTACTTCTCTGTAGTAACCATATTTTTCTACATAGAGAATAAAGCTCGTTACTCACGGCTCAGGACAGCTTTGGAAAAGCATGTATTGGAGAGGTTCCATCAGAAGCAGGACTCGCTGGTAGGTGACTCTGAAATGGTGCATTTGGCGCTCGATCTCATAGCATGCCCATTTGTGAGCGATGATACTAAAAAAATAATTTTGCAACTGTATGGCGTTCCTAAAAATAATTTGCAGAGAATTCAAAGATATAGCAAAAATTGGTTCACCAAATGGGGAGATTTTGATTTTTCTAGAGAGCTAGACGCCAAGGTGAGTCAAGAAGTATATTGAGGTTGATGCTTCACGCACATAGAAGACCGTTTGCGGTCGCACACACCAGCATCATGGCTTGGCTGTTCTATGCACGAAAGCCTCGCCTCGTTGAATCCTCGTGAGTTCTTCGGTCTTGACTCCTTCACTTTCCTAATAGCTTAGGCCTACAAGGAAAGTGAAGGAAGCTCGATTTATCCTTCCAAGTATTGGCTTATTGAACGCCAAATTTATCTTTGAGAGTTTGGAATGTCTGTGGAGAGACGTCGCAGTAATTCCCTTGTTATCGACCATATAAAAAATGGGAAAAATCTATTTTATGAATAACGAGTCCGTCCCGTTCCTTGAAGCATGAAGGCATTGTGATAGCATGCTTGCGCCTCCCCCGGAGAGGGGGAATTTTTCTACATCCCGCAAGGAATATGCCCTCGTGAAAGACTTCGTCATCAGCGTCAACAACACCGTCCTCTATCTCTCCCTGGCATTCATCTGGCTGGTCGCTATCGTCGCGATTTTCACCAGCGGGTTCTTGCCGGCGCTGGGTATTTTCGTGGCCGGCACCCTGTGCTGGTGCATCATTTCCGGCTTCTGGTTCGTCCAGTCGGCGACCTACGAAGAACTGCGCAAGCTGAACGCCAGCAAAAACTGAAACATCAGGGTGGAGCCGTAAGTGCCCCGCCCTACCCTGAGCGCTTGGCTCCGTGCCAAGCGCTCTCGCCCACCGCGAATGGCTCGCAAAAATTCCGCACTTTCCGAAATCCTGAAAATCCCGCCGTTCCCTTTCTGCCAATAAAGCCCAGTACTATCTCTCAAGAAATACCCGTCTCTTATCCTCATCCACTGAGTGGCGAACTAAAAGGAGTTTGGTTTTGGGACATCTTCTGACTGAGCCGCAGCTGACCGACGTCAGGGCTGCACTCTCCTGGCCTTTCAACGATTTTCCGACCGATTACGACTACATCGCGCGTGAGGTCAAAGGCGTCGATCCGGACGCGCTGTACAAAATCCTGTATTCAGAAGTGGCGCCCGTGTGTTTCACCAATCTTGCAGCTGTCTTGCCCACTGTCTGGACAGGCTTCGATCCTGACTCGCTCAGAGCCTCAATTGAGGAAAGGCTGGCAGCAAGAAAACGTAATTGGTTTCGCAGGCAGTTTGATAAGGCGTTGGTTCGTTGGCTGCAGTACAACTATGGCTACATCTGGAAGGAGATTTCCTCCAGGCTTTGAGCTTTTAAACAGCTCCGTTTAAAGCAACCCGCCGTAACTTCCCCAAGGCTACAACGCCTTGCGTCATTGCCTACGACTACGCCAGAATCCGCCGGCTTGTGTGTCTACACCGCGGGTTTTATCGTTTCCGGGTCACTGAAAAACAGTGATCGGGTTTGGTAGCCCGAGATAAACACAAGATGCAGAGCACACCATCGCGGCGGTCAATCGCCTCGGCTTTATGGTGGCCATGCACAGGGCGTCTTCGGGCGCGCCGGTCTCCTTGTGTCCCGGTCTACCAACCTGCGTATGGCCACCACCCAACGTTTGGTAGCGTGTGGGTGATGGCTCCTGATGACGACACAAGGAGTTCCACCATGATCAAACCAACACCCAACCCACCCGAAACAGACCCCACCTCCCCCTACGAATCCCCCAACTCCAAAAAACTCCACGACGCCGCCGAGCGTGCGTTGGATCACTACCTCTTCCCCGCCGCCGGGATCATGTCGTCCTTGAACGAGCCCGAGCGGATGTACCTGGCCAATCCGAAATTCAACACCGAATGCCTGCTGGCCAACGCCAGCGAAAACCTCGGTGCAGCCAGTGAGATGCTGAGTAATTTCGCGGCCACGCTCGATCCCTCGCATCGCAAGACGGCGATCGGTATTACGCAGATCGTGATGATCGCCGAGCTGGCGGTGAATCAGGCGCTGGATCACGTCGAGGTCGCATAACCAACCAATGTTTGTAGGAGCACCGGTTTGCGGCTGCTCCTACAGCAAGCGCATCACGCCCCGTTTTTGATACAGACTTCGACTCAGGCAGGCATGTGATGAAAAGAGGATGGGACTATTTTCGGACGCTCATCATCGACAAAACCCTCCTTACCTGACAATCTGGCCAGCGCGCGCATTAGCGGGAAATGGGCAATTTCGACAGCAAGCCAAGAGGTATACCTCTTGCGAATTTCCGAAATTTCCTAAATGGAGCTCAATGGACAAGAGCCAGGCACGTCCCCTCATTTTGAGGTGTCTTGTCATTTTTTTTCTGGAGCAGGGATGCATCAGTCACCTACGTTTAAATCCTCAATTCGCCTCTATGGTTTGACCAGAAGAAACAGCGACGGTCAATATCAAGAGGTCAGCTGCACAACGACTTTCAATGGCATCTCTGCGGTTCGGGCATTTGTCTCTCGACTCGACGCAGAACTTGCAGCACAAAATTCTGATCTTGAAGCACAACCTCTCTCGCAGTTTTTCTATCCTGGCCCTTTAGCGGAGCAACAAAGCGGTTTGAATCTTCACATTTGCCTTGGCTTTGCTGCACAAAACGACCAATTGTTGATTCAAAACAAACAGCTTGTACCCATGGGATGGTTCACTTACATCGACGTGCGCAATTGGGGAAGAGATTACTACTTAAACTGGGGTGATGAACTTCCACGCAAGCTTGGAAACGTTTACGGACTCTTGAAACTCCCCGACTACAACACGTTTCTCAATGAACTGGATGTTGCCCATCCGAAAGAAATGTTTTGGCACAAGACTGAAGCTCTAGGTGCAATGTCAACACGAGTCGCTGAATCCAGTAACTGGGATCAAATTTCATTATTCGATCCGGTTAATTGCTGTTGGTGCTTTGGAAGCACGGCCGGCTCTTATCAAACCCACATCAACTAAGGAGATTTTTATGAGTGGTAAACCTGCAGCTCGAGTGTCCGACCCTACAGCTTGCCCATTACCGGGTCATGGCACCAACCCTATTACCAGTGGTTCGCCAGATGTATTTTTTGACGGTTTGAGCGCAGCCAGACAAACTGATCCTACCGCTTGTGGAAGCCAGATCGCAGGCAACGTCATGACCAGTGTACTGATCAACGGTTTGCCAGCGGTTGTTGTTGGAAGCCTCGGCAGTCATGGCAATGTAGTTACGGGAGGGTCTGGCACCGTTATCATCGGCAACAGTGGTGGAGGTGCGGCGATCACTCCGGTTACTCCGCTTTCATTGGGCTTCGATGAGCAATTTACCTTGCTCGATTCTGATGGTGAACCCGTGGCCGACTTTGCCTATATGGTCACCACCGCGTCGGGAAAAGTTTATAGAGGCGTAACGAACGAGCTCGGAAAAACCCAGCGTATTCCAACCTCAATCGTTGAAGAACTACATCTGGAACCAGACGATCTCGCTTGATCCAAACTTCTGAATGGACACTGAAGAATGTCAGTACTTACCAACAATCGGACAAGTTCAAATAACCAGCAAGATAGCAACCACCAAGTTACTGTCACTACCAAATATTCGCGCAGACCTGATGATAGCGGGTGGTTGAGAATACGCCTTGAACCAAGTGGTAACGATGCCTATCTCTGTGAGTACACAAAAGTAACGCTACTCAGAGAAAAAGGAGGTCGCACTTACTTTAGAGTGGCTGACGGTAATAGCTCACATGTTGGCGAGGAAGCCAGTATGGGCACTCAAAATGCCGAGAAGTATTTTTCGAGTGTTGCTCCAAAACCGCCTGCTGTTTTGAAGGTTAAATACAGTGGAAGCCCAGTACCTGAACATTCCAACATCCGAGGAGATACGAACAAACAACAATGGGCCATCGCTAGCTTCGATGGTAAAACGGCCAGAGTCACGCTAAATAGTGTTTGGGGTGGCCAATACACACCGCTTCCGCCAGGTACTCATAAAATAATGGCTCCCGATCAGTCTCATGCCAACATTTCCACTGCTGGTTACAAGGCTGCTCACCCTGGAAAAATTCGATGCAACGACGTCTGGTTCCCTATTGAAGTACAAGGCACAACCGGGAACAGCAGTCGGTACGTCCACATCGGACATTTATCAGAAGGCTGCGTTACTTTTTACGAACTACTGAAATGGAACGATATTTACGACTACCTGATTGATAAGCGTATGAAAGAAGGCAAAGGAAAGTACATTGGCACCTTGGTCGTGGAAAAATAGATGAAAAAGTTATTCCTTGGACTCTTTTTCGGAGTGCTGTCTGTCTTGGCCGGTTGCGCAAAGGCTGAACAGCACTGTGAGGACTTCCTGGCAAAAATCAGCGACAAACCTGAATTTGTTGAGCTTCTGACGTGCACCCAGGACAACGACATACAAGGGAAACCTTTGATTGCTCGCTACCGAGTAAAAGGCCTTGATGCGCTTAAAGCTGAGCGATACATGAATCAAAGCTTCGGTTTGCCACAACTTCAGCATATGTGTTGCGGATGGGATTCAGCACCGTTCTTCTATCGCGATAAAAAAACACGTGTGGGGTACATGCTGGGTATGGGATCCGAAGAGACGCCGATAGACAAAAGGGATTCGTGGTCAGAAATTAAGTATTTCTACATTAACGTTTCCCTCTTTACTGAAGACACCTAAGCACAACGTCGCCCAACTCGGATTAACCAAAAAAGGGTCGCTAGTCGACGGCTGAATCTGGAAAGAGATTTCCTCCAGGCGGCTTCTGTAGCGCGACTTGTTGAGTTCCACGCTGCTGCAGGAAAAAGCGCGGCTCAAGAGGTTATGGAACGCAAACAGCCCGGGCCGACACCCTCGTTAACTACGAAGGGCATTGGCCCGGGGTGTTTGCGTTTAGTGAAAGGACTGCCCTAGGTTGGCCACCGGGGAACAGGGATCAATTCCCTGTTTTCCAGGCGGGCGTGGCGTTCAGATAAAAATGGGGACAGATCTTTTTATCCGGTGGTGAAAAAAAAGAGCCGTCCCCATTCCTGTTCGCCCGCCGCCATACTGCATTCCTGACAGGAATGCCCCCATAAAAAACATGAATTTTATTTAAGGCGCCCAATCTTTTAGCGTGGCCATTCTGCATATGGAGATGACGCTATGAATGACTCAAGCCTGCGCCTTTACGTCGATGCTCAATTCACCAGTCCCTACGCAATGTCGTGCTTTGTGGCCCTTCGAGAAAAGGGGATCGAGTTCGAAATGAGCACCCTGGACCTGGACAAACTGGAGAACCAGGCCAGCGATTACGCCCGTCTTTCCCTGACTCAAAGAGTGCCCACCCTCGTGCAGGGCGACTTTGGATAAAAATGGGGACAGATCTATTTATCCGGTGGTGAAAAAATAGATCCGTCCCCATTCCTGTGGTACTGCATTCCTGACAGGAATGCCTCCATAAAAAACATGAATTTTATTTAAAGCGTCGAATCTTTTAGCGTCGTCCACTCAGCATATGGAGATGACGCTATGAATGACTCAAGCCTGCGCCTTTACGTCGATGCTCAATTCACCAGTCCCTACGCAATGTCGTGCTTTGTGGCCCTTCGAGAAAAGGGAATCGAGTTCGAAATGAGCACCCTGGACCTGGACAAACTGGAGAACCAGGCCAGCGATTACGCCCGTCTTTCGCTGACTCAGAGAGTGCCTACCCTCGTGCATGGCAACTTTGCGTTGTCGGAGTCGTCGGCGATCACGGAATACCTGGAAGATGTGTTCCCCCAGACACCTGTTTACCCACGGCACCCACAGAAACGCGCGGCAGTGAGGCAAGTTCAAGCGTGGCTACGCAGTGATTTGCTCCCGATCCGACAGGAGCGCTCTACCCTTGTCGTGTTCTATGGTCAGAAATATGGACCATTGTCAGCGTCGGCTGAGGCTGCCAAGCAAAAGTTGATTGATGTCGCTCAATGGCTGCTGACCGACAATCCGGACTACCTTTTTGGTGAATGGTCGATCGCCGATGTTGATCTCGCGTTGATGCTGAACCGATTGATACTCAACGGAGACACTGTGCCGGCTCAACTGGAGGATTACGCTCAACGCCAATGGCAGCGCAAGACAGTACAAGAGTGGATCAAGCTGGAACGACCTCGAGTTTAGGAAAAATGGGGACCGATCTACTAATCCCAAACGTGAAAATAGATCTGTCCCCATCAAGTAGGCCTCGTGCCTCTCTGCACTCTGGGGCGCTACAGCTCCAATGCCTTCGCCATGATGACCGTGCGCTCCGCCCCGTGAAACTCGTCTCGAACCTTTTCAAACCCAAGCGAAGCATAGAAGCCTTCTGCAGTGATTGAAGAGGGCACACGCAGCTGGTTCAGACCTGCATTGATGGCAAGTGATTGAATCCTCTCCATCAGGCGTCTTCCGACGCCCTTTCCTTGATGGCACGGATCGACAAACACACTTCGGACAATGTCGTGATCCAGGCTTGCGGTTGCAACGATATGGCTGCCGGCTGTAGCCACGAGGACTTGACGCTTAGTCAGCAGATGAAGGATCGCCGGGGGAGAAAAGCTTTGCGCCACTTGCTCGATGATTTCGGCGGAGTAGTCCTTAACGTTCGACGCGCGCAAAGCATTGAGGATCGTTCGACTGATCGCTGGCGCATCTGCATTCGTAGCGTTTCGAATCAGGTAATCCATCAAGGGCCGCTCCTTGCGCGTCATCAAAAAATGGGGAATACGAGCTGCTTTATATAAAACCCATCCCGGACTGGGAGTCGATCATGGTTTCGCGTGTTGCCAGGTAAAGCTGACGATACGCCGTCACCAGTTGCGCCTGATTGAAAGCCAGATTGCGCCCGCTGGGATTGGGCAGTATCCAGACGTCAGCGCCGCCGAACGTGTCCTCTTGCAGCCCCCACTTGATCGACTTCTTGCCGGATACCCGCTGCCGCCAATAAGCCCGGATTGATTCCGCAGAACACCACGTAAAGGTCTTCGGTCAGGATGTCTTCAAGCCGCATATGCCCCTATCTCCCCAAACCGAACTTTGCCCGAGGCCCACATTCGATCCAGTTGGCAACTGGTCCGTGGATCGGCCTCGAAACTGTAACTGTTCATCCTGCAGACCGTGAGCGAAATTAAGGCCACTCCCCGCCCGAAATGAAGTGAGCACACGCCGTGGATCTGACCTTCACCACCCTCCTCGTCACCTTCGCCGGCGTGTTCCTGATCTGCTTCATGAAGGGCGCGTTTGGTGGCGGCTTTGCGATTGTCGGGATTCCGCTGCTGTCGCTGGTGATGGACCCGATCACGGCTGGCGGGCTGCTGGCGCCATTGTTCGTCGCCATGGATCTGTTCAGCCTGCGCTACTGGAAGCCTTCCACCTGGTCAAAACCCGACCTGAAGTTGTTGGTACCAGGTTTGATCGTCGGCATCGGCGCCGGCTATTTGCTTTTCCGGGTACTGGACCACCGCGCCATCGCCATCGTCATGGCGGCGATCACGCTGTTGTTTGTCGGTTTGTGGTTCAAAGCGGGCGGAGAAGTCCGAGTGCGGCCGCGCTCCTCACCCAAAGCCGTGGCTGCCGGCATTACTTCGGGTATCACGACGATGGTGGCGCATTCCGGCGGGCCGCCACTGGCGATCTATCTGCTGCCGCTGGGGCTGAGCAAGCAGATGTATGCCGGAACGACCAGCCTGTTTTTCACCGTGGGCAATCTTCTCAAGGCAGTGCCATGGCTGCTGCTGGCCAAACCTACCGGCAACGTGCTGACACTGATGCTCGTCAGCTTGCTCGCCATTCCCAGCGGCGTCTGGCTGGGCTGGCGGCTGCACGCCAGACTGGACCAGCGTCAGATGTACCGCGCCTGCTACGGCTTGCTGGTGGTCACGGCCCTGAAGCTGTTGTGGGATGGGGTCAGCGGATACCTTTCCTGAAGCGTTGCCAAAATCCAGTCCACAAACCGATCTGTGCCCATTATTCGCACTTCAGCGACCACAAATCCGTCTACGCTCCAGCCACCCCTCTGGAGTGACCGCCATGATCCGCGCCCTGCTCACCGCTTCCCTGCTGCTGGCCATGAGTGTTCCGGCCCATGCGGACGTGACGCCCTTCCCCGCCTCGTTCCGCACTCAGGACATCGCCGTCGACGGTGCGAAA
>Ga0207655_1003529_pt1 | contig 11593 bp, 10 predicted proteins | sample KBSM44metaG_FD_184398 | JGI IMG/M metagenome (GOLD analysis project Ga0207655, IMG submission 184398) | Miscanthus rhizosphere microbial communities from Kellogg Biological Station, Michigan, USA - KBS M4-4 metaG (SPAdes) (version 2) | ecosystem: Host-associated > Plants > Roots > Rhizosphere >...
CGATTTTCGGTAAAATACTTTCTAATTCATTGTGTGGACGTGGGATAACATGAACGGAAATAAGTTCTCCAACGCGCTGTGCAGCTGCCGCACCAGAATCTGTCGCTGCTTTTACCGCGCCTACGTCACCGCGTACTAAAACCGTTACAATTCCTCCACCTACGTGAACTTTACCAACTAAATGTACGTTTGCTGCTTTTACCATTGCGTCTGCTGCCTCTACTGATGCTACTAATCCTTTTGTTTCAATCATTCCTAATGCTGTTAGTTCTCTTGCCATTTTTAATTCCCCCTAATTAGTTTGTTTGATATTTTTGAAGTGCTTGATTAACCATTTCAGAAATTGCTGCCGAATCAATTGGTCCCTGTGGCTTTAATTGATTCATAACTTCGTTGACAATTTCCTGTACCTCTTGATGATCTTTTATATCTGATGAAGCAGAGGTAAAAGATACGGATGGTTTTGGAATTGTCACCTCTTTTGTACCATAAGCCATTCGCTTAATATTTAATAAATGGCGAGCGGTTACATTGTCTGACGTAATGTTGCCTCCGAATGAACCGCATCCTAGTGTAAAGGATGGTTTAAGTCCAGTCGTACCACCCACAGCTCCCACTGACGAGAGTGTGTTGACCATCAATCTTGAGACCGGCATTTCAAGAGCAAACGTTTTAGCTACCGCATCATCGTTTGTATGAAGTGATAAGCTGTGACCTCTTCCTCCAAGATTTAATAAGCTTAAACATAATTCCCTTGCTTGCTCTTCGTTCTTAGCTGTATACAATGGGAAGATAGGTGCTAGCTTTTCAATCGAAAACGGTACATCCTTTGCCACCTTTGTTTCTTCGGCAACTAAGATTCGTGTATCAGAAGGTACTGTAATACCTGCCATTTCAGCAATTTTCACAGCATTTTGACCAACAATATTTGGGTTAAGCTTCTTTGGAATCGGTGAAATCACTTTTTCCATTTTGGCTTTCTCTTCTGAATTTAAGAAGTAGGCCCCGTTATTCTTTAATTCTCTAATAGCCATTTGTTGAATATTAAGATCAACAACAATCGCTTGTTCGGTTGCACAAATCGTACCGTTGTCGAACGTTTTGCTATCGACAATCATTTTTACTGCTTGGTCAACCTTCGCTGTCTTCTCAATATATACAGGTACGTTTCCTGGACCTACACCATAAGCTGGTTTCCCAGAACTATACGCTGCGCGAACGAGACCACTTCCACCTGTTGCTAAAATTAAATTCACATCTTTATGCTTCATTAATTCGTTAGTTGCTTCCATAGAAGGATTAGAAATCCAACCAATAAGCCCTTCAGGAGCTCCTGCTTCAACTGCTGCACGGGAGCAAATTTTAAGCGCTTCTACTGTACAGTTCATTGCCCGGGGATGAGGGCTGACTACTAGAGCATTTCTAGTTTTTAAACTAATTAATGTCTTGAAGATAGCCGTTGAAGTTGGGTTAGTTGTCGGAATAATTCCAGCAACGACTCCAAAAGGAGAGGCAACTTCTACAACTTTGTTCGCTCTATCTTCGTGAACAATACCTACTGTTTTTTCGTTTTTAATTGATTCATAAACAGCTCTAGATCCTACCTCATTTTTAATTTTCTTATGTTCTACAACACCCATTCGCGTCTCTTCAACAGCCATTTTCGCTAATTCCAATGCTTTAGAATAAGCTGCTTCGGCAACTCGTTCAACGATACGATCTACTTGTTCTTGTGAAAAATCTAAGTATACCTGCTGTGCGGCTTTTGCCTTTTCCACTGCATCTCGCATCTCTTGTAAAGATTGAAGATCTTTATCAAACTGCACATCCAACAACTCCTTTCTACTGTCTATAAGCTTTTTAATAATGAACTGGATTTCTTGCAATGTCTAAAATAGCCTGGCGAAACGCATCAGCAGCTGCTTGACAGGCTGATTGAGATCCTGTTAAAAACCCACCGCCAAAATTTGTTTCAGAAGGAGGGCCAAAAAATTTCACAAGTTCTACATCAGCTGCTTTAAGCGCTACATCAAGTCCATACATAGCCTCTAGTGGAGGGGCAATTAAATAAGCTAGTGGTTCGCCAATATCGATTCCTGCTTCTTTAGAAAGGTAAGAACCTGTTCTTGCCACCACATGTGCATACAGCGCGTGATTTTTCTCTTCATCTAACGCTTCAAAATAAGCATCTGATTTTGTCACTTGTAAAACAGCCTCAATGCCAGCTTTAACTTCATCTGGGCTTGGACCCGCTAATACCCCAATCATTTCACCTGATAGCGGACCTGACGCATGGGCAGCGCCAGCATAAAAGGAACGGGCATAAGCTACCTCAACGTCTGCTCTTTTAGTGGCTTCATCTAAAGCTGTATAGCCCACGTCATCAATACTTGATGTAAACATGGCTAAACTTCTATGGTAAGGCTGCAAGTTAAACTGTTGAACTAAGGCGTCATCCACATTTGGAATCACACGAACAGCTAAAATGTCAGCATGGATACGTGTTAAAGCCACTCTTATTCACCTCTATTGTTCTTTTTGAACAAGCGATACTCCGCTAGCTTCATATTTTAAAATTTTTTGAACCAATGTACCGAGATAAGCACCCGCTTCAACTGGAGGAATACCGCCTTTATGAATATTGGAAACCACCATTCTCTCAGCTTCGATCATTCCTTTTCTCGGTTCATAGCATAAATAGGCACTTAAAGATTCTGCACTTATAAGTCCTGGGCGTTCTCCAATCAAAAGCACCACCACTTTTGGCGTCAGAAGTTCTCCGATGTCATCCATTACAGCAACCCGGCCTTTTTCTATGTAAAATGGAATGCCTACATCTAAATCTGCGCTTTTTAAGGATTGTTGAAGAGATAAATAAACATCTTCCACATTTTCCTCAATGGCTTTGGAGCTTAAACCGTCAGAAACAATAATTTGAACAGTTGGTGATTTGGTACATTTTTCTTGAATGCACTTTTTTGCTTCATCTGATAACTTTCGTCCATAATCCGGTCGGCGAATGTACACTTCTTTATCTTTTACCTGAGTATTTACTTTAAATAAATTCAATCGTTTTAAAAGGTCGTCGTTCACATTGCCATACACAGCGTCAACGGCTGCTGCATGGTCATAGCGGAATTTCAGCCATGTCTCTGTTCGTGGACGTAAGCCTGCTCTGCCAATCCCGATTCGAGCAGGTGTTTTCTGAATCAATGTGTCTAATTCTTCTTGATTCACTGGATTTTTAATACCAGACACCTGCTGTTTTGATTCAATATCTTCTTCCTGTCGAATAGCCATTTTACTTTCAGGCAGAGATGTTAAATTATTTTCTTGAATATTCGGAAATTTAATTAATTCCTTTACCGAATCATCTTCTACTACTTCAGCTAGAGGACCATTAATTACTTTCTTATTTGCACTGGATGTATGAGCCCAAAAAGTTACGCTGCTTTGACGATCGTCAGTAGGAAAGCTTTGTTCGAAACTAGATTGTTTTTCTAGTTTTTCGACAATGGATCGTGTAATTTTTTCAATCAATTCAGGATTCATCTTCTTTATCACCTACCTTGTAAAAATACTTGGATCTCCTGCATATTTACTTAATTTCCCTTGTTCAAAAATCCCCATTTTCTCGAGCCACTCTGCAAACAAAGGAGAAGGCTGTTTCCCCATCGTTTGCCTTAAAGTCGCTACATCATGGTAGCTCATTGATTGGTAGTTAAGCATACAATCATCACCCATTGGTGTTGCGATAATAAAATTAACGCCTGCAGCTGTTAGCAATACACCTAGATCTTCAATATCATTTTGATCTGCTTTAATATGATTGGTGTAACAAATATCTACACCCATTGGAATTCCATGCATCTTTGCCATAAAATGATCTTCTAAGCCTGCGCGAATAACTTGCTTGTTGTTGTATAAGTACTCAGGTCCAATAAAGCCAACCACGGTATTTACAATGTAAGGGTCGTAATGACGTGCAAACCCATAGTTACGCGACTCTAACGTTAGCTGATCCATTCCAAAGTGCGCTTCAGCTGATAGCTCGGAACCTTGTCCTGTTTCAAAATATAAGCACTGAGGCCCTGTTCCTGTTCCGTGACTCTTAGCTAATTGATTTGCCTCTTCTAGTAAGGCAGCGCTGATTCCAAATGAACGGTTAGCGGCTTCTGTTCCAGCGATACTTTGGAAAATCATATCCGCTGGTGCTCCTTGTTCAATGGCTTTCATCTGAGTCGTAACATGAGCTAAAACACAGTTTTGAGTTGGAATCTCCCAATCATTCATAAAGTTTTTTGTGGCGTGGAGCAGCCGTTTTACACTTTCAACCGAATCATCTACAGGGTTAATACCAATAACGGCGTCTCCAATTCCGTAAGACAGCCCTTCTTTTAACGAAGCAATCATGCCTTCTACATTGTCTGTAGGATGGTTAGGCTGCAGTCTAGAAGCTAAGACTCCTTTTTGGCCAATCGTAATATTGCATTTTGTTAAAATTTCAATCTTATTCGCTGCGTGAACCAAATCAAGATTTGACATTAGCTTTGCTACTGCAGCAATAATTTCACTATTTAACCCTCGACTAATCCTCTTTAAATCCTCACCCGTTGTTTCATCGCTTAAGATATACTCTCTAAGCTCTGCTACGGACCAATTTTTCATTGATTGATAGATGGGCTCATTGACTTGATTTTCAATAATTTGAGATACTTCGTCTTCTTCAGGTGAAATCATTGGATTTTCGCGAATATCAGCAAGTGTTAATTCGCTAAGCACCTCTTTTGCAGCAATTCTTTCTTGAACGGTTTCTGCAGCTAAACCTGCCAGCCGGTCACCAGACTTTTCTTCATTTGCCTTAGCGAACAGATCTTTTAAATCAGAAAATTGATAAACAGCACCTAAATAATGTGTATGTAACTTCACCAGTGAAGCCCCCTTTCTTATGAATGGAACGTAAGGGTTTTGACTACTACCGGTACTACGCTTGTTTGTAGCAGCTGACCAATATCTAAGTAATCACCGTGTTCCACCTTAATTTGATCAATACAAATAATGCTTTGCGACGAATCTTGAGCAACAAGCGTTTGGCCCAATACCTTGGCATGGTCGCTCTCAAGAACAATAATGAGCGGCTGATCTCTTTTGTTTTTTTGTTTCACCGCTTCTAGCAGACCTTTTGCCAATTGTTGAATATCTCGAAATCCTACGTATGGAAGCCCAGATAAGTACAAGGCAAAATTTTGTCCCTCCTGTTGTGGGTCATGTATCTCAATTGCATCTTTTACAGCATCCTTTAAGTGATGAACACTTTTTTGAAACCCATCCTTAAAAGAAATTTGATAAACGGGTACATTTCGTACAGGTAAATCTTTGGTTTCTACTTGAATCATCAGGCTGAATCCATGACCATCCTTTCAAACTCTGACTACCCCTTAAAGAGTCCGCAAGCATCATTCCTATGTCTTGGTAAGGAGCTTGTTCAAAACCTTTAGATTCATATTGATAGAGGCACTCACTGATTCCACCAGAAAACATAATGACATCAATTTCTTCTTTCCAATTCGGTTCATGACCTAAAAGCAGTACCTTGTCTTCTGCTGTCATGGTACGTGTTAGCATTCTACTAATCACATCGGCCATATAATTTGTTATATTCTTTATCTCTTTTTCCACCATTACGTCACCTGTTGCAAGAGTACTATTCCACTCTCTTAATAGGTTTCTAACGGGTGGCGAAATATTGCTGATTTTATCTTCCGAAAACTCTATCAGCCTGCCTCCTATGTGCAGTGTGCAGGTTCCACACAGCCTTCCCATTCGATAAACTGCTACATTAGCTGTTCCCCCGCCAATATCTACATTGGCAATAGTTTTGCTCATTTTTTTAGAATATTGATAAGCTCCTGATCCTTTTGCTGCAATAATTCCCTCTAAATCAGGACCCGCAGTTGCAACTAAAAACTCACCGGCATGATTTGAAAGATGGTGAATCATTTCTTCCGCATTTTGCTTAGTTGCTGTTTCACCTGTAATAATCACGGCACCTGTTTTAATATCTCCAGAACCAACGTTTGCTTTATCATACTCATTTCTAACAAGCTTCTCTATTGCTTCAATATCGATTGTTGTTGATGTGAGAAGTGGTGTCCGATAAATCGGGCTACGATGAATAATTTTTTTATCAATAATCTCAATACGCGGCAAGTGTGTTCCTCCTGCCATATTCATCAGAGAAAATTGACTTAACACAATTTTGGTTGTGCTTGTTCCTATATCAATTCCTGCGCTGATAATCTCCTCTTTTAGCGGTTCGTATTGTTTCATATCCCTCCACCTCATCAACCTTCAATCAGCAAAAGGTTTTATTCATTACTGATTGCTAATTAGTCGTGTTTTAGTCAAATAAAAAAGGCACCTCATACGAACTATCCCCTAAAAGATAGCTGTATAAGGCGCCTTTGCCCGTGATTTTTTTGTATATTTAGAATATAACTGATTTTTCACAAAATGTAAAGGTTTTCATTAAAAAATAATATATTTCGATTTCCAGTTATCAGTATACTGTTTCATCTCTTGTAAAGACTGACACTGTACCAAAGCTCGAACCTCTTCAAGCCCTTCTTTATTGCGAGAAGAAGTGACAACAATAGGACCATTTACAACTACTTGCCTTGCTTTTTTAATAGCTAAGCTCACATCAGCATCTTTTGCATCACTTTTTGTAATGACCCCAATAGCTAACTTATTAATGCCTGTACTAAAATTAGGTGGAAAGACTGTCTTTTTCTTTGTGGCGTCCTGCAAATATAACACATGTGTAACTTCAAGAGCGGTTGCCATAATATTTTTATAAAAAAAAGGATTTTCAACATATTCTCCAGGTGTATCAACAATCCAATCATAATAGATTAAAGCTTGTGTTTTAACTGCCTCGACCGGCTTTCCAAGCAGAGCATTTGTTAATGTCGATTTGCCGGCACCAATTGAGCCAATGAGCATGGCTCTATTTTTTTTATGCATACGTCTTCCCTCCCTACTATACAATTAGGATTTTGTAATAATTGAAGGCGTGTACCCTAATGTTTCTGAGAGAAAACGATTGATTTCTCTCATGGCCATATCCACTTCCGAAACGCTTCCTACAATAACAAGACTTCCTGTAAAACGATCTAAAAAACCTAACTGAACATGTGCAGCTTTTGTAGCCAAATCCCCTGCAATAATAACCGTTTCGCTTGGAGTTAATGTTAAAATACCTAAAGCTCCTTCTTGTTGTATACCTAATTTTTCGAACATATCCGGATCTGGATTTGCAATTAAATGGCTCAATGTAATTTGTTTTCCCGGCACAAACTCTTGAATAAAACGCTTTTTTTCTTCACTCATAAAAAATTACCTCTCCCTTATCGTACAAATTCTATACAATGCTTACATCACTTGTGTCTTACTGCTTTTTTCTTCTACCTTTTCATTTTCTTCAGCTGCTGAACTTAAGTACTCGTCTTTTCCAATAATGCCTGCTTCACGATCCTTCCTTTCTAGCTCTAAGGCTTTTGGAACAGATAGCCAATATGCTAAACCGATGCCTATTACACCCGCAGAGAACTTCCCGATAATAACTGGGAGAATTAATGTCGGCTGGAAATTGGCTGTAAAGGATAAATGATCTCCTAATAAAAATGCCGAGCAAACTGCAAACGAAATATTAATAACTTTGTCTTTTGGAGGCATGCTTCGAATGAGCTTAAACATCGCCAAAATATTAGCAATTGTAGCTAAAATACCTGCACTGCCTTCTTTACTTAATCCAAGTTTTTTCCCTACAGCTTCAAGCGGCTTTCCTGCATATTTTTGAAGCAAATAAACCATTGGAAATGCACCAGCAAGCATAATGCCAATATAACCTGCTGTTTCTAGCGCACGGAATTGATCCGCTTTATCTGCCATGATCGGATGAAATCCCCAGCTTCCAAATAGATGAGAGAATAAGCCTGTAAAAATTTCAACAATGGAAAAAACAAGAACTAGCTTAATTCCAGCATCCATGATACGCCCAAACCACATAAACCCTTTAATCATTAAATCAGGCAAGAAATATAGTCCTACCGCTAACAGCACAACAAATAATAAAAGTGGAGATAAATTCAAAATAATTTTCAAATAACTTATCGTAAATTCGTATGTTGAATCACTTGTAGTGGAAATAATTTTACGCACATCAGAATTGGTTACCATAATTAAAACACTTGAAATAAAAGCCCCAATTGGAATCGTTAACACACCTGACATAACGCCGAGCGCCATATATTTATGGTCGCGTTTATCAAGCATGGCAAGTCCTACTGGAATCGAGAATACAATGGTTGCTCCGGCCATAAATCCTACTATCATAGCCATGACCCATCCTTCATACGACTCTTTTAATACGTGTGCTAATTGATATCCTCCCATATCCGTTGCTAAGATAGAGGTTGCAGCGATAGCAGGATCTGCCCCAATAGCTGAGAAAAAAGGACCGCATACCGTACTAATAAACCACGAAAGATATGGAGTTGCAGCCATGATACCAGCCGCTGGTATAAAAATATACCCGATAGAATGTAACCCTTCCATGAATTGCTTTCCTAATCCTTCATCACTATTTCTAATCGCAGCAATAGCCCCACACACTGCACAAGTCATGATAATATAAATCACGATTTTCCCAATGATAACCACACCCAATTCCCCCTATATGATGATTTTTATTTAAATAGATAATAGTTTAACTATTTCTATCTATTTAAAGCGTATGAAGTAACCTGTCAAGAGCTTTGCTACTAGAGAAAGATTAAAATTGTTCCCTTAAAAAAGACAAAAAGGTGCCAGGTGGTTTTTTATCACTTAAAACCACTAAGCACCTTTGCTCAAACTATTTACTTGTACAGTGAGGTTAAGTTCCATATTTCTCAATGATGTGTTTTGCTAACTTCTCTAGTGTAACCTGCTTTTTCATGCTAATAGTCCGCATTTTTTTGAAAGCACGATCTTCTGTTAAATTATATTTATCCATTAAAATTCCTTTTGCTTTTTCAACAATTTTTCGTTTCTTCAGTTCATTATTCATTTCCTGAACTTTTTGCTCATACATTTTTGCATTTTCTGCTTGCTGTAGAGCGATTTCAACTGCTGGAATTAAATTTGATTCAGCTATCGGTTTTACTAAATAGCCTACTATATTCGCTTTTTTTGCTTTATCAATAAACTCCCTCTGGCTGTATGCTGTCAACAGCAGAATAGGAATATTATATTTATTTGAAATAATTTCACTTGCTTTTAGTCCATTTAACTTAGGCATTTTTATATCCATAATAATCAGATCTGGCTTTAGTGCAAAAGCTAATTCAACCGCTTTTTCTCCATCTCCAGCTTCTCCTACTATTTCATAACCATTATCAGAGAGCATCATTGATAAATCTAGTCGTACAATTGACTCATCTTCAACAATCATAATTCGTTTAGTCACGGTGTCCGCCTCTTTCTAATGGGAACCTAGCTGATGCCATGGTGCCATTTGCAGTTCTCTCAATCGAAAATTGACCAGATAAATCGTGAGTGACCATCATGGTAACTATATCTAATCCTAAAGATGGTTTGGCTTCTTTTGAGTATCCAACACCATTATCTTTAATTGTAACCTCTATCTCACAGTTATTCTGTTGAAAAGAAACGTGAACCTTACCTTCTTCTCGCCCCTTAAACGCATGTTTCATACAGTTTTGAATGAGCTCATTAATAATTAATGCTATGGAGACAGCTTTATCCGACTTTGTAAAAAGCTGAGTGCCCGAATATTCAATTGAAATATTTTTATTTTCATCCGTAGAGCTATACACTAGCATATTACCAATTTTCTCAATCAAACTAAGAATATCTACATTGTCTACACTAGAGTTGGAAAGAATAATCTCGTACACAGAAGCGATACTTAAAATCCGGTTAAGACTCTCGACAAAATGAGCCTTGCTTTCTTCAGGAAGGCCCCTTCTCATCTGGAGCCTTAATAAACTCGCAATAGTCTGTAAATTATTTTTGACGCGATGATGAATTTCTTGAATCATGACTGATTTGACAACAAGTTCTCTTTCTCTCTCTCTAAGTTCAGTCATATCTCGAAATGTAATAAAAGCGCCATTCGTTGGATTTTCTTGTTTTAAACTAACTTTTTTGACTTGAAACACCTTATTTAAAATGGTCACTTCGTGCATAAACAACTTTTCTGGATGATAAAATAACTCTTCTAAACAAGGAAAATATTCGATGATTTGATTGCCTGTCTTACATTCTGAGGAACAGACTTCAGAAACCAAATTAAAAGCAGCAGAATTAAAATATAGAATGTGTAAATTAGGATCAATAAAGAAAAGTGCCTCTCCAATAAACTCTGGAATAAGCGAAGCATTTTCTGTCATCTCCATTAAAATTTCGCTTAACGTATCATTTGTATTTGATAACGTTTTCATTTTTTCTTGACGTTCAACTACTTCACTGATATCTTTCTCCATAATCAATGTAGCAATTACACGATTATTAAATCCTTTAATAGGAACCACACTTTGTTCTACCGTTTTTCCTTCTTGTGTTAAGGCACGATTTAAAGACATCGGTTTTCCATTTTGCAGCGTGTAAAATACTGCTGGTTCAAACGCTTCGTACACAAATTTCCCTGCGACTGGACGTTCATAAACTGACGGTGCAGTTTCTGGTGCAGCTTCTGCCACTACAACTGCATGCTGTCCTTCTTTTGTTAAACAATCGATAAACACATTTGCTCGGTTTAAATCAGCAATAAGCGGCAAATTTTTAGCAACTTCATCAATCTTTTGAATATCGACTTCTGCTAGATTTGTATGAAGTCTGCATAAAGAATTTAAGGATAATGTATGAGTCATATGTAAACTCCTAGCTGCTTTTAAACATTTAAGCATTAAAATATTAGAATATAATAAGTATTATATTTTTCTGAACTTTCTTTGTCAATGACCCATTTTGACGCGAAAATATTTACTTTATGAAGGAAACCTTATTTCTTCTATGACTTATCACTTCTTTTTCTAAAGGTAAAAGTGGAAGATGTTGGTATACACTCCAGTTTAATTCGCATAGATATAGTCCCTGGGCTTTAAAGCTTTTTACATAAAAATTAGTATTCTGTTATTTATTTTGTTAGTAATAGCTGTTAGTAATAGCTTATGATAGTGAGTTTTGGATTTTTTAAAAAGATAAAATCAACTACAGAGCTGCTTAATAAAAAGAAATACTTAATAAAATCAAGTAGCAAAGGGGCGTTTTAATACGATGTCAGTGTGGATAGGAATATGGATTGCTATGTTTGTTGCCATATTTGGGGGCACATATTCCGGATATAGGTTAAATAAGAAAAGGAAAGAAGCAGAGAAAAAAAGAGATCATACAGCACGATAGCAAACTGTATGATCTCTTTTTTTAGCCTTTTTTACATCTATATGGACGAATAAGGTTTTATTTTTACACGCGGGTAGGCACTTTGCAAAGCTACATCATAGTTTAACTCTTACTTCCGTACCGT
>Ga0207655_1003533_pt1 | contig 11590 bp, 7 predicted proteins | sample KBSM44metaG_FD_184398 | JGI IMG/M metagenome (GOLD analysis project Ga0207655, IMG submission 184398) | Miscanthus rhizosphere microbial communities from Kellogg Biological Station, Michigan, USA - KBS M4-4 metaG (SPAdes) (version 2) | ecosystem: Host-associated > Plants > Roots > Rhizosphere >...
TGAGTAGGACATCCATGGCCTTTATTTAGGATTACGGTCATACGCCCAATGAAGATTTCAGGGGGCGAGGACAGTATCAAAGAGCTGCGATGAGTCTCATCCAATTGAGTTCGTGCTCTTTCAAGTGGGCGCATCGTAATCACAATGATGGCCACTAGCAAGCATCTGATTAAACAATAAGACGAAGCGTGTTTTTATCTCGTAGGAGATGTCCCTATATGTAGCAAGGGAATCCCTGAGATGGGTTTAATTACACATTGCTCGACCCACTGGCCGGAAACCGTTGAGATAGAGCCATCCGACTCTTCCACCTTAATAAACGCCGTATTCATTGCCGATTCGCTCCCTGAGGCGGACGCGAATCATGCCAAAAATACAAAATGATGAATGTAGGAGCATTCCGAAATGTTACCGATACCAGTGAATAAAACGGCGAGTGGCAACAGGTAATAAGAAAAGTGCCATCACAATGATGGCATTTTATAATTAAAACCAAAGTTCCAAATTGGAACTTTCGGTATCGCGGAAATTTCATGCCGGGATTCAAGATCCCTCCTACATCAATACTTTGGATGCCTTGTTAGCGTGCACGGCATTTTGACGACCTGCTCGGGCCAGGCCATGGGTCAGACGTCGCGATTTTTTCTCTCTCAGCTTAAGGACGAGCTAAAAAAGGCAAAAAGAGGTAAGTGATTTTGTGCGTGAAGGCGGGCAAATGGTGGTTGGAACCGGTTCTCGCTACACCGGTGATTCAAAGCGGCGTCTTTCCGCTCCACCAAACCGCTTGCGCAAACAGTAATGAAGACATTTCGAGCAACAGTACGAAGGCCCTCTCTTAACGTATTAATGGCTACGCCTACTTCTTTCGTCGAAACAAGATTTCGTAACCACCAACGAATATTCAGCAAACTCCTCACTTCCTGCTGCGCGGGTGGACACACCGCCTCCACCGCGCCTGCGTTACGCCGTAAACGCGCACCGACTGATCCGGGAGTTACCACTGAAAACCGGGGCTTCAAGCACGTATCTACAACTCATGCGCGACGTTTGTCGGTCGGATTTAAACGCTGCACCTCGGCAAAAATCTCGGTAATCGGGCGTCGCGGCTGACGTTTGTGCAAGGCGCGGACCTGTGCGCTCAGGCGCAGCAGTTCTTCGCTCGGCTTGGCCCATTGTTCCTTTGGCAACTGCTCGGACCATTGGCGCATCACTTCGGGTAAGGCCTGCGGGGCCATTTTCTGGAGGCGGCGGACTTCCCATTCGGTCAGGTGGTTGGGAATCGTCCACAGCGTCATCACGTGGTACAGGTACCAGAAGATGCCGGACACTCGCCCACGTTGACCGTCGCGGATTTGCTGGTGCATGCGTGCACGGGCGTTGTGAAAGGAGTGCAGGCCTTCGTGGGGCGCGTCGTTCGGGCCTTGCAGGTCTAGCGGGTCCTGGATTGATTTGAGGTCGTTGACTTCGTATTCCATGTAACCGCGTATCGCTTCCCAGTGGCTGATGGCGATGTGCAGTCCGAAACAGGGGAACTCGACGCTGGTCAGGGTCTCGCCGTGCTGGAAGCCGATGCCCATGCCGTATTGGCGGTGGATGCCGTACTGGGTGGCGCCTTGAGCTTCGATGACCCAGGCGGATAAGGATTCCCAGGGGACGAAGAGCGGTTCGGTGGCGTCTTCGGGCATGAAGCAGACTTCGCGGCGTTGGCGGTTGAAGCGGGTGGGAATGATTTTGAGGCGTTTTTTGTGGTTGTGGTGCCAGACGCCGAGGCCGATGAGTAAGGAAAAAAAAGCGGTTAAAAGTCCGAGTTCTGAAGCAGCAAAAAAAAGATCAACCGCAAACTCCCATGAATAAAGCCATTCGTATCCCAGAACGAGACCAAAACAAAAACTAAAGAGAGGCAAAAGGAAAATGAACATACAGGCTCCGCTAAATGGCCCGCCTAATATGACCTGCCATGAAAACACCTGCGGCGATCCTAATCCGAAGTCCATGAACACCTCATTTAATTCCCCGATATGAGGGCCATGCGGCGGCAGCGGTGTCGGCAATGGCAGCGGCGCGAGATAGGTAATTCTCCCACTGGGAAACGGTTCGACATCGCCGGCTTTTCGGGATTGTCTGAGGTGCGGGGCAGGCAGAGGTACATCATTCTTGATGGGCATGGTCGGCCAGCTCCAGCAGATGGGTTTCAACCAGCAACAACGGTGGATGCTCGGTAACGGATTGACGGGGCAACGAAGGGAAATGGCCCTTACCGCGCGGGTTGAGGTGAATAACGTCAGTCAACGATTCCCACACCCCCTTGGCGTTCAAGGTCTGTATGCAGACGGCCAGCTCCAGTGTTTCGGAAGCCGGGGTAAATACGCTGTCAGGATCCACGGGATATTGCAGGCATAACACCAGCCGATCGGGTCCTGTTTGTACGATGCGCAGGCTGTTTGCGACTTCCTCACTGATGATGTCCTTGCGTTCTCGAGGTGCGCCGCGACTGTGGAGAGGAATGGCAATGCGATGGGCGCCGATCCCAAGACGATGAGTCGCTTTGTCACTCCGGATCAGTTCCGGGTGTTTTTCTTGATAGTCGAGCAGGGTTTTACGGCTGTAACAGCTCATGCGCGGCGTTTGTCCGTCGGATTCAAACGTTGAACCTCGGCAAAAATCTCGGTGATTGGGCGTCGCGGCTGGCGTTTGTGCAGGGCGCGGACCTGTTCGCTCAGGCGCAGCAGTTCTTCGCTCGGTTTGGCCCATTGTTCCTTTGGCAAAGACTCGGACCATTGGCGCATGACTTCGGGCATGGCCTGCGGGGCCAGTTTCTGGAGGCGGCGGATTTCCCATTCGGTCAGGCGGTTGGGAATCGTCCACAACGTCATCACGTGGTACAGGTACCAGAAGAAGCCGGACACTAGACCACGTTGGCCGCCACGGATTTGCTGGTGCATGCGTGCACGGGCGTTGTGGAAGGTGTGCAGGCCTTCGTGGGGCGGGTCGTCGGGACCTTGCAGGTCTTGCGGGTCCTGAATGGATTTGAGGTCGTGGACTTCGTATTCCATGTAACCGCGGATGGCCTCCCAGTGGCTGATGGCCAGGGAAAGACCGAAGCAGGGGAACTCGACGCTGGTGAGGGTCTCGCCGTGCTGGAAGCCGATCCCCATGCCGTACTGGCGGTGGATGCCGTATTGGGTGGCGCCTTGGGCTTCGATGACCCAGGCCGAAAGGGATTCCCAAGGGACGAAGACAGGCTCGGTGGAGTCTTCGGGCATGAAGCAGACTTCGCGGCGCTGGCGGTTGAAGCGGGTGGGGATGATGTGGAGGCGTTTTTTATGGTTGTGGCGCCAGGCGCCGAGGCCGATGGCCAGCATGGAAAATCCGGTAACTAAGGCATATCCATAGATGGCGAAGAATAAATCAATGACAAATTCCCATGTGTATGCGAAGTCATATCCGAACATAAGGCCCATGCAGCCAATTGCTGGCGGGATTAGGAACGTGATCATGAAGGCAACACTGAATGGTCCACCCAATATGACTTGCCATGAAAATATCTGCGGCGATCCCAATCCGAAGTCCATAAAAACCTCATTTAATTCCCCGATATGAGGGCCATGCGGCGGCAGCGGTGTCGGCAGTGGCAACGGCGCGAGATAGGTGATTCTCCCACTTGGAAACGGTTCGACATCACCGGCTTTGAGGGATTGCTCAAGGTGCGGCGAAGGCATAGGCATATCAATCTTGGTGGGCATGGTCGGCCAGCTCTAGCAGATGGGTTTCAACCAGCAACAGCGGTGGATGCCCGGTAACGGATTGACGGGGCAACGCAGGGAAATGGCCCTTACCGCGCGGGTTGAGGTGAATAACGTCAGTCAGCGACTCCCACACCCCCTTGGCGTTCAAGGTCTGTATGCAGACGGCCAGTTCCAGTGTTTCGGAAGCCGGGGTGAATTCGGTGTCGGGATCCACTGGATATTGCAGGCATAACATCAGCCAGTCGGGTCCTGTTTGTACGATGCGCAGGCTGTTTGCGACTTCCTCACTGATGACATCCTTGCGCTCGCGCGACACACCACGACTGTGGAGGGGAACGGAAAGACGGTGGGCGCCAATCCCCAGGCGATGAGCCGGTTGCCCACTCAATGGTGGCTGGAAATCATTGAGTTTGAGCCTTGGCAGCACCAAGTGAATGTCGCTGGGCTTGGCTTTTAGCAGGAAGTTTTTCAACCACGAGTCATGCTCGTTCGGGCCAAGTTGCGTGTACGGAGCGTTCAGCAAATAGCCCAGATAGCGCTGATATTCATCCAGGGTATGATCGCCGCGATGATTGGTGTCCAAGCTCCAGGGTGTGGTTTTCAGCCATTTGTCATGGGCACTGATGTTGTAGCGGTTGTACAGCCAGGTTCCGCCTAGTTCCAATACGGTGAACAAGGCCCCGGCCAGGTTGAACCGGAAGAACACCGTGGATAGACGTGTACCCGCCGCGGCCCAGGCCGCCGTTCGTGCAGCGGCACTCCGTGCCGTCAATACTTTAAAAGTAGAACGGACGGTATGATTCAGGCCATAGGCGTTAGCGGCTGTCATTCCACCTGCACCCAATGTGGCAAGCGCTGCACTACCCTGTGCCAAATGAGCCCCGCTACGTATCGCCTGTTGCCAATTCTGCTGATGGGTATTGAGACTAACCATTGAAGACGCAAAACCAAAACCGTAGGTGAAGATGCCTAGTCCAACATGCATCTTGCCCATCTGCACATGCATATTCTGCAAAGCATGATGTTGAAGTCCCGCGACGAGTTCTGCGCTACGCGCCTTCAAGGCCGTATCAGCCAGACTCTGTGCAGCCGTGAATCCAGCTGCACCCGTAGAAAGGACCGAGTTGATCAACGGCGCCAACTTACGCGTATCCCGTGACTGGCTAAACGTTTCCCTAGCTACCCCTACCAAATTCACCCCCTGCACCAAAAACACCAACAATCCCATCCCCTCACTTCTAATCAAACTCCCATTCGGCACCGAGCTAACCCCCAACCGAATGTCCTTCAACAAACTCCGCACCTCCAACTGCTGCGCCGGCGGAAACACCACCGCCACCCCCGCCCGAGCCGGCGTCGCGCCGTACAGGCGAGCCGACTGATCCGGCAGTTCCGCAATCGGACTCAGCGCCCCGGCCAACCGGCCTTCGAGCTGCGTCAACTGCCCGCGCACCCGCACGATCTCGCCCTGCAATTCCACTGCCCGTGGCGTCTTATGCCCCTGGCGGTTTTTGTTGTGGGTGAGCTGGTTGCGTTCGCGGGTCAGGGTTTTCAGGTAGTCGCGCTCCCTGAGCAGTTCATTGAGGTTGGTTTGCAGCGCCACGTGTTCTGCCGGGCTGGCGACAGTAAAGGTCACGCCGGTGGTTTTCGCCGCATCGAGGATCCGCCCCGACAAGGCTTTGGGCAGGCGCCGGAACAGTTCGTCGAGGTCGGGGATTTTCTCTCCCGCCAGATCGAAACCTTCCAGCGCCCGGCTCAGACCCAGGTTTAGCGCCGGGCTGAGGCTGTGCTGGGCCGCGTCAGCAACGGCGCTAGTGTGTTCGGGCAAGTCGTCGAGGACCGGCAGGTGCGGGTGTTCGATTTTCTTTAACTCGGCCAGCCAGTGCGGCAGGTTGTTGAACACCCCCATGCCGGCATTGAACAACGTGGAGTATTGCGCGGCCCGTTCTGGCTGAAGACGCAGAGGCAAGGTGTAGAACAGTGGTCGGGTCAGTTCCGGGTGTTTCTCCAGATAACCGAGGAGGATTTCGCTGGCGTAATCACTGCGGCAGATGTCCTTGAGGCAGGCGTATTCGGCGGTGAAGGCCTGGTGGATTTGCTGTCGATCCTGCGCGTCGTAATACCAGGCCGAGCGATGGAAGCGACCGGCCCCCACCAGCATCGTGCGGTCGGCGGTGATGCGCTCCAGCATCCGGTTCCAGCGGCCAAGGTCGTCGCGGTGCTGAAACAGCGCAGCGTCCATGGCCGGCCGGTCGATGAAATCGTTGACCCCGCGTTTGCCCGTGAAACTGGAGCCTTCGAGCACATCGATGATGCGTTTGTTTTGCTCTTGGCCGAGTTTTATCAAGGTATCGAGGTGATGTTCGACGAAATCGTCGGGGGCGACCTTGAAATGTTGGCGAGCGTAGTAACGGCGGTCTGCCTCGTCAATGGCGCGGCTATGGGCGGTGAAATCGGGTGTGGCGCCCTGGTACTTGGCGAATTTGAACGCTTCGGCATGGGCTTCTTTGCGCAATTGCTCCAGTTCCGGGGGCACGGGGGTGTCCAGCGGCTCGACCTTGCCGCCTTTGTTCAGGTAATCCAGCAAGGCTTTGCGGGTCTGTTCCCGATCCGGTTCGGGCAACTGTTCCAGATCAGCGAACAGGGCCTTGACCGCCGGGTTGTCGATGGCGTCGGCCAGGTTGCCGATATCCGCCGGACTGAGCAGGCTCAGGGACTCGATATAACAGGCCAACAGGTAATCGCGTTCGTTGTGATCGGCATTGCTCCAGTCGTCGACCCAGCCGACCACGGTGTCTTGATACTCGGCCAGATCACGCAGCACGCCGAGGTCGTCCTGCACCACGAGGAACAGCGTGTCGTCCTGATAAGCCGGGCGGACCCGCCCGAGAAACTCGCCGATATGCGCCTCGCGAAAACGCCGCGGCTGCTCCCACAGATAGGGTTCACGTTCGTGCGCGGGGGCATCGCTGACATGCACCGTCGGCAACAGAATGGCGTCCGGTGGCGACTCGGTTTCCTGCTCTTCGCGGTCTTTTGCGACGAGTGCCTGCTGGGCTGGAACGGTGGCAATCTCCGCCAGCCACTGCTTGGTTTGCGCGACCGTCAGTAGGTGTTCGCCACCGGTTTGGCAATGCACCGGACCGAGGTCGATGGCCTGCATGAAGTGTTCGCGTTCCTCGCGGCTGTCGAGCACTTGCGTGCATTTGGCCGCCGTCCACTGCACTTCGGCGAAGGTCACATGCAGGGTGCTGCGCCGTGAAAATACCAGTGCGGGACGCTCTTCGATGGGCGTGCGCTGATCGCTGTCGACCTTGGCGCCCTTGTGCAGCAAGGCGCTGACCAGTCCGTTGAGTACCTGATATTCGTGCAAGTGGCCGGTGACGCTGTCGATGACGTACAACCAGCCATCGCGCAGCATGCGAATGCCCAGAGGGCGGGTCGTCAGGGCATAGGGCAGCCTCAGTTCGGCGCTCGGGTCGACGGGCTTTTCCACCAGCCCGTAACGCAAGGGCAGCAGCTGCACGTGGGTTTGCCGCAAAGGACAGGCACCCAGAGAGCCGATGGGGGATTTGGATGCCGCCGCTGCGGCGAGGTTGGCAGGTGAAGTCATGGGTGGCCTCGTTGGCTGGCCCACTGGTGGGCGAGGTCAGCGGCCAGCGCAACGCGCTCACCGGGGGATTGCAGCGACGGCGTATGCAGCAATCGGTTGATGTGCGGGTGCTGATCGAGCGATGAGCCATCCAGCGAGGCCATGACGTTGGCGTAATAAAATAATTCGGACTGGCTGCTCAAACCCAGCGTGCGGGCCCCAGCCTCCAGTTGCTCGAGCATTGGCCAACGCTGGGCCACGGTTTCACCGCCATAACGTTCGGGAAAGTGAGCGAGCAGATGAGCGTCGAGTTCGAGCAGTACGCGGCGCCGATCAGCGTGGTCCAGCGCCGAATTTTGTTCAGCGCTCAGGCGATAGGGAGTTAGCAATTCAGGGCACTCGGCCAGCCGGGGTTGGTGCTGTTGCCAATTAACCTCGACACCGTCCGCGGTTACAACGCAGGACAGAGGCCCAAACAATCGCTGGTCGCCGCTACCGAACAGGATTCGCGCCACGGCGGCGTCTGCCAGTCGCAGCAAGACCGGCAACCCCTCTGGCAACTCAACCGTCAGCAGTTTGCGCAAGTGCTGAGCGACGGCGTGCGCCGAGTCCGGGCTGAACAACAGCACGCTCGATTCCTCGTATGCGTGCTCCAGATAAAACTGAACGAGTGGATCGTCAGGTTGTTCAACGGCCACCAACAGCGGTGATATATCCCGCAGCGCGGTGAACGGCGCACAGTCATACAACGCAATAGTGTTTGCGCCCGGACAGAGTGTTTTCAAGCGTTCAGGCAAATCGCTCAAGGTCGCACCGTCCAACAACAGGAAAGCCTGTTGCTCGCTCCATGGCAGGTCTTCAGGCAGAGAGGTCGAAAGGTTCATGCTTGGGCGGCCTCGCAAATCAGGCAGCGCGAGGCGCGGGTTGAAATCAGCGCATGACGTTGCTGGACCGCGTCGAACGTCACTTTCAGCAGGGGCAAGGCGCCCGGCATCAGTGGCTCGGCTGGTAGGCCCGCGGCCGGAGCACCGCCCACTACAATCGCCACGCTGCTGAAAATGCCTTCCGGCCCCAGTGTCAGCCAGTGGCCTCCAGCCTGGACTGCCAGGCGCGCTCCGCCATCGATGACGACTTGCTGCCCGGCGCTCAGGTGAATGTGCTGGGTGGCATTGAGCAGGTGATTGGTGGTTCGGACGTGACAGTCGCCGTGAACCAACAGATGATCGTCCTGCTTGAGTTCCGTCAGGCGGTTGCCGTGGGTCAGGTGATGTTCTTCACCGCGCAGGTCGTGGCTGGCAACGCCGCCGATGACCACGGTGCGTTGGTTATCGACTTGAATGCGTTCGTCGTTGAGGACGAGCTGGACGAAATCACGCTGAGCGCGCAGGGCAATCTCCTCGGCACCCTTTTTGTCCTCGATGCGCAGCTCGTTGTAACCGCCGCCACCGGGACTGCTCTGGCTGCGGAAAATGCTGCGGGTGTGCTCGACAGGCAAATCGAGTGGCACCGGGGTTGAGGCGTTTGGCAGACAGTTGAGGATAAAAGGTTTGTCAGGGTCGCCATCGGTGAACCCCACCAGCACTTCCATGCCGACCCGGGGGATCTGGACGCTGCCATAACGGTCATGGGCCCAACCGGTAGCGACCCGAAGCCAGCAGCTCGATTGTTCGTTGTGCTGACCCTCTCGGTCCCACGGCAGTTGAACCTTTACCCGACCGTATTCGTCGCAGTAAATCTCTTCGCTGGGCGGACCTGTGACGATGGCATGCTGGTTGCCCGTTATTCGCGGCTTGGCGTGTTCAAGAGCCGGTCTGAACAGGACGTCCCAAGGTGTCGCGACGAAGTGGTTACGGTAGCCCTGACTGAAACCGTCCTGCGGTCTGGCATCGGTGATCGACTCCTCAAGCACTTGGGGTTGCAGGCCAAGATGTTCGACTTCAGTCAGAAGCCACAGACCATTCCAGTCAGCGCGGGGGTGTTCTGACATGTCGACGAAATGGCCGCAGCGCATGGCGCTCTGATCACTGCGCCCGTTGGCTTGCCGGTAATCGGCGCGGTGGCGTTCCAGTGCCCGATTGGCCAGATGTTTACCGTGCTCACGATGGGTGAACTGACCTGGGAAACCATAGTCCTCAAGGTGCGGCAGCAGCGGGTTTTTGGCCTCGCTTTCCAGTTCCAGACGCGGGTTCTCGAAGTCGTAATCCCGACGGCTGACGTGGGTCGGCCGGGTTTCCAGTCGTAGCTTGAAACGGTCGATCACCGGCGCTTCGGCGACCATGCCACTGCCTGGTCTGTACGCGGTTGACTGGGCGGGTTTCGAGAAGCTGGTTTGATCGTCGCCGAACACCAGCACATGCCCGTCGGGGCTGTGCTCGAAATGAAAGTGCAGACCTTCTTCCTCGCACAACCTTTGCAGGAAATGCAGGTCCGCCTCGTACTGCACACAATAGAGCCGTGGCCGGTACTCGGCGCTGAGTTGGAAGCGCCAGGCATCGGGCTGTATTCCCTGGTCCTTCAGTACTTTTGCAATGATCTGCGGCACGCTCAGGTGCTGAAAAATACGCTGATTGTGGCAATGGGTGAGGTAGGCGAGCTGGGGCACCAGGGTCATCTGATAGCGGGTCAGGCGTTTGCCTGAATCACCTTGGGCGATTCGATAGACCTGCCCGTGAATGCCGGAGTTGTCAGGACCGAAGCGCAGAAAAGCCGGGCGATGCAGCAGAGACTCGAGGTCCAGATCGGGGCGTTCGCTGACCAGTTCGAGTTTGACTTCGTACGGTTGGTTGAGCCTTTCCTTGGCGCGGAATTCGAGTACCTGAAGGTCGTGGGGGAAACCTTCAATGTCGAGTTTGAAAACGACCTGCTTGGCATCGCTGAGCATCCACATGTCCCTGTGTCTATTTGAAGGCACGGGACTTTGCGTGGATCTACCATTTGGCGCAGTCAGACGAATCGATATTTAGCGTAGGACGCTTCCGTTAAGCCGAATGGTTGTCGAATATCGTTTCCTGCCAACATTTCCAGTAGCACCGCTCAACAGCACTTGTTTAAAACGCCTCAAGGTTACTTCCTGCAAGCTACAACACCTTGCGCCGTTGCCTACGGCTACGCCAGAATCCGCCGGCTTGTGCGCCTTAGCCTTGGCCTCTATCGTTTCCCTGCCACTGCCCATCAGTGGTCGGGTTTAGTCGCCCGTCGTTGCTAAGTCGCATAGTTCCAATCAGTCAGGTATCCCATCCCTGTACTTATGGTGGCTGTGCGCAGGGCACTCTTGGGTGCGCCGATTTCTTAGCTCGTCGGTCGACTAACCTGTGCACAGCTGCCTCCCTCGTTTAGTCGCGAACTGGTTGCAGCCTCACTCCAGAGAGAGCTAAGACATGTTCAAAGTGACACCTAATCCGCCGGACACCGATCCGGTCTCCCCCTACGAACCCGATTCAAAAAAACTCAACGAAGCCGCAGAGCGCGCCCTCGACCATCACTTCCCGCCAGCCGACCCCAAACCACCAAAACGCAACGGCCAGCTCTTCAGCGTCTGCCCGGGCATCAACCCTGAAACCCTTCTCGCCAATGCCTCGGAAGATTTGCTGTCCATCAGCGCCATCGCCGCGAACCTCGCCGACGATGTGGACGGTTCCCGCCGCTCCGTAGCCTTGGCGCTCAGCCGCATGGCTGACGGCGTGCATTTATTGGTGGAGCGAATGCTGGATCATCTGGATGAGCCGGAAATGGCAGCAATACTTGCCAAGCAGTCGTAAACCCTGAGTGTACGGTGAGCCTGACGCATCACATTTTCTGATTTTACGACTGCTGCGCAGCCGAACGCAGGCTTCGCCAGCTGCTACACGGATCGCGTCTTGGCTTGACTGATTGGCATTACCCTCGCCCCACAAAAAAATGGGCACCCAACCAAGTTGGCGTGCCCATTTTTTATCCCGCTCACCCGCTACGCGGGAAGTCGGTAGGTGTTACGGATTAACGCTGTCTTTCAACGATTTGCCTGGCTTGAAGGCAACAGTGTTGCTGGCCTTGATTTTGACGGGCTCACCGGTTTGCGGGTTTTTGCCGGTGCGGGCACCGCGATGGCGTTGCAGGAAGGTACCGAAGCCCACCAGCGTAACGCTGTCCTTGCGGTGCAGAGCGCCGGTGATTTCTTCGAGAACGGCGTTGAGAACGCGGTTGGCCTGCTCTTTGGTGAGGTCTGCTTTTTCAGCAATTGCAGCGGCGAGTTCTGGTTTACGCATTAGTGAAG
>Ga0207655_1003534_pt1 | contig 11584 bp, 18 predicted proteins | sample KBSM44metaG_FD_184398 | JGI IMG/M metagenome (GOLD analysis project Ga0207655, IMG submission 184398) | Miscanthus rhizosphere microbial communities from Kellogg Biological Station, Michigan, USA - KBS M4-4 metaG (SPAdes) (version 2) | ecosystem: Host-associated > Plants > Roots > Rhizosphere >...
CTATGACCATTTTCACCCTGCAACGAAATGAGCGATTCGTCAAGCTAGTAGAAAAAGAACTTGAAGCTCTATTTGTTTAAAATATTCCTATCATTATAATTTTTGAGAAATTTCTATCAAAATGGAGAAAATCCATGGTTTTAAGGCGATAAATGCTGATAGAAAGGAATTCATCTACTTTTATCCTGTGATACACTAGAGTCAAATCAAAGAAAGAGGAGGAAATAATTATGAAAAAAGTATTAGTCGGTATGGCATTAGCATTTACATTAGTAGCAGGTGTTGCTTCAGTTGGAACAAGCGTAGCAACAGGAGATTTTTCAACATTAGGTCTTCCTAGCCAACATTAATAAGAAAAAGCCGTGCTTCTTAGCACGGCTTTTTCTTATTGTGTTTTACTTGACTGATCTTTGTTGCGTTTGTTTCCTTTTGAATTATCCCCGCTTGAAATTTCTTCACCCATTTCAACAAGATGGTGCTGCGTTTTTGGGTTACTTTGATTAGCGCTTCCTTTGTTATTCTTTTTAGTCATCTTCATTCTCCTTTAAAACGATGGCAATGCATCGAGATTATTTGTTTTGTCATGGTCAGGAATGCTGCGAATATACGTACCGCCGTCTTTCCCTACAAAGGTACTCACATGCTCAACGTCCCCGGCTTCTACTTTCTTTAACGCTTCTTCATAGGTTAAAACGTCTCCTGAAGCCGTTTGGAATTCTAAGAGGTCGCCGTCTGCATTTTTACGTACTGCAACGAAACGTTCTTTCATACAAATAAACACCTTCCTTTACATCTATATGGTTGCTGAAATAGTCGTTTTTATTCATTATAAAAAGTGATAAGGTAAAGAAAAGAGTGCAAAGGGGATAAAAAATGACAACATTTAATTGGCATGATCAAGCTCAAGACGAATGGAATCAAAAAGTCTCATTTTGGAATAGCCGAAGTGAAGAGATGTGGAAAAACGGAAGTCGGAAAACAGTGATTCCATTTATTCAAAAACATCTTAAATCAGGTGGTATAGTGGCAGACGTGGGCTGCGGTGATGGGTTTGGAACGTCTCTTCTAGCTGCTTCTGGATATAAAGCAGTCGGTCTTGATTTATCGGAAGAAATGATTCAAAAAGCATCCCAGCTGCATAAAAGTGAAAATTTGTCGTTCGCTCAAGCTGATATTATGCAGCTTCCGCTGTCTTCTGAATCAGTAGAAGGGGTTATGGTAATCAACGCCCTAGAATGGACGGAGCACCCGCGATTAGCTTTGAAGGAATTGCACCGAGTTGTAAAAACAGGAGGATATGCATGTGTAGGTATTCTTGGACCAACTGCTCAGCCTCGTACCAATAGTTTTCAAAGACTATATGGTGAAGACGTTATTTGCAATACGATGATGCCGTGGGAGTTTGAACAGCTTGCAAAAGAAAATGGATGGGAAGTAATCGATGGCGAAGGTGTATATAAGCGAAATGTTCCAGATAAGCTGATTGGACAGCTCCCAAATGAATTAAAGCAAGCCTTAACGTTTCTATGGCTATTTATGCTTAAGAAACAATAAAATCAGCACACCTCTCCTTATATGTAGCTGTACAAAGGGTACACTACAAACTGGAGGTGAGTGACATGAGTAAAATTAAAAAAGACCGCTCAAAATCAGAGCTGGGTTCACCAAATGTAGAAGGACAAGGGACGACCACTTCTGAACAAGGTGTTCAAAGCAGTTCAGCTAACAAAAAGCAGAAGCGTTCATAACAAAAATAAAACGAACTTGCAGGGAGAACAACGAGCTCACTGCAAGTTCGTTTTATTTTTGGTGTCATCTTTATAAGTAAGAAGGTGTTGTGTGCAAGATTATAGATAGCTTATAATAAAATCTGAGCCAATAATTGTAATTTTATACAAGTTTGGTTTACAGTCGATGTAAAGTGGAGGTGTAATAAATGGTAAATAAAAGATGTTTACCGGATACTGCAGCGTCTCATGCAAAGCCTGATATTAGAAAGGCGATACTTTGCATGGGGTGGACGGTTTAGTAATAGAACATCGCCTAACCGCGCATATCTCATTTCTAATATATACGGCTTTGCCCCTTATTGTATAAGCAAAACCACATAAGGAGCTGGCAGAAATGACGTATGTAAAAGCAACAAATATTTTACCTGAAGAGCTGATTAGTGAAATTCAAAAATACATTCAAGGAGAAACCATTTATATTCCAAAGCCGCAGAAGGCAAAAAGAAAATGGGGAACTTGCTCTGGTGGAAGAAAGTTGATTGACGAGCGAAACGAACGGATTAGGAATTTGTTTGAAAAAGGAACTTCAATTGAGGAACTAGCCCGTGAATACTTTTTATCAACCGAAACCATCAAAAAAATTGTATATAAAAAGCAACGGTAGAAATCAAGCGCTGGCAACTGAATGCCCGCGCTTTTTTAGGTATAGTTTATTTCTGATTTATTTTTTACATTTCGTAAAAGGAATCCGTACTGTAAAGTAAAAAGTAGCTGATTAAATGAAGAAGGAGTGAAGAACGTGGAAGCGTTTATAAGAAATGATCAATATAATTTTATCAAAAGCCAAACGCAAATCCTTATCAATGGGCATGGAACAGTAAACAATTCCGATGTGCTGCAGGCTTTAAAAGCTCTTGCAAAAGAAAAAGTATTAAATGTGTTTGATGTGCTTAGCGAGGAACAAGAAGAAGTGCTGCTGTCAGTTGCTGAAGTTAGAAATAAAGAGCAAGCAGAGGTGTTTTTAGAAACGATAAAGCCTTACGTGATTCCATTTAAATCTTTTACGGAAGCTGGCGTGAAAAAGCTATTTCCAAAAGTGAAAAAGTTAAAAGTTCCGTCTGCTGACAGCATTGATCTAACGAGCATTTCCTATGTCAGCTGGATCGATAAAGGCTCAAACAGAAAGTTTATCGTAGCGCAGGATCCGGATACCCAGAAGTTAAAAGGTATTCAAGGAACGTTTAAACCTATCAATCAGAAGGGAATATGCACGCTTTGCCACAGCTACGAGGAAGTCGGTATGTTCACTGCTGAAATCAAAGGAACTGTTCAAGGGACATTTACACAACGAGGAAATTATATTTGTCAAGATAGCGAAGCATGTAATCAAAATTTGCTTACCTTAGAGCGGCTTCATGATTTTATGTTAAGGCTCAGCAAATAACATGCGGCTAATAAGAAGAATACAAAAAAAGAAGGTTCAGTCCCTATACTTTTGGTGAGACTGAGCCTTCTTTGTCTATCTGTTTTTCTCGATTGGATTGTCACGATAGCTAATCCAATCGCTCCAGCTGCCGGCATATAATTTTACATTTGGAAAACCTGCTGATTTTAAAGCTAAAACGTTAGGGCAAGCAGATACACCCGATCCGCAGTATACAATGATTTCAGCGTGAGAATCAATAGCTGAAAACATTTCCTTCCACTCTTTATCTGTTTTCCATAAACCTTCTGAAGTTAACACATCTTGCCAGAAAGAATGAATGGCGCCTGGGATATGTCCTGCTACAGGATCAATGGGTTCCTCTAAGCCGAGATATCTCTTTTTTTCACGAGAGTCGATAAGAACAACATTAGGGTTATGAAGATTCTCTTTTACGTATTCAACTCCTGCAAGTCCCCAATCTTGTTGCACGAAAGGTACAAACGTTTGAGGAGAACCTTCTGGTACGTTCTTCGTTGTTTCATATCCCGATTGCTTCCAGTTATTAAAACCTCCATTTAAAATTTGTACGTCTTCAATTCCTATATATCGCAGTAGCCACCATGCTCTTGAAGCCATCATTCCGTTTTGTTCATCATAAACGACGACTTTTGAATCAGCATTAATTCCTAAATTGCCCAGCTTCTGAGCTAGCTTTTGAACGTCAGGCAGCGGGTGTCTTCCTCCGTGCAAAGTAGCCACAGAAGACAGATCTTTTTCTAAATCCAAATAATGAGCATCCGGGAGGTGCTCATTTTGATAAGCGCTTGCGCCTGCCTCAGAATTCCCAAGGGTAAATCGGCAGTCAAGCAACACAATGGAGTGTTGGGGTTGCTGTAATGCAGTATGTAAGTCAGCTGGTGAAATAATAGTATTCATAACATTCACATCCTTTTACCAAAATTCTAGTTGAAATAACTAAAAATGAAAAGCGTTATATATAAATTACGGCAAAGCCATTTTGTTTTCCTTCAATTATTCCCCATAGAATAATTGACCATTTTAACGCTTATCTGATGCAGAGCGAAATGCTCCTGTGCTACAGTTATAATAAGAGTTACATAGTGTAAGTCAAATGCTCAGCGTAATGTCATACCTACTATTGATGAGAAGGAGAGAGAAAGATGCAAACAAATGAAAAAAAAGAATTTAAACTGATCGCACTAGATATGGATGGAACGCTGCTGAACAATCAGCAAGAAATTTCTACAGAAAATCGTCAGGCCATTGCTAAAGCCCAAGAACAAGGTGTTCATGTGGTGCTCAGCACGGGGCGATCTCTTTTAACATGCCGTGAATATGCGCAGTCTCTACAGCTATCTTCTTACCTTATTACAGTGAACGGAAGTGAAATTTGGGATGAATCTGGAGAGCTTGTAGAACGAAAGTTAATTGATGCTTCTTCCATCGAGAAGATGTGGAATTTAACGCAAGAGCATAAGCTTAACTTTTGGGCTGTGACTACGGATAAAGTGTGGAGAGACGAATTTCCAGAAGATATTGCCTCACAGGAATGGCTGAAGTTTGGCTACGATATTCCAGATGATGCTTTACGAGAAGAAGTGCTGAAACAAATAGCAGGCATTTCAGATTTTGAAATTAGCAACTCTAGTTTAACGAATCTAGAAATTAATGCACTTGGTATCAATAAAGCAAAAGGGATTATGACCGTATGTGAACGTTTGGGCATTTCAATGGATGAAGTCATTGCTATGGGAGACAGCTTAAACGATATGGCTATGATTGAAGCGGCAGGATGTGGAATTGCCATGGGAAATGCTCAGGAAGCTGTAAAAGAAGCAGCGGACTGGGTGACAGATACAAATGTCAATAACGGAGTAGCGAAGGCTATCAGCCACTGGGTGCTGAAATAACAGCAGCTCTACATGTTGCACCACTTAACTGCTTCCCGCATAAACTGATACTGGATGCCTCCCTTAGAGTTCGTCTTATACGTATATATAAGGAGAAGCCATCTAGTTAAGGAGTGGGGAGTATGAGTGATTTATCATTAGACAAGCTGTTACAAAAAGCAGAAAATAAGTTGCAAGATGTACATGAAATAGTGCAAGAAAAAGCGTACGATCTCATTGGGCAAGCATATAAAGAAAGCATATTTGTTAGTATCACTGAAGGATTTAGATCGATAGAGCATCAGCACAGACTATATTCACAAGGCCGAACAACACCAGGAAGTATTGTGACTAATGCCAAAGGCGGCTATTCTTATCATAACTATGGACTAGCTTTTGACATTGCGCTGCTTGATAACGACGGAAAAGTTGACTGGACCATTGATCGAAGATGGAACAAAGCGGGAGAGATAGGAAAAAGGATTGGGTTGGAATGGGGAGGAGATTGGACAAGCTTAAAAGATTACCCTCATTTTCAATATACATTCGGTTTATCTTTGTCGGAGCTTCGAAGTGGAAAAGTACCTAAAACACAGACGCCAAAGGCTTCAAGCATGTTAATTAAATACGGAGATCGAGGAAATCACGTACAGTTAATTCAGCGTATGCTTATTCACTTAGGTTATTCTCTTTTTGGAGGCGCAGACGGTATATTCGGGTCTTCCACTTTCAAAGCGGTAAAAGATTTTCAACAAGCACTTTATCTGCAGGTAGATGGAATAGTTGGACCGAAGACACTCGAAAAACTCTACAATAATTTTAATAAAACTATGTTCTAAATAACCATAAAAAACCGATAACGAGAAAAGGAAGAAAAGAGATGGATGGAAATCGTCTCCTTTCTTCCTTTTCTGTAGTTATAGTAGAAAAACTGAAATTTATAAAGAAATAAAAAAGATTTTCTAAGCGTAAGAAACGTTCACGTGATCTAACTGGATAACATTGCTCAACAACACGATATCTTTATATATTTCACTTTTTACAGAGGCGTTTGAACAGTTTTGATAGTCTTTCAACAAGCGGCCAAGTTCTTTAATAAATAACAACGTCTCTTGTTCATTAATCATAGTCAAAACTCCTTGTTTAGAAATGAATCCAGGTCATTATATAGGAATTCTATCATATCTATACGCACCTGTTGACAAAAAAAGTTCGTCAATTTTTTTGTGAGAAGAAGAAATTTAGGGATATGTGGAATGCGTTCGACTCTCTCATTTTATCTATATGCAGCTTGTCTAAAAATATGAGAGTAGTTATAGTAATATTTACTCCTAATCATGCAACTTAAAACCTATTTTAGAGGTTATCCGTAAATTCCCTCTATTGTAGAGCGATGGAACAAAAAAAGAATGCCTCTTTTTGTATCTTTAGTATGATAACGTTTTGAAGAAATAAGACATATTTTTGAGTTTTAAGATGGATTTGGATTAGATCTTTTGACACGCTCTTTTTGTAGGAGAGGCATATTTACTTTCTATCAATGGAAATCGTAAAGCGCCAAAGAGTTTCTAAATCAGAAACTCTTTGGCGCTTAATTTTTTGGATAGGGGATGTGCAAAAGTTCTGGGACGGTCACAAAATGATATCCTTCTTGCTTAAGTCTAGGAATGATGGTATCCAGTGACTTTGCGGTGTTGGAAAGGTCCATGGTCCAATGGCCGCCGTCGTGCATCAAAACAATTGTTCCGGCGTGCATGTTCTTAAATACATTATTGGTAATTTCCGTTTCCGGGATTTGCTTCCAGTCCAATGAGTCAGAAGACCAGTTAATCGCATAGACATTTTCATTTGGCAGCTCGTTGATCATTTCTTGTGTTAAATTTCCATACGGAGGACGAAACAGCTGCGTTTCAAAACCGGTAATGTTTTTAATAATAGCCTGAGTTTTGGCAATTTCCCAGTGAAACTTTTCAGTAGATTCTTTTAGTAAATTGGGGTGCCAATAGGTATGAATCCCAACGGCATGACCTTCAGCTACCATTCTTTTCACCAGCTCAGGATGTTCGTGAGCTTTTGCCCCGATAAGAAAAAAGGTTGCTTTAATACCATGCTTTTTCAACTGATCCAATACATGTGGAGTAAAGCGAGGATCCGGTCCATCATCAAATGTTAGGGCGGTTTGCTTTAGTTGGTTATTACCTTGATAAAGCAAACGGTCACGCACTTCTACATTTTTTACTTGTTCCGCTTTACATAGTGCAGCAAGGGCTCCATTAAATAAGAAGCACAGTGTGAAAAGCAGTATGCTAATTCTTCGTATCATGTACATGCACGCTCCTTTCTAGGGCAAAGTATAACGTTATGATACCCGATTAAAAATTTTGTATGAAGCTGAATTTCCCTTTTGTGTCAAAACGTATGATATGCATGAAACAGCGCACTATAATAAACAGTTACTATTAGGTGAAGAAAGGAAAAAGCAGATGAAAAAAATAATGATTGCCGTAGCATTGATTTTTTCGCTAAGTTTATCTCCCTTAGCTGAATATATTTCCTATCACGATGACTATAACGTGAGTGCAAGGTCGTACCGGTCAGGGAAGCGGTCGTTTAATAGACAGCCAAGTGTTAGACAAAATGAGCCGAGGTCTAATTTTTCAAACCGCAGAAATGGAACTGTAAATCGAGGGGTTACCCGTTCAAAACGAGGAGGGTTCGCTCGTGGACTGCTTTATGGCGGTCTGGCAGGGATGTTATTTGGCGGTTTGCTTGGTCATATGGGTGCACTGGGCGGGATTTTTGGGTTGTTAATTAACATTTTAGCTATTGTGCTTATAATTAATTTAATTCTGCGTTTATTCCGCCCTTCTCGTCGCGACAATAATTGGAGGTAGACCGTAATTGCTGTCATAAACTAATAAGAAAGCTCCATATAAATAAGAAAACGCTTTCTATAGTTAATCGAAAGGATGAAACGTATGTCAGCAAACAGACAGCGCAGCAAATACCTGGCGTTTTGCACAGAATGCGGTCTCCCAAACAGGTTAACATTGTTTCTTTTAAGACAGTACGTTGCGACAGATGAATATAGCGGATTTTATTGTGGGAATTGCGGAATTCGAAACGAATTTCCAGATTCGGTGATTGAATATATTAAAGAACTTTAAAAAAGCTGGGACAAAAAAATCCGAACGCGTTTGATTCTTGATGGAGAATCAAACGCGTTCGGATTTTTTCATTGGTAGGGTGAACGTAGGCTGTATGTAGGTGCTTCTAGCTGTTGATTGGAGGGTAGGGTGAAGACTTCTGGGGGAAAAGCGGAAGAGGTGAGACCCTGCAGGAGCAGCAGCGGCGAGGAGGCTCATCGGCCGCCCGCGGAAAGCAACGTCTTGTACGGAAATCAACAGTGGTGAAACAAGCGATCCATACTAGACCATTTATCTCGTTTGTTTGTCTGTAGATCGATTTTGTTATGTCTAAATCCCTTTATTTATTTGATAAAACTATGTTCTAAATGCAAATTAAAAAGAAAAACATAGCTGTGCACAAAGATAACTAAATACTTTTTTTCTTAAGGATAATCAATAAATTCCTCCCTTCAGGCTTGCTGATTAAGGGCAGTGTAAAACGATTTGTAAGAAGAGTAGGTATAATGAATAATTGTAAGACCTAACTAACATTTTTGATTGCAGAAAATCGATTGAACCATACTTTAGAAGGAAGCATATACTACATTAAAATTTTAGAAAACGGAGGAATTGACTAATGCCTGTTTCCGTCATTTTCAACCAAATAAATGTGGTAAGTATGGTTTCCAATTCAGTAATTGCTTCGGGTCAAAATAGCCAGCCAGATTGGAATTCCCAAGGTAAATTTAACTTAGGAAACGGATTTTCTGTAAATTCAGCTATACTGGGCAGTACGAATATCATTAATGATCAAGATGTTTGTGACATTCCAATTACCCAGCCGGAAAATATTAATCCTCAGCCAGTTTCTCAATTCTAGGGAAAAAGAAGATGAAAGAAGTTGAAAAAGTTGATTATAAAATTTACTAATCTTAATGTTACGTATATTTCTACTAATTCTGGTATTTTCACAGGGGAAAATACTCAATCAGATTGGCAAGTAAATTGGAAAAGTAATACAGGTTTTGGTGAAATAATCGGCTATAATAACTTTGCCTCTCAAATTGTAAATATCATTAACGATAATGACGTCGTTGATTCCTATTTTTCTGAAAATATAGATGTCAACAACGCCCCTGTTACACAAAGTTAAATGAGGAAAAACGGGTTCTGCAAATACCCGTTTAAGCACTCTATTAATTATTCTGTCAGAGTGGCGAGAATAGATTAGTAATAGAGTTAAACCATCTTTTATACAGATGGTTTTTTGCTAGCTTATTTTAGGATGTAATCGCAGCTATTAACATAGACTAAAAGGTAATGACAGGAATACTTTTATCGTAAATGGAGTAAGTATCATAGAAAAGACGTAAAAGCTCAAATGATTAAAGAGACGTTCAATTTGAGGTAAACAGATAAGAGTTTAGACATAAGATAATGTATTTTCAGTTTTATATTAAATGTGATGAAGCAAACTTCTGTCTGTGAGGTGTTGTCTATGGCTAATATTCACTATCATTCGATTAAAGTAAATAAAATTCAAAATAGTTCAGGCCTATTTTACGGCGTTAATATTCAATATAAGTGGAATCATAAAAGTCGAATTTCTGATGGTTTCGGAAAAGTAGTTGGTGATTCTAATAAAATTTTAAATAATACCACCATTGCAAAAATCCCTAAAAAGAATGATGAATAAAAACGTAGAGTCAATCCTCCTTTCTGACCTGTTCAAAAGAATCATTTATATCATCTTCACCAAGAACAAGATGTGTGTTATAGGATAGCTGATTATCATCTCCCAAAATTGTTCCAAAACCTGAATTACTGCTGCTGATCGTAGTTTCCCAATTTTGTTGCACATTCTTCCCTATAAAAACTCCTGCGTTGTTTTTAACCGCATTTACGGTGAGATCATCAAAAACGATCTGAGGAGAACGAAGATGTATTTTCATAATTCCTCCCGATACATATGAGACATTAATAGAAGTCATCTAATACACTATTATATGTTGTAGATGGGCTAAAAGTGTTAAATCAAATAAGGGGTCAAACTCTATGGATGAAAAGGTGCTGAATATACTCCAAAACATTGAAAAAAGGCTTACAGATTTAGAAAAAAACATGAATGAACTTTCAAAAAAAACGGTCCATTCTTTTCATTTAGATATAAAGAACGTTCAAACACTAAACTTGGACGAACTGTCTTATTATTTAGAGCACATTGATGTAAAAGAACTTAGTGGAACGTTGAATATTGGTAATACTTTTCCTTCGCAAACGAATCAATATCAAGCGCCAGGAAAGAAAGGTAAAAAAATAAAAAATGACTCTGATGTCAATCGAAAATCGGGTAGTCAGAATAATAAAGCAAAAAATAAAGAAAAGGGTCCTTCTGAAATATCAGTTAAAATTAATGAAAGAAGTGTCCCTTATACACTAACCCATATGGAAGAAATGAGGGAGCCTGATCAAGCTCTAGAATCAACTTTTAGCATAGGTGACATCCACATTGGCACAATTGAAGATGCTTCAGCTGTGAATTTTGGTAATAACTTTCCGACAAACTTCAGAAGTCATAAAAAAGTGAGTCAAGGATTTGGCAATATTTTAGGCAATCAAAATGACATTCATGACATCTTATCCTCTTTGGAAGAAAAAGATATATCAGAAGTATACAATGAAAGCCAAGACGGTAAGCCACCCCAGTGGCTGGACACAATGGTAGAAGAACAAACGAAGGAAATGGATGAAACAAAACTAAATGAAGATGAAAAGGGAGAATGAGCAATAGTATGTGAGTGTTGGATCTCAAAAGCCGTGTTGTTGCTGCTGAATTTCTGAAAGAAAGCTTTAATTGCGGAATGAAGAAGAATTAGTAATAGAAAACCTGCTGCCCTAAACGAGCAGCAGGTTTTCTATTTTATTTCTCATTTGCTGCAGTTTTAACACAAAAAAGAGCATGCGTAATTTAATTGAATACTGGGACAGATCGGTTCTTTCATTCCCACAGATAAGGAGTCTCTTGGTAAACATAATAGTTCAACCAATTCATAAACAGCAGGTTGGCATGAGAACGCCATGTTTTTAAAGGATTTTTGTCAGGATCATTGTTTGGGAAATAGTGTTCCGGAAGCTTTGGTTCTAGCCCTTTTTCTGTATCTCGAAGAAATTCTTCTTGCAGTGTTTGAACGTCGTATTCTGGGTGTCCTGTAATGAAAACAAACTTTTCATCTTTAGACATCGCCATATAAACACCAGCTTCTTCAGAGTAGGAAAGAAGCTCAAGGTCAGGATGGTTTTTTACTTCATTCATGTCGACGTCGGTGTGACGAGAATGAGGAGAATAAAAGACATCATCAAATCCTCGCAGCAGCTTAATCGGTTCTTCAC
>Ga0207655_1003538_pt1 | contig 11573 bp, 11 predicted proteins | sample KBSM44metaG_FD_184398 | JGI IMG/M metagenome (GOLD analysis project Ga0207655, IMG submission 184398) | Miscanthus rhizosphere microbial communities from Kellogg Biological Station, Michigan, USA - KBS M4-4 metaG (SPAdes) (version 2) | ecosystem: Host-associated > Plants > Roots > Rhizosphere >...
AGCCCTGACCTAAAGGAATATGGCAATAATCTGGAATGCGGGGCCCATGCCTTTAATGACTTAAAAATAAAGGCATGTCCTGACAAAGTCAGCAGGGCTTTCGATGCAATGTCCGCTTTTCGCTCATAGCGGACGTTGGCCTGACGTCAGTCCGCTTTGTGCCAGAAGCGGACGTTGTTATAAATGGCAGGGTTTCAAACGCCAGAACGTTTATTTTATCTTACAACACCTCAATTACCTCGAATTCTTCTGCGATCAGCTCCATATCGTCAGAAAAATGTCCCGTGCAGGTGAAAAACCTCTGATGCTCTTTCTGCCAGTATTCAAGGCTTAAATCGCCTTCACCTTCTTTGCGGGCAAACTCCTCAGTAACATCACAAAAACGCACCAGTTGCATTGAAATCAGTCTGGTTACGCAGGCCGGGACGTTCTGGCCATCAAGGATGATATTATAGCTCCCAATCTTCGGGGCAGGCTCTTCCTGCTGGTAAGAGGTAAGAGATCCGCAGGAGGCCGTTTTGATCCCTCTTTTAATCAGGTCAGCAAGCTTGCTAGCCAGTTCCGGACTGTCACCCATTTGCCAGGCATCTGCGCCTGGATACTTTACTTTTAATACCTCAACTGTAGCCATTAACAGCCCTTTTTAATCGTCGATGACAAATGTCATACAGAGTTTTAACATGAACTTTCCGGACATTAACATTGATGCTTTCCCTCTGCTACTTCGTCCGCTCTTCGCTCACAGCGGACATCTGCCCGACGTTCGTCCGCTCTGTGCCAGGAGCGGACATTTGTGACCAGTTAATCATACCAGCAAGATCTTAACGAAGGCATCCCAGCGGTCTTCGATGTTGTCTTTGTTGATAGGGAGCTGCGTTTTGCGCATCGTTATCCCATCAATGGCCGCGAGATCTGCGTCTTTTTCTACCAGGTCTGGCGCGAACCAGAGTTTAAGCGTGTGCAGATCGATGGCGCATAGTCCCGCGTCAAAGAGCTTGTGGATATCAGCGCGCAGCAGCAGACCGTTTTTAAAGCTCGCGCCACCTTTGCGAGCGTGGGCTTTAAGGTGTGCGGCTTCGCAGCGTACCGCAATGGCATTCGTGTAGACGCAACGGCCACCGCAGTTAAGCATCACATCTTCACGGAATTTCCCCTGATCACGACGGCGACGGCCATAGAAGGGTACATCTTCTTTATGTTCGCGTTCTTCAGCCAGCGACCGTTCGGCTCGAGGTTCTTCGGCCACCACGGGTTCAGGTTCGACCGCTTTCGGTTCTTCCCTGGTTCCCAGGAACATGGCAACGCGCTGGGGCATTTTGACACGATTCAAAATCCCAAGGTGCGCTTTTTCCCAGGCCAGGAATTCTTCCAAACGACTTGCTGGGCAACCATGTTTAAGCGCTGGATGGGGGGATTCCTTTTTGACTGGAGCGGGCGCGGGAGCAGATAACGTCGTGCTGCTACTACCTGTGCTGTAGCTGCTGCGGCCACCCACATGGCGTTTAACCGAATTTCCTTCAACCAGGATTTGCTTGTCCTCGTCGATCTGACGCTGGAAGAATGCCTCAATTTGGGTGTAGTTCAGCTTGAAGTGGCGCATAACTGCGCCACGGAAAGCCAAACGAATTTCTTCGTTACGATTTGGCGGGCAAGCACGGTCAACGCGCTGGGAAGCATAGGTGTCATTCCCCCAGGCTTGCGTACCGTAACGGCTAAATATAACCGTCCAGTTTTTCCCCGATTGGCTGCGATAAACCATACCATCGCAGACGAACACGAACGGAGACGAAATAATAAACCCGTGAACTTCCATAGCCATTTTAATCCACCTCAACCAGCTTTTTTCCCAGTCCACTTCTTCGAGATCGACCTTGCCAACTCATTTCTGTCAACAATTGCCGTAAGCATAAATGTAGTGACCTGCATTTGAAATCGGTTCGACCTGCATTTACGATTAGCTTGACCCGCTCCCCGTTCGTTAATGTATAGCAACGTTAGTAATGCATCCTACGCGGTAATAACAATTGCGAGCTTCCGCTACTCACTCAAGGCGGACAGTTTACCTGCCCCGGCAGTCACCCCCTTCGTAGGATATTTTTTACCAACTGCCTCCTCCTTCATTTCACCAGCCCACCCACTTCAACAGAACCGTTTCTACCTTTTTCGGATCTCCGGAGCGAAGAAGAAAAATAAGTGCACTGAACGCAATAAATAACGTTTTTTATTGCAACAATGGCGTTTCTGCAGAAAAAGAAAAATTCACGTCTAAACAAGACTGTTTCAGCAACAAAGAGGAAAGGGAAGTTATTCAGGCATTTTATCGATCTTTCTCTTACGCCCCGAATCGCCAATGATTTTACATGCACCGCAGGGTGATTCATGGAGTATACCCCGGGTGAACGAAACTGGCCCGTAGTAGCTTTTTCATTCTCATGAATCAGTAAAAATATTGACTAGGCAGAACGATCATTCTACCATTAGGGTAACGTATAGACAGACCGTTCTACATTATGCTCATGTTACAGGTTATGCCCGATACACGAGAAAACATATCGGCAGACTGGCGCGGTGCAGCCTGAATGTCGTTCCTGACAAGTGACTCCGAGGTTAAACAAGATGGCCAAGGCCTCCGATATTGTTGTGCGTTGCCTGGAAAGCGAAGGCGTTGAGTATGTGTTCGGCATTCCCGGCGAGGAAAACCTCAGCTTGCTGGAGTCTTTTCGTAAGTCGCCGATCAGGCTGGTTCTGACCCGTCATGAGCAGTCCGCCGGTTTCATGGCGGCCACGTACGGCCGCCTGACCGGCAGGGCAGGAGTGTGCTTGTCCACTCTCGGACCTGGCGCTACCAATCTGGCTACTGCGGGTGCTTACGCGTATCTGGGTGGCATGCCGATGCTTATGATCACCGGTCAGAAACCGATCAAAAAAACCAGGCAGAGTCGCTTTCAGATTATCGACGTATGCAGCATGATGGCCCCCATCACCAAATACACTCACCAGCTTGCTTCGGCAGACAATATCCCTTCACGCATGCGTGAAGCGTTCCGCCTGGCTGAAGAAGAAAAACCGGGTGCCGTGCACCTGGAGCTGCCGGAGGACATCGCCGCTGAGCAGACTGACAGCATACCGATCCCGCGCAGCACCAACCGCTGGCCACTGGCAGAACATTCCGCTATTGAGGCGGCCGTAGCGAAGCTGCGGAAGGCCCGCAGCCCGATCCTGGTGATCGGTGCGGGGGCCAGCCGCAAAATGGCTGCTAGGGCCCTGGAGCAGCTAATCGATAAAACTGGCATCCCGTTCGTTACCACACAACTCGGCAAGGGGGTCGTCGACGAGCGTCACCCGCGCTTCGTGGGGAACGCTGCACTGTCCACCGGTGACTTCGTCCACCGGGCCTTCGAATCTGCTGACCTGATCGTCAATGTCGGTCATGACCTGAGCGAGAAACCACCGTTTCTGATGGTTTGCGGCAGTACCGAAGTCATTCATATCGACTACCGGTCCGCCGAAGCCGATGCCCTGTATTTTCCGCAGCTCGAAGTGATCGGTGATATCGCTGATGCTGTGTTGAGGATCGGCTATGCACTGAACAACACTGTACAGTGGGATTTCACCCGCCTTCTGGCGATTCGGGAGGCTAATGAGGTGCAGATTGCCGAAGGCGCAGATGATGACCGCTATCCGCTGTACCCACAACGTCTGGTAGCGGACGTTCGTCGTGCAATGCCGTCTGAAGGCATCGTGGCACTGGACAACGGTATTTATAAGATCTGGTTTGCCCGCAACTACAAGGCGCACAAACCGAATACGGTCCTGCTCGACAATGCCCTGGCGACCATGGGAGCTGGCCTGCCGTCAGCGATGGCCGCGCATCTGGTTTATCCGGATCGGCCGGTGATTGCCGTGTGCGGCGATGGCGGCTTCATGATGAACAGCCAGGAGCTTGAAACCGCCCTGCGCTTAGGCATGCACATAACCGTCGTCATACTGCGTGACGACGGTTATGGCATGATCCGCTGCAAGCAAACCAGAATGGGTTACGCCGAATTCGCTGTGGGCTACGGCAACCCGGACTTTGTGAAATATGCAGAAGCGTACGGCGCCAGTGGTTACCGTGTTGAAAGCGCCGGAGCCCTTCTCCCCCTGCTGGAACACTGCATTAAGACCCCGGGCGTTCACGTAATCGACTGCCCGGTCGACTACGGCGAGAACGATCGGATCCTTAATGATGAATTGCGCACGAGGTCGCTGGCCGTCTGAGGGGGATTCAAAGTCGCCGGATTACGGCGCCTGTTGGGTCACGTCCGGCCGCCGGCGTGCTGTTGCTTTCGGTTCGGGCTGTGTAAAAACGTGGCCGACCACTGGCAACGAGCAGGCCGGTCCGCGTCCTGTGCAGATACCACACAAAACGGACAGAGGAAGACTGCCGTCGCCTGAGTGGGTCAGGCGGTGCTGCCCGACTCGCTCAAAACCTGTCCCCGAAAAACCGGAACCGTTCACAGTTCTATTTCTACGTGCCCTTCCGCTGGAACAGCACAGCAAACCAGCACCTCGCCGTCGGCGGGAGCGATCGCCGGCTGGCGTCGATAATGCACGCTTCCGGAAACCAGCCGGGCGGCGCATGAGCCACATTTGCCTGAACGGCAGTTATAGCCGGGCCTGAGACCCGCAGCCTCAGCAACGTCCAGAAGAGTCCCGCTCTGACTCGTCCATTCGGCGTTGACTTCCGATGAGGTAAAAGTGATCTGTGCACTCTCAGGGAGTACTGCGGCCGGGAATACCTCCCCGGGTTCACCGATCTCGCCGGCACCGAAGAACTCATGGTGAATATGCGAAGGATCCACGCCAATTTCACGTAACCCCGCATAAAGCGATCGCATGAAACTTTCCGGCCCGCACAAATAAAACTGATAGCCGCCAAAGGGTAGCAGCCTGCTGAGAGCACCCACGCTGAGCCGCGCCTCAGTGTCGTGTGTATCCCCCAGTTTGTCCTCCGGGCCGGGAGCACTGTATGCCGTGAAGAGGCGAAGCCAGTCGTATCTTTGGGCCATAGCCCTGAGCTCGCGACGAAACGCCTGGCTGGCACTGTTCTGTGTCGCATGGACGAAGTAAACCATGCGCCGGGATGCCCCTTTTTCAAGAGCCAGTATCTGCGCATCAAGCATGGCCATCATGGGTGTTATACCTACGCCCCCTGAAAGCATGACGATCGGCTGGGTGCTGCCATCCAGCACGAAGCTGCCCGCAGGTGACCCTACCTCGATGACGTCCCCGGCTTCACAATGGTCGTGCAGCAGCCGGGACGCCACCCCGTATTCTTCCCGCTTGACCGAGAGGCGATAGTTCTGCCCGTTTGGTCCCTGCGAAATCGTGTAACTACGCTGAATTACCTCACCATTGCTTCGAAGCCGTACCGGCAGGAACTGTCCCGCCTGATGCATTTCAACCGAACCACCATCTGCAGGTGTAAGGTAAAAAGAGGTGATGTTATCGCTCTCTTTAATCTTCGACGCTACCCGGAAGCGCCTGTAGCCACCCGTTTTGAGTGCGGTCAGACGCGCATCGTTCCAGGTTCCCGTGGCAACAAGTCCGGGCCACGGCTCGGACTCGGGCCCGATAACCGGCACCACGGCACTGGCATGCCAGATTTCTTCCGGTACCACGTCTACGATGCGCTCGGCACCCTCAATCGACCTGATACGGTCGGGGTCCCAGTCGACGGAACCGCGCCCCGTGAGCACCACTGCCTCACCCGTTTCAAAATCCGGAACGAACAGGCCGACCCGGCCGTCGCTCTCGATGTTGCCCAGCGTGTTGAAAAAGCGATTGCCGGAGAAATCGGGAAAGGAGAGCGTGCCGTCCCCGTTGATACCGAGAAATCCCGGACGCCCGCCCCGGTGCGAGGCATCGACACCGGCGCTTCCACCATCCAGCGAACCAGCCGCACGGGAGGCGATAAAGAAAGTGTCAGCGGCCTCAATAATCCGACGAACTTCTGGATCGGTCAGGCTGCCGCGCCGGCGACTCACCGCTCCCGGCTCGTCCTTGCCAGGAGGCAGCTGCCGGGCCTGAATATACTGCGGACAGTTTCCGAAGCTCTGATCGACCCCGATGGTCATTACACCCGCTGAGGCACGCAATATCCGGCCATTGACTCGATTACGGCGTCTGCTGAACAGATCAATACCGAGCGCGCCAACGCTGGCACCGGGTGACAGAACGAGGCCGAGTTCATGCGAAAGAACGGGGGCCCGGTGGATCTCGAGTGTGTCCGGAGTGGGGGAAACCAGGAAACCTGGTGACCCGAGAGCCGGGACGCACCACGGCCGGCCGTCTGAGTCGAGCAGTCCCAGAATCAGCATCTGGAGATTTTCAAAGAAGTTACGATGTTGCAGAGGCATCTCGGTGCGTACAAAACCTTCCACCTGCTTAAGCCATTCCTCTGGCACTTCGGCACGTGCCTGTACTGCACGTTCACCGTCATGAAAGACACTGCGTGTCTGCTGCATGGGGCACCCCCTGGGATCGTTTACCGTTGCTGTAAGGCCAGAACCCGCTTCGACGAAGCGAAATAATCACTGGCACCTGAAGCGAGAAAATTGCCTTCACTGTAGGCGTAAAAAGCCTGTCAAATGCCCAGGGATCCCATGCCACATCATTCTTAATGCATGGCTCATGCAGAGGAGCAGGACGGCAATCGCACAGGCAACAGCCGCCAGGAACTTCTCCCTGATACAGCATCACGGTAATGTCCCTGGCACAGGGCATCAGAAACTACTTAACCCGGGTAATAGAATTCAACCCGTATGCCGCTCGGTTCGTAGCACATCATGTGCATAGACGGCCCCTCGCGGAGCAGGGTGGGCTCAAATTCAATTTCAACCTGATTTGCCTTCAACACTTCAAGGATCTGGTAAAGACCCTCTTTAGTCTCCACCTGCAAAGCCAGGTGATGGAGCCCGACATTGTTTTTACGATTGAACTGAATGGGTTCTTCTTTTTGCGTTTTCCAGAGTGTGAGCATCACTGCACCGTCTTTCACGAAGATGGCCGGGTAATCGTCGCGTCGTTTGACTTCCTGCCAGCCCAGTAAATCAGTGAAGAACGCTGCGCTCTCTTCAAGATTTGATACGGCTAAACCAACATGTTGTACACCATGAGTTAACGGCATTGTTCCTGTCCTCTTGTTAATGGCTCTGTTAAGGCTCGATCGTCAACCGACAAGCGCGCCTGTGGTATGTGAAATTTCTGTTTAGCTTCGGACAGCCGCGTCTCTCATCGGGAAAACAGTGGCTACCCATTTCTTTAAGCGAGTCTATTCACCATTACTGCCCGCCAGGCTCCAGGCTCCAGGCTCCGGGCTGCTGAATGCCTGAAGTGGATCAACCCGACTGACGGACGTGGCGGTCAAGAAATTCCCGGACGGCCTCGCGGTAAAAAATATTAACGTTACCTGCCCGCCTGTCGCGGTAGTGCATCTGCGCCGTTGCGTTATCTGCTATCGATAATCCCGAATGTGAAGGCGACATAGCAATTATCGAGTAACCATTAAAGTACTTAATTGAAGGTTACACACAATTCTGGTAACCTGTCAAAATTATTTAATGGGTTACAGGTGCGTATGGAAATCAAAAATCTTTCTTCCCCGCCTCTCTTCCTGGCCGATAATCTCGCGCTGGACTTCATCAACAGTGAATACGGGACGGGCGAAAACCGGCATGATTGCTTCGGTGACGCCCGGAGCGTTATCGACTGGCTGCAAAGGGTGGACCTTGTGCCGAAAGGAACTATGGCTCCGCGTGGGCTACTCGAGGAGGCTCGCCAGCTGCGGGGTGCAGCCCGCGCGGTCGTGCATGCTGCCATGAAGACCAGTGAATCAGACCTGACGGTGATTAACCGAATTCTCGAGACAGGGCGCCCTGAAACGCGGCTGAAATGGGATCAGGATACACAACGCTATCGTGTGGATGTTTATTCAGATGCTGGCAGCCCGGCAGACCTCCTCTGGCCCATAGCCGATGCGCTTGTGAAGCTGGTCACGGATGAAAAGTTCAAATATGTGCGGCAGTGTGAAGCCCATAACTGCATTTTACTCTTTCACGATCTGAGTAAATCCCATCGCCGGCGCTGGTGCAGCATGGCCACCTGCGGCAATCGCATGAAAGTGGCCGCATTCCGAAACAGGAAAGCTTCATAGCAACTCAGGCCGCACCTCTGAAAGTGCGGCTTCAGGACATGCAGATAACAACATCAGCGTCCGTGTCTGCGGATACATTATTCTCTGCGTAATGGACGCAACGTGAACTGGATTATCCTGAATAACAAACGCTATGTAATATCCCTGATGCCCTTAAATGGCGGGTACAGGTTGGCGGTAGCCGGTGAGCGCACGAGTATTTCTCTCGACAGCGCTCAGATGGAACGAACTATCAGGAAGCATCTGGGTTTATCAGGTAAGAACCATAGTACAGAGTTAACCAGCAGCGCAGCTTGAAGCTGCCTTGTTGTATATACCCCGCCCAATCCGGGCCCTCATTCCGGATACTCTTTCCCCGTCAACAATTTCTTTTCAAAAAAACAGCTGATCGCAAAAATAAATTTATTGGCAATTTAATGATTTATAAGACTTATTTAACCACTATTTCACCCGTAAAAAAATAATCAAAAATTAGTGCTTGACCAGGTAGAACGATCGTTCTACCTTTAAGGCATGAACGAGAGGTTAGCGAGAAGATCATGAACAAGAAGCCAACGGATACCCGGGAAAAAATCCTCACTACCGCTGAACAACTGATCTATCAGAACGGCATCCACGCCATGGGCATGGACCTTCTGGTGAAGACCTCAGGCGTCGCAAGAAAGAGTATTTATCGCCATTTCTCGAACAAGGAGGACGTGGCATCGGCCGCGCTGAATGGGCGCGACGAACGCTGGATGCAGTGGTTCAGAACCGAGTCTGATAAAGGTGAAACGCCTCAGGATCGCATTCTCAACATGTTCACTGTTCTGAAAAGCTGGTTCGAGTCCGAAGGCTTCCGTGGCTGCGCCTTTATCAACACAGCCGGGGAAGTGGGGGATCCGGATGACCCCGTGCGCCTGATAGCGAAAGTGCATAAGCAGAAGCTGCTGGATTATGCGCTCGAGCTCAGTGGGCAACTGAACACCGGACGCGCTGAGGAACTGGCCAGGCAACTGCTGATTCTGATGGAGGGGGCTATCACCGTAACATACGTGATGGGCGACCGGGATGCCGCTGACAACGCACGGGACGTTGCGAAAGTTTTGCTGGAACGGGTCTCAGCCGGGACCTGAGTGAAGAATATTGCTATTAACTACAAACCGGAATTAACAGGAGTTTTACCATGACTAATACACAAGTTCGTCCGCCGCTTCCGCCGTTTACACTGGAAACGGCTATCGAGAAAGTTCGCCTGGCTGAAGATGGCTGGAACAGTCGCGACGCTGCAAAAGTCGCGCTGGCTTACTCGCTGGACACCAAATGGCGTAACCGTGCGGAGTTCGCGAATAATCGTGATGAAGCCGAAGCGTTCCTCGCCCGTAAGTGGAAAAAAGAGCACGAGTACCGGCTCATTAAGGAACTGTGGGCGTTTACCGGGAACCGCATCGCCGTCCGTTACGCCTACGAGTGGCATGATGACTCGGGTAACTGGTTCCGCTCTTACGGAAACGAAAACTGGGAATTTGAGGCCGATGGCCTGATGAAGCGCCGCTTCGCGTGCATCAATGACATGCCTATCCAGGAAAGCGAGCGCAAGTTCTTCTGGCCGCTGGGACGCCGTCCTGACGATCATCCGAGCCTGTCTGACCTGGGCCTGTAAGTTATTCAGCTATCCCGCGTAAGGGCCGCGACCACTGTCCTGGTCGGGGCTTTTCTCGACCGGTCGATGTAAAAATGCGAGCTGGTTGAGGCGGGGGCTCTTAAGTTTTTCTCGGTGCGTGGTATTCAGAAACAGGTAAAGCCGGTGTGCTTTGCTCATTTATATAGCGCACTATTTTATAGCGAACAATATTATTAAGGTCATACTATGAATATGAAATCTGTGTTGCTGACTGCCGCAATGGCAGCCGTTTCCGCCAACAGCTTTGCCGACGCGTCTCAGCCGGAGCGTCACGTGCAGGAATTTCTCAATGCCCTGAACGGTGCCGGCGGCAAGCCTATTGAACAGTTGTCTCCGCAGGACGCGCGTCAGGTGCTGATCAGCGCCCAGAAAGGTGCGAAACTGCCTGCTGCTGACGTCACTGATAAAACGATCAACGTTGATGGCGGCTCCATCAAACTTCACATTGTGAAGCCTCACAACGCACAGGGTACCCTGCCGGTCTTTATGTTCTTCCACGGCGGCGGCTGGATACTGGGCGATTTTGCGACGCACGAACGTCTTGTTCGTGACCTGGTGACTGAGTCCGGTGCAGCGGCCGTCTTCGTCGACTATACGCCATCACCGGAAGCGCATTTCCCGGTTGCGATTAATCAGGCTTATGCAGCAACCCGCTGGGTTGCCGAGCACGGTAGCGAAATTGGCGTTGACGGCAGTCGTCTGGCGCTGGTAGGTAACAGCGTCGGCGGTAACATGGTTGCAGCCGTAGCGCTCCAGGCCAAACAGCATAAAGCGCCGGCGATCCGCTACGAAGTCATGCTCTGGCCTGTAACTGACGCGAACTTCAATACCGGGTCTTACAACCAGTATGAGAACGGGTATTTCCTGTCGCGTAATATGATGAAATGGTTCTGGGATGCTTACACCACTAAAGAAAGCGATCGTAACAACATCCTGGCATCGCCGCTGCGCGCCACGCCTGAACAACTGAAGGGGCTGCCTCCTACTCTGATTCAGACAGCCGAATTTGACGTGCTGCGCGATGAAGGTGAGGCGTTTGGCCGCAAACTTGATGCCGCAGGTGTCGACGTGACCGTGACACGCTACAACGGGTTAATTCATGACTACGGCCTGCTGAACGCGCTGAGCAACGTGCCTGCTGTGCGGACCGCTCTTGCTCAGGCCGGCGATGAGCTCAAAGAACACCTGAAATAACTGCCTGGACCGGCCGGTTTCATCGGCCGGTCGTTTTTGCCCTCTGCCACTGTCCGGACTGCCGCACGAACTTTATGAAACCGGACTATTTAGCATTTTTTGTACTTCCCCCGTTAAGCTTGCGACCTGTTGCCTGCCGGGGGCTTTTTTTTTCGACTCAGTAACGTTGTCAGTCATCAACCCGGCTCGTGATCCTGCTGCAGGTCATGAAATCATAACCCGGTCCGACGGTAGCGTGACTCGAGCTTGTCGAGAAAAGTGAACAACACATTATTCATTTTTGTGTAGTCGTGGGTCCTTAACTCTTCCGCTGACTGGACAAACCGATAGTCTGCCGCCCGGCTCAGGTCATCGCCGGAATGCGCAATCAGTAATTCAACAACGGACCGCGTGAGTTCCATGTGGCACTGAAACCCGTAGACCAGATCAGAATAAGCCACTATCTGTCGCGGGCAGCCTTCGCTCCAGGCGATAATTTCGGCCCCCGGCGTAAGTCCTGGCATATCGTTATGCCAGTGC
>Ga0207655_1003540_pt1 | contig 11570 bp, 10 predicted proteins | sample KBSM44metaG_FD_184398 | JGI IMG/M metagenome (GOLD analysis project Ga0207655, IMG submission 184398) | Miscanthus rhizosphere microbial communities from Kellogg Biological Station, Michigan, USA - KBS M4-4 metaG (SPAdes) (version 2) | ecosystem: Host-associated > Plants > Roots > Rhizosphere >...
GACTTCTTCGATATGATGAAACGCTCGTAAGCCATAAAAACTCGGGGAACGCCACGCTTAGTCGTGGCGTTTTTCTTTTCTGGTATAAAATTCATTGCAATCAGATGAAGGTTGTATATTTTTGTAACCTTAGTTGCTTGTGGCCGACGTCAATACATTGATTGTTCAAAAATGTCATAAAAACAATCGGTCATTATGATTTTTGGTATGTTTTTTGCTTTAATAGTTTGCATGATTTTGCAGAGAGCCGTTTATTGTGAACTTACTCAGTCTGAGTACAGACCTCATCCTTGTTTTTATTTTCACTCTGGTCTTTTTATTTTTCGCCCGTAAAGCGGCGAAGAGAATTGGCCTGGTGGATCGACCGAATTACCGCAAGCGGCATCAGGGGTTGATCCCGTTAGTGGGGGGGATTTCTGTTTATGCTGGCATCTGTTTTGCGTTTTTAGTTTCTTGGTTGTCTTCCAACTACTATGTTCCGCATGCCCGTCTTTATTTAGGCTGTGCTGGCGTTTTAGTATTTGTTGGGGCTCTTGACGATCGATTCGACATTAGTGTGAAATTCCGCGCTCTCACGCAGGCGTCTGTCGCAATAGTCATGATGGCTTATGCAGGGCTCTACATTGCTAATTTTGGCTATATTTTGGGTTCCTGGGAATTCCTGCTCGGTCCCTTTGGTTATATCGTCACGTTGTTTGCAGTATGGGCTGCTATCAATGCATTTAATATGGTTGACGGTATTGATGGCCTTTTAGGTGGGCTATCAAGCGTATCGTTTGCTGCACTTGGCATCATCCTCCTTTTTGATGGGCAAATTAGTCTTGCGATGTGGTGTTTCGCCATGATCGCGGCCATCCTTCCTTATATATTACTGAACCTTGGTGTACTTGGTCGCCGGTATAAAGTTTTTATGGGTGATGCGGGAAGCACCTTTATCGGCTTCACTCTAATTTGGATGTTGTTGCAAACCACACAAGGAAATTCTCATCCGATAAGCCCTGTGACTGCTTTGTGGATTATCGCCATTCCATTGATGGATATGATTGCTATCATGTATCGTCGACTTCGCAAAGGGTTGAGTCCATTCTCAGCCGATAGACAGCACATTCATCACCTTATTATGAGGGCTGGCTTTACTTCGCGGCAGGCATTTGCATTGATTACCCTCGCTGCGGCATTGTTAGCAAGTGTCGGAGTCATTGCAGAATATCTTTCAATTGTACCCGAGTGGGTAATGTTGGCATTATTCTTGCTTGCATTTGTCCTATATGATTATTGCATCAAACGCGCCTGGAAAGTGGCTCGTTTTATAAGACGCCATAAGCGTCGGCAACGTAGAAACAGCAGTAGCATTTCTTAATTCTGAATGTAATTGGGGAAGTGATGAAACAAAACGTGCCAGGAAATAACCCGGGAATGGTAGACAACGAGTTGGACATTCGTGGTTTATTCCGGACACTTTGGCAAGGGAAGCTGTGGATTATTGGCGTGGCAGCTTTGTTTGCTGCCGTAGCGCTGATCTATACTTTCTTTGCCAAGCAGGAGTGGAGTGCTAACGCGATAACCGATCGTCCAACCGTGAATATGCTGGGTGGTTTTTATTCTCAGCAGCAATTCCTGCGCAATCTTGACCTCAGATCTAACATGTTGCCGGTCGATCAGCCGTCGGTGATGGATGAAGCTTACAAAGAATTCATCATGCAGCTGTCTGCTTACGATACCCGTCGTGATTTTTGGCTGCAGACTGACTATTACAAACAACGTCAGGTTGGCAACAGTAAAGTGGATGCCGCGCTATTGGATGAAGTCATTGATAACATTCAATTTACTGCTGGTGATGCCACCCGTAACACTAGCGATAGCGTAAAGCTAATTGCTGAAACTGCCGCTGATGCTAACAACTTGCTGCGCCAATATGTCGCTTTTGCCAGCCAGCGTGCGGCAAGCCATCTCAATGAAGAACTGACGGGGGCCTGGGCTGCTCGTACTGTTCAGATGAAAGCGCAAGTTAAACGCCAGGAAGCAGTAGCGAAGGCAATTTTTGACCGCAAAGTGCACAGTGTCGAGCAAGCGCTGAAAATAGCACAGCAGCAAAATATTTCTAAAAGTGAAACAGAAGTTCCTGCCGACGAGTTACCAGATTCTGAAATGTTCATGTTAGGACGTCCTATGTTGCAAGCACGCCTTGAAAGCTTGCAAGCGGTAGGTCCAGACTATGACATCGACTATGACCAGAATCGAGCCATGCTGTCGACGCTGAATGTTGGGCCGACGCTCGACGCTCGCTTCCAAACCTACCGCTATTTACGTACCCCTGAGGAACCTGTGAAGCGTGATAGTCCGCGCCGGGCATTCTTGCTGATTATGTGGGGTATGGTTGGGGCCCTGATTGGTGCTGGTGTGGCATTAGCCCGCCGTCCAAAATTGTTATAACGCCCTTACCCGGTGAAAGCTCGATGGACGGCTTTCACCTTTTTTAATTAAAGAGAATCGCTGTGAAAGTGTTAACTGTTTTTGGCACGCGCCCAGAAGCCATTAAAATGGCTCCACTGGTTGATGCGTTGGCAAAAGACCCGTTTTTTGACGCAAAAGTCTGCGTGACAGCACAGCATCGCGAGATGCTGGATCAAGTGCTGAATCTATTTTCTATCGAGCCGGATTATGATTTAAACATCATGAAACCGGGGCAAGGGTTGACGGAAATCACCTGCCGCATCCTCGAGGGACTAAAGCCGATTCTTGAGTCATTTAAGCCGGATGTGGTTCTGGTACATGGCGATACCACAACGACACTCGCCACTAGTCTTGCTGCATTTTATCAGCGTATTCCCGTTGGGCATGTTGAAGCGGGTCTGCGTACTGGCGACCTGTACTCCCCGTGGCCAGAAGAAGCGAACAGAACCATTACCGGGCATCTGGCGATGTATCACTTCGCGCCAACAGAGAATTCCCGACAAAACCTCTTACGTGAAAATATCAGCGACAGTAAGATCTTCGTTACCGGTAATACGGTGATTGATGCGCTGATTTCCGTCCGCGATCGCGTGTTGGCTGATGATAGCTTGCGCAGCTCTTTGGCGGAGTGTCATCCGTTCCTCGATAACAGCAAAAAACTGATTCTGGTTACCGGTCACCGCCGCGAAAGCTTTGGCGATGGTTTTGAACGTATTTGTCACGCGCTGGCTGAAATTGCTAAAGAAAATAGCGATGTTCAGATTGTTTATCCTGTGCATTTGAATCCAAATGTTAGCGAGCCTGTGACGCGTATTCTTGGTGATGTTAAAAACGTGGTGCTGATCGACCCACAGGAATACTTGCCGTTTGTCTATTTAATGAACCATGCCTACCTGATTCTGACCGACTCCGGTGGTATCCAGGAAGAAGCGCCATCGCTGGGAAAACCCGTATTGGTGATGCGTGATACTACAGAGCGCCCGGAAGCGGTTGATGCAGGAACCGTTCGTTTGGTGGGTACGGATACTCAAGAGATTGTCCGCCAGGTAACGCGTTTGTTGAAAGACCAAAACGAATACGAAGTGATGAGTCGGGCACATAATCCTTACGGCAACGGTAAGGCCTGTGAACAAATTTTGGCTGCATTGAAGAAGAATCAGGTGACACAACAATGAGTTTTGCAACCATCTCTGTGATTGGTCTTGGCTATATCGGATTACCTACTGCGGCTGCATTTGCCTCTAAACAGCAACACGTCGTAGGGGTTGATATCAACCAACATGCTGTAGACACCATAAATCGTGGTGCTATTCACATCGTTGAGCCCGACCTGGATAAGGTGGTCAAAACTGCTGTGGAAGGTGGTTTTTTACGCGCCAGTACCAGGCCAGTTGAAGCTGATGCTTTTTTGATTGCGGTGCCAACGCCATTTAAAGGCGATCACGAACCGGACATGGTTTATGTTAAAGCTGCCGCCGAGTCCATCGCTCCCGTCCTCAAGAAAGGGGCTTTGGTGATTCTGGAGTCCACTTCTCCGGTCGGTTCAACCGAGCAAATGGCGCAATGGTTAGCCGAACTTCGCCCTGACCTGACATTCCCTCAGCAGGCTGGTGAAGCAGCAGATGTTAACGTGGCTTACTGCCCGGAACGAGTATTGCCAGGCCAGGTGATGGTTGAGCTTATCAAAAACGATCGGGTTATTGGCGGCATGACGCCAATCTGCTCGGCTCGTGCCAGCGAACTGTACAAAATCTTCCTGGAAGGTGAGTGTGTGGTGACGAACTCCCGCACCGCTGAAATGTGTAAGCTCACTGAAAACAGCTTCCGCGATGTGAATATTGCCTTCGCCAACGAGCTGTCGCTGATTTGTGCCGCACAAGGGATTAACGTCTGGGAATTAATCCGCCTGGCGAACCGTCACCCGCGCGTCAATATCTTGCAGCCGGGTCCGGGTGTTGGTGGGCATTGCATCGCGGTTGACCCATGGTTTATCGTCGCGCAGAACCCAGAGCAAGCACAGTTGATCCGTACCGCGCGTGAGGTCAACGATGGCAAGCCGCACTGGGTTGTCAACCAGGTGAAAGCCGCCGTAGCTGACTGCCTGTCAGAAACAGGAAAGCGCGCCAGTGAAATCACTATTGCCTGCTTTGGCCTTGCGTTTAAACCTAACATTGACGACCTGCGTGAAAGCCCTGCCATGGAAATCGCTGAGCTTCTCAGCACCTGGCATAGTGGTAAAACTCTGGCAGTTGAGCCCAACATTCACCAGCTGCCGAAAAAACTGCTCGGACACTGTGAATTAGCCACTACGGATGAAGCCCTTTCACAAGCTGACGTGTTGGTGATGTTAGTCGATCACCAGGCATTCAAAGTTATTCCGGGTACACAAGTTCAGCAACGCTGGATTGTTGATACCAAAGGAGTCTGGCGCTAGTTCTCGCCAGACGCAGATGAAGCCGATGACGTCTAACTCTGTACCCGTTCACGCAAGAATTGAATCTCTCGACTGGGAGAACCAATTCTTTGCGGTGAATAGCGGAATTCTTCGTTTTGAAGATGACGCGCCCTTGCTGACTCCACCACTCCTTGCGGCGTTTACCCGTGTGCAGGCAAAAATCGCTACCCAGCAAACCCTCTTGCTTGATGGTTTGCAGCAACTCGGTTTTAAACTGGTTGAAGGAGAAGTCGATCTTGCACTGAAAGTTGGCACGCAACATGCTCCATCTTCTCTACAGCTAGCCACAGATGCGGATATCCCTGTATTACGGGATTTAGCCGCTAAAATTTTCACACAAAGCCGTTTTCGTGCGCCCTGGTATCAACCAGCTGATAGTGGAAATTTCTATGCACAATGGGTTGAAAATGCAGTGCTTGGTACTTTTGACCACGAGTGCCTGATATTGAAAAATGGTGATGTGATACAAGGCTTTGTCAGCATGCGCCAACTCAATGAGCGCGAGGCGCGTATTGGTTTACTGGCGGGACGTGGTGTGGGTGCCGAATTGATGGATACCGCGCGTTTATGGTGTCAGCAGCGTGGGTTACAAACGCTGCGCGTGGCTACACAAACCAGCAATACCGCAGCTCTGCGACGTTATATTCAAAGCGGTGCCAACATAGAAAGCACCGCCTTCTGGTTATACAGGTGAAAAAATGATTCCATTTAATGCTCCGCCAGTTGTAGGTACGGAAATCGAATACATGCAGGCTGCGATGGGTAGCGGCAAGCTCTGTGGCGACGGTGGTTTCACCCGTCGCTGTCAGCAATGGATGGAGCACCGTTTTGGCAGCAAAAAAGTGCTGCTGACACCTTCTTGTACCGCATCGCTGGAAATGGCCGCGTTGCTGCTGAATATTCAGCCCGGCGATGAAGTGATTATGCCAAGCTATACCTTTGTTTCTACAGCGAATGCCTTTGTTCTACGTGGCGCCAAAGTTGTCTTTGTTGATATTCGCCCGGACACCATGAACATCGACGAGAAGCTGATTGAAGCAGCCATCACCGAGAAAACGCGAGCCATTGTTCCGGTTCATTACGCGGGTGTTGCCTGCGAAATGGACACCATTATGGCGATTGCGACAAAACATAAACTCTTTGTGGTGGAAGATGCCGCGCAGGGTGTGATGTCGACCTACAAAGGCCGCGCCTTAGGAACAATTGGCCATATTGGTTGTTTCAGCTTCCATGAAACCAAAAACTACACTGCCGGTGGCGAAGGGGGAGCGACGTTGATAAACGACGCTTCACTTATCGAACGCGCGGAAATTATTCGCGAAAAAGGCACCAACCGCAGCCAGTTCTTCCGTGGGCAGGTCGACAAATACACCTGGCGCGATATTGGTTCAAGCTACCTGATGGCAGACCTCCAGGCTGCATATCTTTGGGCGCAACTGGAAGCCGCTGAAAAGATTAACCAACAGCGCCTGAAACTGTGGCATGCCTATTACGACGCGCTTGCACCACTGGCTAAAGCCGGGCGCATCGAATTGCCATCGATTCCAAAAGACTGTGTACAGAATGCGCACATGTTTTATATCAAGCTGCGTGATATCGAAGACCGCAGCGCGCTGATTGCGTATCTCAAAGAGGCAGAAATTATGGCGGTGTTCCATTACATCCCATTACATGATTGCCCGGCTGGCGAGAAGTTTGGTTACTTCCACGGCGAAGACCGTTTCACCACACAAGAAAGCGAGCGCCTGCTGCGTTTGCCACTGTTCTACAACTTGTCTCCAGCGAACCAACGTACCGTTATCAATACGTTGTTAAGCTTCTTCTCCTGATATGTCACTCGCGAAAGCCTCAGTGTGGACCGCAGGGTCCACACTGGTAAAAATTGCTGCCGGTTTGCTGGTGGTGAAACTGCTTGCGGTGGCATATGGCCCAGCTGGCGTCGGTCAGGCGGGAAACTTCCGCCAGATGGTCACGGTATTGGGCGTGCTTGCCGGCGCGGGGATCTTCAACGGCGTGACAAAATACGTCGCGCAGTATCACGATCAGCCCGAGCAATTACGCAAGGTTATCGGCACGTCGTCGACGATGGTGTTGGGTTTCTCAACACTTTTAGCCATCATTTTTGTGGTTGCAGCAAAGCCCATCAGCCTTGGTTTATTTGGGCATGAGAATTACCAGGGATTAGTGCGTCTGGTGGCGTTAGTGCAGATGGGTATCGCCTGGGCGAACTTGTCGTTAGCCATCATGAAAGGTTTTCGTGATGCGGCTGGTAACGCGCTGGCACTGATTGGTGGCAGTCTTATTGGCGTGATGGCGTATTACCTTTGTTATCGCCTGGGCGGATATCAGGGGGCGTTGCTGGGGCTTGCGTTGGTGCCTGCGTTGGTACTTATTCCGGCAGGCATCATGCTGGTTCGCCGCGAGCACGTACCATTTGGCTACCTGAAACCGCAGTGGGATAAAGTTTACGCCAGTAGCCTTGGTAAATTCACTATCATGGCGCTGATCACCTCTGTGACGCTCCCAGTGGCTTATGTCATGATGCGTAACCTGCTTGCTGCTCACTACAGTTGGGAAGATGTCGGGATTTGGCAGGGCGTAAGCAGCATTTCGGATGCCTACCTGCAATTCATCACCGCTTCGTTTAGCGTTTATTTGCTGCCAACGCTTTCACGCTTAACCAACAAAACCGACATCAGCCGCGAGATTGTTCGTTCTCTGAAGTTTGTTCTGCCTGCGGTTGCGGCGGCAAGCGTCACCGTCTGGCTGTTACGCGACTTTGCTATCTGGCTGCTTTTTTCGCATAAATTCATTGCGATGCGCGATCTTTTTGCCTGGCAGTTGGTGGGCGATGTGCTGAAAGTGGGCTCATATGTGTTTGGTTATCTGGTGATAGCCAAAGCCTCGCTTCGCTTCTATATCTTGACTGAAATCAGCCAGTTCACATTATTGACCGGTTTTTCACATTGGCTTATACCTGCGCATGGTGCCTTGGGGGCCGCGCAGGCATATATGGCAACGTACATCATTTACTTCACGCTCTGTTGCAGCGTTTTCCTCATTTATCGTAGACGAGCATGACGACACTGATTCACGTTTTGGGATCGGATATCCCACACCATAATCAAACGGTACTGCGCTTCTTCAATGACGCACTGGCTGTTTCAAATCTGCATGCCCGCCAGTTTATGGTGGTGTCAAAGGACGACGCTTTGCTTTCCGCTTTTCCGGCACTTACCGTAACGCTTTACCCAACTAAAAAAGCGCTGGCGCAGGCCGTGGTGGAAAAGGCGCGGGCTAATCGCCAACAACGCTTTTTCTTCCATGGGCAGTTTAACAGTGCGCTATGGATTGCCTTGTTGACCGGTGGTTTGAAGCCCACCCAGATGTACTGGCATATTTGGGGCGCTGATCTTTACGAGGCCTCGAAGAGCCTCAAGTTTCGGGTATTTTACCTGCTGCGCCGTATTGCGCAGGGGCGGGTGGGGCGAGTTTTTGCCACGCGCGGCGACCTGAACTACTTCCATGAACGTCATCCGAATGTAGCTGGCGAACTGATTTATTTCCCGACGCGCATGGATTCGTCGCTGAATACTTTGGACCCTGGTGACGTGAAAACCGGCAAAATGACGCTGCTGGTGGGCAATTCTGGCGATCTTAGTAATCAACACATTGTGGCGTTGAAAGCGATTCATGCCCAGTTTGGCGACACGGTACGCGTGGTGGTTCCGATGGGCTATCCCGCTAACAACGATGCGTATATTCATGAGGTACAGCAAGCCGGCCGAGCGTTGTTCAGCGAAGATAACCTGCAAGTGCTGACGGAAAAAATGGACTTCGACGACTATCTGGCGTTGTTGCGTCAATGCTCGCTGGGATATTTCATTTTTGACCGCCAGCAAGGAATCGGCACGCTTTGCTTACTGATTCAGGCGGGCATTCCGTGCGTGTTGAGTCGCAAAAACCCGTTCTGGCAGGATATGGCTGAACAGCATATTCCCGTGCTCTTTGCTGGTGACACACTGGATGAGTCGATCGTCCGCGAAGCGCAGCGTCAACTACGCTTACTGGATAAACAACAAATTGCCTTCTTCAACCCTAATTACATTGACGGCTGGAAACGGGCGCTGGATATCGCTTCGGGAGAAACCGCATGAGTATGCTGCAATTTGGCGGTTTGTTTGTGGTCTGGTTCTTATCAGTGATGTTCATTGGCACGTTAACGTACCAGGAATTTCGCCGGGTGCGTTTCAATTTTAATGTGTTCTTCTCGCTGCTTTATCTGCTGACATTTTTCTTTGGCTTCCCGTTTACCTGCACGCTGGTGTTCCGCTTCGGCGTGGCGGTCGTACCGGCCGATGTGTTGCTACAAGCACAACTTGCAGCAGTCTGTTTCTACGGTATCTACTATGTTGCCTACAAAACGAGGCTGCGTGCGAAGAGAACTGAAACGGTGCGGCGTCCTGTCTTTACCATGAACCGGGTCGAGACTCATCTGACGTGGGTGATGTTGATGGTGGTGGCGCTGGTCAGTGTTGGCATCTTCTTTATGCATAATGGTTTTTTGTTATTTAAGCTGCACTCCTACAGCCAGATTTTCTCCAGTGAAGTGTCGGGCGTTGCGTTAAAGCGCTTCTTCTACTTCTTTATCCCCGCCATGCTGGTGGTCTATTTCCTTAAACAAGATGGCCGCGCCTGGATGTTCTTCCTGGTCAGCACAGTAGCGTTTGGCTTGCTGACTTACATGATTGTTGGCGGGACTCGCGCCAATATCATCATCGCGTTCGCCATCTTTTTGTTCATCGGTATTATTCGCGGTTGGATTTCGCTGTGGATGCTGGCGGCGGCTGGCGTCTTCGGTATCGTCGGCATGTTCTGGCTGGCATTGAAACGCTATGGTCTCAATGTGAGTGGTGATGAAGCGTTTTATACCTTCTTGTACCTGACGCGCGATACCTTCTCTCCGTGGGAAAACCTGGGATTACTACTGCAAAATTACGACAAAATTGAATTCCAGGGGTTGGCACCGATAGTACGTGATTTCTATGTCTTTATTCCGACATGGCTGTGGCCAAGTCGGCCCGGTATTGTACTGAATAGTGCGAACTACTTTACCTGGGAAATTCTCAACAACCATTCTGGCCTGGCGATTTCACCAACCTTAATTGGCTCGCTGGTGGTGATGGGCGGTGTGTGGTTTATCCCGTTGGGCGCAGTGGTAGTGGGGCTAATCATCAAATGGTTCGACTGGTTGTATGAGCTGGGGAATCGGGAAACCAACAAGTACAAAGCAGCCATTCTGCATAGTTTCTGTTTCGGGGCGATCTTTAACATGATTGTTCTGGCACGAGAGGGCCTGGATTCCTTCGTCTCACGCGTTGTATTTTTCCTGATGGTATTTGGTGCCTGCTTGCTGCTGGCTAAACTGCTCTACTGGTTATTTGATAGTGCGGGGCTGATACATCAACGGTTAAGACGTTCCCCGCAAGCTGTCTCAGGCACCCAAAAAGCATCACAAGGAATATCATGAACCGACTGACTACCGCCCCTTCCTATGCCATTCGCGGTCTGAACCTTCTGGGCTGGCGCGATATGCAGCATGCTTTGGATTACCTCTACGCAGAAGGAACACTGCGTAGAGGTACGCTGGTGGCGATTAACGCAGAGAAAATTCTTGCCGCAGAACGTGAGCAGGAAGTGCGAACGCTGATCGAAGCCGCGGAATACAAATACGCCGACGGAATTAGCGTGGTGCGTTCCATTCGCAAAAAATTCCCTGGCGCGGTTGTGTCACGCGTGCCTGGTGCTGACCTATGGGAAGCTTTGATGCAGCGTGCGGGGCAAGAAGGTACACCAGTTTTCCTCATTGGCGGCAAACCAGAAATACTGGCGCAAACCGAAGCCAAACTGCGCGAACAGTGGCAGGTTAATATTGTCGGTTGCCAGGATGGTTACTTCAAAGCGGAACAGCAAGCGGCTTTGTTTGAACGTATTCGGGACAGTGGCGCGGCTATTGTGACGGTAGCGATGGGGTCGCCGCGGCAGGAAATCTTTATGCGGGATTGCCGTAAGGTTCATCCTGATGCGTTATATATGGGAGTGGGTGGTACCTACGATGTGTTTACCGGCCATGTGAAGCGTGCACCAAAGATATGGCAGAACCTTGGTCTGGAATGGCTTTATCGTTTGTTGTCGCAACCGAGCCGCATCACACGCCAAATAAAGTTGCTGCGTTATCTGGCCTGGCATTACACCGGTCGGTTATAAAACGCTACCCGACACACCGTTAAAGTGAGTTTTATGGCTGAATTTGGCTGGATAATCATCAGAATGTGCAAAGCATAACCAAATGCGCATTTTATTTAAATAAGCACTAGACAGGTGGGCATGAAGCCCGTAATATCCGACCCCGCAACGGCGCTATGCGCCCGTAGCTCAGCTGGATAGAGCGCTGCCCTCCGGAGGCAGAGGTCTCAGGTTCGAATCCTGTCGGGCGCACCATTAATTGAATGGCGCTGGAGCTGCGGCGGTACTCCTTCTTAGGAAGGTAGACCGCGCGAAAAGATTTACAGTGGTGGCTATAGCTCAGTTGGTAGAGCCCTGGATTGTGATTCCAGTTGTCGTGGGTTCGAGTCCCATTAGCCACCCCATTAATTTAGTG
>Ga0207655_1003543_pt1 | contig 11563 bp, 11 predicted proteins | sample KBSM44metaG_FD_184398 | JGI IMG/M metagenome (GOLD analysis project Ga0207655, IMG submission 184398) | Miscanthus rhizosphere microbial communities from Kellogg Biological Station, Michigan, USA - KBS M4-4 metaG (SPAdes) (version 2) | ecosystem: Host-associated > Plants > Roots > Rhizosphere >...
CAGATGGGCAAAGGTGCTGAGCTGCTGGCCTTTTTTCACCAGCAGCGTGCCTTTATCATCGAACACGTCCGCCAGCGCTTTGCCGTTGTTCTCCATCGCCACTTCTTCTGGCGCAGGATTGTCTGGCGTTTTGTAGTTCCAGCTCATGTTCAGCACTTGTTCTGGCAGCGCGCCGCCTTCACTGGCGTACATCTTGCGCAGGCGAGAGTAAATGCCGGAAAGAATCTCGCCATCATTCAGCGCTTCACCCGGTGCATCCTGACCTTTCCAGTGCCACTGCAACCAGCGGCCGGAGTTGACGATGGAACCGTTCTCTTCGGCGAAGCAGGTGGATGGCAGGCGGAATACTTCGGTTTGAATCTGCGACGGATCAACATCATTGAATTCGTCGTGATTCTCCCAGAAGGTCGATGTTTCAGTGTTGAGCGGATCGATGGTGACCAGGAATTTTAGCTTCGACAGCGAGGCGATCACTTTGCGCTTGTTCGGGAATGAGGCCACCGGGTTAAAGCCCTGGCACAGATAGCCATTGACCTTGCCTTGCGACATCATCTCGAAGTACTGCAGCACGTCGTAACCTTTATCCCACTTCGGCAACCAGTCGAAGCCCCAGCTGTTTTCCGCCTGAGCTTTGTCGCCGTAGAACGCTTTCATCTGGCTGACAAAGAATTTCGGATAGTTGCTCCAGTAGTTGACCTGGCCTGGCAGCAGCGCTTTAGGCGTGTTAGCGGCCAGATAGGTTTGCAGATCGGCTTGTTTCTCCGATGGCAAGGTCATGTAGCCCGGCAAACTTTGCGACAGCAAGCCGAGATCGGTCAGACCCTGAATATTCGAGTGACCACGCAGCGCATTGATGCCGCCGCCAATCATGCCCATGTTGCCGAGCAGCAGCTGAATCATCGCCATGGTGCGGATGTTCTGCGCGCCTACCGAGTGCTGCGTCCAGCCGAGCGCATACAAGAACGAGGTGGTGCGATCGCGCGCGCTGGTTTCGCCAATCAGTTCGCAAACGTGCAGGAAATCGGCTTTTGGCGTGCCGCAGATACGTTCGACGATTTCCGGCGTGTAGCGGCTGACGTGTTGTTTCAGCAGGTTCCATACGCAGCGCGGATGGGTGAGCGTGGCGTCGCGTTTGGCAAAGCCGTCCGCGTCCAGCTCGTAATTCCAGCTGGTTTTATCGTATTTACGGTTCTCTTCGTCGTAGCCGCTGAACAGACCATCTTCAAAGTGATAATCCTCACGCACAATTAGGCTGGCATTAGTGTACGCCTGCACATATTCATGCTGGATTTTGTCGTTTTGCAGCAGCCACAGCAGTACGCCCGACAGGAAGGTAATGTCGGTGCCCGAGCGAATCGGCGTATAGAAATCAGCTACCGATGCCGTACGCGTGAAGCGCGGATCGATAACAATCAGTTTGGCTTTGTTGTGAATCTTGGCTTCCATCGCCCAGCGGAAACCGACAGGATGCGCTTCAGCCGCGTTCCCGCCCATCACAACGATCAGATTGGCATTACGGATGTCGACCCAGTGATTGGTCATCGCACCGCGACCAAATGTTGGAGCAAGACTTGCTACCGTTGGTCCGTGTCAAACGCGTGCCTGGTTGTCGACCGCTAACATGCCGAGCGATCGGGTAAATTTCTGGGTTAAATAGCCGGTTTCATTGCTGGATGCCGAAGCACACAACATGCCGGTGGAGAGCCAACGGTTTACCGTCACGCCCGCCGCATTTTGCGCGATGAAGTTAGCATCGCGGTCGGCTTTCATCAGTTTGGCGATGCGGTCAAAGGCATCGTCCCAGCTAATGCGCTGCCATTTATTGGAGCCTGGCGCGCGATATTCCGGGAATTGCAGACGGCTGTCGCTGTGGATGAAGTCGAGCAGGCCCGCGCCTTTTGGGCACAATGCACCGCGGCTTACCGGATGGTCCGGATCCCCTTCAATGTGAAAAATGGTCTCTTTGGCGTTTTTCGCGCCGTCACCGAGGCTGTACATTAACAAGCCACAGCCGACTGAGCAGTAAGTGCAGGTATTGCGGGTTTCGCGGGCACGCAGCAGTTTGTACTGTCGTGTTTCCGCCAATGCCACTTCCGGCGCAAAGCCGAGCAGTGCCGCCGTTGTCCCTGCCATACCGCCAGCGCATACTTTGAAGAATTTTCTTCGGCTGACATTCATGGATTACTATCCTTCTAAATTCTTGCAATATACGGTGCAAGAATGACCCGACTAAACTTGTGACAATAGCGGCCAAATATTACCACAGCTTTAATGTGGTTGTTGTGCGAGACAAAAAAAGTGAAAGCGAATCAGCCAGAATGTAACCAAAATGTGAATAAGATCTCAGGTGCGGTGCAGTCGCAGGTGTGGCAGCGCCGTACTATCGATATCGCCGAAAGCGATTGGCTGGCGCAGGAAGTACCGATAGCGCTGGTCTATAACGGTATTTCGCACGTAGTAATGATGGCGACACCCAACGATCTCGAAGCCTTTGCGCTCGGTTTTTCGCTATCAGAAGGAATTATTGAGCAGCCGAACGAGATTTACGGCATCGATGTGGTGCCAGGCTGTGATGGCATCGAAGTGCAGATTGAGCTCTCCAGCCGCCGCTTTATGGCGCTAAAAGCGCAGCGTCGTGCGATGGCCGGACGCACCGGCTGCGGCGTCTGTGGAGTGGAGCAACTCGATCAAATCGGTAAGCCGCTGCAGCCGCTGCCGTTCACGCAATCCTTTGATTTAGCGCATCTGGACAAAGGCCTGTCGCAGCTGCGTGACTTCCAACCGATCGGCAATCTTACCGGCTGCACGCACGCGGCGGCATGGATGTCGCCCGAGGGCGAATTGCAGGGTGGCTATGAAGATGTCGGACGTCATGTGGCGCTGGATAAACTGCTGGGTAATCGCAGCCAACAAGCGTGGCAGCAGGGCGCGGTGCTGGTTTCCAGCCGCGCCAGCTATGAAATGGTGCAGAAATCCGCCATGTGCGGCGTGGAGATTCTGTTTGCGGTATCCGCTGCGACACAGCTCGCTGTTGAGGTGGCCGAACGTTGCAATCTCACGCTGGTTGGCTTCAGTAAACCGGGCCGCGCCACGGTTTACAGTCATCCGCAGCGTCTAGGTTAAACCACCTGCACCTGCGGCAGCGCCTGTTGCAGTGCTGCCAGCGCGCCGGATTTTGCTGGGCCGCCGTCGCAAATCAGCAGCTCAACTTCCGCAATCGGCGCGTAAACGGTGCGACTCATCACGCCGAGTTTGCTGTGATCCGCCAGTAAAATGGTGCGATTCGCCTGCTGCACCATGGCGCGGGCAATCGCCGCTTCATGAGGATGAAAACTGCTGGCGCCGTTTTTCGCTTCAATACCGACTGGTGAAAGCAATGCCACATCGGCGCGATAACGATAAATCTCTCCAATCGTCATTTCCCCGCGCGTTTGCTGTGCGCCCGCCATCATCATGCCGCCAAGCAAAATCACCTGATTATTTAGCGTCTCATGCTCTTCGGCGCTGCTCAATGCCAGCGCCGCTTGCAGGCTATTGGTGATGATGGTTAAACCCGACATGGTGCGCAGTTCCTCCGCCAGCATCGTCGTGGTGGTACCTGCATCAAGAAACAGTGTTTGGCCCGACTGGAGATGCTGCGCTGCGGCGACGGCAATCGCGCGTTTCTCTTTCGCCTGCGCGTTGCGGCGCACCTGTAACGGCGGCTCCGCCTGGTTATCGACTGCCACTAAACCGCCATGTACACGCCGTGCAAGTCCTTGTGCTTCCAGCTCAATAATGTCGCGCCGAGCGGTTTCGCGTGAGATGCCAAGCTCTTTGATGATGCGTTCGGTGCTGACCTGATGCTGCGTGGTCAGCAGCGCGCGAATGCGGTGTAAGCGGGTTTCCTGCAGCATGACTTTTCCCTGTGACGTGTTCAACCTGGGCCTAAGCTTACCTGAGTGTCATAACATCGTCATGTGTATTTGGTTGTATTTGTGTATTTTGTTGCATTTGTCATTAATGCAGGCATGATATGGGTAAATGGCGATATCGCATGCACCCCTTTCACCTTCGCAACGGGAGTTACCATGGCTACACGTTCTACCATCATGGATACCAACAGTTTTCGTGCTGAGCACGCCGACGGTCTGGATGCGGCAACCCGCAAGCTAACCGATAAGCGCAGCAAAGTGTTGGGCGAGTCGTATCGCCTGTTTTACCGCAAGCCGGTGCATTTAGTGCGCGGCGAAGGGCAATATCTGTGGGATGCTGCCGGTGATAAATATCTTGATGTGTACAACAACGTGGCGAGTATTGGACACTGCCACCCGGCGGTAATTGAGGCGGTGAATCAGCAGATGAAGATGCTGAATACCCACACGCGCTATCTGCACGAGCGTATTCTCGATTATACCGAAGAGCTGCTGGCCACCACGCCGGATGCTATCGATCGCGCCATGTATATGTGCACCGGCTCGGAAGCCAATGACTTGGCGATCCGTGTGGCGCGCGCTTTCAGCGGCGGCACTGGCATTATCGTCTCGCAGGAGGCATATCATGGCACCAGCGATCTCACTTCAGGCGTTTCACCGGCGCTCGGCAGCGGTCAGCCGCTGGCGGCGACCACGCGTCTGGTGTCGCCGCCGGATGCGTATCGCGTCAATGCGCCCGATCTGGGCGAGTGGTTTGCCAATGAAATCCAGAAACAGATCGACGATATGAAAGCGCACGGCATTAAGTTTGCCGGTTTCCTCGCAGATTCCATCTTCTCCTCCGATGGTGTGTTGCCGAACCCGCGCGGTTTCCTGCAAAAAGCGGTGGAAGTGGTGCATGCCAACGGCGGGATATTTATCGCCGATGAAGTGCAGCCGGGCTTTGGTCGTACCGGTGATGCGTTCTGGGGCTTTGCACGTCACGACGTGGTACCCGATGTGATCACCACCGGCAAACCGATGGGCAACGGCATTCCGGTCTCTGGCCTGCTGGCGAAAAGCGATGTGCTGGCGGCGTTCAGCGATGAAATTCCTTACTTCAACACCTTTGGCGGTAATCCGGTGGCGATGGCCGCAGCGCAGGCGGTGTTAACGGTGATTAAAGAAGAGGGCTTGCAGGAGCACAGCCGCGTGGTGGGTGCGAAGCTGCTGAGCGAGTTGCAGAAGCTGATGGATCGCCATGAAGCGATCGGCGACGTGCGGGGTGCTGGCCTGTTTATTGGTTTCGAACTGGTGCAAGACCGCGCCAGCAAAACGCCCGATAAAGCGCTGGCGCTGGATTTGATTGAGAAGCTGCGTGAACACCGCGTGCTGACGTCGGTGGCGGGCCCTTACGGTAACGTGCTGAAACTGCGTCCGCCGTTGGCGTTCCAGGAAGCGGATATCGATTGGCTGGTGGGCGCGCTGGATAAGTCGTTGAGTGAGTTGGGGCGGTAGCTGAGCATAGATTGCGCACATTTTTGTAGCGGCGCGATTTATCGCGCAATAAATTGCGCCGCTACGTTATGTGCTTGTATTTAAACAGCGGTTTCCTCGGCGAAAATGCGCTCCATCTTCTGCCACGCCTGCGCTACATCGTCATGCAGAGTAAATAATCCCGATGTCCCGACGATAAATACATCCACGCCCGATGCGGCAATCTGTTTGAAGGTGCGCGCATTGCACGAACCATCAATCTCGGTCAAATAGTGATAACCCTGTTCTTCGCGCATCGCGATCAGCTGGCGTATTTTATTCAGCGTTTCCGGGATAAATTTCTGTCCGGCAAAGCCAGGATCCACTGACATCACCGTCACTTTATCCAGTAAATGTGCATATTCACGAATACTTTCCGCCGATGTGGCCGGATTTAACACCACGCCGCAGCGCCTACCCGCCTCTTTAATCTGCGTCAGCAAGCGAAATATTTTATTATTAGCGGTTTCAGGGTGGAAGCTAATAATATCTGCGCCCGCCTCAATGCACATCGGAATAATATCTTCCGGATGATTCACCATCAAATGCACATCAATCGGCACATCCGTAATTTTACGCAGGTTCTCAATAAAGAACGGCGATAGCGTAATGTTTTTAACGTAGCTGCCATCCATAATATCAACATGATAAAAGGCGGCCGTTTTATTCATGGCTTCAACTTGTTCGCGGAAGCGGGTGAGGTCCATACACATTAAGGACGGTGAAAACTTTGCGTTCATTTTTTAATTCCTCATTACTTGCGCAGCGCCAATAAGCGCTGCGCAAGACATCAATGGAAGAACGAAATAATATGGCCGAGCACGATACCGACAATGCCGAAATCGGCGTCACCGAAGGTGGTGGAGGCAAAGCCCAGGTCGCCCATGAGCGGCAGCAATATTGCCGGCAGGAAGGAGATGAGTAGCCCTTGCACAAAGGCGCCGATCACCGCACCACGACGTCCGCCGGTAATGTTGCCGTAAACCCCCGCCGTAGCGCCACAGAAGAAGTGCGGCACTAAGCCCGGAACGATCACGCTCAAACCAAACAGCGGACACAGGAACATGCTGATCAGACCGGCGGAGAAGCTCGACAGGAAGCCGATAATCACCGCGTTTGGCGCAAACGGGAAGACGGTCGGGCAATCCAGCGCTGGTTTGGCGTTGGGCACCAGCTTATCGGCGATGCCTTTAAATGCCGGCACAATCTCCGCAATCACCATGCGCACACCGGCGAGGATGATGTAGACACCCGCCGCAAAGGTAATCGACTGAATGATGGCGAACACGATGTAGTTCTGGCCGCCACTGATGCTTTCGGTGAACGCTTTACCTGCGACTAATACCAGCGCGATAAACAGAATCATCATGGTCAGTGAAATCGCGACCGATGAATCGCGCAGGAAGTTGAGGGTTTTCGGCACCTTCAGCTCTTCAATCGACGGGCTGCCTTTACCGACCACTTTGCCTACTAACGCGGAGAGCAGATAACCGGTTGAGCCAAAGTGGCCGAGTGCCAGATCGTCAGAATTAGTGATTTTGCGGGTGAAGGGCTGCAGAATCGCCGGGCAAACCACCATCATGGTGCCAAGAATCAGTGAACCAATCACCACCAACCAGAAGCCGTGTATGCCACCTACCGACAAAATCACCGCCAGCATCGCCGACATATATAGCGTGTGGTGACCGGTCAGAAAGATGTATTTCAGTGGTGTAATGCGCGCCAGCACAATATTCACCAGCATGCCGAACACCATGATCATGGCCGTTTCGGTGCCATAACTTTTCTGTGCCAGCGCAGCCATCGCATCGGTGTTGGGCACCACGCCCTGAATATTAAACGAGTGCTCAAACAGCTGACTGAAGATTGTCAGCGTGGCCGCAATTAAATTGGCCCCGGCGATGAGAATAACAAAACCCATAATGGTTTTAAGCGTGCCGGAAATAACATCAGAAACCGGTTTCTTTTGCAGTAATAAACCAAACAGGGAGAAAAGGCCGACAAGTATAGCGGGTGTTCCAAGAACATCCTTAATTATAAACTGCAGCATAACTTACTCCATAGTGAGTAAAGTTTTTCGGGATGAAGTGTTATTAGATATTTTCAGCCAAAATTTCTTTAATCTTTGCATTATCCAGAAGATTAGTCAGACCAACAACGTTGGCGCTGTGTCCGGCTAATTGATCGGCAATGTCTTTAGCGGCGATAATTAAATCAGCATGTTCAGATTTAGCGGAGGTTAAATCGGTGTGGCCTACTTCAGCTTCTTTACCTAATTCCGCCACAATTTTTTTCACATTCATTTCAACAATGAAGCTGCTACCTAAACCATTTCCACACACAATCAGGACTTTTTTCATCTTAGGGTTCTCGGGTTATTTATTTTGAATGACAGCTTCAATGGCTGACAGGGTAGAAGCCGACAGCAACTGCTGCAGGCGGGATTCGTCGCTGAACACGTCCGCTAATGCGGTAATCATCTGAATATGATCGTCGCCAGATACCGCGCACAGCATAATGACCACATAAACCGGATCGTTCTCATCAGACTGAAAGTTCACGCCATTTTTCACGTGCAGCAGCGACAGGCCATTTTTGCGCGCACCTTGTTCCGGTCGGGCATGGGGCATTGCTAAGCCCGGCGCCAGCACGTAATAAGGTCCAAGCTCGGCATGCGAGGTAAAGATGGCATCAAGATAAGTTGCGCTGATCGCCCCTGCGGCCAGCAGCGGTTCGGCGGATAAGCGCACCGCTTCCTGCCAGTCGCTAACGTGCTCTACGACACGAATATGTTGCGGTGTTAGCCATTGAGTGAGCATCAGTCATTCCTGTTTATTCGTCGATGGAGTGCAATGTAGGTTATTTTCTCAGCGCTTTTCTGTGATGATTGTCGCAAAAGTTAGCGCTAACACTGAGATTGTTAAAAAACGTGTTATCGCTAACATTTTCTTGCGCTGCGTTTGTCATGGCCGCAAACACCTGACATGCTCAATCATTCTGGAAAGAACCGTGGGTAAGGGATGCCCGAATCTGTGGTTTTTCGCATGGCGCGTTAACAGATTTGGTTTTAAGCTGCGTCCTGGCAAAAGTAGCGAGTAATGCAGGAGATCGCATGACAGAAAAAAAACGGCGCAGTACCGGCAAAAGTACCCTGGCCGATGTTGCCCGTTTGGTGGGCGTAAGCACCATGACAGCCTCGCGCGCGTTGCGCATGCCGGAGAAGGTTTCGTCCGAAATTCGCGCCAAAATTGATGCCGCAGTGATTGAGTTGTCCTACGTACCCAACGTGCAGGCCAGCAATCTGGCATCGGCGACATCGCGCCTGATCACCATGGTGGTGCCCTCGTTTGCCACGCCGGGCAGTGCGATTGTGTCGGAAGCGCTGCAAGAGGTGCTTCGGCCGCAGGGCTACAACATGATGCTGGCGGAGGCCAATCATTCGGCTGCGGAAGAGAGCGAGCTGATCGAAATGCTGCTCTCCTATAATCCCGCAGCGATGGTGCATTTCAACTTCGATAACGCTGCCGAAGCACATCGCCTGCTGAGCAATTCCGGACTGCCGGTGATGGATATTGGCGGCGTGCATCCGGATTCGGCGGGGATCAGCATTGGTGTCGATTATGCCAAAGCGATTCGCCAGCTGGTGCAGAGTCTGGTCGAACGTGGCTATCGCCATCTCGGTTTGTTGTGCACGCAGAGCAATAACACCATCTTCCGCCAGCTGCTAAATGGCTGGCACAGCGGGATGCTGGCGATGAATCAGGCGCCGCATCGCGTAGTGACGTCGCCGAAAATGCCGACCTTTGCCGCCGGGCACAGCTTACTGGCGGAAATTCGGTTAACCTGGCCGGAGCTGGATGTGCTGATTTGCACCAGTGATGAAGTGGCCTGCGGCGCTATCATGGCCTGCCACGCGGCGGGAATTTCGATTCCCAGCCAGTTGGCGATTGCCAGTATCGGCGGCGGCCCGTTAGCCGCGGTATGTTCGCCTCCGCTTACCAGCATTGTGCTGCCGTATGAAGAGATGGGACGCATGGCGGGTAAACGTTTACTGGCTGCGCTTAAGGGCGATGAACCCTCTGCTATCAATGAGCTGCCGGTGCAGCTTAAACTGCGTGCCAGTACGCACAAGGTGTAGCCGTGTGTGCGCACCTTTTCCCAGATTCATCAAATCCTTATCAAATCTAAGGCATTGATAACCCTTTTACGGATCATGTTTTTAACTATAATGATCCGACTGCTTACGCGGCACACCCAGTGAGGTGCTGCTGCAAAACACTAAAATGGAGAGGAAGAACATGAGTTATTCACTGCCATCCCTGCCGTACGCATACGACGCACTGGAACCGCACTTCGACAAGCAGACGATGGAAATCCATCACACTAAACACCACCAGACCTACGTTAACAACGCTAACGCCGCGCTGGAAGGTACCGAATTCGCTAACCTGCCGGTAGAAGAACTGATCACCAAACTGGATCAGCTGCCAGCAGATAAAAAAGGTCCACTGCGTAACAACGCAGGCGGCCACGCTAACCACAGCTTCTTCTGGAAAGGTCTGAAACTGGGCACCTCGCTGCAGGGCGACCTGAAAGCGGCAATCGAAAAAGATTTCGGTAGCGTTGAAGCTTTCCAGGCTGAGTTTGAGAAAGCTGCCACCACCCGTTTCGGTTCAGGCTGGGCGTGGCTGGTTAAGAAAGGCGACAAACTGGCTGTGGTTTCTACCGCAAACCAGGATAGCCCGCTGATGGGCGAAGCGGTTGCAGGCGTTTCAGGCTTCCCGATTATCGGTCTGGACGTGTGGGAACACGCTTACTATCTGAAATATCAGAACAAACGTCCTGATTACATCAAAGCGTTCTGGAACGTTGTGAACTGGGACGAAGCGGCAGCGCGTTTCGCTTCTGCTAAGTAAGTTCAGGCTTAAGCCGCAACGTACACAACCGGTGATCTCTTCACCGGTTTTTTTTCGCCCTTTTTAAACCTTTTTTAAACGACCTGAATATTTCCGCGCACAACTATTTCGCTGAGAAATCTATTAACCTGCCGTTGATAATTTGGGGCATATAGTGACGATAATTTGTCTCGCTAAGCCTAAATAATCATGTCTACTATCATAACTTCTGTGGCGAATAATGATTCGTCAGCTTCGCTGTTTTTACCTTTAATAAGCGGAAAATTCAGGCCGAATAAATTATGGAATAGCGGAAGGTTTCGCGCAAAATTTGCCTTAAGGTCGTTGGTATTTCCAGTTACTACTTTTCATTATCTGCATCAGTTAGCGGAATTATCTGCGTTGCCGCAGCTGTTAACTATGCAGGGTTTACTGCCAGCGAAACCCCATCGGCCTTATCTGCGTGCGGGATTCAGTGTGGCACAGCGTGCGCAGGCGATCATCGATCACTATACGCTGATGGATCAGCTGGATAACGCGGCGCTGCGTCAGCTGTTGCAGAGTCCGGGCGATAATTTACTGGCTAATTTGAGCGGTAAAAATGACGAGGCGTTTGTGATTCACTGCTGTCCAGGTCGCTTCGACCGTGAAGGTGAAATTACCCTGGAATTGCATTATGAAACGCAATTAATCGCTTCGCTCTCATTCTCGATTATTCAGGAACAGCGGAAACGTACCTTATTAATTGGTGGGTTGCAGGGGCCGCGCAAACATATTTCCAACGATGTTATTCGCGATGCGACTAAAGCGGCACATGGCGTATTCCCGAAACGTCTGCTGATGGAAGCGGTTTTTAATCTGGCGGAGCAGTGTGGTGTTGAGACGATTACCGCCGTTGGTGATACCACACACGTATTCCGCAGCCTGCGTTATCGTCACAGTAAGAGCGATAAGTTTTTTGCCAGCTACAGCGAGTTTTGGTTGTCGCTGGGTGGCGTGGCGCGTAGCGATGAGCTGTTTACGTTGCCATTACGTGCGGAGCGAAAAAATCTGGAAGAGATTGCCAGCAAGAAGCGCGCCGAGTATCGCCGTCGCTATGTCTTGCTGGACAGTCTGAATGAACAAGTTCATCAGGCAGCTGGCATCCTACGCGACGTCTCACACGCCGCGTAAGTAAAGATTAGAACGGCTGCTTCGCGTAGCCGGTCATCACTTTCAGTCCCATCTCACGTCCGAGCG
>Ga0207655_1003544_pt1 | contig 11563 bp, 10 predicted proteins | sample KBSM44metaG_FD_184398 | JGI IMG/M metagenome (GOLD analysis project Ga0207655, IMG submission 184398) | Miscanthus rhizosphere microbial communities from Kellogg Biological Station, Michigan, USA - KBS M4-4 metaG (SPAdes) (version 2) | ecosystem: Host-associated > Plants > Roots > Rhizosphere >...
TGGCCATGGCCCGCGATATCCGCGTGATCCTGGTCAAGCTGGCCGACCGCCTGCACAACATGCGCACGCTGGAAGTGCTGTCTGGCGAAAAACGCCGACGCATCGCCAAGGAAACCCTCGAAATCTACGCGCCCATCGCCAACCGGCTGGGCATGCACACCGTGCGCGTCGAATTCGAAGACCTCGGCTTCAAGGCCATGCACCCGATGCGCTCGTCGCTGATCCACCGGGCGGTCAAGAGCGCCCGCGGCAACCGCAAAGAGATCGTCGCCAAGATCGAACAGTCGCTGGCCAACTGCCTGGCCGCCGACGGTATCGAGGGCGAGGTCAGCGGCCGGCAAAAACACCTTTATGGCATCTACAAGAAGATGCGCGGCAAGCGCCGCGCCTTCAACGAGATCATGGACGTGTACGCCTTCCGCATCATCGTCGACAAGGTCGACACCTGCTACCGCGTGCTCGGCGCCGTGCACAACCTGTACAAACCGCTGCCCGGTCGCTTCAAGGACTACATCGCGATCCCCAAGGCGAACGGCTATCAGTCGTTGCACACCACGCTGTTCGGCATGCATGGCGTGCCCATCGAAATCCAGATCCGCACCCGCGAGATGGAAGAGATGGCCAACAACGGCATCGCCGCGCACTGGCTGTACAAGTCCAACGACGACGAACAGCCCAAAGGCAGCCACGCCCGTGCCCGTCAGTGGGTCAAGGGTATCCTCGAGCTGCAGCAGCGTGCGGGCAACTCGCTGGAATTCATCGAGAGCGTGAAGATCGACCTGTTCCCGGACGAGGTCTACGTGTTCACGCCAAAAGGCCGCATCATGGAGCTGCCCAAAGGCTCCACGGCCGTCGACTTTGCCTACGCGGTACACACCGACGTTGGCAACAGTTGCATCGCCTGCCGCATCAACCGCCGCCTGGCGCCACTGTCGGAGCCCCTGCAGAGCGGCTCGACGGTAGAAATCGTCAGCGCGCCGGGCGCCCGGCCGAACCCGGCCTGGCTCAACTTCGTGGTCACCGGCAAGGCGCGCACGCACATCCGCCACGCGCTCAAGCAACAGCGCCGCTCCGAGTCCATCAGCCTCGGCGAGCGCTTGCTGAACAAGGTACTGACCGGTTTCGACAGCAGCCTCGAAAAAATCCCCCAGGAGCGCATTCAGGCGATTCTCGCCGAATACCGCCTGGAGCTGATCGAAGACCTGCTCGAAGACATCGGCCTGGGCAACCGCATGGCCTATGTAGTCGCCCGCCGCCTGCTGTCGGCCGAAGGCGAGCAACTGCCGGCGCCGGAAGGCCCGCTGGCGATTCGCGGCACCGAAGGCCTGGTACTCAGCTACGCCAAGTGCTGCACGCCGATCCCTGGTGACCCGATTGTCGGCCACCTGTCGGCGGGCAAAGGCATGGTCGTGCACCTGGAGAACTGCCGCAACATCAGTGAAATTCGCCACAACCCGGAGAAGTGCGTGCAGCTTTCCTGGGCCAAGGACATCGCGGGCGAATTCAACGTCGAGCTGCGCGTCGAGCTGGAGCACCAACGCGGCCTGATCGCCCTGCTGGCCAGCAGCGTCAATGCCGCCGACGGCAATATCGAGAAGATCAGCATGGACGAACGCGACGGCCGTATCAGCGTGGTCCAACTGGTGGTCAGCGTGCACGACCGCGTGCACCTGGCGCGTGTGATCAAGAAGCTGCGTACCTTGACCGGTGTGGTCCGCATCACCCGCATGCGTACGTAGTCCGCCAACCGCAAGGAGTCATCATGAGCAAGTCCGTCATTACCAGCGACAAAGCCCCCGCCGCTATCGGTACCTACTCGCAAGCGATCAAGGCCGGCAACACCGTCTACATGTCGGGCCAGATCCCGCTGGACCCAAAAACCATGGAACTGGTCGAAGGCTTCGAAGCCCAGACCGTCCAGGTCTTCGAGAACCTCAAGGCCGTGGCTGAAGCCGCTGGCGGTTCGTTCAAGGACATCGTCAAGCTGAACATCTTCCTCACCGACCTGAGCCACTTCGCCAAGGTCAACGAGGTGATGGGCCGCTACTTCGAACAGCCTTACCCAGCCCGCGCCGCGATTGGCGTTGCCGCGCTGCCGAAAGGCTCGCAGGTCGAGATGGATGCGATCCTGGTCATCGAGTGATGCCCCCGGTGACGGGCGCTCTGCCCGTCACGCTCTCTCCCCCAAGGTTACCCACCATGCGTCAAGCACTGCCCCTCGCGCTGGCAGCCCTGCTTTTGAGCGGTTGCGCCAGTCATAAACCCGAAGACTTCAACGGCACCTGGATCAACCAGGATGCCATCAAAGCCGCCGTCAAGGGTGGCAGCCTGCGTCAGGCCCTGAATGAGCATGGCCCGGTGTTCGAGTGGAAACTCGATATTGCCGACCAGCAGGCCAGCTTCAGCAATGGTTTCGAGGCCGCCGATGGCCAGCTGAGCGCCACTGAAAAGCAGTGGCAGGCCAGCTTCCAGGGCGGGCAGACCGAGCAGCTTGAGCTGGACGGTGACGAGCTGAAAACCACTGACCAATCCGGTGCCAAGCAGACCTTCGTGCGCGCCAAGCAGCCGGGCAATGCGCCCCTGGGTGGCAGCTTCGAGAAGGCGCTTTATCAGGCTTACCTGGGCGGCGACTGGAAGATCGTCGAAGGCCAGGGCCAAGGTAGCGTGGTGCGTTTCGCCGATAACGGCGGCGTGACCGGCCTGCCCGGCCCGGACCGTTTCGCCCTGTGCCTGGCGGGCGATTGCGCGACCATGGGTGGCAGCAACGACAGCCTGTGGCTGGAGCGCAAGCAACGTGGTGCGCCGTTCATTCTCAAGCGTGATGGCGACAAGCTGGAGATTTTCCAGGCGGTGAACCGTGCACAGCCGGACGAGATGCCTGCATTGGCAGCCGGTTCTCGTCAGTGGGTGCTTGAGAAGAACTGAAGCCATTCGCGGCCCTGCCGGCCGCGGACCGGTCGGAAAGGGCCGCGAAGCGGCCCCAGGCCGTCAGCCTTTCCCTTGCAGAATGGCCGCATACCCTTCCTTGTAGCTCGGATATGCCGGCACCCAGCCCAATGCCCGCACGCGGGCATTGCTGCAGCGCTTGCTGCCGGTACGGCGCACACGCTGCTCATCCGACCACTCGGTAACCCCCATGTACCCGCGCAACCAGGCCACCACATCGGCCAGCGGCGCCGGGTCGTCATCGACACCTATATAGCAATCGTCCAGCGCCACGCCGTCGGCATCCGCCTGCAGCAGGAAGGCCAGCAGGCTGGCTGCATCCTCGGCATGGATGCGGTTGCCATACAGCGGCGGCTGCTCGGCCACACGATACCCCTGGCGTACCTGGCTCAACAGCCACTCACGGCCCGGCCCGTAGATACCGGTCAAACGCACCACGCTTGCCGGGATACCACTGGCCAGCGCCAGGCGCTCGGCTTCAAGCATTACGCGCCCGGAGTACCCTTCAGGCTCAGTGGCCGCCGTCTCATCGATCCACTCACCCTCTTGTTGCGCAAACACGCTGCTGCTGGACACGAACAACAGCCGTCGCGGGTGCTGCCCACGCGCTGCTAGCCATGCCAGCACATGGCGCAGGCCGTCGACATAGGCGGCCTGATACCCCGCCTCATCGTGCTGGCTGGCCGCCACGCAATACACCAGATAATCCGGCGCACGCTGCGGCCACGCTGCGGGGATGGCCGCATCGGACAGGTCGGCAGCCACCGGCACAACGCCCTCGGGCAGTTGCGCGATCGAGCGGCGCAAGCCGCTCACCTGCCAGCCACGGGCAAGCAATTGCCGGGCAAGCCGGCCACCTACATCACCACAACCTACGACCATTACGGACAGGTCCAACATCTCAAAACTCCCTAGACCAGTGGATCAAACCAGCCACGCTACACGATGGGCGGCTAGACGATAGGCGAAAAAAGCAACGAGATTACTTTTGTTAACAAGAATTACTTGCAATAATGGCGCCCCTATCTGTTCTCGGCCGCTCTCGAGGCCTTGGAGAACGTTCACTCTTTTTCTTCATCAGGTCCGGCTAGCATGACACGTACTCAACCCTCCGCTTCGCCAACCCCGTCGCGCGCCTGGCGTGCCATCGCCGCGCTGATGTTCAGCCTGGTGCTGGCCCCAGTGGCCATGGCCGATGAGCCAACCGCCAACGCCAGCACACCTGCTGCCGCTGCCGCCCCCGCTACTCCCGCCGCCGCCCCGGCCCCGGCCCCGGCCGCTGATGGCTCGGCGCCCGCTGCCGACGCGCCTGCCGCAGCCCCGGTCGATGCACCGGTCGCCGTAGACCCGGGCGTCGAAGCACTGGTCGAGGATACTACCCTGGGCATGGCCCACGACCTGTCGCCATGGGGCATGTACAAGAACGCCGACATCGTGGTGAAGATCGTCATGATCGGCCTGGCCATCGCCTCGATCATCACTTGGACCATCTGGATCGCCAAAGGCTTCGAGCTGATGGGCGCCAAGCGTCGTCTGCGCGGCGAAATCGCACAGCTGAAGAAGTCCGCCAGCCTCAAGGAGGCCAGCGAGGTCTCCAACAAGGAAGGCACCCTGGCCCACACCCTCGTCCACGATGCCCTCGAAGAAATGCGCCTGTCGGCCAACACGCGTGAAAAAGAAGGCATCAAGGAACGCGTCGCCTTTCGCCTGGAGCGCCTGGTCGCCGCCAGCGGCCGCAACATGAGCAGCGGCACCGGCGTACTGGCGACCATCGGTTCCACCGCACCCTTCGTCGGTCTGTTCGGCACCGTATGGGGCATCATGAACAGCTTCATCGGCATCGCCAAGACCCAGACCACCAACCTGGCAGTCGTTGCCCCCGGCATCGCCGAAGCCCTGCTGGCAACAGCCCTGGGCCTGGTTGCGGCAATCCCGGCCGTGGTCATCTACAACGTCTTCGCCCGCTCCATTGCCGGCTACAAGGCTCAGGTGTCCGACGCTTCTGCCCAGGTGCTGCTGCTGGTCAGCCGTGACCTGGACCACCAAGGCAGCGAGCGCGCCGCCCCGCACATGGTGAAAGTGGGGTAAGCCATGGGCCTGCATCTCAACGAAGGTGGCGACGACCTCGCCGAAAACCACGAAATCAACGTTACGCCGTTTATCGACGTGATGCTGGTACTGCTGATCATCTTCATGGTGGCGGCGCCCCTGGCCACGGTCGACATCAAAGTCGACCTGCCGGCCTCGACCGCCAAGCCAGCGCCGAGGCCCGAAAAACCGGTGTTCGTCAGCGTCAAGGCCGACCAGAAGCTGTATGTCGGCGACGATCAGGTATCTGCGCCCGACCAGCTTGGCCCGATGCTCGATGCCAAGACCAAGGGCGACAAGGAAACCACCATCTTCTTCCAGGCCGACAAGGGCGTGGATTACGGTGACCTGATGGAAGTGATGAACAACATGCGCGCGGCCGGCTATTTGAAAGTCGGTCTGGTAGGTCTCGAGACGGCAGCCAAGAAATGACGAAGACGCGGCACAATCTGGCGCGTTACAGCGGCAGCCTGGCACTTGTGCTGGGTGTCCATGCCGTCGCTGTGCTGCTCACGCTCAATTGGTCGGTGCCTCAGGCCATCGAGCTGCCGCCGGCAGCCATGATGGTCGAGCTGGCACCTTTGCCGGAGCCTGCGCCACCTCCTCCTCCAAAAGCCGTCCCCCAGCCGCCGGCACCGGTCGAAGAACTGCCGTTGCCCAAGCTGGTGGAAGCCCCTAAACCCAAGATCGCCATCGCCAAGCCGCCCAAGCCGAAGGCCAAGCCCCAGCCGCCCAAGCCTGAGAAAAAGCCTGAGCCGCCGAAGGAAGCGCCGCCGACCGAAAGCGTGGTAGACGCACCGCCAAGCAACACGCCGCCGCAGAAGTCCGCGGCACCGGCACCGAGCATTGCGTCCAACAGCAACGCCCTGCCTACCTGGCAGAGTGACCTGCTGCGCCACTTGGCCAAGTACAAGCGTTACCCGGAAGACGCGCGTCGTCGCGGCCTGCAGGGCATCAACCGCCTGCGTTTCGTGGTCGATGCCGAAGGCAAGGTGGTGTCGTACGCCATGGCCGGGGGGTCGGGCAGCGCGGCGCTGGACCGGGCGACCCTGGAAATGATCCGTCGTGCCGGCACGGTACCCAAGCCGCCACCCGAGTTGTTGAACAACGGCACGATCGAAGTCGTGGCGCCGTTCGTCTACTCGCTGGACCGCCGCTGAGACTTTTGTTTCTGTCACAAATCGGCAAGTCTGATAACGTGCGTCTATCGATTGCAGCCGCTATGCTGGGCTCGCAACTTCATGGACGCACGTTATGACCCTCACAGAATTACGCTACATCGTCACACTCGCCCAGGAACAACATTTCGGCCACGCGGCCGAACGTTGCCACGTGAGCCAACCGACCCTGTCGGTCGGTGTGAAGAAGCTCGAGGACGAGCTTGGCGTGCTTATTTTCGAGCGCAGCAAGAGCGCGGTGCGCCTGACCCCGGTCGGCGAAAGCATCGTCGCCCAGGCACAGAAGGTACTGGAACAGGCTCAAGGCATCCGCGAGCTGGCCCAGGCCGGCAAGAACCAGCTGACGGCCCCGCTCAAGGTCGGTGCCATCTATACCGTCGGCCCTTATCTGTTCCCGCACCTGATCCCGCAGCTGCACCGTGTGGCGCCGCAGATGCCGCTGTACATCGAAGAGAACTTCACCCACGTACTGCGCGAAAAGCTGCGCAACGGCGAACTCGACGCAGTGATCATCGCCCTGCCGTTCAACGAAGCCGACGTGCTGACCCTGCCGCTGTACGATGAGCCATTCTGCGCCTTGATGCCTGCCGACCACCCGTGGACGGCGAAAAAGACCATCGACACCGCCATGCTCAACGACAAGAGCCTGCTGCTGCTCGGTGAAGGCCATTGCTTCCGCGACCAGGTCCTGGAAGCCTGCCCGACACTGAACAAAGGCGGCGAAGGCGCCCGGCACACCACAGTGGAATCCAGCTCCCTGGAAACCATTCGGCACATGGTTGCCTCGGGCCTTGGCGTCTCGATCCTGCCGCTGTCGGCGGTGCATAGCCACCATTACGCGCCAGGCATCATCGAAGTGCGCCCGCTGACTGCGCCAGCACCGTTCCGCACCGTGGCCATCGCCTGGCGTGCCAGCTTCCCGCGGCCCAAGGCCATCGAGATCCTCGCTGACTCGATCCGCCTTTGCTCGGTCGCCAAACCCCCTGTGGAACAGCCGGCCTGAGTCATGAGTGAGCTGTCGAAGGTCCCGGTCACGGTGCTCAAAGGGGTGGGCGATGCCATGGCGGAAAAACTCGCCAAGGTTGGCCTGGAGAACCTGCAGGACATACTGTTCCACCTACCCCTGCGCTACCAGGACCGCACCCGTGTGGTGCCCATTGGCGAGCTGCGCCCGGGGCAGGATGCTGTGATCGAAGGTGTAGTAAGCGGTGCGGACGTGACCATGGGCAAGCGCCGCAGCCTCGTGGTGCGCCTGGGTGACGGCAGCGGCGTATTGAGCCTGCGCTTCTATCACTTCAGCAATGCGCAAAAAGAAGGCCTGAAACGCGGCACCCACCTGCGCTGCTATGGCGAAGCTCGCCCCGGCGCCTCTGGCCTGGAGATCTACCACCCGGAGTACCGGGCGCTCAACGGCGACGAGCCACCGCCCCCGGTGGAACAGACCCTGACGCCGATCTACCCGTCCACCGAAGGCCTCACCCAGCAACGCCTGCGCCTGCTCTGCCAGCAGAGCCTGGGCATGCTTGGCCCGCGCAGCCTGCCCGACTGGCTGCCCGATGAGCTGGCCCGGGACTACCAGTTGGCGCCGTTGGACGATGCTATCCGCTACCTGCACAACCCGCCGGCCGATGCCGACCTCGACGAGCTTGCCGAAGGCCAGCATTGGGCTCAACACCGCCTGGCGTTCGAAGAGCTGCTGACCCACCAGCTGTCGCAGCAACGCCTGCGCGAGAGCCTGCGCAGCCTGCGTGCCCCCGTACTGCCCAAAGCCAGCCGGTTGCCGGCGCAGTACCTGGCCAACCTGGGCTTCAAGCCGACCGGCGCCCAGCAACGGGTGGCCAACGAAATTGCCTACGACCTGGCCCAGGCCGAGCCGATGATGCGCCTGGTACAGGGCGATGTCGGGGCCGGTAAAACGGTGGTCGCCGCACTGGCGGCACTGCAAGCGCTGGAGGCCGGTTACCAGGTGGCGTTGATGGCCCCCACCGAGATCCTCGCCGAACAGCACTTCATTACCTTCAAGCGCTGGCTCGAACCGCTGGGCATCGAGGTGGCATGGCTGGCCGGCAAGCTCAAGGGCAAGGCCCGCGCCAGCTCGCTGGAACAGATCGCCAACGGCGCACCGATGGTGGTGGGCACCCATGCGCTGTTCCAGGAAGAGGTCAAGTTCAAGCACCTGGCCCTGGCGATCATCGATGAACAGCACCGGTTCGGCGTGCAGCAACGCCTGGCCCTGCGCAAAAAAGGCGTGGCCGGCGAACTGTGCCCGCACCAGCTGATCATGACTGCCACGCCGATCCCACGGACCTTGGCGATGAGCGCCTACGCCGACCTCGACACCTCGGTCCTCGACGAGCTGCCACCCGGGCGTACGCCGGTGAACACCGTGCTGGTGGCCGACAGCCGCCGCTTCGAGGTGGTAGAGCGGGTGCGTGCCGCCTGTGCCGAGGGGCGTCAGGCCTATTGGGTGTGCACCCTGATCGAAGAATCCGAAGAACTGACCTGCCAGGCGGCCGAGAGCACCTATGAGGAGCTTGGCAGCGCCCTGGGCGAGCTACGCGTCGGCCTTATCCACGGGCGCATGAAGCCTGCGGAAAAGGCCGAGATCATGGCCCAGTTCAAGGCCGGTGAGCTGCAACTGCTGGTGGCGACCACGGTCATCGAGGTGGGGGTGGACGTGCCCAATGCCAGCCTGATGATCATCGAGAACCCCGAACGCCTGGGCCTGGCCCAACTGCACCAGCTGCGTGGCCGGGTTGGCCGGGGCAGCGCGGTGAGCCACTGCGTGTTGCTGTATCACCCGCCACTGTCGCAGATTGGCCGCGAACGCCTGGGGATCATGCGTGAAACCAACGATGGCTTCATCATCGCCGAAAAAGACCTGGAACTGCGCGGCCCCGGCGAGATGCTGGGAACACGCCAGACCGGCCTGCTACAGTTCAAGGTCGCTGACCTGATGCGTGATGCCGACCTGCTGCCGGCCGTACGTGATGCCGCCCAAGCGCTGATCGCGCGCTGGCCGGACCATGTCAGCCCGTTGCTTGACCGCTGGCTGCGGCATGGCCAGCAATACGGCCAAGTGTGACGCCAGTCCCACAATGGATCCAGATTTGCGGCGGGACTGGTTATACTTCGCGTTTAAAAGAATTAGTGGATACGGACCATGACTGAAGTTGCCCTGGACACCGCAACCCCACACGCGCCCTCTGTCATCCGGCTGCTGCTCGATAAGGTTGGCGTCACCTACCGCGAAGTGCTCGAGCATGCGCAATTGCCTGCCGCCTCGCGGGTGCAGGCGGTGCTCCTCGACGACGAAGTCGGCGCCTTGATGGTGTTGTTCCCGCAGAGCCAGCTGCTTGACCTGAATCGCCTGACCGAGCTGACCGGCCGCAAGTTGACCGCCGTATCGGTCCCCCGGCTCAAGCAGATGCTCGACAAGCACCACCTCAAGCGCCTGCCGGGCATTCCGGCGTTGACCAGCTCGCCGTGCCAGTACGAAAAAAGCCTGCTCGACTGCGAGACGGTGCTGATTCAGTCCGGCGAAGCTGGCCTGTTGCTGGAAATCGACCGCGCGGACTTCAAACGCATGCTCGCCAAGGCCAGCGCCAGCAGCTTTGGCCAGGAGGTGAAGGCCATCAGCCCCAACCTCGATCGGCCCGATGATGACTCCCACGAAATCACCCAGGCGGTCCAAGCCTTTACCGCGCGACGTATCCAGAAGCGCCTGGAAGAAACCATCGAAATCCCGCCGTTGGCCGACACAGCGCAGAAGATCATCAAGCTGCGGGTAGACCCTAACGCCAGCATCGATGACATCACCGGCGTGGTCGAAACCGACCCTGCGCTGGCTGCGCAGGTGGTCAGCTGGGCGGCATCGCCCTACTACGCCTCGCCAGGCAAGATCCGTTCAGTAGAAGACGCCATCGTGCGCGTGCTGGGCTTCGACCTGGTCATCAACCTGGCCTTGGGGCTGGCCCTGGGCAAGACCCTGAGCCTGCCCAAGGACCACCCGCAGCAGGCCACACCGTATTGGCAGCAGTCGATCTACACCGCAGCCATCATCGAAGGCCTGACCCGCGCCATGCCGCGGGCAGAGCGCCCGGAAGCCGGCCTGACGTACCTGGCCGGGCTGCTGCACAACTTTGGCTATCTGCTGCTGGCGCACGTGTTCCCGCCGCACTTCTCGCTGATCTGCCGGCACTTGGAGGTCAACCCGCACCTGTGCCACACCTATGTGGAGCAACACCTGCTGGGCATCAACCGCGAGCAGATCGGCGCGTGGCTGATGAAGCTGTGGGACATGCCGGATGAGCTCTCGACGGCGCTGCGCTTCCAGCATGACCCGTCTTATGACGGCGTCTATGCGGCGTTCCCCAACCTGGTGTGCCTGGCGACTCGCCTGCTGCGTTCGCGCGGTATTGGCTCGGGGCCTCAGGAAGATGTCCCCGATGAACTGCTGGAGCGGTTGGGGGTGACTCGGGAGAAGGCCGAGGATGTGGTGAACAAGGTGCTGGAGGCCGAAACCCTGCTGCGGGAACTGGCATCGCAGTTTCACGCCCCGCACTAATAGCTCGGGGCGTAACGCGCAACCCTTGTAGGAGCAGCCTTGCGCTGCGAAGAGGCCGGTGACTGCAGCGAAAATTCACTGTGTTGTCACCGGCCTCTTCGCAGCGCAAGGCTGCTCCTACAGGGCCAGGCTCAGCGCTTTTTCTTCGGCTTGAGGTACTTCATCAAGCCCTGGAACCACATCACCAACGCCGGATTGCCCTTGATCTGGATGTGTTTGTCCTGAATCCCCTGCATAAAGGCCAACTGCTTGTTGCTTGCCTGCAGCGTGGCAAACCCGTAAGCGGCATCTTTGAACGCAATGGCGAACGCCGGCTGCGGGTGCACGCCACCTTTGCTGCTGATGCGCTCGTCGCTGACGATGAAGTGCCGGGCGATTTTGCCGTCCAGGGTCTGCATCTGGAATACCAGATCTTTGTCCTTGAGCTGCTGCTTGAACGCCGGGTTGTTACGGCTGGCCCTGGCCATCAACAGCCCCATGGCCCAGAGAAGAAAGCGGAACTTCATCAACGCGCCTCGAATAAAAAATGACTGAGTCGCGCAGTTTATCCTCTTCCAGAACTATTTATGCAAGTTCGCAACATATCCCTACAGAAAGCACAACGGGCGCCCTAGGGCGCCCGCTGAACCGACACTGGGGATGTCAGGATTCGATCACTTGCCTTTCTTGGCTGGCTTGGCCGGTACGTTGACGCTGTCACGCAGGTTCTTGCCTGGCTTGAAGGCGACGGTGTTGCTGGCCTTGATCTTCACCGGCTCGCCGGTCTGGGGGTTCTTGCCGGTGC
>Ga0207655_1003549_pt1 | contig 11550 bp, 10 predicted proteins | sample KBSM44metaG_FD_184398 | JGI IMG/M metagenome (GOLD analysis project Ga0207655, IMG submission 184398) | Miscanthus rhizosphere microbial communities from Kellogg Biological Station, Michigan, USA - KBS M4-4 metaG (SPAdes) (version 2) | ecosystem: Host-associated > Plants > Roots > Rhizosphere >...
ATGGCAACTTTACATGCAACGCCACAGCTAGAAAGAATGTCAAATGCTTTTGTGAAGTCTTAAAAAGTAGGTAACGTCGGATTGAGATAAGCGTTCGGTGCAATAAAGATTAAAAATAATTGTGCCTAATCTTAAATAACAAGTATGGGCAAGCTTAGCAATTTGATAAGCCCTAATAAGATACTGACCTTAATTATTTAAGCAGTAAAAAATTGAGCAATATAACTAGAGATATTGCTCAATTTAATCTCGATTTATATTTATAAAAATTATGGAAGTACCGCAACAACCGTCATTTCTACAAGCACGTCTGGCGCATAAAGTTTGGACTCTACACAAGTACGCGCTGGTGGATGTCCTTCACTAATCCATGCATCCCAAACAGCATTCATCGCTGCATAATCTTTTTCGATATCTTTTAGAAAAATCATGACAGAAAGAATGTGGGTTTTATCCGTTCCTGCTTCTGCCAATAAGCGATCAATATTATCTAAAGTTTGCTGAGTCTGTGATGTAACATCTACGCTTGTATCATCTGCGAGTTGCCCAGCTAAGTGTACTAAATTACCTGAAATCGCAACTTCGCAGTAGCGTGAAGTAACGTGTAAACGCTTTACCGTCATATTTATTACCGAGTAAAAAAATAAAATGAATTGTACTTGATCGAACTATATTAAATTGTAAATTTTATATTTAAATAGAATAATTAATGAAAATATTTATTATATAGTTTGAGTATTATATTATTAATAAAAATAAACTTAATTGGATATATTCAAGTTGAAAAGAATTATACTATTTATATTATGGATATTAATTAGCACTACCTCTATATCTTATGCATTTAATCCAGATCAACAGTATTTGATGTTCTTAAAAAAATATGAAGATTTGTCAAATAGTTCAGATGCTAAAGGGTTGGAAATGTATGCAGATGATGCAAAAATTCATGCAACAGGTATAGCCCCAGATGGTATTGAAAGAACAATAAGTATGACTGGTAAGAAATTTAAAGAGTTAAACTTAGAGAATATTGAATTAATAAAAAGAATGGCTTATCAAATTAAATTGAGCAATGTGAAAATTATAAGAGAACAAGAGTCCGCGAAAATTACAGCCACTAAGTATAGTAATAGAAATTGTTATTCAGATAATGACTATTATATGGTGGTTTCAAGAAAAGATGATAAAAAACTATATATTACAGAAGAGTATTCAACACTTAACCCACCGAATTTGTGCAAAAAAGGAATAAAAGATGATCTCGAATTACAGTTATCTTTGGGAGCAAATTTAATGAATAAAAATCTACCAAGACAGGTAGATAGAGAAACAAATTTCGAGCATGTCGAAGCGAAAGGTAAGGAGTTAACTATGATTTACCGTTTAATTCACTTCAATGCGGCTGATCTTCCTATTGAATGGAATGAATGGGTTGAAAGTAATGGAATTCCGGAAATGATAAAGAATGTTTGTGAAAATACAACAATGAAAGAACTATTAGATAAAGGAGCACAAATTAGTTTGAAATATTACTATAAAGATAGTTCTTTAATTACTCATATTAAAATGGAAAAACAAGACTGTAATATATAAATATTTTTATTAAAGAATAAATTTTAATTGAGATCTTAATAAAAGGGCACATTTGTGCCCTGTAATATTCGGATTTGGTCGTCACGCCAATCACAGGACGGTATGCCAAAAGTAAAGGTTGCTTTAAGCATGTTGCAAATACATGGGTAATGAATATGCGCTGATTAGGTTACTCTAAACTTGGAGCAAAAGGGAATAGATTTTGTTCAAAATCCACTCTTTTTGAGTGAAAAGTAGTCAATCACCAAAGGTTAAGTTGAAAGTCATCTGATTGAGTTTGTAACTGATAAACCCCTATACCAATTAAGCGAAACTGGAAATGTTCGGGAATCTGCATTTCATTTAATAATAAAAATAAAACTTGGATTAGGTCATGTAGCGACTGAATAGGTCTTTTAAAGCTTTTACTATGTTGTAAAGTCTGAAAATTCTTGAGTTTAAGTTTGACATTAACACCACGTGCATTGAGCTGTTTTTTCTCTAAGCTTTGCCAGACTTTTTCGGCTAATCCCTGCCAATAGGGCTGACATTGAGCTAAAGTAAAATCACTATCAAAGGTAGTCTCTTTTGAAATTTGTTGGCGAGCTCTTTCAGCTTGAACAGGTCTATGATCAATTCCTTGTGCATATAGATAAAGCTGTTGACCATATTTACCGAAATGGTGAACTAAAATAGCTTCTTCAATTTTCTGTAAGTCACCCAGCGTATGTAACTGAAGCTGTTGTAATTTTTCCTGAGTGACTTTACCCACACCAGGAATTTTTTTAAGTGGAAGATCTTGAATGAAATTAGCAACCTGCGAAGGTTTTATTACGCATAAACCATTCGGTTTATTCCAGTCCGAAGCAATTTTTGCTAAAAACTTATTGGGTGCTACACCTGCCGATGCAGTGAGTCCAGTTAATCTGAAAATATCTTCTCGAATATGCATGGCAACTTCAGTTGCACTCGCAATCTGTTTTAAATTCTCAGTGACATCCAAATAAGCTTCATCTAAAGATAAAGGCTCAATAAGTAGCGTATATTGCTGAAAGATCGAGTGAATTTGAGCTGAAACTGTGCGATATTTTTCAAAATTTGGTTCAATAATAACGACTTGAGGGCATAGTTTTCTTGCCTGACTCATCGACATGGCTGAACGCAAACCAAATTCTCGGGCAGGGTAAGATGCAGCAGCAATCACAGCTCGCGGATGATGAGATGAAATAACAACGGGTAAATGCCTTAATTCAGGTTGTTCCCGTAGCTCGACTGATGCATAAAAGGCATCCATATCGATATGAATGATTTTGCGCATATTATTGTGCTTTCACGATGCCTTGCTGCTGTAAAAATTGGTGCCATTCTTTGACCGAACCCTCATAGACATTGAGATCTACAGGCTTTGTTATCCCTTCAATTTTACCCTGATTACTATGCTGCCAAAAGAGCCATTTTCTTTTATCTTTGAGTTCAGGTTTAGCTTCATAATCGCGCACCCAAAGAGGAGTACCAGAAAAATTTCCAACTAGGACAATGTGATAAAAAGTTCTAGAAATATAAAAGATGGGCTGTTTGCCATAATGCTGTTTTAAGCGATCATGCATGATGCCAATTTCTTTAATTAATTGTTCTTTGGTGTATGTATTAATACAGTTACTGTCGTATTCCAAATCAATAACTGGCGGAAGCGCATCTGATTTTTTAGGCACAGTCGCAATAAAGTTATCTGCTTGCGTTTTACCATCACGGCATAGACGGTAAAAATGATAAGCCCCTACATGAAGCCCATGTTCACGAGCTTTGAGCCAGTTTTCTTGAAATTTTGAATCTTTATAATCACCACCTTCAGTCGCTTTTAAATAAACGAATTGGAACTTTTCTGGTGATATTTTTTTCCAGTCAATATCACCTTGATGGTGAGAGACATCGAATCCCTGAACTGGATAATCTTGTGCCACGGCTTTTTGTTGATAGAACAGACCAAAATAAGCCAGAACTCCCATAACACATGCCAAGCCAATTCCCATTAGGGTATTGTAGTGCCGTGCTGTGAAAAAGGTTTTAGCCAGTTTGGTCATGCAAAACTCATTAAAGATGTTAGGCCGACATCATAACGTGATTCAAGAGTGATAAACCACGCTAAAAGTGCAACGGCTTATACGGGGGTATTTTTGGGAATCTGCCAGAAGATAAGTGCAGCAATGACATTGATACAACCGAGGCAAATTAAGGTGAGATGGAATGCTGTTGTCACGTGATCGACACCATAATAATTGGTAAATACATTAATGAGTGTACCTGCAAGCGCCACGCCAATACTCATTGATAGCATCATGATCATCGATAAAAAACTATTACCGCTACTCGCATCTTGTTGAGGCAAATCTTTTAAGGTCAAAGTATTCATTCCAACAAATTGTAATGAATTTAATGTGCCAAATAAGAAAAAGTGTAAGGCTCTAAACCAAGTTGGAGTGTCGACTGTCATGATGGCAAAGGAGGCAATACATAACCCGACCAGCGTGGTGTTGATGAGTAAAAAACGTCTATAGCCAATTTTCTGAATAATCGGTCTGACGATTGGCTTTGAAAATAATGAACCTAATACCAGAGGAATCATCATTAAACCCGCAATAAAAGGTTCAAAGCCAAAAGCGACCTGTAACATGAGCGGTAAAACAAAAGGTAAGGCATTACCACCAAAGCGGGCAAAGAAATTACCTAAAATACCAATCGCATAAATTTTGTTTCTAAAAAGTCGGCTACGGAACAACGCATTTTGATGCGTATGTGAGTGATAGGCATACCAAAGCGTTGCGATTATGCCGACCACCAATAGCGAAATGCTGAACCATTTTGAATATTCAGGTGATGCTAGATGTTCGATACCCAAAGACCATCCAATCATGGCCACCACTAATAAGATGAAGCCGCCTAAATCAAATGTTTTGACTGAAGGTTCTTTTAAATTAGGCATGACTTTTAATGTCATTAAGATGCCTAAGATACCCATGGGAATATTGATGAGAAAAATCCAGTGCCAAGTTGCAACTTCAACTAACCAGCCGCCTAAAGTTGGACCAGCCAAAGGCCCGAGTAAACCTGCAAGACTCATTAAGCTCATTGCAGCTAAGAACTGAGTTCGAGGAATAATTTTTAAAAGAGATAATCGACCAACAGGGAGTAATAATGCTCCACCCACGCCTTGGATAACTCGGAAAACTAACAGCTCATTGAGACTTTGAGAAAGACCACAACCTAAAGAAGCCAGAGTAAAAATAACGATTGCAGATAAGAAAATATTTCTAACACCAAAGCGGTCTGCTAACCAGCCACTTAAAGGAATACAGGCAGCTACTGATAAAACATAGGCCACTACTACGCTGTGCATGCGTAGAGGGTCTTCATTTAAATGGTGAGCCATTGCAGGAATAGCGGTATTTACAATCGTTGTGTCCAATGCCTGCATAAAAAAGCCAATGGAAACCAAAAGTACGAGTAAGCGATATTCAGGTTGCAAGGCTTGGTGAGTCGGCGTGGCATTCATAACATTTGAAAGTTAACGTTTTGGTCTAGTGTAAAACAAATTGAAAGTAAAAAAAGTAAGACAATGTTGAGTACCCCTTTACTAAATCTAAGTACTTTTGAAGGTACGGTGAAAATAGTTAAAACAAAAAAAGCGGCAGGACCGCTTTTTTATGGAGAGTAGGTGGGCAACTAGACAACAAATCTTTTTGGCATTTTTAAGTTTTTAATCACGTTATAAATTTGATCAACGTCTTCGCAGATAATCAATTTAGCGCGGTGTTGAAGTGGGAGAAAGCCCTCTTGAACAGCATGATCTAATTGGGCAATCAATGCATTATAAAAACCATTTACATTATATAAAATCATGGGTTTTTGATGTTGGTTGAGTTGACCCCAAGTGGCTATTTCTAATATCTCTTCGAATGTTCCTAAACCACCCGGTAATGCAACAAATGCACTTGCACGTTCAGCCATCATGGCTTTGCGCTCATGCATGGTTTCTACCACGTGTAATTCGGTTAATCTTGAGTGTGCTTCTTCATAGTTAAGCATGAAATCAGGGATCACTCCCACAGCTTCACCGCCATTTTCGAGTACGCTGTCGGCTACTTGTCCCATTAAGCCAATGCTTGCACCGCCGTAGACCAAACCAAAGCCTTGCTCAGCAATTCCACGAGCGAGCTCAATTGCTTTTTCTCGATAGATTGGATTATTCCCTACACGTGAACCACAATATAATGCAATAAGAGGTTGTTTTGTTTTTACAGCTGTTATAGATGAATCATTTACTGCCATTGTTAATACGCTATTCATTGCTTTATTTTCACCTTATCACGTTCATATTTCTTGTCTACACTAAGCCAAAGATATGACAACTTTATAAGCAGATTAATAAGAAAGATTCATGTTTTGTATGGGTTTGGTGAATGCCCGTCATGAACAAATAAAAATGATGAATTTCTATTAAATCTTGCCTATACTAAAAATTCGTTTAACAACATATGAACAAATATGGGTAGTGGTTGTAGTCGCTCCGTTTTAATTTCTTGTCCTAAAAAAACATTTTCCCTCCTTTGTATGGGCATGCCTGCTGTGTTGCCAAATAAAGATAAAATCCAGTCAGCGCAGGAGCAGGATCGATGATCTTTGAATGGATGTCTGATCCCTCCGCTTGGGTGGGCTTAGCTACTTTAATCGTTCTCGAAATTGTTCTGGGGATTGATAACCTCGTTTTTATTGCTATTTTGGCCGAAAAACTGCCACCAGAGCAGCGTGGTAAGGCTCGAAAACTGGGATTAGTATTAGCCTTAGGCATGCGTATGCTTTTGTTAGCTGCGATTGCTTGGGTCGTAACACTTACTCATCCACTCTTCCATATTTTTGATCATCCATTTTCTGGCCGTGATTTGATTTTGTTGTTCGGTGGTGTGTTCTTGCTCTTTAAAGGCACCATGGAATTACATGAGCGCATGGAAGGCAAACAACTGCAAAAAGAAGATAATCCTGTTCATGCTGCGTTCTGGATGGTCATTGTCCAGATTGTTGTGCTTGATGCTGTGTTCTCATTAGACAGTGTGATTACTGCCGTTGGTATGGTTAAAGACAAGAGTGTCATGATGCTGGCAATGATTGTTGCTGTCGGAATCATGTTGTGGGCATCAAGACCACTCATGGACTTTGTCAATAAGCATCCAACGGTTGTTATTCTGTGTCTTGGTTTCTTGATGATGATTGGTTTCTCTTTGGTCGTGGAAGGTTTTGGTTTCCATATTCCGAAGGGCTACCTATATGCTGCAATTGGCTTCTCGATTTTGGTAGAAATTATCAACCAGAGCATGCGCCGTAATCAGGAAAAGATGGTTACAACCACAGACTTGCGTTATCGCACTGCCTCTGCGGTTTTACGTATGCTAGGAAGTAAAAGCAGTGGTTCTAGCTCAGATACACAATCTTCTGATAAAGAAGATGTATTAGCTACTCAAGCTTTTGCAGATGAAGTTTTTGACGAAGAAAATGGCGCTTATCATAGTGTACTTGTGCAAGGTGTTCTTAGTTTATCAGAACGTCCTGTAAAATCTGTTATGACTCCACGACCTGAACTTGAATGGATCGATTTAGACGACGAACCGGAAGTTTTAAAAGAACGTTTAATGTCAATGACACACTCTCGTTTGATTGTTGCACGTGGTGAGCTTGATAATATTGAGGGTATTGCACTCACTCATAAAGTTTTGAATGGCTTTATTGAAACTGGTGTAGTCGATTTCCAAAAGCATTTACGTGAACCCGTCATTGTGCATGAAAATGCTCAAGTACTTATGGTGATGGAGCAATTACGTCAAGCGCCTTTACAAATGGCAATCGTTTTAAATGAATATGGTTCAATTGAAGGTATTGCGACACCAATCGATATCTTAGAAGCAATTGCGGGTGAATTCCCAGATGAAGATGAACTAGATGCAGCCGCTGAGAGCTTGGAAGATGGTTCATTAATACTTGAAGGTTCAACCGACATTCGCCACGTATCTTTGTTATTAGGTCGTGATTTGGTTGATGAAAGTGAGCAATATTCAACTTTGTCGGGTTATTTATTATTCCATTTAGGTCGCTTGCCTGAAAATGGTGAAACTGTTGAAGCAGATGGTTATCGCTTTGAAGTGGTGACGATGGAAGGCCATAAAATCGAGAAAGTTCATATTGTTTCTATCGAACAAGATGAATCAAAAGATTAAATGACATTTCAAGTCTAGAAACATCATAAAATAGCTCAAATCTGAGCTATTTTTTTATTTGAGAAACACAGAATGACTCAACACACTTGTCCATGTGGAAAAGGCAGCTATGCAGAATGTTGTGAGCCTTTACATTTAGGTACAGAAAAAGCCCTAACAGCAGAGCAGCTTATGCGTTCGCGTTATAGTGCTTTTGCATTACAACAAATTGACTATATTGTGAAAACAACTGCTTTAGGTCAGCAAGCTGCGCTTGATAAAGAGGCTATTGCAGACTGGAGTAAACAAAATCAATGGTTGGGTTTAGAGGTGGTCAATGCCAAAGAAAAATTAGACAAAACGCATGCGCAGGTTGAGTTCAAGGCCCATTATCATGATGGACAAAAAGCTCAGGTTCACCATGAGGTTTCACATTTTGTATGTCAGCAACAACAATGGTTTTTTCTTGACCCGACTGTAGAAATGAATGTCACGATGAAACAACCTTGTGTATGTGGCTCTGGAAAAAAATTTAAGCAATGCTGTGCACAATTCCTATAACTTTACCTTAAAATACGGCCACCGTTTGGCCTGAGGGAAAGGGCGATGTTACTCACCGTTATTTATATTATTGCGATTACTGCCGAAGCCATGACAGGTGCATTGTCTGCTGGACGACGGAGTATGGACTGGTTCGGTGTCGTACTGATTGCCTGTGTGACGGCCTTGGGTGGTGGTTCTGTACGTGATGTACTACTCGGCCACTATCCTTTAACTTGGGTAAAACATCCTGAATATTTGGTTCTGACTTGTTGCGCTGCATTTGTCACAATCATTATTGCCAAATGGATGCGTCACTTACATAACATCTTTTTGGTGCTCGATGCTTTAGGTTTAATCGGGTTTACCATCATTGGTTGCCAAATTGCATTGCAAATGGGACACGGTTTTGTCGTATCAGCTGTAGCTGGTGTATTGACCGGAGTTTCTGGCGGTATTTTACGTGACATTTTATGTAACGATGTCCCGTTCGTTTTCCGTCGCGAACTTTATGCGAGTATTTCTTTTGTAGCGGTCATCTGTTATTGGGTATGTCAGGATTTAGGATTAAGTTTAGAGTTAACCGTCATTTCAACCTTAATTTTCGGTTTTACCCTGCGTTTGATTGCCATCTATTTTGGTTTAGAAATGCCTAAATTTATTTATAAAGATGATGATGCAGAATCGGCTTCTTCAACCGACGAACATTAATCATGCAGAATGCTATGTGAGCATGCTATAACAATTAAATATATTGTCTTGCTCACTTACTTTTTCCAGTAGAGTTTTTCCTATGGACCTGATTTCACGTATACAAAATCTTCCAATCGGCAAATTCCACTACACATTATTGTGGGTGGTTGGGTTAGGTTGGATGTTTGATGCGATGGACACAGGGATCATTGCTTTTATCATGACAACCTTGGTCAAAGACTGGGCGCTAACTCCAGCCGAAAGTGGCTGGATTGTGAGTATTGGCTTTGTGGGAATGGCGATTGGAGCAGTTGGTTCGGGAGCTTTAGCAGATCGATTTGGCCGAAAGACAATATTTGCCACAACCATGGCAATTTATAGTATTGCCACAGCCTTATGTGCTTTTGCGCCAGATTTAAAGTGGTTATTAATTTTTCGTTTTATTGTTGGCGTTGGTCTTGGTGGACAGTTGCCTGTTGCTGTAACACTAGTTAGTGAATATATACCCGCACATGTACGTGGTCGTTTTATTGTACTCCTTGAAAGTTTTTGGGGTTTAGGTTGGTTAGTTGCTGCATTAATTTCTTATTTTATTATTCCTAAGTTTGGTTGGCATATAGCATTTCTCATGGGTGGTCTCCCACTAATTTATATTTTAGTGATTTGGAAAAAACTTCCTGAGTCGATACCGTACCTGATTAATCGTGGTCGTATTGAAGAAGCACATGCATTAGTTCAAAAATTAGAAGCTCAAGCTGGTGTTCAAATTGTCCATCATATTGAAGTCATGCCTGTAGCTATACGACAAAAGGTTTCTTTTAAACAACTTTGGAGTGGTCCTTTTGCACGCCGTAGTTTAATGCTCTGGCTCATTTGGTTTGGGATTGTCTATTCCTACTACGGTATTTTTACTTGGTTACCGAGTTTATTGGTGAAACAAGGCTATGACATTGTTAAATCTTTTGAATATGTTCTTCTTATGATTTTGGCACAGCTACCAGGTTACTTGGCAGCTGCATGGTTTGTAGAGCGCTTGGGAAGAAAGATTACACTGGCTTCTTTTATTGGCTTTTGTGCATTGTCTGCATATTTCTTTGGACAAGCCGACAGTGTGAATAGCATTATGTTTTGGGGCTGCCTCATGTCATTCTTTAATTTAGGAGCATGGGGAGTGTTATATACCTATACGCCAGAGCAATATCCAGCCAATATTCGGGCTTTTGGTTCTGGTTGGGCTTCGGCAATGGGGCGTTTAGGCGGGATTTTGGCGCCGATCGTTGTTACACATATGATGGTGGCTAAGAACGGATTTAGCCATGTTTTTATGATGTTTACAGTTGTTTTGCTTTTGGTTGCTGCTGTAATTTTAATATTAGGTGAAGAAACCCAAGGGAAAAGATTAGAGTCGATCGGGCTTTAGTTTTGCCTAACTTTATAGCAAGTAACTAAAAATATAGAGAGATGAGACATAATTTGACGCTCAGGTGACAGACTCCCTCTTGTGTCTGTAACATAGCCCACTTAGCATAAGACTCATTTAAAATAACGACTGATTTGGAAGATAAGCTGACTATGACCAGCCTTGCGCATCAAGCGACAGAAAACCGCTCTGTAGCCGAATTTACTGAACAGGCTTACCTGAATTATGCCATGTACGTCATCATGGACCGTGCATTGCCACATATCAGTGATGGTTTAAAGCCTGTACAGCGCCGTATTGTATTTGCCATGAGCGAATTAGGGCTGAAAAATAGTGGTAAGCCAAAAAAATCAGCTCGTACAGTCGGTGATGTACTTGGTAAATACCATCCTCATGGCGATTCTGCCTGTTATGAAGCCATGGTATTGATGGCACAGCCGTTTAGTTATCGTTATCCTTTAATTGAAGGACAAGGTAACTGGGGAGCGCCAGATGATCCTAAGTCATTTGCTGCGATGCGTTATACCGAAGCAAAACTTTCTGCCTACAGTGAGTTATTGTTAAATGAGTTAGGGCAGGGCACAACTGACTGGCAAGATAACTTTGATGGTTCATTAAAAGAACCCATTACGTTGCCAGCACGTATTCCTAATATTCTCCTCAACGGCACAACGGGGATTGCTGTTGGTATGGCGACAGATATTCCGCCGCATAATTTACGTGAAGTGATTAAAGGAACGATTGCCTTAATTCGTAATCCGCAAACTTCAGATGAAAAATTGGCTGAATATATTCCAGCGCCAGATTTACCAACAAAAGCTGAAATCATTACTCCACCAGAAGAATTACTCAAAATCCAGACTACTGGTCGTGGTAGTTATCGCATGCGAGCGGTGTACACCATCGAAAAAAATGAAATCGTGATTACTGAATTGCCTTATCAGGTATCGGGCTCTAAGGTCATTACTCAAATTGCCGATCAAATGCAGGCTAAGAAGCTACCATTGGTGGTGGATATACGTGATGAGTCGGATCATGCAAACCCAACACGATTAGTGATTGTACTTCGTTCAAATCGTA
>Ga0207655_1003550_pt1 | contig 11549 bp, 10 predicted proteins | sample KBSM44metaG_FD_184398 | JGI IMG/M metagenome (GOLD analysis project Ga0207655, IMG submission 184398) | Miscanthus rhizosphere microbial communities from Kellogg Biological Station, Michigan, USA - KBS M4-4 metaG (SPAdes) (version 2) | ecosystem: Host-associated > Plants > Roots > Rhizosphere >...
TCACCACTTGCGTAATGTCGTGGCCGTGGAAACCGGCAATCGCCATCTGCTGCGGCACCTGCAATCCCTGACGCTGACACTCAAACATCGCGCCCACCGCCAGGTCATCGTTGGTACAGAACAGACTATCGGTTTCAGGATAACGCTTTTGTGCTTCGCACAGCAGTTGTGCGCCGGCGCTGAAAGAGGAGGCATCTTCCATCATCACGCTGTGTGGCGTGAGCCCCGCTTCGCGCATCGCTTTTTCGTAGCCCTGCTGCTTCTGCAAAGTACGTTCATCAAGACGCGCGCCGAGATAAACCGTGTGGCGATGGCCTTTTTTCAGAATAGCACGCGTCATCTGCCGCGCGGCTTCGACGTTATCAAAGCCCACCGCCATATCAAGGCACGGCGTCACTGAGTCCATCATTTCAATCACCGGAATGCCCGCCACTTCCAGCATGCGTAGCGTGCCCGGCGTGTGGGTGCGTTCAGTGAGGATCACGCCGTCGATATTCCAACCGAGCAGCGAGCGCAACTGTAGCTCCTCTTTCTGCGCGTTATAACCGAAGTGCGCCACCAGCGTTTGATACCCCGCTTCATCCGTAACCGCTTCGATGCCGCGTAGTACGTCGGCAAAAACCTGGTTCGTCAGCGAAGGCAGCAAGACGCCAATGGCGCGGCTGGTGGCGTTAGAAAGCATATCGGGAGCGCGATTAGGAATGTAGCCGAGCTCGTCCAGCGCCACGGCGATTTTGTCACGTAGGGCCGCAGAGACCTGATCGGGGTTGCGCAGGTAACGGCTAACGGTCATTTTTGTGATGCCGACGCGATCGGCAACGTCCTGTAATACCGGTCTTTTCTTCTTCATCGTATGCGCCTGAGATCAGAGATAACCCAAGTTTATCATTTTTTTGTTAGGTTCAGGTTTTGCGGGAAATCGGTCGCCATTAATAGCGCAATGCTCGTCAGTTAAGCAGCGCATTGGCTCGATAACCTGGTCGCCATGAATGGCGGCCCTACAGCCGTTACAGCGACATTGATTAATAAATAGGCATTGATGCTCCAGCATGGGTGTTGAGGCGACATCCCAGCCCGCTGAGCGAGTGAAGGATTCCAGGGCGCGGCCAGGCGTCCTCTGCTCGGTCGCCGCACGGCATAGCTGAAACTGCCCCAGCCGATGGCGAACGAAAGTGGCTGGGTGCTTAACTGATCGGCATTACGCCATTAATAGCGACCCTAAGGTTATTGGCGGGGGGTTTTATAGGGTGTGCATTCATGCGCACCTGGCTTCTCATCACTTACGAGAATGGTCTTGTAGCTAACCAGAGAGAGAACAAAGAGCATCGGCAGTCCTGCACCGTAGATTAAATAACAAAACAAGGACCATTATGACGGACCATTCTTCTACACCAGCCAAGCGCCCGATTGAGCGTTTTCTCAATACCGTTGAGTGGCTAGGTAACTTGTTGCCCCATCCCATTACCTTATTTGCGCTGTTTTCACTGTTCATCATCATCGCGTCAGCCATTGCCGCAGCGTTTGGTGTCAACGTCATGGATCCGCGCCCCGCTGGTGCTGCGGGCCGAGCGCCAGATGGCGTGATTCATGTCGTTAGCCTGATGAGTGCCGAAGGTCTGCAACGTATCGTCAGTAATCTGGTCACCAACTTTACCGGCTTCGCCCCGCTCGGCACCGTGCTGGTCGCTCTGCTCGGCGTGGGTATCGCCGAACATTCCGGTCTGCTCTCGGCGGCAATGCGTGCGCTGGTATTTAACGCACCGAAAAAGCTCATCACGTTTACCATTGTCTTCGCCGGCATTATCTCCAACACGGCTTCCGAACTGGGCTATGTAGTGCTGATTCCACTGGCCGCGATGATTTTCCACTCGCTGGGCCGTCATCCGCTGGCGGGACTGGCAGCGGCGTTTGCCGGCGTTTCCGGTGGCTACAGCGCCAATTTGCTACTTGGCACCATCGATCCGCTGCTGTCGGGCATTACCCAAAGCGCCGCGCAGATTATTGACCCGAATTACCACGTTGGCCCGGAAGTGAACTGGTACTTCATGTTTGTCAGCACCTTCGTGATTTCCATTCTAGGAACATGGATTACCAATCGCATTGTCGAACCTAAGCTGGGCGTGTATCAGGATAGCGAGGGCGACGCGGTGCGTGGCGATATGGGTGCGCTGACAGCGTTGGAACGGCGTGCGCTGAAAGGGGCTGGCTGGACGGTTCTCGGCGTCACGCTGCTGCTGATACTGACCGTCATTCCGGGTTATGGCGTATTGCTTAACCCGAAAACCGGAACACTGGCAGGCTCGCCGTTCCTGAAAGGTATTGTGGTGTTTATCTTTGTCTTCTTCGCCATTCCAGGCATGGTCTACGGCCGCATGATTGGCAATATGCGCAACGATCGCGACGTGATCAACGCGATGTCTGCCAGCATGAGCAGCATGGGAATGTACATTGTATTGGTGTTCTTTGCCGCGCAATTCGTTGCGTTCTTTAACTGGAGCAATTTTGGCACCGTCGTCGCGATAAAAGGTGCCAATCTGCTGGCATCGCTGGATATGGGCGCACCGCTGCTGTTCGTTTTCTTCATCATGATTTGTGGCTTTATCAATCTGATGATTGGTTCCGCCTCGGCACAATGGGCCGTTACGGCACAATGGGCCGTTACGGCACCGATCTTTGTGCCGATGTTGATGCTGGTAGGCTTTGCGCCCGAAGTGATTCAGGCGGCTTATCGCATCGGCGATTCGGTAACCAACGTGATTACGCCGATGATGAGTTACTTTGGGCTGATTATGGCGGTGGCGTCGCGCTATCGTCGCGACATGGGCATCGGTACGCTGGTTGCCATGATGCTGCCCTATTCGGTGGTGTTTATGATTGGCTGGACGCTACTGTTTGTCCTGTGGGTGTTTGTGTTTAATCTGCCGGTTGGGCCCGGTGCCGCCACCTGGTACACAATGTAAAAGCAAAAAAAAAGCCAGCACCCGAGCTGGCTAAATAATACTTGGAAGCAATGTGAGCAATGTCGTGCTTACCCGGGAGTCAGGAGACGTTTCCGAGCTCGCATGACAATAATAATCATTATCATTCTCGTCTGTAAAGCCCTTTTGCGAAATATTTTGCATTGACGAAGCGCGAGAATTCCTTGATGTTAAAGGGGATTTTATCCATTTTGCACAAGGAGTCGCGCTATGAGTCAGATCGTCATTCGCCATGCTGTTCCCGAAGATGCCGCCGCGTTAACGCGCATGTACTGCCAGCCTGAACCGCAGGCCAGCACGCTGCATCTACCGTTTCAATCGCCGACGCTGTGGCAGGAACGCCTCAGCAATCTGCGTCCGGGTGTGCATATGCTAGTGGCGTGTATTGACGATCAGATCGCCGGACAACTGACTCTGGAAGTGCTGTCGGTGGCGCGCCGTCGCCATACGGCGACCTTTGGGATGGGCGTCGATGCTGCCTATCAGCGGCGCGGCGTCGGTAAAGCACTGATGTCAGCGATGATAGATTTGTGTGACAACTGGCTGCAGGTGACGCGTATTGAACTGACGGTGTTCGCCGATAACCATAAAGCGCTTGGCTTATATCAGCAGTTTGGCTTTGAGATTGAAGGCACCGCGCGGCGACATGCTATGCGCGACGGCGAAATGGTGGATACGCATTATATGGCGCGCTTGAAATAACCCTGAAAACTGCGCGATAAATCGCGCCGCTACACATGCGTGCATATACCGTAGCGGCGCAATTTATTGCGCATTATTAATTAGTATCCTGCGCTCAAATCATCCACCGAACGGGGATCCGATGCACCATAGCGCATGCCATCTGGCCCAATCATAATGCTCTGCGTGCTACCCATTGCGGGCATCACTTTCACATGTTGGCCTTTGGTTTCAAGCAGACGCAGTGTATCCGGGCTAAAGCCTTTCTCAACGCGCAACTGATCCGGGAGCCACTGATGATGGAAACGTGGCGCATTAGTCGCTTCCGCTACGTTCATGCCGAAATCGATGCTGTTTACCACCATTTGCAGCACGGTGGTGATGATACGGCTGCCGCCTGGGCTGCCGGTGACCAGCCAGGTTTTACCGTCTTTCGCCACGATGGTGGGCGACATGGATGACAGCGGGCGCTTAGCCGGTTGCACGGCATTCGCCTCGCCGCCGACTAAGCCGTAAACGTTTGGCGTGCCCGGTTTAGCCGAGAAATCATCCATTTCATTGTTCATCAGGATGCCGCTTTGTCCGGCGACAATGCCGCTGCCGAAATAGGTATTCAGCGTGTAAGTTACCGCGACCGCGTTGCCATCTTTATCCACCACCGAGAAATGGGTGGTTTGATTGCTTTCATACGGGGCCAGTTTGCCCGGCTTGATCTCGCTGGATGGACGCGCTTTGTTGACGTCAATCTGCTGCGCCAGGGTTTTGGCGTAGGCTTTGCTGGTCAGCGCCTGCTGCGGCACCTTGACGAAATCAGGATCGCCAAGGTATTCCGAACGGTCGGCATAGGCATATTTTTCCGCTTCCGCCATCACCTGCATCGCATCGGCGCTGCCAAAGCCCGCTTTCGCCAAATCGAAGTTTTCCAGAATATTGAGGATCTGCACGATGTGAATTCCGCCGGACGATGGCGGTGGCATGGAGAACACTTCATAGCCGCGATAGGTGCCGCTGACCGGTTTACGCTCCACCGCGCGATAGGCCGCCAGATCCGGTTTACCAATCAGTCCGCCGTGCTGCGCCATTTCTGCGGCAATTTCATCGGCGATTTTGCCTTTGTAGAACGCATCCGGACCTTGCTGGGCAATCAGCTGTAAACTGCGTGCGAGGTTTTTCTGCACCAGACGTTCGCCCTTCTGATACGGCTTACCGTCCGCTTTGTAGAAAATCGCGCGGCTGTTGTCGTGGTTGATCAGCGTCTCTTTACCGTAAGTGGCGAGATCGTCAGCTAAAGCATCGTTCACTACGATGCCGTCACGCGCCAGTTTGATGGCGGGCGCCAGTAATTTGCTCAGCGGTAAGGTGCCGTATTTCTGTGCCGCTAGCGCAAAGCCGGCTACAGTACCCGGCGTGCCCGATGCTAAATGAGAAGTAAGTGACAACTTACTGTCAGCGTTGCCCTGCTTATCAAGGAACATATCGCGTGACGCGCGCGCCGGTGCCATTTCGCGGAAGTCGATGGCGGTGGTGCGACCGGATGCGGTGCGTAACAACATGAAGCCGCCGCCGCCAAGGTTACCGGCTTGCGGATGCGTTACCGCCAGCGCAAAGCCCACTGCAACCGCTGCATCCACGGCATTACCGCCCTGCTTAAGAATGTCGACACCGACGTCCGTCGCCATCGCATCCACCGATGCCACCATGCCATGTTTGGCTTTTACCGGGTGAAAAGTATCGCTATCCACACCATAAGAGACCGGTGGCGCACTGGCGGGCGCGGCTTGTCCCCCCTGCACCACGGTGAAACTCATCAGCAATGCCCAGCCTAACTGACGCACGTTGCCCTGTATCCTCATCCTGTTACCACCCTTTTAACGTTATTTACATTTGTTATTAATTGATGCAAGTGTTTGCAAATACAGTAAAAAGCGTAGCAGTAAAGTTAAATTAGGTGCACTCCTGGATGAGGGGTTTGAGATATAGCATAAACTTATGTGAGTAGCCGTTGCGGCCTGAGGGCGGCAACACACAGCAGGCTGCATTGATGGAGGAAACACCATGAACAAAAATAAATGGTTAATTATGATCGCAGCGTTGCTGCCGTTAAGCAGCATGGCAAATATGTTGAACAGCACCAACGACCCAAACAAACCTGGCTATAACCCGAGCCAGCAACGGATGCAGTCGCAAATGCAAAATCAGCAGCAACAGCAGAAGCTCAAGTTGCAGCAGAATCAGCAGCAGCAAAGTCAGGATGTACAGCGCAAGGTGCAGGAACAACGGAATAGTGCCCAGCAGCAAGTGATTCAGTCGCAGCCGGGCCAAAAACAGCAGCAGAACTAGCGGAAATCGGGGCCGATAATATCGATGCGATCGGTGCAGATCGCGTCGACGCCCCAACTTAATAGCTCGCGCGCCCGCGCGGGCTGATTCACGGTATACACCAGAATGTGCAGACCGGCCGCTTTCAGCAGCGCAGTGCGTTCGGCGTCGAGTAATTTATGATTCAGATGGATCGATACACATGCCAGACGTTCAGTCAGCGCCTGCCAGTCATCGTGCCACTCATCCAGCAGCAAACCGCGCGGCAGTTCCGGTGCCGCCTGCATGGCGGCTTCCAACGCGGTGTATGAGAAGGACGAGAGCAGCGGCGCGGTTTGACCTTGCCACAGCTCGCGCGCGGCCAGTGCCACGTTGCGCCCGGTTTCCACATCCTGTCCGGTGGTCGGTTTGATCTCGATGTTCGCCATCATCTGATGCTGGCGACAACGTTCAGCCACTTCGCTGAGCAACGCCAGCGGCTCGCCTTCGTAATCGCGGCTAAACCAACCGCCGGCATCCAGCTGTGACAACTTATGCCACGACAGCGCGCCCGCCACGCCCCAGCCGTTGCTGGTGCGATCGAGCGTGTCATCGTGCAGCAGGAAAATCTGCTTATCTTCCGACAGCTTGGCGTCAAATTCGATCATGGTATGACCAAGCTGCGCACCGACATCAATCGCCGCGAGGGTATTTTCCGGGGCCAGTTTGCCGCCGCCGCGATGCGCGACAATGTGCGGATAAGGCCAGTTGTGTTGACTCATTCCAGACGCTTTCCATAAGTTGAATCGAAGAAGTGTAACGCATCTGACGGCAGATGCAGCCACAAGGTGCTGCCCGCCTGCGGACGTTCGCTATGCGGTAAACGTACCACCATGCGCGCGTTACCGATGCGCCCGTGCGCCAGATTATCCGCGCCGAGCATCTCTAGCGTCTCTACCACCAGCGGAATGCCGCCGGCGTCGCGGCTGCTGAGTGTAATGTGCTCGGGACGAATGCCCAGCGTCAGCGGACGATTGGCCCATTTCGCTTTGCTTTCGCCCAGCAGCAAGCCGTTGAGCGCATCCAGCGTAAAGTGCGTACCATCGCTGCTGATTTGTCCCGGTAGCAGGTTCATGGCGGGTGCGCCGATAAATGAGGCGACAAACTGGCTGGCCGGACGCTCGTACACCTCTACCGGCGTGCCCACCTGCTCCACCACGCCTTTGTTCATCACCATCACGCGCTGCGCCAGCGTCATCGCTTCCACTTGGTCGTGGGTCACGTAAATGCTGGTGGTTTTCAGGCGGCGATGCAGCTGTTGCAGCTCAAGACGCATCTGCACGCGCAGCCGCGCATCCAGATTCGACAAAGGCTCATCAAACAGAAATACCGCCGGTTCACGCACGATGGCGCGGCCCATGGCGACACGCTGACGCTGTCCGCCCGACAGCTCGCGCGGACGGCGATGCAGCAGATGATCCAGCTCCAGACTGCGCGCAGCGTCCATGACGCGCTGCTCAATCTGTACTTTGCCCATGCCGCGAATTTTCAGGCCATACGCCATATTTTCGCCCACCGTCATGTGTGGATAAAGCGCGTAGTTCTGGAACACCATGGCGATGCCGCGATCTTTCGGCTCCATGTTGGTGACACGTTTATCATCAATGTAAATATCACCGGACGATACGCGCTCAAGCCCCGCCACCATGCGCAGCAGCGTCGATTTACCGCAGCCGGAAGGGCCGACCATCACCATAAACTCGCCATCGTTGATGGTGATATTCAGTGGCTGAATGATCTGATTTTTGCCGTCATACGATTTGGTAACGGTCTGAAGGGTTACGCCTGCCATTTATTTATCACTCTCCACCAGGCCACGCACAAACGCACGTTGCATCACGAGTACCACCACCACCGGTGGAATCAGGGTTAATAACATTGCCGCCATCACTTCATTCCACTGCGTAGGCCCGCCGCTGCTGTTAATCATGCTTTTCACCCCGGCTACTGCGGTACTGAGGCTGGCATCGTTGATGATCAGCAGCGGCCACAAATATTGGTTCCAGCCGTAGATGAAGGTGATCACGAAGAGCGCGGCGAGGTTGGTTTTGGATAGCGGTAACACGATGTCCCAGAAGAAGCGCATTGGGCTGGCACCGTCGATACGCGCCGCTTCAATCAGCTCGTCCGGTAGCGACATAAAGAACTGACGAAACAGAAAAGTGGCGGTAGCTGATGCCATCAGCGGCAGCGTTAAGCCGCTGTAGCTGTCGAGCATATTCAGCGTCGAAATCACGTCCACGGTTGGGAAAATACGGACTTCAACCGGCAACATCAGGGTGATGAATATCAGCCAGAAAAACAGCGCGCGCAGCGGGAAGCGGAACCACACCAGCGCAAAGGCGGAGAGCATCGACACCGTGATTTTGCCGACGGTGATGCCGAGCGCCATTAGCAGGCTATTGAGCATCATCATGCCAAATGCCGGGCCGTTGCCATTCACACCGTGCGTCCAGATGCGCGAGATGTTTTCCCACAAATGCGTGCCCGGCAATAGCGTCATCGGCACCTGATACACCGCCTCGTTATCCAGCGTCGCCGCCACAAAAGCGATGTAGAGCGGGAACAGAATGGTCAGCACGCCCAGCACCAGCAAGGTATGGCTGAAGATATCCAGCCCGCGTCGATTCTCAATCATTGGTATTGCACCTTACGCTCGACAAAGCGGAATTGCAGAATGGTCAGGCCAATCACCAGCAGCATCAGCACCACCGATTGCGCGGCGGACGAAGAGAGATCCAGGCCGGTAAAACCTTCGCGATAGATTTTGTAGATAAGCGTAGTGGTGGCCTGCACCGGACCGCCGCCGGTGGCGGCATCGATCACCGGGAAGGTATCGAAGAAGGCATACACCAGATTCACCACCAGCAGGAAGAAGCTCACCGGCGTAATCAGCGGCAGCGACAAATTGAAGAAGCGACGCACCGGACCGGCGCCATCGATCGCCGCCGCTTCCACCAGCGATTTGGGAATCGACTGCAGCGCGGCGAAGAAAAACAGAAAGTTGTAGCTCATTTGCTGCCAGATCGACGCCAATACAATCAGGAACATCGCCTGACCGCTATTTTGCGCGTAGTTCCAGTTGTAGCCCATTTGGTTCAGCAGGTGGCTAAACAAACCGAGGCCCGGATTGAACAGGAACATCCACAGCACCGCAGCCACCACCGGCGCGACCGCGTACGGCAACAGCAGCAAGGTTTGGTAGAGGCTGCGCAGGCGAATCACGTAATCCACTAGCGCCGCCAGCAGCAGGGAAAAAGTCATGCCGCAAATCGTGACCAGCGCACTGAACTCAATGGTGGTCCAGAAGGACGCCAGATAATAGTCGTCGCTGAACAGGCGTTTGAAGTTCGCCAGCCCAACGAAGGTGCTGGAGATGCCAAAAGGATCAATGCTTTGCAGCGAATACCTCAAGGCTTCACCGGCAGGCCACAGGAAGAAAATGGCCGTAATCACCAACTGCGGCAGCAGCAGCAAATAGGGCAGAAAACGGGAGCGAAATACGGGGCGCGATGAGGACATAGCAGGCTCAATCTGAGAGAAAAATCGGGGCGAACGCCAGGCGCCGGCCCCGAGATAACAGCATTACTTCACTTGCTGCTCAAAACGGCGCAGCAGCTCGTTACCGCGTTTCACAGCGTTATCCAGCGCAGCCTGCGGCGCCTGTTTGCCGGTCCACACGCCTTCCAGCTCCTCGTCCACAATAGTACGAATCTGCGGCATATTGCCCAGACGCATGCCTTTGGTGAACGGCAACGGATCTTTGTTCAGCATCTGGCGCGTGGCGATGTCTGCGCCTGGGTTCTTGTCGTAGAAGCCCTGCTGCTTAGTCAGCTCATACGCTGCGGTGGTAATTGGCAGGTAACCGGTTTTCTGGTGCCATTCGGCAGCGATTTCCGGCTGTGCGAGGAACTTCATGAACTCCGCCGCGCCTTTGTAGGTGTTGGCATCTTTGCCTTTCATCACCCACAGGCTCGCGCCGCCAATGATGGCGTTCTGCGGTGCGTTCGGTACGGTTTCATCGTAGGGCATCATGCCAACGCCGAAGTTAAATTTGGCGTAGTGTTTGATGTCGGCCAGTGAACCGGAAGAGGCAGTGGTGATGCCGCAATCGCCGTTGTAGAACTTGGCGGTAGATTCATCTTTACGACCGAAGTAGGTGAAATCCCCCTTCTTATTCATCGCTTCCAGCATTTCGATGTGGCGCACCTGCACCGGCTTATTGAATTCCAGCACCGCATCGGTACCGTCAAAGCCGTTGTTTTTGGTGGCGACCGGCAACGCATGCCAGGCGCTGAAGTTTTCAATCTGAATCCAGCCCTGCCAGCCACTGGCGTAACCGCAGGTCAGGCCCGCTTTACGCAGCGCTTCGGCATCTTTCGCCAGCGCCTGCCAGGTTTTTGGTGGCTGATCCGGGTTCAGACCGGCTTTTTTGAAAGCATCTTTGTTGTAGTACAGCACCGGCGTTGAGCTGTTGAACGGCTGAGAGATCAGCTGGCCTTTACTGTCGCTGTAGTAACCCGCAACGGCAGGCACGAACTGTTGCGGATCCATCTGCACGCCGGCGTCTTTGAACACTTGATTGACCGGCACAATCGCTTTTGACGCCATCATCGTCGCCGTACCGACTTCATACACCTGCAGCAGCGCAGGCGCTTTACCGGCGCGCACCGCCGCGATACCCGCCGCTAAGCTCTGCTCGTAGTTGCCTTTGTATGTCGGAACGATCTTGTAATCGGGGTGAGCCTGGTTAAAACGTTGTGCCAGAGAATCAACTTCTTTGCCTAACTCGCCTTCCATTGAGTGCCAGAAAGGGATCTCAGTTGCAGCCAGCGCATTACCGCTGAGCGCCAGACCGAGCACTATACTCATCAGGCGGGGACGAAGCGTAAAAGCGGACATAAAGTTTTCCTGTGCTGTTAGCGACGCGCGAATTCGCGCATTTTGTAGTTCGCGACGTAACATGACACGTGAAAATGACGGATTAATAACAGGTTGATTACGGGGATGTGACAGCGGGATGGGATAGGTTTATATATTCGTCCGTGCTGGCTGTCCCCCATCCCGGCCTTCCCCCGCTAGCGGGGGAAGGAAACGCTGCCACTTGCTGCTTCAGCACTCACATATGGCAGCATCTTCCTCCCCCATTTATGGGGGAGGACCGAGGAGGGGGACAGCGAGCCCCTATCCAGGGGGACAGCGAGCACCAATTACGCGCCTAAATACGCGCTTCTCACCGCTTCATTTGATAGCAGCGCTTCGCCGCTGTCTTCCAGCACCACGTGGCCGTTCTCCAGCACATAACCGCGATCTGCCAGCTTTAGCGCCTGGTTGGCGTTCTGCTCGACGAGGAAAATGGTCATGCCCTCTTTGCGCAGTTGCTCAATGGTATCGAAGATCTGCTGGATGATAATTGGCGCCAATCCCAGCGACGGTTCATCCAGCAGCAGCAAACGCGGCTGGCTCATCAGCGCACGGCCAATCGCCAGCATCTGCTGCTCACCGCCGGACATGGTGCCCGCACGCTGTGCT
>Ga0207655_1003555_pt1 | contig 11543 bp, 10 predicted proteins | sample KBSM44metaG_FD_184398 | JGI IMG/M metagenome (GOLD analysis project Ga0207655, IMG submission 184398) | Miscanthus rhizosphere microbial communities from Kellogg Biological Station, Michigan, USA - KBS M4-4 metaG (SPAdes) (version 2) | ecosystem: Host-associated > Plants > Roots > Rhizosphere >...
GAACTCCCAGTTCTCGTTGCCATGGCTGCGATACCACTGGCCCGCGTCGTCGTGCCATTCGTACTCGAAGCGCACCGCGATGCGGTTGTCCGTGAAGGCCCACAGCTGCTTCTTCAGCCGGTAGTCGAGTTCGCGCACCCACTTGCGCGACAGGAACTCCACCACCTGCTCGCGGCCGTTGACGAACTCGGCGCGGTTGCGCCACTCGGTGTCGGGCGTGTAGGCCAGGCTCACGCGCACGGGGTCGCGCGAGTTCCAGGCGTCTTCGGCGGCCTGCACCTTCCGGGTGGCGGATTCGAGGGTGAAGGGCGGCAGCGGCGGGCGGGATTCCATGGAGATCTTTCAGTGCTGTGGTGAAGGGGATGCGCCGCAATGTGCCACATGTAGACAGACCTGTCTACATGCCTACAATCGCGCCATGGACATCTCCGCACTGCCCGCACGCGAGCGCATCCTGCTCACCGCGCACGACCTTTTCTACGCAGACGGCATCCGCGCCACCGGCATCGACCGCGTCATTGCCGCCTCGGGCGTCACCAAGGTCACCTTCTACCGGCACTTCCCGTCGAAGGACGACCTGGTGCGCGCCTTTCTCGACCACCGGCATGGCCTGTGGATGGCGTGGTTCGTCGATGCGCTCGGCCGCCGCGGGGCGCAGCGGCGCATCGGCGACGGTCAGGCGCTGGAGATACTGGCCGACGTCATGGCCGAGTGGTTCGCCGACCCGGTGTTCCGCGGCTGCGCGTTCATCAACTCGGTGGTGGAGGTGGGCACGAGCGTGGCGGGCGCCAGCGACATCGCGCGGGGCCACAAGCGCGAGATGGTCGAGGTGATCGCCGGCCTGCTGCCGGAAGCGCTTGGAGGGCCGCGGCGCATGGCCATCGCGCAGGCGGCCGCGCTGGGTGTCGACGGCGCCATCGTCAAGGCGCAGATGGGCGATGCGGCGGTGGCGCGCGAAGCGGTCGGCGACCTGCGCCGGTTGCTTCAGGCGCTGGGCGATTCGATCACTTCACGACCATCGCCGTGAACGGCCATACGTAGGCCTGCAGCGTCACGTAGAGGCCCACGAGGCAGGCCAGCGCGATGGAGTGGAAGAACACGTAGCGCAGGATCTCGCCCTCGTGGTTGAACCAGCGCGTGGCGGTGGAGGCCACCACGATCGATTGCGCGTCGATCATCTTGCCCATCACGCCGCCCGAACTGTTGGCCGCGCCCATGAGGTTGGGGCTCAGGCCCAGCTGGTCCGCCGCCACTTTCTGCATGCCGCCGAAGAGCACGTTCGATGCCGTGTCCGACCCCGTGAGCGCCACGCCCAGCCAGCCCATCAGCGTGCCGAAGAAGGGATAGAACATGCCGGTGTTGGCAAAGGCCAGCCCCAGCGTGGTGTCGAGGCCCGAGTAGCGCGTGAGCGTGCCCAGCGCGAGCATCAGCACGATGGTGAGCAGCGAGAACTTCACCAGCCACAGCGTGCGGCCGTAGGCGGCCACGAGCTGGATGGGGTTGTACTTCATGATCAGCCCGCCCACGATGGCCGAGACAAGGATGCCCGTGCCCGTGGCCGAGAGCAGCAGCAACTGGTACACCGCGCCCTCCTTCGTGGGCTTGGGCACCACGGGCGCCACCTTCTCGATCATGTTGTGCAGACCGTCGATGGGGAAGCTCGGCGCGAAGATGCCGTTGAGCCAGGCCTTCACCACCGGCAGGCCCCAGATGAACACGAACACGGTGAGGATGAGCCACGGCGTCCAGGCGCGGATCACCGCCGCGCTCGCATGCTTCGTGGGCGCCACGGCCGGACCAGCTTCGCCGCCGTCGGTCTCGTGCCCCTTGAGCGACACCGAGGTCCAGATCTTCTTCGGCTTCCACACACGCAGGAACAGCACCAGGCACACCATCGACACGATGGCCGCGATGATGTCCACCAGCTCCGGCCCGATGTAGTTCGACACCAGGAACTGCGGAACCGCGAAGGACACGCCCGTCACCAGGATGGCGGGCCACACCTCCATCATTCCCTTGCGTCCCGCGAAGGCCCAGATGAGCCAGAACGGCACCAGCAGCGAGAAGAACGGCAGCTGCCGCCCGATCATCGCGGTGACCGCCATCAGGTCGTAGCCATGCACCTTGGCCAGCGTGATGACCGGCGTGCCCAATGCGCCGAAGGCCACCGGCGCGGTGTTGGCGATGAGCGAGAGCCCCGAGGCCGCCAGCGGCGAGAAGCCCAGCCCGATGAGGATGGCGGCGGTGACGGCCACCGGCGTGCCGAAGCCCGCCGCGCCCTCGAAGAAGGCGCCGAAGGCAAAGGCGATGAGCAGCAGCTGCAGGCGCCGGTCTTCGGTGATGCCGGCGATGGAGTCCTGCAATATCTGGAAGCTGCCGTTCTGCTGCGTGAGCTGCTGCAGGAAGATGATGTTCAGCACGATCCAGCCGATGGGCAGCAGGCCGGAGAGCCCGCCCAGAAAGGCCGCCTTGCCTGCCATGTCGGCCGGCATGCCGAATGCGAACACCGCGATGACCACCGCGCTCAGCAGGCCCAGCCCCGCCGCGTAGTGCGCCTTGACGTGCAGCAGCCCGAGGCACACCAGCATCACCACCACCGGTATCGCGGCCAGTGCCGTCGATACGATCATGTTGCCGAACGGGTTGTAAACCTGTTGCCAGACCATGCGCTTGTCTCCTTGTTGTTGGAATCTTTTTGAGCCGGCAACGCGAGGCAAAGCGAGTCCGCCAGGAGTGACCGAGAGCGTTCGCTACCATCCTAACCCCCTCCCTCCGCCAACAAAAGATGGTTTCTCCGCGTCTCCCCTCGACCCAGGGCCTGCAGGCCTTCGAGGCTGTCGCGCGCCTTCGCAGCGTGAACCTGGCCGCCGACGAACTCAGCGTGACGCCCAGCGCGGTGAGCCATCGCATCCGCCAGCTCGAACTGCTGCTGGGCCTCAAGTTCTTCGTGGGCGGCGACTTCGGCCTCAGCGCCGACGGCATGGCCTACCTGGCGCGCGTGCGCGAGGCCATCGCAGCGCTGCAGCAGGTGCCCGGCCGCGAGCCCGAGTCGCAGGTGCGACGGCTGCGCGTGGCGGTCACGCCGACCTTCTCGCGCCAGATGCTGCTGCCGCGGCTCGCACGGTTTCGTGATGCGTATCCGAACATCGAGCTGATGCTTCAGGTGACCACGCCGGTGCGCAACACCACGGTCGAGGAAGCCGACATCGAGCTGCGCTTCGGCACCGGTCCCTTTCACGACCGCGAGTTTTTCCAGTTGCTGGCCGACGAGGTCTCGCCGGTGTGCAGCCCCGCTTACCTGAAGCGCCACGGTCCCTTCGACGGCTTCGCCACCGATGCCGAGGTGTTGCGCGCCCAGCTGTTGCGCACGCCGCTGGAGTCATGGCGCACGTGGTTCAAGGCCTGCGGCGTGGGCCTGCCCGAGCCGGCCACGGGCCACCAGTTCAACGACCTGGGGCTGGCGCTCGACGCGGCGGCGGAAGACTTCGGCGTGGTGCTGATGCACCTGCGGCTGGGCAGCGCATGGCTGGACAGCGGGCGGCTCGTGCGGCTGTCGCCGCGCAGCGTGCCCTCGCCCAACGCCTACTTCCTGTGCTGGCGGCCCGGCGCGATGGAGCGCCGGGAGTGCGCAACCTTCGTCGAATGGCTGCGCGAGGCGCTGCGCGACTGAACTGAAATTTTTTCAGCAGCGGGGCCGGCTTTTTTCAGATGGCGTGTCGGGGTGCCTGAAGATAATGGCCGATTCGCTTCGCCCCCCACAAGAACCGCTCAGGAGACAGCCCTTGTCAGACCTTTCCAAGATCACCAGCATCGAAGACCTGCGGGTGATCGCCAAGCGGCGCGTGCCGAAGATGTTCTACGACTACGCCGACTCCGGCGCATGGACCGAGGGCACCTACCGCGCCAACGAAAGCGACTTCCAGAAGATCAAGCTGCGCCAGCGCGTGGCCGTGAACATGGAAGGCCGCTCCACCCGCACCACCATGGTCGGCCAGGAAACCGCCATGCCTGTGGCCATCGCGCCCACCGGCCTCACCGGCATGCAGCATGCCGACGGCGAGATCCTTGGCGCCCGCGCGGCCAAGGCCTTCGGCATTCCGTTCACGCTGTCGACCATGAGCATCTGCTCGCTGGAAGACATCGCCGCCAACACCGACCGGCATCCGTTCTGGTTCCAGCTCTACGTGATGAAAGACCGCGACTTCATCGAGCGCCTGATCGAGCGCGCCAAGGCGGCCAATGTGACGGCCCTGCAACTCACGCTCGACCTGCAAATTCTCGGCCAGCGCCACAAAGACATCAAGAACGGGCTGACCGCGCCACCCAAGCCCACCATCAAGAACCTGATCGACCTCGCGACCAAGCCGCGCTGGTGCATGGGCATGCTGGGCACGAAGCGCCGCACCTTCGGCAACATCGCGGGCCATGCCAAGGGCGTGAAGGACCTGTCGTCGCTGTCGTCGTGGACCGCCGAACAGTTCGACCCGGCGCTGAGCTGGGCGGACGTCGAGTGGATCAAGAAGCTCTGGGGCGGCAAGCTGATCCTCAAGGGCATCATGGACGTGGAAGATGCGCGCCTCGCGGCGAGCAGCGGCGCCGATGCGCTCATCGTGTCGAACCACGGCGGGCGCCAGCTCGATGGCGCGCCTTCGTCCATCGCCGCGCTGCCGGCCATCGTGGAGGCCGTGGGCAGCGAGATCGAGGTGTGGATGGATGGCGGCATCCGCAGCGGACAGGACGTGCTCAAGGCCCGCGCGCTGGGCGCGCGCGGCACCATGATCGGCCGCAGCTTCCTGTACGGGCTGGGCGCCTACGGACAGGAAGGCGTGACGCGCGCGCTGCAGATCATCCACAAGGAGCTCGATATCACGATGGCCTTCTGTGGCCGCACGAACATCGACGAGGTCGATTCGAGCATCCTGCTGCCGGGCACTTTCTGAGCCTCCTGCAATGGCTTGCGCCTACTTCCCCTGAAGCCTATTCGGTGACCGTGACCTGCCAAGCCCTGAAGAAAGGGCCCGCCAGCTAGTTGGATTCCAGCCGCTGCGCCACTTCCTGCCGACCCATCCCGCGCACGGCAGCCAGGCTCTCCAGCTGCGCAGCCCTCGGGCGGGCCTTGCCCTGTTCCCAGTGGTAGATGGTCTGGCCGGACACACCCACCAGCTGCCCATAAGACGCGGCGGAAATACCGAGTTTCGTGCGATGCGCAGCCAATCGGCCAGCGCTGAACCGGCGCTTCGGCCCGCTGTCTCCCTCTTCATCGGGCTCGCTTGCACGTGCACCACGGGCGGTGCCCTTGGCTACGTTGCGCAGCTCCTTTTCCAGCGCAACCACCTGCCGGCGCAGCGCGGCGATGGCGGACCGGTGATGGACGGATGCCTTCTTGAGGGTTTCGATTTCCGCGCGGACTTCCTTGCGGGCGACGCGGGAGATTTCGGATTTAAGGATGGACGCGATATTTGGCATGGCGGCATTGTGCCGACCAAATGTAAGCGGCGGGAAAGATTATTAAGTTCCTCGGAATCAAAACTTGAATCTTTTGATTACAGCGAGAAGATCCTGGCCATCTCCGTCCACTTCTCTCCTTCAGGTGTCCAGGGCGTGGGTGCCTGAAACCTCCACATCAGTTCTTCCCATTCCCGAATCTTTGGATTGTTCTGCGTTGCAAGCGCCATGGCCCGGGCGTCGTAGCGCGCATCGTCAGTTTCCATCGACATCACCATTCGCGTGCCGAGCCGGTAGATCTCCATGCCCGTTACACCGTGCGCATGCAGATGCGCTCGCACCTCGGGCCAGATGTCGCGGTGATAAGCCTCGTATTCGGCGATCAATGCAGGATCGTCTTTCAAATCGAGAGCCAGAAAGTGGCGCATGGGTCGCTCCGGTCAAATCAGGAAATAGATCAGGTCAATGCCCGGTCCAGGTGCGTATACCCGCCGTCCACGAACACCCATTGCCCGGTGGTGTGCGAGGCCCGCTCCGACAGCAGGAACACGACGTTGTCTGCAATCTCCTGCGGCGTGGTCATGCGGCGGCCGAGCGGAATCTTGTCGGTGATCTCGGCGAGCTTTCGGTCGGGTTCGTCGAATGCGGAAATCCACCGTTGATACAGCGGCGTCATCACCTCGGCCGGAATCACCGCATTCACGCGAACCCCGTCTTCCAACAGCGATGCAGCCCACTCGCGCGTGAGCGACAGCTGCGCGCCCTTGGCCGCGGTGTAGCCGCTCGTGTTGCCCTGCCCCGTCACGGCCGTCTTCGACGAGATGTTGACGATCGCGCCGCGGCTCGCCTTCAGGTGCGGCAGGCAATAGTGCGCCATCACGTAGCAGTGAACGAGGTTGCGTTCGAGCGAACCGACGAAGGCTTCGCGCCCCGCCTCCAGTCCCACGCTGTCGTTCACGCCCGCGTTGTTGACCAGGCCGTCGATGCGGCCGAACTCCGCGGCGGTGTCGGCAATGGCCTTGGCACAGGCGGCCTCTTCCATCAGCTCGAACTGGAAGAAGCGCGCGCGCGGCTGCAGGGCGCGCAGCGCCTCCTCGAACGGTGCGTCGAGCGGATTCTTCCCGCAGATCACCGGCACCGCGCCCTCTTGCGCCAGCGTCATCGAAATGGCTGCACCGATGCCGCTGCCGCCGCCGGTGACGATCACCACCTTGTCTTTCAGATTCAGGTCCATGTTGCGCGGTGCCTTTCTCTATCCGCGGAAACGGTATTGCTCGAGCGACTGCGGCTTCATCGTGATCGAGAAGCCCGCACCCTTCGGCGGCATGTACGCCGCGTTGCGGATCTTGCAGGGCTCGACGAAGTGCTCGTGCAAATGATCCACATACTCGACCACGCGGCCTTCGCGCGTGCCCGAGATGCAGAGGTAATCGATCATCGACAGGTGCTGCACGTACTCGCACAGCCCCACGCCGCCGGCGTGCGGACACACCGGCAGCTTGTACTTCGCGGCCATCAGCATCACCGCGAGGATCTCGTTCACGCCGCCGAGCCGGCACGCGTCGATCTGCACCACGTCGATGCCGCCGCGCATGATGAACTGCTTGAACATGATGCGGTTCTGGCACATCTCGCCCGTGGCCACCTTCACCGGCGCGACGCCCTCGCGGATCTTGCGATGGCCCTCCACGTCGTCGGGGCTGGTGGGCTCCTCGATGAACCACGGCTTGGCAAACGCCAGCTGCCGCACCCAGTCGATGGCCTGGCCGACCTCCCAGACCTGGTTGGCGTCGATCATCAGGTGCCGCTCGGGCCCGAGCACTTCGCGCGCCACGCGCAGGCGGCGGATGTCGTCCTGCAGGTCGCGGCCCACCTTGAGCTTGATGTGGTTGAAGCCCGCGTCGACCGCCTCCTGCGCCAGGTGCCGCAGCTTCTCGTCGGAGTAGCCGAGCCAGCCGGCCGAGGTGGTGTAGCAGGGGTAGCCCTCGGCCTGCAGCGTGGCGACGCGTTCGGCCTTGCCAGCGGCGGCCTCGCGCAGCAGCGCCAGTGCTTCATCGGGCCCGATGCAGTCGGTGATGTAGCGAAAGTCGATGCAGCGCACCAGTTCCTCGGGGCTCATGTCGGCCACGAGCTGCCACACGGGCTTGTCTTCGGACTTGGCCCACAGGTCCCACATCGCGTTGACCACGGCGCCGGTCGCCAGGTGGATCGCGCCCTTGTCGGGACCGATCCATCGCAGCTGGCTGTCGGAAGTAACGTGCCGCCAGAAGCGCCCCATGTCCTCCGCCACCCATGCCAGGTCCAGCCCCACCACCAGATGGCGCATCGCCTCGATGGCCGCGCAGCAGATCTCGTTGCCGCGGCCGATGGTGAAGGTGAGCCCGTGGCCCTCGAGCCCCGGCTGGTCGGTTTCGAGCACGACATACGCCGCGGAGTAGTCCGGGTCGGGGTTCATCGCATCGGAGCCGTCCAGATGCTGCGAGGTCGGAAAGCGCACGTCAAGCACGCGCATGGAGCGAACAATGGTCATGGGGTCTTCGCGGGCAGGCGATCAGTCGTACAGCACCGAGGCGATCTTGGGGTCGGCGATGTTGGTCTTGTCGTACCAGTAGAAGCCCGTGTCGACCACCTTCGGCAGCTTCTCGCCCTTGATGGCCTTCACCGCCATCTCGACCGTCTTGTAGCCCATGCCCACGGGGTTCTGCGTGATGGCACCGGCCATGCTGCCCTCCATGATCGCGTTCTTCTGCTGCTTGCCTGAGTCGTAGCCGATGATCACGACCTTGCCGTTGCGCTTCATCTCCTTCACGCCGTTGACCACGCCGATGGCGGAGCCTTCGTTGGCGCCGAAGATGCCCTTGAGGTTGGGCGAGGCCTGCAGGATCGACTTGGTGATCTCGGTCGACTTCAACTGGTCGCCGCCGCCGTACTGCACGCTCACGATCTTGATGTTCGGGTAGGTCGACTTGATGCGGTTGACGAAGCCGTCGCGCCGGTCGACGCCGGTGCGGCTGGTCTGGTCGTGCACCACCAGCGCGACTTCGCCGCTCTTGCCGATGAGCTCGGCCATCTTGTCGGCGGCGAGCGCGGCGGCGGCCTTGTTGTCGGTGGTGGTGGTAGTCACGGGAATGTCGCTGTCCACGCCCGAGTCGAACGCCACCACCGGGATCTTCGCGGCCTGCGCCTTCTTCAGCAGCGGAATCGCGGCCTGGCTGTCGAGCGCGGCGAAGCCGATGGCCTGCGGCTTCTTGGCGAGCGCGGCCGAGAGCATGTCGATCTGCTTGTCGACCATGGCCTCGGTCTCGGGGCCCTCGAAGCTCACTTTCACCTTCAGGTCTTTGGCAGCCTGCTCGGCGCCCGACTTCACGGCCTGCCAGAACTGGTGCTGAAAGCCCTTGGACACGAGCGGGATGTAGATCTCCTGCGCCTGCTGTGCCTGTGCGAATCCCGACAGGCCGATGAGGGCTGCACCGAGCGTGGTTGCGACTGCTCTTCTCTGGATCATGCGAAGTCTCCTGTGGTTGTGGAAATCCGGGTGGTTCACTGCTTGCTGCTGCTGCGGCGGCGCAGGATGTCCGCGTACACGGCCAGGATGATGATCACGCCCGTGACCACCGTCTGCCATTCCTGCGCGACCGAGAGAATGCGCAGGCCGTTGGTCAGCACGCTCATGATGAAGGCGCCGATGATCGTGCCGACGATGGTGCCGGTGCCGCCGCTGAGCGAGGTGCCGCCGATGACCACGGCCGCAATCGCATCGAGTTCGTAGCCCTGCCCGAGCGCGGGCTGTGCGGAGTTCAGCCGCGAGGCGATCAGCAGGCCCGCGATGCCGCAGATGCCGCCACTCACCGTGTACACCACGATCTTCCAGAAGTCGGTGTTCACGCCCGACAGGCGCACCGCCTCCTCGTTGCTGCCGAGCGCGAAGGTGTAGCGCCCGAGGATGGTCTTGTTGAGCACGAGGCTCGCGGCCATTGCTATCAGGAACAGGATCAGCACCGCATTCGGGATCGGCAGCGCCGGAATGAAGTAGCCGATGAGCGAATCCTGCGAGATCGCCGGGAAGTCCGGCGTGTCGTTGAAGTAGATCGGCTTGGTGCCCGAGATCACGAGCGACAGGCCCTTGAGCAGCATCATCATGCCCAGCGTCGCGATGAAGGGCGGGATCTTGAGCTTGGCGATCAGCACACCCGAGACGAAGCCGGCCAGCGCACCGAAGAAGATCGCGGCCGCGATGCCGAGCGCGAGCGGCATGCCCATGTAGGTGAGCACCACGCCGGCCATGACGGCGCAGAAGGTCATCAGCGTGCCCACCGAGAGGTCGATGCCCGCGGCGATGATGACGAAGGTGCAGGCGATGGCGAGCACGCCGTTCACGGCGGTCGACTGCAGGATGCTCACGAGGTTGTCGGTCTGCAGGAACTGCGGCGACGCGAAGCTGAAGAACACCATCAGCGCAATGAGGCTGGCAAAGGCCAGCAGCTTCTGGCGCGTGGCGGGCCGAAAGAGCCGCGCCTTCAGCGAGAAGCCCGGTGCATCGGTGGTCGTCGCGGCGGTGGTGGCGGTGGGGGTCGTCAAGGGGTTGTCTCCAGTCGTCATGCGGTGGCGGCAGCTGCGCGCCGGGTGGCGAGCTGCATGATCTTTTCCTGCGAGGCTTCGCGCCCCCCGAGTTCGCCGGTGATGCGGCCTTCGCACATCACGAGCACGCGGTGGCTCACGCGCAGGATCTCGGGCAACTCCGAAGAGATGATCACGATGGCCTTGCCCTGCGCGGCCAGTTCGTTGAGCAGGCGGTAGATCTCGGCCTTGGCGCCCACGTCGATGCCGCGCGTGGGCTCGTCGAAGAACAGCACGCTGCAGTCGCGCAGCAGCCACTTGGCAATCACGATCTTCTGCTGGTTGCCGCCCGACAGCAGCCGTACCTGCTGGCGCACCGAGGGGGTCTTGATGCTGAGCTGCTTCACGTAGCGCTCGCCGGCCGCCTCGATGGCGCGCTGGTCGATGAACAGGCCCATCGACAAGAACTTCTTCATGCTCGGCAGCGCGATGTTGGTCTCGACGTCCATGCCGGTGGCCAGCCCGAAATGCTTGCGGTCTTCCGACAGGTAGCCGATGCCGCAGGCCACCGCGTCTTCGGGCGATTTGATGTGCACCTTCCTGCCGTGCACGAACACCTCGCCCGCGTCGATGCGGTCGGCGCCGAACACGGCGCGCGCGAGTTCGGTGCGGCCCGCGCCCATGAGGCCCGCGAAGCCGAGGATCTCGCCGCGGCGCAGCACGAAGCTCGCGTTGCGCACCATCGGGCCGCGCGTGATGCCGCGCGCCTCGAGCACGATCTCGTTGCCCGTGGTGTCGGGAAAGTCGTTCTCCACCTCGGTGAGCTGGCGGCCCACCATCATCGCGATGAGCGAGTCCATCGGCGTTGCCGCCATCGGCACGGTGGCGATGTACTGGCCGTCGCGCATCACGGTCACCCGGTCGGCGATGCGCTTGAGCTCGTCCATCTTGTGCGAGATGTAGACGATGGCCACGCCCTGGGATTTGAGCTGGCCGATGATGCGGAACAGGTCGGCCACCTCCTGGTTGTTCAGCGCGGCGGTGGGCTCGTCCATGATGAGCACGCGCGAGTCGAAGGACAGCGCCTTGGCGATCTCCACCATCTGCTGCCTGGCCACGGTGAGCTCGCCGACGGGCGTGCGCGGGTCCAGGCGCAGGTTCATGCGCTCGAAGATGCGCTGCGTCTCGGCGCACATCGCTTCCTCGTCGATGAAGAGGCCCAGGCGCCCCCGCGGCTCGCGGCCGATGAAGATGTTCTGCGCGGCGCTCAGGTGGTTCATCAGGTTGAGCTCCTGATGGATGATGCCGATGCCCAGCGCCTGGGCCGCGCGCGGGCTCGAGATGTCCACGGGCTGGCCATCGAGCAGCACCTCGCCCGAGTCCTTGCGGTAGACGCCCGCCAGCACCTTCATCAACGTGGACTTGCCCGCGCCGTTCTCGCCCATGAGTGCATGCACCTCGCCGGGCAGCAGGTCGAACTGCGCCTTGTCGAGCGCGCGCACGCCGGCGAAGGACTTGCTCAGGTCGCGCAGGACGACGAT
>Ga0207655_1003557_pt1 | contig 11540 bp, 9 predicted proteins | sample KBSM44metaG_FD_184398 | JGI IMG/M metagenome (GOLD analysis project Ga0207655, IMG submission 184398) | Miscanthus rhizosphere microbial communities from Kellogg Biological Station, Michigan, USA - KBS M4-4 metaG (SPAdes) (version 2) | ecosystem: Host-associated > Plants > Roots > Rhizosphere >...
CCAATGTATTAAGAGGTGGCTATCGCCAAATAGACGCACAAAACTCTTCAGCGAAGATAGCTGCACCTCATGTACCTGCTCTGATTATTTCGCAGGCTTGCGTTGCTTCGCTTTCTGACCTGAGAGGTCTCAACAGTTGCTGATGGCGCCGCACTTGGAAGCTACCCGCTCCTTCTGCTGTATACCAGCTGGCTACGACTTGGTAATGCTCAGGTAGAGCGCCTCCAAAGCTCTTAAGCAAATCCCCGGGAAGCGCACGAGGGCCATCAGGTTCTAACAGTAACCATGCCGGGGCCAGTTTAACGCAAGGAACACGGCGTAGACCTAATCTGGCAACCTCGAGGCTACCAGGGTACCCTCCCGCAATCCAAGGATACCCAACGCTAATCGCGCGCAAGGCGTATATCAAGGTCGGCGATTGGCCAGTCAGGTCAATGATAGGTGTCCCTGGCTCAAGCCCACCCTTATTTGCAAATGTTATCGCTTCATTGACATAGTTGGCATAGCCATCAGACAGCAAAAGCAACGAACCTGGCCTCCCAATTTCGACAGCATGATTACTCAGTCGCAAGGCTTGTGTTTGGCGGTATGGATTTTCCAGGCCGGTTTGCAAGAGCAACACAGTGATCACCTGTGCCGCTAGCGCCAAAGGGAAAAATGCCTTTCTCATATTATTGTCTGAAATACTTGGCGCAATTAAAGCCAAGCCTGAAAGCAACCAAAATATACCGACATAACTACCGACCTGCCAATAGTTCCCATTGGTGCCGAATGCAAAAACATGCGGAAACGCAACGAGGGTCAACGAGAGTACACATTGACCGATGTTTATTTTAAAGTGCGGGACAGATAAGAATGAAGTGAGACAAAGCAGAACAATCCCAAATGGGATGGCCCATATTATTAACCCCTTAAACGCCCCCCCACCAATGTTGTATACACTCACACCTAAGATTGTGATGACGCAAATAATTAAAAATACTATTGAAAGCGCGATACCTACAGTCCTTAAAAGGAAATGCGTAGCACATGTAAAATATGCGGCACAAAATGAGGCAGCGGTCAGGAAGCCGATGAATAGCGCCTCTCGATCATTCAAATTGAATTCATCGATTCTAAAAATCTGTTGTAGTGAGTACCCGGCACCGACAAGTGCTGAAAGTTCAGCTCCGACTCTCAAACGAGCAACGAAGCTGTAAATCGACCCATCAATGATCAAGGCACTTAAAACTAACAGTGCCAAAGCAACACCCATTGCAATCGACGCCAAGAAGAAATTAAACTTTCTGCTTAATAGCATATATATGATTGCGCAGCCTCCAAGAGCCGCTGCCAGAGGAGGTTTTGCCATAAATGCAAGCCCCCCCCCCAGACCTATTAGGACCCAACCAATAATACTGCTAGATGTTCGCGTAGCCTTCGCCGACACCAAACCCAATGCAGTAATGAGCATTGCCTGCAAGCCCAAGCTATTATAGCTCGGCGTCGGTAACCAATTAGTAAAGTACGTTAGAGAGACTATTGCAAAGCCCGATGACAACACCAGTCGCTGAGAGACGGCTCGCGAGGCATCAAGAGATGATTTCCTGAATAGAGCGTCAACTAGCAACCAAGTCAAGAAAAACACAATAAGAATATTAGCTTGTCTTAAGCGTGCAATATTCCCGTCCAGTAATAGGTAGAGGGGATGATAGATAAATCCAAACTGGGTGGTAGACCAATCATAGTTGAAGGGATTGGATATCCAGACGAGATAGTAGCCTTCATCCGAGAATTCCAACCCGTGATGAGAGTAGGTCAACAACCAGCCCAATATACAAACGGTGCTAATTACCAAGAAAATGAGCAAACACGCTTCCCAACTCCTTGAGTTTGTACTGCTCACTGCCTTGGTTTCCGTTGCTTGCACCTTAGACGCTCGCTACACTGAAAAATAAGGTAGTTTAATCCGGGAGTGAGGGGCCGTCACCCTTTCCGTTCAGCTTTCGTGCTTTATCCTAAGTCGAGTGAAGCCGGCACACAAAAAACCCACCTCACTTATCTTGTGCATCATCGATGCCACTGCCTTAGGCACTTGACTGGAAGGCCCCCACTGCGGCGAACAGGAAAACTATGGGGCGCCAGGGCAAATGTTCGCGGAGCTTCCCTGCAGGAAGTCCGGGGCGCGGGGGTTATAATCTACCGTTGCCTTGATCTCACTAGTACAACTTAAAGGATAAGGCAATCATAAGATGTTCAGTACATCCGGCGACTGGGCCACTCTAGTAGAGTGGTCGTCAATACCGAACTATCACTTTGAATAGTTAGTAATGAGAGAATTTATATTTAACAAGGTTATTTTTTGTGATGCATTGGATAGAAAACTCGAGAAAGTGCCCTCCTGCATAACGGACACCCTTACGTAACAGAGTTCCAATCACTCGATATAGACGTTTAAGGCTCAAGCCTGCGCTGTTGATATATCCAATCAACAATCTCTCCATCTGGCGCATAACCACTGACAGTGTCGCGCAACAACTGCCGCACTCTTGAGTAGTCGTCTTGTTCAACCGCAGTCAGTAAATCAGTAAGCTTGGTCTTAAGCAGATCCCAAGACAAGTGATCTTCATTCGCCGACATGATCATGGGGTGCTTGGTCGCTTCTACGTTGTCACCAATCAATAATTCTTCATAGAGTTTTTCGCCTGGGCGCAACCCCGTAAACTCGATAGCGATATCACCATTCGGGTTCTTTTCCGAACGAACACTCAAGCCCGAGAGGTGAATCATCTTTTCTGCGAGCTCGACGATTTTAACTGGCTCTCCCATATCCAGGACGAACACGTCTCCACCCTGCCCCATCGACCCAGCCTGAATGACCAGCTGCGCCGCTTCGGGGATAGTCATGAAATAACGAGTAATCTTCGGATGGGTAACCGTTAAAGGTCCACCTGACTTGATTTGTTTGTGAAAAAGCGGAATGACGGAACCAGACGACCCCAGGACATTCCCAAATCGAACCATCGTGAAACGGGTTTTGTTGACCCGCGAAACTTTGGATTTGTCGCCGAACAAAACGGGAGCAATTTCGCGACTTAACGCCTGTAGCGTTAGCTCGGCGAGACGCTTGGTACTGCCCATGACATTCGTAGGGCGCACCGCTTTATCAGTAGATATCAACACAAAGTTCGCTACGCCTGCCTGCAGAGCGGCTTGCGCAGTGTTGAGCGTGCCCATCACATTATTCAACACGCCTTCAGCGATATTGTGTTCGACCATAGGCACATGCTTATAGGCCGCTGCGTGATACACCGTGTCGATGCGCCAGGTCTTCATGACGTCCAGCAACTTGGTCTGATTACGCACGGAGCCCAAGATCGGCAATAGCCTTACCGATAACGATTCACGGCTTATGCGCTGCTCGAGCTCTGCCAAAATACAATAAAGATTGAATTCACTGTGGTCGAACAAAATAAGCGTGGTGGGCGACTGTGTAAGAATCTGCCTGCACAACTCTGAACCAATGGAACCGCCTGCGCCGGTTACCAGGACGGCTTTATTCTCAATGCAGTGCTCGAGCAAATCTTCCTGCGCAGGCACAGCATCACGGCCTAACAAATCGGCGATGTCGACTTCTTGAATATCATCCACTTTCACCCTGCCACTCGCCAGATCCATAAACCCTGGCACGCTGCGCACGTGCAATGGATAACCTTCAAGGAAACCAAGAATCTCGCGACGCCGACCGCGGGAAGAAGAAGGAATGGCAAGCAGTATTTCTTGAGCACCTGTAGCGTGGATCATCTGCTCGATGTGCCGGGGCTTGTAAACTTGCAAGCCTGAGATGACCCGATTCGAAATGCTGTCATCATCATCGATAAAGGCGACCGGACGCATGACACGGCCCATCCTTAGCGCAACTACAAGCTGGTTACCTGCCGCCCCCGCACCGTAGACCGCAACTCTGGGCAGACCATCGTCACGATTGGTGAAAGGCACGTGCTGAGCGGCCGAAAACCAGTCGCCGAGGAAATACTGCCGCATCGCCAGGCGCAACCCTCCGATCATCACCAGACTCAACCACCAGTAGTTGAAGATGATCGAGCGCGGCACGACGTTCTGATGATTGCTATACCAATAGACAATAAAACCAAGGATCAATGAAGAGAGACTCACAGCCTTGATGATTGCAATAAGTGCATCATTGCCAAAATAGCGCATCACCGCACGATACATACCAAACCGAACGAACAGCGGAATCGCTACCATAGGAGCGCTTACAAAAAGCCAGGTGTGTATCTTGAAGGGATTGATCATCTCATCAATGCCCAAGCGCACGACAAACGCGAGCCAAAGCGCCATCCATACCAGGACTACGTCAGCCAGCACCTGAATCAGTCGTTTCTGACGGCGCGGTAGCCCCAGCAACAACGCTCGCAATCGATCCATAAACGCTTCAAACACCTTGTACCGCTCCTAAACTGACATCACTCGATCATTGTACATATTCGCTCGCAGCCGGCACCTTCTAAATCAGGCGACTAGCCGGATCAAGTGGCCGTAGGGGCTTCGAGCTGGCCTGCATGGAATTTCAATGCAAGAGTAATGAGCGGAACGTAGGCGATGATTACCCCCCAAGCACCATCGAGCCCGAGCTGCGTTACCGAGTACGCCACAGGCAGCAGCCAAAACAGATTGATGGCGCCGACAGCCAGCGTTACAGGCAAATGCTTGCCAAATCGACGGGAAGCGAACTGATAGGCATGGCTGCGATGAGCCTCATAAACCTTATCGCCGCGAAGCAATCGACGTATCAAGGTAAACGTTGCATCGACTATGAATACACCTAACAGAATCACCCAGGCCCAAAACAACTCCGAGGAAACCCAGGCAGCCTGGAGCGACAGAACCCCCAATGCAATGCCTAGAAACCCACTCCCGGCGTCCCCCATAAATATCCGCGCAGGCGGGAAATTCCAATACAGGAAACCAACTACCGCCACAGCTAGCATCAGTGGCCCCCAGATCAGGGTCGGGACGCCACTTAGCCCGTAAAGCAAACAAGCACCAAGGCAAGCACACAATGCCTCAACACTCGCTATGCCATCAATTCCATCCATGAAGTTGTATAGATTTAGCAACCAGACAAGATAAATCGCAGCGAGAAAATGTCCGAACCAATGCAATTCAAGACTGATACCGAACAAGGTAACGGGAGGAAAGCCACCCAGCCAAGCCAGAGCCCATATACCGGCGCCAAAATGACCCAACAGACGCCAACGGGCAGCGATGTGACCGTGATCATCCATAAAACCAATAACGGCTACCAGCGCCCCGGCGCCTCCAATTGCGATCAACTGCTGCCACGGGACCAACTCAAACACGCCAAAAACTGGAAGCGACGCCAAAAAGGTAACCACGATCGCCACTCCACCGCCGCGCGGGGTTGGTATCGTATGAGAACTTCGCGCATTAGGGATATCGATGATGCTTCGAGCCAAGGCATACCGTCGCAACGAAGCAGTTAACACAAAAGAAAGAACGGCAACTGCCGGTACCAGCCACAAGTAAATCATTGTTATTGATGTTCCCGAAAATGCATCGCAGTAATCGCCAACGCCTCATCAACACTTAGTGGGGGCGTCCAGCCTAAAAGATTACGAGTTTTAGTAATATCGACTTGCAACGACCCGCACAGTCGCTGAGACAGCCCCTTTTTACCCAACAGAGCGGCGCCACTCTGAAGTATCCAGCTAGGTACCGGCATCAGTCTAGCCGGTTTGTTGAGCGCTTTCGCCATCTTGCTCAGCAATGCGGTGGTGGATAAGTCCTCACCATCGCTCACCAGAAAAGTCTGGTTTGCAGCGGCAGGATGAACAATGCACGTCAATATCAGGTCCACCAGATTATCCAGCGCGACCAGACTTCGACGGTTATGGATTGCTCCAAAAGGTAGCGGAACACCCTTATCCAACCAGCGCATCATATTAAGGAAGTTGGCTTTGACGCCAGGCCCATAGACCAGCACCGGTCGGATAATAACGACCTCCATCGCAGTTTCTGCCGCCAGTTCGCGAAGCCCCTGCTCGGCTTCCATCTTCGAAATACCATAGGGGTCCATGGGAGCAGGAACATCATCTGCGGTATAAGCAGTACCAGGAACCGTCCCCTCCCCATTGACCTTGATTGAACTGATAAAAATGAATCGCCGTACACCCGCAGCGGCAGATTGTCTGGCGAGATTCAACGTCCCTTCTACGTTTACTTTTCGGAATGCCGCCAGAGGATCGACTTCTACATCATTCATGACGTGCACCCGAGCCGCGGAATGAATCACTACGTCCGACCCGGTCAAGTGTTCTTCCCAACGAGTGCCACCATCGAAGGACTTGATACACACCTTCGGAACACCCTGAATGGGCACTCGTGACTCGTCTCGAACAGCAACCACGACAGGGTGTTTGTTCTCGTGATGTAACCGATTGAGAATGGCTCCTCCGACGAAACCCGTCGCGCCAGTCAGTAAAATGGTCTGCTGCATCAACGGGTGGCCTTTCGTAGGGTGGCGTTGCGGAAAAGATCTTCAAGCCGGGCCAGAAGAAGGGGTTTCGAGTAGTTGTTCAAATAATACTGACGACCGGATTGCCCCATCGCCTTCAATTCAACTGCGTCCGTCTTCGCGAGCGCCAAGGTAATGTTTGCGAGTCCGCTGGCATCGCCGGATGCACAAGTGAAACCGGCGCCTGAATCACCAATTACTCTTGCTGCCTCTCCATTAATCATTCCCAAAAGGGGCCTGCCTGATGCTAGATAGGCTTGTACTTTTCCAGGAATGGTCTTTTCAAACACATCATTGGTTTTGAGAGAAACGAGCAAGGCATCCGCGCTTGCAAACAATCCTGGCATCTCTTCCAAAGGATGCCGCCCCAGTAGCAATACGTTATTCAGCCCCCGGGAATGAACTTGTTGACTCATCCATTCGCTCATTCGACCATCGCCAACAATGACCCAGCGAACGGCTACTTTATCGCGCAATTGTTCTGCAGCGTCCAATACAGCCGGCAGATCTTGTGCTTCACCGAGATTGCCCGCAAATACGACCGTAAATACGGTGTCGTCACGTGCCAACAAAGCAGAATGGTGAGTTGATGAGGATGAAAAGTCGTCTTCAGCCCAACTTGGAAAATACACCAATCTTTGCGGGGTTATGTCCTTCGTACAGTATTTTTTGACATTCTCGAAGAAACCATGTGACTGCAAAAGTAAATAATCAGTACGATTGTAAATCCACGATACCATTTTTCCGACCATTGACAGTAAGGTCGGATTTTTGAGAACTCCTACCGCCCTTAGTGTCTCAGGCCAAAGATCGAGCACCCATACAAACACCGGTGCTTTCTTTAACCGTCCCATCACCAATGCAGGAATCGCAGCCATTATTGGTGAAACGGCATAGACAAACACCGCGTCGAATTTTTCTCCACGCAGTTTATAAGCGCCAATCATAGAGGCACTTGTGAAAAAACTTAAATAATTCAAAACCAAATTAATACTGCGTTTACCACGCGCAAGCATTGGCACTCTTACCACCTTGGCATCAAAGTATTCATTAAAGCGGTCCGGCGACGCTTTATATTCTTCGAACACCTTCCCTTCGGGGTAATTAGGTAAACCAGTCAACACAGTAACCGAGTGTCCTTTCTCGGTAAAGTCGCGGACTAAATCGTTGATACGCATATTTTCTGGCCAAAAATATTGCGTGACCACCAAGATCCTCAATTTACTTTCAGGCATGATCACAACTCTAATTAGTAACGCTTCCAGACAACCCGGTTAACATAATCAGTATAGCTGTGTACGATCCTTGCCACTTTCTCAGAAACGTTGGGCATGCTGTAGTCCGCGACCAGACGAAAATCACGCTCTGCGCCGGAAGCCTGAGTTTCCAGAATCATAAGACCTTGCAACACCCGCTCAACCTCAAGTCCAACCATCATCACAGCGGCCTCTTCCATACCCTCCGGACGCTCGTGGGCCTCACGAATATTCAACGCAGGGAAATTGAGAATCGAAGACTCCTCGTTGATTGTCCCGCTGTCGGAAAGTACCGCCTTTGATTCGAGCTGAAGTTTATTGTAGTCCTTGAAACCCAAAGGCTTGAGGAGTTTTACATTCTCATGAAATACGATACCCATTGCATCGACACGTTTCTGGGTGCGCGGATGAGTTGAAACAATCACCGGATGACCAAATGTCGTTGCTACTGTATTGAGGACATCAACTAATTTTAGAAAATTTTTATCAGAGTCAATATTTTCTTCGCGGTGTGCACTGACTACAAAAAATTTACCTGACTCGAGACCCAAACGCTGCAGTACATCAGAAGCCTCGATGCCATCGCGGTAATGATTCAAGACCTCGAACATAGGGCTCCCTGTCTTGATCACCATATCGGGAGACAGGCCCTCTTTGAGCAGGTAATCGCGCGCAATGGTGCTGTAGGTAAGATTGATGTCAGCCGTATGATCTACAATCCGCCGATTGATCTCTTCGGGTACCCGCATATCGAAACAACGATTACCTGCTTCCATGTGGAACGTTGGAATCTTGCGCCGCTTTGCCGGGATAACCGCCATGCAGCTATTGGTATCACCCAGCACCAGAAGGGCTTCAGGTTGAACTGACGCAAGCACACGGTCCACCGAGATGATCACGTTCCCGATCGTCTCCGCCCCGCTGCTACCCGCTGCGTTGAGAAAATGATCCGGTTTGCGAATCCCCAGGTCCTGGAAAAATATTTCATTCAGCTCATAGTCATAATTCTGTCCGGTGTGGACCAGTACGTGTTCGCAGTACTTATCCAGCGCCGCGATGACTCGTGACAAACGAATAATCTCAGGCCGAGTGCCTACAACGGTAACAATTTTCAACTTTTTCATTGCAATGCTCATTCCTAATTCAATCAGGCCTGGGTGCCCACAGGCATTGTGTACGTATCTGGAAGCTCACGATCAAAAATTTCGTTTGCCCACAACATCACGATCATTTCATTCTCACCAACATTCGTGATGTCGTGACTCCAGCCAGGTACGGTTTCAACAATTTCCGGTGTGTCCCCATCGGTGAACAGTTCGTAGAACTCGCCTGATGCGATATGGCGGAACCGGAAGCAAGCCTTGCCTTTGATAACCAGGAATTTTTCTGTTTTAGTGTGATGATAATGGCCGCCTCGGGTAATACCTGGATGGGCGGTAAAATAAGAGAACTGGCCAGAATCCTTGGTTTTGAGCATCTCGACGAAGACGCCACGATCATCTCCATACTTAGGAACTTCGTAAGTGAAATCTTCAGGGGGTAGATAGCTGAGATAGGTAGAGTACAGTGCGCGAACCAAACCGGTCCCCACACGTTCCGTGATCATAGACTGTCGACTTGCCTTAAACTCATGGAGCTGCGCTGAAAGCTCACCCACCGTTGTTGAATATTGAGGTTCAACGACAACAAATTGATCACCAGATTGCTCACCATCCATGACAGCGACAAAGCTTTTAATAACGTCGTCGATATAAACAAGCGAAATTCTGGCATCAGCATCATTTATGCTGATAGGTAGTCCATGCGCGATATTGTGGCAAAAGGTCGCGACGGCAGAATTGTAATTAGGTCGTGCCCACTTCCCAAATACATTTGGCAATCGAAATAAATGTACGTGACTGCCATTTTGGGTGGAAAGACTTAGTAGCGCTTCTTCGGCATCTCGTTTACTAGAGCCATAAGCATTGTTTATTTCAGCTTGAATTGAAGAGGTATAAAGCAAAGGAATGTTGCGACCTGTGGCAGCAACAGCAGTGCACAGGGTCTGCGTTAAATCCGTGTTACCAACTTTAAACTCTTCAACATTTTGAGGACGATTGACACCGGCCAAGTGGAAAATAAAATCCACCTTGGATACGAGTGAATGCAGACTGGCCACATTGTCCTCGCGACAGAACCGCAGCACCTCGACGTCTTTTCGCTCTTTCAGATGAGCAACAAGGTTTTTACCGACGAACCCGTTGGCACCGGTGATCAATACTTTCATGCCTTATTCCTCGGGAGTCGCGTGTTCGCCGCGCTGAATCGCACGCATAAAATCCAGTTTGAGCAGTAAGTTCTGCATGCCCTCGACGTCAAGACGCTCAGTGTTATGAGAGTTATAGTCTTCCATCGTGGAAATCTTTTCTTCACCTTGCTCAACAAATTTACTGTAGTTCAAATCTCGCAGATCCGGGGGTACACGGAAGTAGTCACCCATGTCTTCTGCGCAAGCCATTTCTTCGCGGCTCAACAGTGCCTCGTAAAGCTTCTCGCCATGACGTGTTCCAATGATCTGGATGGGATGTTCGGGTTGTCCCAACATCGACGTCAATGCGCGAGCGAGCGTTTCCACTGTTGCTGCTGGTGCCTTCTGAACGAAGAGATCACCGTTGTTACCATGCTCAAAGGCATACAGAACCAAGTCGACAGCATCCGCTAACGTCATCATGAAACGAGTCATGTTAGGGTCTGTAATTGACAAGGATTTGCCGGCACGAATCTGCTCGATGAACAGCGGGATAACAGACCCACGGGATGCCATAACATTCCCGTAGCGAGTGCCACAGATGACGGTTTTGGTCTCATCCACGTTGCGGGATTTGGCGACCATCACCTTTTCCATCATGGCTTTCGAGATACCCATCGCATTGATGGGATAAACAGCCTTGTCGGTACTTAAGCAAACGACACGCTTAACTTCATTCTGTATCGCAGCTTCCAGGACGTTATCAGTACCGATAACATTGGTTTTTACCGCTTCCATCGGGTGAAACTCACAAGATGGAACCTGCTTCAGTGCGGCGGCGTGAAAAATATAATCAACACCACGGGTAGCGTTTAGAACGCTCTGGTAATCACGCACATCACCGATATAGAACTTCAGCTTCGGATTGCTGTAGCGCTTGCGCATGTCATCCTGCTTCTTTTCGTCCCGACTGAAAATACGAATTTCAGCAATATCGGTGTCCAGGAAACGCTTTAAAACAGCGTTACCGAAGGACCCTGTGCCACCGGAGATAAGAAGTTTTTTTCCACTAAACATAATGACCTACCCTTGCCGCGAACCAGGCTATGTTACTGGGTTCGTAGAGCTGAATAAATTAATTCGTCTTTCTGGTGTGCACTTGGGTAGCTGATCAATACCGCACGATAGCTCCCTTTAAACACAAAGAAACTACCCGCTGCGACACCCACAACACCACAAGCGGCGACTACGCTGCGCATATCCTCAAGCGACCCACCACCACCCAGGACGGTGATTGGAATGTGAACCGCCTCACGTAGTTTGAGGGCAAGGTCTATGTCGTAGCCCTTCATACGGCCGTCGTTGTCGATCGAGTTGATCACGATCTCGCCCGCCCCCAGTTTTTCAACCTCGAGAGCCACGTCCAATACACTACGCTTGGTATTTCGAGTGCCATTGTGCGTCCATACATCGCTGGACTTACTAAGCAACCGTGACTTGTGGTCAAGGACGACAACAA
>Ga0207655_1003558_pt1 | contig 11538 bp, 15 predicted proteins | sample KBSM44metaG_FD_184398 | JGI IMG/M metagenome (GOLD analysis project Ga0207655, IMG submission 184398) | Miscanthus rhizosphere microbial communities from Kellogg Biological Station, Michigan, USA - KBS M4-4 metaG (SPAdes) (version 2) | ecosystem: Host-associated > Plants > Roots > Rhizosphere >...
CGTGGTCTGTCTCTGGGCATGCGCCTGGAAAACTGGCCGCCGGCAAGCATTGCTGACGAGTAACCGGATCACAGGTTAAGGTTTTACTGAGAAGGATAAGGTCATGCGCCATCGTAAGAGTGGTCGTCAACTGAACCGTAACAGCAGCCATCGCCAGGCTATGTTCCGTAACATGGCCGGCTCTTTGGTTCGTCATGAAATCATCAAGACGACCCTGCCAAAAGCGAAAGAGCTGCGTCGCGTTGTTGAGCCGCTGATTACTCTTGCCAAGACCGACAGCGTAGCTAATCGTCGTCTGGCATTCGCCCGTACTCGTGATAACGAGATCGTGGCAAAACTGTTTAACGAGCTGGGCCCGCGTTTCGCGAGCCGTGCCGGTGGTTACACTCGCATTCTGAAGTGTGGCTTCCGCGCAGGCGACAACGCGCCGATGGCATACATCGAGCTGGTTGATCGTGCTGAGTCTCAAGCAGAAGTGGCAACTGCAGAGTAATCTGTAGACGCGTAAAGAAACCGGGCTTGCCCGGTTTTTTTACGTCCAAAGCCGGCCAAATGTGCTCTCTTTCCCCGCTGGTCTTAAGTTCCCCCTCCCTATCCGCTATGCTATCCCTGTTAATCAGGCTAACTGAGGCTTTATGCCATGTGGTTACTCGATCAGTGGGCGGAACGCCATATTCTCGATGCCCAGGAAAAAGGCGAGTTTGACGATCTGCCGGGCCAGGGGCAGCCGCTGGCGCTGGATGACGACAGCGCGGTGCCGGCAGAATTGCGCAGCGGGTTTCGCCTGCTGAAGAATGCCGGCTATTTGCCGCCGGAGCTGGAAGCGCGCAAAGAGGCGTTAACCCTGGCGAGACTGCTGCAGGAGATTGGCAGCCAGCATGCGGACTATGCCGAGCTCAGCAAACGCATGGCGCTGTTGGAGCACCGCTTGCGTCAGGCGGGAATGAGTACCGATTTCCTGTATGGCGACTATCGGCATGCGTTGGGCGGTAAATTTACCCGGGAGGAAAAGTGATGTTCAAAATAGGCCAGTTGGCCAGGCTCGCGGACGTAACGCCGGACACGGTGCGTTACTACGAAAAGCAGGGCATGATGGATCACAACGTTCGCACCGAGGGGGGGTATCGGCTGTATAGCGATCAGGACCTGCAGCGCCTGCGGTTTATCCGCTATGCGAAACAGCTGGGCTTCACGCTGGAAACGATCGCCGAGCTGTTGTCGATCCGCGTCGATCCTGAACATCATACCTGCCAGGAGTCGAAGTCGATTGTCGACGCTCGTTTGAAGGATGTTGAAAATAAGCTGGCTGAGCTGACCCGCATGCGTGAATCCTTGAAACGCCTGAGCGACGCCTGTTGCGGCACCGCCCACACCAGCAACTACTGCTCTATTCTGGAAGCGCTGGAACAGGGCGCCAGCGATGAGAAGTGCAAGAAAGGCTGCTGATGGAGCTTTAATTTTTATCCCGCCGGCAGTATTATCGGTTCGTTTTATAACCTCAATTTTAATCGGAGATTTATCATGACAAAATACCGTCATACCAAAGGCCAGATCCAGGATAACGCCATCGAGGCGCTGCTGCATGATCCGTTATTCCGTCAGCGGGTGGAAAAAAACGTTAAAGGCAAGGGCAGCTACCGGCGTAAAGACAAACACGCAAAAGGCGGTAACTGGGAGGCCAGTGGTAAAGTATCAGGCGATGATTTACCACTGGCCTTCTGGTTTTAAAGCATTAAAAAAGCCATCTTTATAAGATGGCTTTTTATTTGGCTGGCCTAATCTGTTTTACAGTTTTGGCTGTTGCTGTTGGCTCAGCAAATCGCGAATTTCAGTCAGCAGCTTCTCTTCTGCAGTTGGCGCCGGCGGGGCTGCGGGTTCTTCTTCCTGCTTGCGACGCACCTTGTTCATTAATTTAATTGCCAGGAAAATCGCGAAGGCAACAATTACGAAATCAAAAATGGTCTGAATGAATGAACCGTAGTTCATTACTACTGCAGGAACCGCGCCCTGAGCTTCGCGTAATACCAGGTGGAACTGTTTGAAATCAACGCCGCCGATCAATAACCCCAGCGGTGGCATGATGATGTCCGCAACGAAAGAAGATACGATCTTACCGAACGCTGCACCAATAATCACACCCACTGCCAGATCAACCACGTTGCCACGCATGGCAAATTCGCGGAACTCTTTTAACATACTCATAGAACGCACCCCTTGCAGAATTAATAACTCAAGTTTAACAAAGCAATTTCCCTTTGCCACAAAAGGAGAGAAAAGTTTTATCTCTTTCTAAGGCAGGGAACAACCTCGCAATTATAGACCATCCACCACTGCATTTGTTCTACAAGAAGAATGGGCTTGGCTGGAACAGCCGTTCTACATCAGGCACAAATTTCTTGTCAGTGATAAACATGATGACGTGATCGCCCTGTTCAATTTTGCTGTTGCCGTTGGCGATAATAACGTCGTCGCCGCGCACAATGGCGCCAATGGTGGTACCCGGCGGCAGTTTGATGTCTTCGACTATGCGGCCCACCACTTTTGAGGTGCTTTCGTCACCGTGAGCGATAGCTTCGATAGCTTCGGCCACGCCGCGGCGCAGTGAGGAAACGCTGACGATATCCGCCTTGCGCACGTGGCCCAACAGCGCGGAAATTGTTGCCTGTTGTGGCGAAATAGCGATATCGATGACGCTGCCCTGTACCAGGTCTACATAGGCGCGGCGCTGGATCAGCACCATCACTTTCTTGGCGCCCATGCGCTTGGCCAGCATCGCCGACATAATGTTGGCTTCGTCGTCATTGGTGATGGCGATAAACACGTCCACCTGTTCGACGTGCTCTTCCGCCAGCAGTTCCTGATCGGATGCGTCGCCATAGAACACGATGGTGTCGTGAAGCTGTTCGGCCAGTTCGGCAGCGCGCTGCTGATTACGCTCAATCAGCTTCACGTTGTAAGATTTCTCCAATCGCTGGGCGAGCCCGGCGCCGACGTTGCCGCCGCCGACGATCATGATGCGCTTATAGGGTTTTTCCAACCGCTGCAGCTCACTCATCACCGCACGGATATGCTGAGAGGCAGCGACAAAGAACACCTCATCGCCGGCTTCGATAATGGTTGAGCCCTGCGGACGAATAGGCCGATCCTGGCGGAAAATAGCGGCGACGCGGGTATCGATATGCGGCATATGCTCGCGCATTGAGGACAGCGCGTTGCCGACCAGCGGGCCGCCGTAGTAGGCCTTCACCGCGGCGATGCTGACCTTGCCTTCGGCAAAGTTCACCACCTGCAGCGCGCCGGGGTATTCGATTAGCTTGTAGATGTAATCGATAACCAGCTGCTCTGGGGAGATCAGGTGGTCAATCGGCACCGCTTCCGGCTGGAACAGCTTCTCAGACTCGCGGATATATTCCGGCGCGCGGATACGGGCGATGCGGTTTGGGGTATTGAACAGAGAATAGGCAATCTGACAGGCGACCATATTGGTTTCGTCAGAGTTGGTGACGGCGACCAGCATATCGGCGTCTTCTGCACCGGCTTCGCGCAGCACGCGCGGGTGAGAGCCGTGCCCCTGAACCACCCGCAGGTCGAATTTGTCCTGCAGCTGCCGCAGGCGGCCGGAGTCGGTATCCACCACGGTGATATCGTTATTTTCGCCCACCAGGTTTTCCGCCAGCGTGCCGCCAACCTGACCTGCACCAAGAATAATTATTTTCATTTGGTTCTCTGCTTCACACCGAAAGACCCAGGGCGCGGGAGCACGCCCTGAAGCATTACATTTTAATCAGCTTAGCGTAAAAGAAGCCATCGCCATCCTCGGGATGAGGGAGGTTCTGCCGGGCCGGCTCAACCAGCCTGGCGTCGGCATGGCTTTGCAGGAAGGCGGCAATCTGCTCGCTGTTCTCTTCAGGCAGTATTGAACAGGTCGCGTACACCATCACGCCGCCGGATTTCAGATGCGGCCACACCGCCTGCAGGATTTCCGCCTGCAGGGCGGCAAGTTCGGCGATGTCGCGGTCGCGGCGCAGCCATTTTATGTCGGGGTGGCGGCGGATCACGCCGGTGGCCGAGCAGGGGGCATCCAGCAGAATGCGGTCGAACTGTTTATCTCCGCACCACTGTTGCGGCGTGCGGCCATCGCCCAGTTTGACTTCGGCATGCAGACGCAGGCGCTGCAGGTTTTCTTTGACCCGCGCCAATCGCTGTTCGTCGATATCGACGGCCATTACGTGCGCCTTGGGCGCAGCTTCCAGAATATGGGTGGTTTTGCCGCCCGGCGCCGCACACAAATCGAGGATCTGTTCGCCGTCTTGCGGCTCCAGCAGCGAGACGCAGCCCTGCGCCGAGGCATCTTGCACGGTAACCCAGCCATCGGCAAAGCCCGGCAGGCTGGTCACGGCGCACGGCGCCAGCAGGCGCAGCGCGTCAGCATACTCGGCGTGCGGTTCTGCGGCGATGCCGGCCTGGGCCATCAGCTGCAGGTAGGCATCGCGGGTGTGATGCAGCCGGTTGACGCGCAGCCACATCGGCGGCTTTTGGTTATTGGCGTCGATAATCCGTTCCCACTGCGCAGGGTAAGCTTGCTGAATGCGTTTCAACAGCCAGCTTGGGTGCAGGTAGCGGCTGTCGTTATTGGCTGCGCGCTGCAGCAGCTCTTCCTGTTGGCGCTGGAACTGGCGCAATACGCCATTGATTAACCCTTTTAGCTGCGGCCGCTTCAGCGCGACGGCGCCTTCCACGGTTTCAGCCAGCACCGCGTGCGGCGGAATGCGCGTATACAGCAGCTGATACAGGCCAACCATCAGCAAATAGTGCAGCGTGCGCTGTTTGCCGGTCATCGGCTTGGCCATCAGCTGTTGAATGCACCACTCGAGCTGTGGCAGCACGCGCAGGGTGCCGAAACACAGCTCCTGCAGCAGCGCGCGATCCTTGTCGCTGATGGTGTTTTGCAATGCCGGCAGGACAGTGCTGAGCGACTGGCCCTGATCCAGCACCTGGCCGATGGCTTTGGCAGCGTGGCTTCGGAGATTGTAATTGTTTTTCATAGGCTAAAGCTGATAACTATCGGCATTAAGAAAGAAACAGCCCGGCGTTTGACGGCCGGGCGGTGTGGGGGTTTACAGCCGATTGCCCGGGGTAAACCATTCTCGACGTGAATTCAGCAAATCCTGCGCCGACATCGGTTTTTTGCCCGCCGGCTGCAGCTGTGTCAGGTTGAGAACGCCATCGGCGGTCGCCACCTGAATGCCGTGCTTGTCGGCGTGCACTACGGTGCCCGGTTCGGCGTCGGCGGTTACCGCCAACACCTTGGCCTGCCACACCTTCACCGGCTGATCGTCGATGACGAAGTAGCTGACCGGCCAGGGATTAAAGGCGCGAATGCAGCGCTCCAGTTGCGCAGCGGACAGGCTCCAGTCCAGGCGTGCCTCTTCCTTGCTCAGTTTCTCGGCGTAGGTCACCAGCGATTCGTCCTGCACTTCACGGGTGGCGCTGCCGTCTGCCATTTGCCGCAGCGTGGCCAGCAGGCCCTGCGGGCCGAGCTGCGCCAGCTTGTCGTACAGGCTGGCGCTGGTGTCGTCAGCAGCAATCGGACAAGCGATCTTGTGCATCATATCGCCGGTATCCAGCCCCACATCCATCTGCATGATGGTGACGCCGGTTTCGCCGTCGCCGGCCCAAAGTGAGCGTTGGATCGGCGCCGCGCCGCGCCAACGCGGCAGCAGAGAGCCGTGCACGTTGATACAGCCCAGGCGCGGCATGTCCAACACCGCTTTCGGCAGGATCAGGCCATAGGCCACCACCACCATTACGTCGGCGTTAAGCTCGGCAACCAGCCGCTGATTCTCTTCCGGCCGCAATGATTTGGGCTGAAATACCGGCAGCTGATGCTGCTCCGCCAGTACTTTGACCGGGCTTGGCGTCAGCTTGTTGCCGCGGCCGGCCGGCCGGTCGGGTTGGGTGAATACGCCGACAATCTGGTGCCCAGATGACAACAGCGCGTCAAGATGACGCGCTGCGAAGTCTGGCGTTCCGGCGAAAATAATCCGTAAGGAGTCAGACACGTTGATTTCCTGATCGATTAGGCGCGGGCGTTAAGCTTGGCCATTTTTTCCAGTTTCTGACGGATACGCTGGCGCTTGAGCGGCGACAGGTAATCGACGAACAGCTTGCCGACCAGGTGATCCATCTCGTGTTGGATGCAGATCGCCAACAGGTCGTCCGCTTCCAGCTCGAAAGGTTTGCCGTCGCGATCCAGCGCGCGGATCTTCACGTTGGCGGCGCGTGGCACCAGAGCGCGCTGCTCGGGAATGGAAAGGCAGCCTTCTTCGATGCCGGTTTCGCCGCTTTTTTCCAGCAGCTCCGGGTTGATCAGCACCAGGCGCTGATCGCGGTTCTCGGAAACGTCAATCACGATAATGCGCTGATGGATATCCACCTGAGTCGCAGCCAGGCCAATGCCTTCCTCTGCGTACATGGTTTCAAACATATCATCCACGATGCGCTGGATATCTGCATTGACTTCTTTTACCGGCGCTGCGACTTTGCGCAGCCGGTCGTCTGGGAAATGTAATACCTGCAAGACTGACATATATCTTTAGATCTGTATCCGAGTGATGAAGAAGGTTTAGCTTCTATTCTAGACATTTCCCAGCCTGATTGACAGCATTGCGCACCAATTGCTCGAATTGGTAATACCACCGCTTTTTGCGAGGGAAAGGTGATGCAGCCAGAAGAAATCGGCATACGAATGCGTGGGGTGGAGGGGCTGGATGCGGCGGCAGCCAGCCGGATGATACGGCAGCTGGCGGCGGCCGGCGCCGTGTCTGGCGCGTTGCTGCGGGAGCTGGGCCTGAATGGCCGGCAATGCGCTCAGTTTCAGCAGGCGGATCCGCGTTACCTGGCCGCTACGCTGCGTTGGCTGGAACAGGCGGGATGCCGGATGCTGACCTATGGCGAGGCCGGCTATCCCGAGCGGTTGAGCCATATCGACGATGCGCCGTTATGGCTATTGGTACAGGGCAATCCGCAGGCGCTGCTGCAGCCGCAAATCGCCATGGTCGGCAGCCGCCAGTTCAGCCACTATGGCGAACGCTGGGCGCAGTATTTTGCCGGTGAGCTGACGCACTGCGGTTTTACCGTCACCAGCGGGCTGGCCATCGGCATCGACGGCATCTGCCACCGCGCCGCGCTGGCGGCCGAGGGTTGCACGGTGGCGGTGTTGGGCTGCGGGCTGGCCAACGTCTATCCGCGCCGGCACCGCCGCCTCGCCGAGCAGATTGTCGAACAGGGTGGCGCAGTCATTTCCGACCACCTGGTGACCGATCTGCCGTTGGCCGATCACTTTCCGCGGCGCAACCGCATTATCAGCGGCCTGAGCCTGGGGGTGCTGGTGATTGAGGCTTCGCTGCGCAGCGGCACCCTGATCACCGCCCGCTACGCATTGGAGCAAGGGCGTGAGGTGTTTGCGCTGCCGGGCCCGCTGGGCAGCCCGATGAGCGAAGGCACGCACTGGCTGATCCAGCAGGGCGCCTATCTGGTCACCGGCCCGAAAGACATCGCCGAACAGCTGGGCAGCGGCCTGAATTGGCTGCCGCTGGACGAAAATACAACTATTTGTGCGTCTGAGGCCGAAGTTGAATTGCCATTTGCCGATGTGTTGGCTAACGTAGGAGATGAGGTGACACCTGTTGACGTCGTCGCTGAACGTGCCGGCCAACCTGTGCCAGAGGTGGTAATCAAATTACTCGATCTGGAGTTAGCAGGGTGGATCGCAGCTGTACCCGGCGGCTATGTCCGAATAAGGAGGGCAGGCCATGTTCGACGTACTCATGTACTTGTTTGAAACTTATATCCACAATGAACCAGAGATGCGCGTCGATCAGGATCAGCTGACCGATGATCTCGCTCAGGCGGGGTTTCATCGGGATGATATCTACAACGCGTTGAATTGGCTTGAAAAACTTGCTGACCTGCAGGAAGGCGAAAATGCGCCTTACTTTATGGATGCCGATCCGCTGGCGATGCGGATCTACACCGAAGAGGAAGGCGTGCGTTTGGATGCCAGTTGCCGTGGTTTCCTCCTGTTCCTGGAACAGATTCAGGTATTGAACCTCGAAACCCGTGAAATGGTTATCGATCGTGTTATGGCTTTGGATAACACGGAATTCGATCTCGAAGATCTGAAATGGGTAGTGTTGATGGTGCTGTTTAATATTCCCGGATATGAAAGCGCCTATCAGCAAATGGAAGAACTGTTGTTTGAAGTAAACGAAGGTTATCTGCACTGAGCGGGTAACATGCATAGAAGAAGTTATGACAAAAACAGCGATTTTTGCCACCAGGCAAAATGAACCCTGTCCGGAATGCGGGGCCGAGCTGGTGATCCGCAGTGGTCGCCACGGCCCCTTCCTCGGCTGTACCCGTTATCCTGAATGCCAGCATATCCGGCCGCTGAAAGCGCAGGCCGATGGCCATATCGTCAAGATGCTGGATGGCCAACAATGCCCGAAATGCCAGGCGACGTTGGCGCTGCGTCAGGGGCGCTACGGCATGTTCGTCGGTTGCAGCAATTATCCCGAGTGTGACCACACCGAAGCGATCGACAAACCGGATGAAACCAGTATCACCTGCCCGCAATGCGGCCAGGGTAAACTGCTGCAGCGCAAATCACGCTACGGCAAGGTGTTCCATTCCTGCGATCGTTATCCGGAATGTCAGTTCGCCCTTAATTCTAAACCCGTCGCCGGCGAGTGCGCCTACTGCCACTACCCGCTGCTGATGGAGAAGCGTACGGCAAAAGGCCCGACCCTTTGCTGTGCCAGTAAACTTTGCGGAAAACCCGTCGCAACCACAGAATAATCACACCATGACCTCAGAACTTACCTCCGCCTTCGCGTCTATCATTGGCGCTCTCAATAATCAGCAGGTTATCGCTTATCCTACCGAGGCCGTATTCGGCCTGGGATGCGATCCCGACAGCGAGCAGGCGGTCAATGCGCTGCTGGCCTTGAAACAGCGGCCGTGGGAGAAAGGGTTGATCCTGATCGCCGCCGACTATCAGCAATTGCTTCCATACATTGATGACAGCGCGTTGAGCGAAGCGCAGCGCGCAGCGATCTTTGCCAGCTGGCCGGGGCCGGTGACCTGGGTGATCCCTGCCCGGCCAGAAACGCCGCGTTTGTTGACCGGGCGTTTTAGTTCGCTGGCGGTGCGTGTCAGCGATCATCCGTTGGTGCAGCAGCTGTGCAGACAATATGGCAAGCCATTGGTGTCGACCAGCGCCAATCTTAGCGGGCAGGAACCTTGCCGCAACGCAGATGAAGTTATGCAGCAGTTTGGTGCTGCGTTCCCGGTATTGGTCGGCAGCGTTGGCGGCCGTCTTAACCCTTCAGAAATCAGAGATGCCCTGACAGGTGAGCAGATCCGCCAGGGGTAAACAGAGGTAATGTGCATGGAGAAGTTTGCGGTATTCGGCAACCCTATCGGCCACAGCAAATCACCGCGGATTCATGCGCTGTTTGCCGCTCAAACCGGGATTGAACATCCTTATGGCGCCGTGCTGGCGCCGTTGGACGGTTTTGAAACCCGCCTGCAGGCGTTTATCGCTGCTGGTGGCCAGGGCGCGAACGTAACGGTTCCCTTTAAGGAACGCGCCTATGTAGCGGCATCCGAGCTCAGTGAGCGGGCCTCGCTGGCCGGCGCGGTGAATACGCTGAAAGTATTGCCGCAGGGCGGTTTGCTGGGGGATAACACCGACGGCATCGGCCTGTTGACCGATCTTGAACGTCAGCATTTGGTCCGGCCGCAGGATCGTATTTTGCTGGTGGGCGCCGGCGGCGCGGCGCGCGGCGTGATTTTGCCGCTATTGTCTTTTGGCTGTGAGTTGACGATCGCCAACCGGACGTTCAGCCGGGCGCAGGATCTGGCTCAGGCGTTCAGCCATCTTGGCGAGATCTCGGCATTGCCGTTGGATCAGCTTGGGCAACGATCGTTTGATCTGGTGATCAACGCTACCGCCTCCGGCATTAACGGTGAAATCCCCGCGTTGCCGAACGGCGTGGTGAATCGCCATACCCGTTGCTACGACATGTTCTATCAACGAGGGCTAACGCCATTCTTGGCCTGGGCGCAACAGCAGGGTGCAACCGACTATGCCGACGGTTTGGGGATGCTGGTGGGGCAGGCGGCCCATGCGTTTCTGCTTTGGCATGGCGTAATGCCGGAGATTGAACCGGTACTGCGCCAGCTGCGCAGCGAACTGGCGGCATAAAGAGGCCCGTTCCCGGCAGGGAACGGGGCCAGTCAGATATCTTCCGACAGATATTCGTCTTTCCAGCGCACGTAGTTATTTGAAGAGTAGATAAGGCCTTCCAGTTCGGCGGCGGTTAACGGGCGAACCTGGCGTGCCGGGCTGCCCATATAGAGATAGCCGCTGGCCAGTCTTTTGCCCGGCGCCACCAGGCTGCCGGCGCCAATCATCACATCGTCTTCTATTACCGCACCGTCCAGCAGGATCGAACCCATACCGACCAATACCCGGTTGCCGATAGCGCAGCCGTGCAGCATGGCCTTATGGCCGACGGTCACGTCTTCCCCTATCAGCAGAGGGTAGCCTTCGGGATTATGTTCGGATCTGTGGGTCACGTGCAGCACGCTGCCGTCCTGGATATTGCTGCGCGCACCGATCTTTACCGCATTAACGTCACCACGAATGGCAACCAGCGGCCAGATGCTGACGTCATCGGCCAACTCAACGTTGCCGATCACCACGCTGGAAGGATCGATCATGACGCGTTGACCGAGTTTGGGGGAGTAATGAAGGTAAGAACGTACTGCATCGGACATGGTGATAGCCTCACGTCGGGATCATATTTACCGGCAATACTAGACGCTGCTGATGGAATTACAACCAGCCACAGCGGCGGATCCTGTGAAAAACGGGCCTGATCGCGCAAGATCCACCCGAAAGGACTGAAAAGTGTGCAAACGGAAGGAAAAGATCAAAAAAGGGGTTGTGCAAAAAATTCGGATCCCTATAATGCGCCTCCATCGACACGGAGCAAGTGATTCACTTCACGAAGCGGCCGGGAAGAAAGAGAAAAAATCCTGAAAATTAGGGTTGACTCTGAAAGAGGAAAGCGTAATATACGCCACCTCGAGTTAACAAGCGAAAGCGGCTAACTCACTGCTCTTTAACAATTTATCAGACAATCTGTGTGGGCACTCCACAAGACGATATCCAGTACCTTCGGGTACGAAAAAATATCAAGTCTTGAAGAGTGACTAACTGAAGTAAAATTCATGCAGTAACCTTTGAGCATCGCTTCACGAGTTGAAGCAAATCAAGCTTTTAATTGAAGAGTTTGATCATGGCTCAGATTGAACGCTGGCGGCAGGCCTAACACATGCAAGTCGAGCGGTAGCACGGGGGAGCTTGCTCCCTGGGTGACGAGCGGCGGACGGGTGAGTAATGTCTGGGAAACTGCCTGATGGAGGGGGATAACTACTGGAAACGGTAGCTAATACCGCATAACGTCT
>Ga0207655_1003560_pt1 | contig 11534 bp, 8 predicted proteins | sample KBSM44metaG_FD_184398 | JGI IMG/M metagenome (GOLD analysis project Ga0207655, IMG submission 184398) | Miscanthus rhizosphere microbial communities from Kellogg Biological Station, Michigan, USA - KBS M4-4 metaG (SPAdes) (version 2) | ecosystem: Host-associated > Plants > Roots > Rhizosphere >...
CTTGCTGGCGGTCTGGGGCAAGCACGATCCTGCGTTCATACCTCCCGGCGCGCATGCTTTTCGCAAGGACGTTCCGGCTGCTGAAGTGCATCTGCTGGATGCAGGCCACTTTGCATTGGAAACGCACGCGCCTGAGGTCGCTGAATACATTCGCGACTTTCTTTCGCGCGCGCTGAAAAGCTGAAGGGGGCAATCATGTTCTTGAGCAGGGATCTCCCAGGCTTGCGAGATCACACCTGTAACTGAAATTTTTCATGGGTAAAAAAATCCCCGGCAACAGGCCGGGGATTTTTTTGCGAGGCAGTGCATTTTTATGCACCGCCTCGAATTGCCTCTTACAGCGCGGCGATAGCCGCGTTGAGCGTGGCGCTCGGGCGCATGGCCTTGCTGGTGACTTCCGGGTTAGGGAAGTAGTAGCCGCCAATGTCTACCGGCTTGCCCTGAACCGCGTTCAGCTCGGCAACGATTTTTTCTTCGTTGTCGGTCAGGGTTTTCGCCAGAGGTGCGAACTGCGCCTTGAGGTCTGCATCGTCGTTCTGAGCCGCCAGTGCCTGGGCCCAGAACAGGGTCAGGTAGAAGTGGCTGCCGCGGTTATCGATACCGCCGACCTTGCGCGAAGGCGACTTGTTACGGTCCAGGAACTCGCCAGTGGCCTGGTCGAGGGTCTTGGACAGAACCAGTGCTTTCGGATTGTTGTAGGCATGGCCCAGATGCTCGAGGGACGCTGCCAGAGCCAGGAATTCACCCAGCGAATCCCAGCGCAGGAAGTTTTCCTCGACGAACTGTTGCACGTGCTTCGGAGCCGAACCACCTGCGCCGGTTTCGAACAGGCCGCCGCCGTTCATCAGCGGAACGATCGACAGCATCTTCGCGCTGGTGCCCAGTTCCATGATCGGGAACAGGTCGGTCAGGTAGTCGCGCAGTACGTTACCGGTGACCGAAATGGTGTCCTTGCCTGCGCGAGTGCGTTCCAGGGTCAGCTTCATCGCGTCGACAGGTGACAGGATCTGGATATCCAGGCCCGATGTGTCGTGGTCGCCCAGGTACTTGCGCACTTTTTCGATCATCACGCTGTCATGGGCGCGGGACGAATCCAGCCAGAAGATAGCCGGGGTATTGCTGGCGCGGGCACGATTGACGGCCAGTTTCACCCAGTCCTGAATCGGCGCGTCCTTGGCCTGGCACATGCGCCAGATATCGCCCGCTTCGACCTTCTGTTCCATCAGCAGGTTGCCCTGGCTGTCAGTTACACGAACAACGCCGTTGGTCTGAATGTGGAACGTCTTGTCGTGGGAGCCATACTCTTCGGCCTTCTGAGCCATCAGGCCGACGTTCGGTACGCTGCCCATGGTGGTCGGGTCGAATGCGCCATTTTTCTTGCAGTCTTCGATGACTGCCTGATAGATGGTGGCGTAGCAGCGATCCGGAATCACGGCCTTGGCATCGTGCAACTGACCGTCTGTGCCCCACATCTTGCCGGAGTCACGAATCATTGCCGGCATTGAGGCGTCGACGATGACGTCGCTCGGCACGTGCAGGTTGGTGATGCCCTTGTCGGAATTGACCATCGCCAGCTGTGGGCGAACGGCGTAGACCGCTTCGATATCAGCCTTGATTTCTGCCTGCTTGTCAGCGGGCAGGCTAGTGATGCGCTCGTACAGGTCGCCGATGCCGTTGTTCAGGCTGAAGCCGATCTGCTTGAGCGTATCAGCGTGCTTGGTCAGCGCATCCTTGTAGAACTCGTCGACGATCTGGCCGAACATGATCGGGTCGGAGATCTTCATCATGGTCGCTTTCAGGTGCACCGAGAACAGCACGCCCTGCTTGCGGGCGTCTTCGATTTCGGCAGCAATGAAGCTGCGCAGGGCCTTGGCGCTCATGACCGAGCAGTCGACGACTTCGCCAGCCTTGACGGCGGTTTTTTCCTTCAGGACGGTGGTGGTGCCGTCCTGAGCGACGAGTTCGATCTTGACGGTATTGTCGGCCGCGATCTCGGCGGCTTTTTCGCTGCCGTAGAAGTCGCCGTTGCTCATGTGCGCAACGTGAGCCTTGGAGTCAGCTGACCAGGCGCCCATCTTGTGCGGGTGCTTGCGCGCGTAGTTCTTGACCGACAGCGGGGCGCGGCGATCGGAGTTGCCTTCGCGCAGAACCGGGTTCACGGCGCTGCCCTTGGTCTTGTCGTAGCGTGCGCGGGTTTCTTTTTCCGCGTCAGTGGCAGGATTTTCAGGGTAGTCAGGGATGTTGTAGCCCTGATTCTGAAGCTCCTTGATGGTCGCCTTCAATTGCGGGACCGAGGCGCTGATGTTAGGCAGCTTGATGATGTTGGCTTCTGGCGTGGTAGCCAGTTTGCCCAGCTCGGCGAGATGATCCGGCACTTTTTTGTCGGCAAGCAATTCCGGGAAGCTGGAAAGAACACGGCCCGCCAGAGAAATGTCGCGTGTTTCCACGTCGATATCGGAGGTCGCTGTGAACGCTTCGATAATAGGCAGCAGGGAGTAGGTGGCGAGGGCCGGAGCTTCGTCGGTGAAGGTGTAGATGATCTTCGAGCGGTTGGACATTCGTATTAACTCTCTTTTGCTGAGCATGCACAAAATCTCGATACGCGCATTCTAAGCGCGCTTGCCCACGGTTCGGCCATGAGCCAGGTCGAGGTTTATTCGCGGTGATGTTGGGTGCATCAGTCGAGCGTCAAGCTGTCGGGTCAGGTAGCAGCCCGACGCATAAGGAAGGCCGAGGGTCAGAATTCGGACGGGTCGGCCTTGATGACTCTGCGGTCACGGCGCGAGTATATCAAACCATTGGCACCAAGCATTAATGCTATGCGAGCTATCGAAAAATGAATATCCGCCGTTGGTCGAACGTGCGGTTTGCCAGACAGGCACTCGGAGTGGCTGGCGCATCGGCCCCAGAGGCCTGAAGGTAGGGTGAATTCGATGGGAGAGGGGCGAACTTCCATTGTACGGGCTGGGCTGCGCAGGCCATATGAACGTCCTGGAGTCTGGGCATCCGCGGTGCAACAACCGCTAATTCGATACCCTGTGGAGCGCGACGGGTATAAAGCAGACCAACATAGCTGTCTCTTTATGTGTCCGGCAAAGCTCATTGCATGCTTCTGGCAGTTCGGCTGCTCTGATGGCTGCCGTTATACATCAACTGACTTTTTCAACACGAGCATCAGGCGTCCGCGTGAGCGTGGTCCTGCTGAAGCAGCGGCTGCGTGTCCTTTGCCGGATCCAGCTTTTTCTCTTCCGAGCTGTTGATTTTTATTGCCTGCAGCCCTTTAGGGCCGTGAGCGACTTCAAATCTGACTTTCTGGCCAGCCTTGAGGGTTTTGTAACCTTCCATTTCGATAGCCGAGAAATGAACGAACAGGTCCTCGTCACTCTTGCCTTCAGCGTTTATGAACCCAAACCCTTTTGCATTGTTGAACCACTTGACTTTTCCTTCAATCATCACCATCTCCCTCTGCAAAGGACTCCGTCAGGAGTATCATCCACTTCAATCCGCTGCCCACCCAAAAAATTTTGGTTGACTGTGCGGACCCTTTTTACCCAATGTGGGCTCTATTGGTTGTAACACCGTTTAGCTGATAGTCAAGGTCATGTGGCAGCCCATTTAAAAACCGTCCAGACTGCGACTAAATTGCTCAATCCGCCCTCAAACGAACATTTCTTTCCATGCATGCATTCAGCAAGATTCGACTAACATTCAATCAGGATGATCCGCAGTCGCACGAGGACGACTCGGCGGGCATTGCGGTGCAGGACGCCAAGCCGACCCTGCAGGCGCCACCGATGTACAAGGTGGTTTTATTCAACGATGACTACACCCCGATGGATTTCGTCGTAGAAGTGCTCGAGGTGTTTTTTAACCTGAATCGTGAGCTGGCTACCAAAGTCATGCTGGCCGTCCATACAGAGGGACGGGCAGTCTGCGGATTGTTTACCCGCGACATCGCCGAGACCAAGGCAATGCAGGTCAATCAATACGCCAGGGAGAGCCAGCATCCGCTACTCTGTGAGATCGAGAAGGACGGTTAAACGCCGACCACTTGGGTATGAGGTGAAGCTATGTTAAACCGTGAGCTCGAAGTCACCCTCAATCTTGCCTTCAAGGAGGCACGTTCGAAGCGTCATGAGTTCATGACGGTCGAGCATCTCCTGCTGGCTCTATTGGACAATGAGGCTGCAGCCACTGTACTGCGTGCCTGCGGCGCAAACCTCGATAAACTCAAGCATGATCTGCAGGAGTTCATCGACTCCACCACTCCGCTGATCCCCGTTCATGACGAGGACCGCGAGACACAACCGACGCTCGGGTTTCAGCGCGTGCTGCAACGGGCAGTCTTCCACGTGCAGAGCTCCGGCAAGCGCGAAGTGACCGGTGCCAACGTGCTGGTTGCGATTTTCAGTGAGCAGGAAAGCCAGGCCGTATTTCTGCTCAAGCAGCAGAGCGTGGCCCGGATTGATGTCGTCAACTATATCGCCCACGGTATCTCCAAGGTTCCAGGGCATGGCGAACACTCTTCTGAAGGTGAACAGGATATGCAGGATGACGAGGGCGGTGAAGCATCTTCCTCAGGCAATCCTCTGGATGCCTATGCCAGCAATCTGAACGAGTTGGCGCGTCAGGGGCGCATCGATCCACTGGTCGGCCGCGAAAGCGAAGTCGAGCGGGTGGCACAGATTCTGGCTCGTCGCCGCAAGAACAATCCTTTGCTGGTCGGTGAAGCGGGTGTCGGTAAAACGGCCATCGCCGAAGGTCTGGCCAAGCGCATCGTCGACAATCAGGTGCCTGACCTGCTTGCCAACAGCGTCGTCTACTCGCTCGATCTTGGCGCGTTGCTGGCCGGGACGAAATACCGCGGCGATTTCGAGAAGCGCTTCAAGGCGTTGCTCAATGAACTGCGCAAGCGTCCTCAGGCGATCCTGTTCATTGACGAGATCCATACGATCATCGGTGCTGGCGCAGCGTCCGGCGGGGTAATGGATGCTTCCAACCTGCTCAAGCCGCTGCTGTCTTCCGGCGAGATCCGTTGCATCGGTTCGACGACCTTTCAGGAATTTCGCGGGATTTTCGAGAAGGATCGTGCCTTGGCGCGTCGCTTCCAGAAAGTCGATGTGTCCGAGCCTTCGGTCGAGGACACCATCGGCATCCTGCGCGGCCTGAAAAGCCGTTTCGAGCAGCATCACAGCATCGAATACAGCGACGAAGCCCTGCGCGCCGCCGCCGAGCTCGCCTCGCGCTACATCAATGATCGTCATATGCCTGACAAGGCCATTGACGTGATCGATGAGGCGGGTGCCTATCAGCGTCTGCAGCCTGTCGAGCAGCGCGTCAAGCGCATCGATGTGCCTCAGGTCGAAGACATTGTCGCCAAGATCGCGCGCATTCCGCCAAAACACGTCAACAGCTCCGACAAGGAACTGCTGCGTAACCTGGAGCGTGATCTCAAGCTCACCGTCTTCGGGCAGGATGCGGCCATCGATTCGTTGTCGACTGCGATCAAGCTGTCCCGTGCAGGCCTCAAGTCGCCTGACAAGCCGGTCGGTTCTTTCCTGTTCGCCGGCCCTACGGGCGTCGGAAAGACCGAGGCGGCGCGTCAGTTGGCCAAGGCACTGGGCGTCGAGTTGATCCGTTTCGACATGTCCGAGTACATGGAGCGGCATACCGTTTCCCGTCTGATCGGTGCGCCTCCGGGTTACGTCGGTTTCGACCAGGGCGGTCTGCTGACCGAGGCCATTACCCGCCAGCCACATTGTGTGCTGTTGCTCGATGAAATCGAAAAGGCTCACCCGGAAGTCTTCAATCTGCTTCTGCAGGTGATGGACCACGGTACGCTGACCGACAACAACGGGCGCAAGGCGGACTTCCGCAATGTGATCGTGATCATGACCACCAACGCCGGGGCTGAGTCTGCTGCGCGCGCTTCGATCGGTTTCACGCATCAGGACCACTCGTCCGATGCGATGGAAGTGATCAAGAAGAGCTTCACGCCAGAGTTCCGCAACCGTCTGGATACCATCATTCAGTTCGGTCGCCTCAGCCACGAAGTCATCAAGAGCGTGGTCGACAAGTTCCTCACCGAGCTCCAGGCCCAGCTGGAAGACAAGCGCGTACTGCTCGAAGTGTCCGAGGCGGCGAGAAGCTGGCTGGCGCAGGGTGGTTACGATGCGGCAATGGGTGCCAGACCGATGGCTCGCCTGATTCAGGACAAGATCAAACGGCCTCTCGCCGAAGAGATCCTGTTCGGCGAACTGTCAGAGCATGGCGGCGTGGTTCACATCGATATCAAGGATGGCGAGATCACCTTCGATTTCGAAACCACGGCAGAAATGGCCTGATAGCCGACGCCTCGCCCCGCATCATTGACGGATGCGGGGCAGGTCGAGGACATCGATTGTAAAAAACAGGCATACAAAAACGCCCGGCTTATGCCGGGCGTTTTCGTTAATACCTGTTTAGCGAGCGCGGTAGGTGATGCGCCCTTTGCTCAGGTCGTAGGGCGTCAGCTCTACACGCACTTTGTCACCGGTCAGAATACGGATGTAATTCTTGCGCATCTTGCCGGAGATATGCGCGGTTACGACGTGCCCGTTTTCCAACTCCACGCGAAACATGGTGTTGGGCAGGGTGTCGACGACAGTGCCTTCCATTTCGAAGCTGTCTTCTTTCGACATGCAGTAAAGCCCTCGGTATACAAATGAGTGGCCCGGTGCAAGTGGCGCCAGGCAAAAGCGGCGTGCATTGTGCCCGAAAAAACCAGTTTAAGCCAAGGGGTTCAATACAGAGTGACCCATCTTTGATTGGTGAGCAGCTCGATGGGGCGATATTGAGTCTTGTAATTCATCTTTTTGCAGTTCTTGATCCAGTAGCCGAGGTACACCGCCTGCAGTTGCAGTCTGGCCGCTTCGGCGATCTGCCACAAAATGGCGTAACGGCCCAGACTGCGGCGTTCTTCATCGGGTTCGTAGAACGTATAGACCGCCGAAAGCCCGTTGGGCAGCAGGTCGGTGACGGCAACTGCCAGCAGACGTTGATCGACACGAAATTCGTAAAAGCGCGAGAAAGGCAGGTCGCGAACCAGAAATGTCGAAAATTGCTCCCGGCTCGGCGGGAACATGTCGCCGTCAGCGTGCCGTTGTTCAATATAACGCTGATAAAGATCGAAGTATTCCTGAGTGAAAACAGGTTTGGCGCTTTGCACCTGAATGTCGGCATTGCGTTTCAGAATACGTTTTTGCTGACGGTCGGGAACGAAGAGGCTTACCGGAATGCGTGCGGGTACACAGGCGCTGCAGTTCTGGCAGTGCGGGCGATAAAGGTGATCACCGCTGCGGCGAAAACCCATGTCCGACAGGTCGGCATAGACCTGTACATCCATCGGCTGGCTGGGGTCCAGAAACAGGGTCGTCGCCTGCTCTTCGGGCAGGTAACTGCAGGTGTGCGGTTGAGTGGCATAAAACTTCAGCCTCGCCAGCTCTGTCATGGTCGTCGCCTAATGGTGAATCCTTACCCATGAGTGTATGCCAGCCTGTCAAACTCGCCTAGCTGACCAGTCAGCGTCGGTCGGCTGATCAAGATGGCGGGACAGGTAATCGGCGAAAGTCTGCCGAGGAATGGCGCGCGCGCCGAAGCTGTGCAGATGCTGAGTGGGCATCTGGCAGTCGATCAACACAAATCCCCATTCAGTCAAATGCTCTACCAGGGTGGCAAAGCCGACCTTGGAGGCGTTATCTGCCCGGCTGAACATCGATTCGCCGAAAAACAGCTGGCCCATTGCCAAGCCATAAAGCCCACCGACCAGCTCATCCTGATCCCAGACCTCGACGCTGTGCGCATGTCCACGGCGGTGCAGCTCGATATAGGCCTCCTGCATCGAGCCGGTTATCCAGGTTTCGTTGGCATAACTGCGAGGGGCGGCGCAGGCCGTGATCACGCTGGCGAAGTCCTGATCGAAGGTCACCCGATAGCGCAACTGGCGCAGAACCTTGCCAAGACTTCGCGAGACGTGCAGTTCTTCGGGAAATAACACAGTGCGCGGATCGGGGGACCACCAGAGAATCGGCTGACCGTCCTGAAACCAGGGAAAGCAGCCGTGTCGATAGGCGCTGATCAGGCGATCGGCCGACAAGTCTCCGCCTGCGGCAAGCAAGCCGTTGGGTTCGCGGAGGGCTTTTTCCAGTGGCGGAAAATCGAGGCTGTTGCGGTTCAACCAGGTCAGCATGGCATCACAACTTTGCGGAAGGGGAGGGCGCACCTGCTCTGTAAGTGCAACTCTGTGCGACAGGCGTGGTCACAAGCGGTTGTCATTATGGCGCGTACCTTGTGCATGCGGTAGGGCGCGAGTCTCGCAGCGGTCGTGTGGTCGTTCAAGTTGCGGGCCGTTGATAGAAACACGCCATAAGCCTTTGTCACAAAACGTAATGCATGCTCAAATTGAACATCATCAGTGAAGGTGAAAGCATGTTGTGTCTTGCGGAACCGTCTGAAGTGGAGATGGTGTGTTTTCGTACAGACTCAAGTGGCTGTAAAGCCGTACAATGCCTGTTTTGGGCGTTATCATTCAAGCGTCTGTCGACAGGCTTTCCCGCTGTCTGCACTCCCTGTCCATTCGGGAGCCGTCAGTGCCGTCCGACAGCCGTTTCTGGTCAATCAACGAGATGTTCGCGCTACCGCGCAGGAAATAAAGCGTTTTGAAGAAATCCACCCCCGCACCCAGCGCTGTCCCGCTTTGGCGGCAGCAATTGCACTACCGGCTCAAGGAAGGGGCCCTGATCGCCTTTGGCGCACTGTGCCTGTATCTGATGATGGCCTTGCTGACCTACGATCAGAGCGATCCCGGCTGGAGCCACACCAGCAGCAATGCGGCGCAGGTTCAGAATACCGCAGGGCGTGCAGGTGCGTTCTGTGCCGATATTCTGTTCATGGTTCTGGGCTACTTCGCCTACATCTTCCCTCTGTTGCTGGCGATCAAGGCCTGGCAGGTGTTTCGCCATCGCCATGAGCCTTGGCAATGGAGCGGCTGGCTGTTTTCCTGGCGTCTGATCGGACTGGTGTTCCTGATCCTCGCGGGTGCTGCGCTGGCGCATATTCACTTCCATTTTTCGGCCGGTTTCCCCGGTTCGGCAGGCGGTGTGCTGGGCGAAGTGCTCGGCGATCTGGCCAAGAAAGCCCTGAATATTCAAGGCAGCACCTTGCTGTTCATTGCCCTGTTTCTGTTTGGCCTGACAGTGTTTACCGACCTGTCCTGGTTCAAGGTGATGGATGTCACCGGCAAGATCACCCTCGATCTGTTCGAACTGTTTCAAGGCGCTGCGAACCGCTGGTGGACCGCCCGTGCCGAGCGCAAGCAGATGGTTGCGCAGTTGCGTGAGGTGGACATGCGTGTCAACGATGTGGTGGTGCCTGTGGCGCCCGATCGTCGCGAGCAGGCCAAGGCCAGAGAGCGCTTGGTCGAGCGTGAAGCGTCGTTGAGCAAACACATGACCGAGCGCGAAAAGCACGTGCCTGCGGTCATCGCGCCAGCGCCTTCGAAGCCTGTAGAGCCCAGCAAGCGCGTCATGAAGGAAAAGCAGGCCCCGCTGTTCGTGGACAGCGCAGTGGAAGGCACGCTGCCGCCGATTTCCATCCTCGACCCGGCAGAGAAGAAGCAGCTCAACTATTCCCCGGAGTCTCTGGCGGCCGTCGGTCATTTGCTGGAAATCAAGCTCAAGGAATTCGGTGTGGAGGTGTCGGTAGACTCCATCCATCCCGGTCCGGTGATTACTCGCTACGAGATCCAGCCAGCTGCCGGCGTCAAGGTCAGCCGCATTTCCAACCTCGCCAAGGACCTTGCGCGCTCGCTCGCCGTGACCAGCGTTCGTGTGGTCGAGGTGATTCCGGGCAAGACCACCGTCGGTATCGAGATCCCTAACGAAGACCGCCAGATCGTGCGTTTCTCCGAGGTGTTGTCCACACCCGAATACGATAACGCCAAGTCGCCCGTCACCCTGGCGCTGGGCCACGATATCGGCGGCAAGCCCGTGATTACCGATCTGGCGAAGATGCCCCACCTGCTGGTGGCCGGTACGACCGGTTCCGGTAAATCGGTGGGTGTGAACGCCATGATCCTGTCGATCCTGTTCAAGTCCGGCCCGGAAGACGCCAAGCTGATCATGATCGACCCGAAAATGCTCGAGCTGTCCATCTACGAAGGTATTCCGCACCTGTTGTGTCCGGTGGTCACCGACATGAAGGACGCCGCCAACGCCTTGCGCTGGAGCGTTGCCGAGATGGAGCGCCGCTACAAGCTGATGGCGAAGATGGGCGTACGTAACCTGTCCGGCTTCAATCAGAAGGTCAAGGAAGCTCAGGATGCCGGCGAGCCGCTTGCCGATCCGCTGTACAAGCGCGAAAGCATTCATGACGAAGCGCCGCTGCTGAGCAAACTGCCGACCATCGTCGTGGTGGTGGACGAGTTCGCCGACATGATGATGATCGTCGGCAAGAAGGTCGAAGAGCTGATCGCGCGTATCGCCCAGAAGGCGCGTGCGGCGGGGATTCACCTGATCCTCGCGACCCAGCGTCCGTCGGTGGATGTGATCACCGGTCTGATCAAGGCCAACATTCCGACGCGTATGGCGTTCCAGGTGTCGAGTAAGATCGATTCGCGGACCATCATCGACCAGGGTGGCGCCGAACAACTGTTGGGCCACGGTGACATGCTGTACATGCCTCCGGGCACCAGCTTGCCGATCCGTGTGCATGGCGCGTTCGTTTCCGATGAAGAAGTGCATCGCGTGGTAGAAGCCTGGAAGCTGCGTGGTTCTCCGGACTACAACGACGATATTCTCGCTGGCGTCGAAGAGCCCGGCAGTGGCTTTGATGGCGGTGGCGGCGAAGGCAGTGAAGACAGCGAAAGCGACGCGCTTTACGATGAGGCCGTCAAGTTTGTGCTGGAAAGCCGTCGCGCCTCGATTTCTGCCGTACAGCGCAAGTTGAAGATCGGCTATAACCGCGCAGCGCGCATGATCGAAGCGATGGAAATGGCAGGGGTCGTGACCTCCATGAATACCAACGGTTCGCGCGAAGTCCTGGCCCCCGGGCCGGTGCGCGACTGATTTTTATCACCCCGTATTGCGGCGACGGCGTGCACGTCACGCTGTCGCATCATCATCGACTAGAGGAATCCAATGCGCCTTATCCGCATGCTGTTGGCCACCGCACTGACCTTCTCCATGATCCCCGCCCATGCCGACAGCAAAGACGTGGCGCGCCTGACTCAGTTGCTGGAGAAATCCCAGACCCTGACCGCTCGTTTCTCGCAACTGACGCTGGACGGTGGCGGTACTCAGTTGCAGGAAACCACCGGCGAAATGGCCCTGCAACGCCCAGGCCTGTTCAACTGGCATACCGATGCGCCACAAGAGCAGTTGATGGTCTCGGACGGCAAGAAAGTCTCGCTGTGGGACCCTGATCTGGAGCAGGTCACGATCAAGAAGCTCGACCAGCGTCTGACCCAGACTCCAGCCTTGCTGTTGTCCGGTGATGTG
>Ga0207655_1003561_pt1 | contig 11534 bp, 11 predicted proteins | sample KBSM44metaG_FD_184398 | JGI IMG/M metagenome (GOLD analysis project Ga0207655, IMG submission 184398) | Miscanthus rhizosphere microbial communities from Kellogg Biological Station, Michigan, USA - KBS M4-4 metaG (SPAdes) (version 2) | ecosystem: Host-associated > Plants > Roots > Rhizosphere >...
CCTGGCCAAGGCCAGGATCACCACGATCATCTGGGCGACCGGCTTTGCCACGGACCATAGCTGGCTGAAGGTCGATGCGTTCGACGCCAAGGGCAAGCCGCAGCACCAGCGCGGCGTGTCGACTGAACCCGGCATCTATTTCCTCGGCCTGCCATGGCAGTCGCGGCGCGGGTCGTCGTTCATCTGGGGCGTGTGGCACGACGCCAAATACGTGGCCGACCACATCGCCACCCAGCGCCAGTACCTGACCTATCGCGACGCAGCCGAGCGCGAGGCGCTGGAGGTTGTTCCAGTGGTGGCGTCCGTCGTCAGCGCCTGAATCTTGTCATCCGCGCTAATAGGTTAACCCCGGCGCGGCGATTATCACCTGTTCAAGGAATCTCACATGGCACAGCCGACCCACACCCGCATTCGCATGTTCAACACCAAGGAAACCTATCCCAATCAGTCGCTGGACAATGACCTTTGCCAGGCGGTTCGTGCCGGCAACACGATCTACGTGCGCGGGCAGATAGGCACCGATTTCGAGGGCAACCTGGTCGGCTTGGGTGATCCGCGCGCCCAGGCCGAACAGGCGATGAAGAACGTCAAGCAGTTGCTGGAAGAGGCGGGGTCGGACCTGTCGCACATCGTCAAGACCACCACCTACATCATCGACCCGCGCTACCGGGAGCCGGTCTATCAGGAGATCGGCAAATGGCTCAAGGGCGTGTTCCCGATCTCCACGGGGCTGGTGATTTCCGGTTTGGGGCAACCGCAGTGGCTGATGGAGATCGACGTGATCGCCGTGGTGCCGGATGACTGGCAACCGGCGCGCTGAGATCTACGGGTGAGGCGTTCTCAAGATCGCTCCCGCGGGCAAGCCCGGCTGCTACGGGTGAGCAGGTGTTCGCGGGGTTTAGGCTCACTCCAACCCCGTAGCAGTCCGGCTTGCCGGCGACGGCGATCTTGAGGCCGCCACGCCGGCAAGCCGGACTGCTACAAGGGCGAGTGGGTGTTCGGAGGAGTAGCAGGCGGGGGCGTACTGGAGGTCGCTGCGCAAGCCGGATCGATCCATTTGTTCACGGTAGGAGCCTGCCACTGCTCAAGGGCGTCGAGCAATGCGCTGGGCTCGGCAGCGAAAATCAGCATCTCGCTGTGCTCGACCTTCATGAAACCTTCGCTGACCGAATGCGCAAGCAGGGTGCGCACCGGGGTAAAGAATTCATTGATGTTCAGGCAGCCCAGGGCTTTGCTGTGTTCGCCCAGTTGGGTCAGCGTGGCTACCTCGAACAGCTCTTCGAAAGTGCCAAGGCCTCCCGGCAGGGCGATGAAGGCGTCGGCACAGTCACTCATGCGGGCCTTGCGGCTGCGCATGTCCGGGGTGACTTCATGGCGGGTCAATTGGCTGTGCAGGTGCCCGAGGGCAAACAACCGCTCGGTGATGATACCGACCACTTCGCCGCCTTCGGCCAGTACCGTGTCGGCCATCACCCCCATCAACCCCTTGTCGGTGCCGCCGTAGACAAGACGCAGGCCACGTCGGGCGATCTCCCGGCCCAGCGCTTGCGCCCCTTGGGCATACGCCGGGCTGAAACCGAAGTTGGAACCGGAAAATACTGCAATGCTCTTGAGGCTCATGATGATCCTTGCTCAGGGTTCGGAAGGGGTGTGTGACAGAGCGCCAGAATGCGCTCGCCCAGTTGCTCGGCCGCAGCCTGCGATTCGATGTTGGCGAAGCCCAGCAACAGGCCTTGTGCCCTGGTGCTGGCGATGCTCCATTCACTCAGCGCCTCGGCATAAATCCCTGCCTGACGCAGGCGTTCGGCCAAGGCTATGTCGGACTGATCCCCGGTAAACCGCAAAATCAGATGCATGCCACCTGGCTGTGCGTCGATCCGGATCTGCTCGCCCAACACGCTCTGCAGGCCTCTGGCCGTGGCCTCCCGACGCTCGGCGTAAAGCTTGCGCATGCGCAGGATATGCCGGGCGAAGTGCCCCTCGGTCAGGAAGGTGGCGACGATGGCCTGGGTCAGCTCCGGACAGTGGCCGAGAAACAGTTGACCGACCTGCTCGAAGCGTTCGACCAGTGCAGCAGGGATCACCAGATAGCCGATACGAATTCCGGGAAACAGCACCTTGCTGAAGGTTCCTGCGTACAGCACCCGTGCGTGACGGTCCAGGCTCTTGAGCGCTGGCAGCGGACGGCTGGCGTAGCGGTACTCGCCATCATAGTCATCCTCGACAATCCAGGCGTCGTGCTCGCGGGCCCAGTCCAGCAGCGCCAGGCGGCGGGGCAGGGAAAGCGAAACGCACAGCGGACTCTGATGCGCGGGCGTCACCACGGCAGCCCGGGCCATGAGTGGCGCGCTCACGACCTGGGCGACGATCAGGCCGTCGCCGTCCACGGCGATCGGTACCGGCTGCATGCCCAAGTGGCCGAGCAATTGCCGGGTCGGCAGGTACCCCGGATCCTCGACGAACACTTTGTCGCCGGGTGTGAGCAACGCCTGAGCGATCAGTGTCAGGGTGTTGCGATAGCCTGCGGTCACGAGTACCTGCGCCGAGGTGCAGTCGATGCCTCGGGACATATGCAGGTAACCGGCGATGGCCGTGCGCAGGGATTCCAGGCCATACACTGTGGGGTGGGCCATGTCCTGCAAGCGGGTGGCGCGCACGCAGCGGGCGCCGATCTGCGCCCAGATCTTGCGCGGGAATGCATCCAGCGCCGGCACTGCCATCTGAAACGGGAGCAGTGGCGGCCTGTCCCGTACTGACGGGCTTTCGTAGGCAGCCCGGACCTGTTGCGATGCTTTCAGCACCTGTGAAGCCACGCCTGCGCTGACCACCGTCCCGGCCTGCCCGCGAGTCTGCAGGTAGCCTTCGGCGGTCAGCAGGGCATAGGCGGAATCGACGGTGCCCCTGGCCAGTCCCAGTTCCTTGGCCAATGCCCGGGCAGCAGGCACGCGCTCGCCGGGGCTGAGCACGCCTTCATCGATGGCGGTGCGCACGCGCCAGTAAATCTGCCGGTAGATCGGCTCCGTGGACGCAGGGTCAAGGGGCGAAAAACGCTGAGCGGACGATGTCATGGCGTACTCACAGGCGTGTCGTGGGCAGGCTGCACGGCATTGCCATTGTGGGCGACCGGCACCGCTTGCGCCAATGCAGGCCGGTTTCGATCAGGCATGTCGTGCCGAGGCGAAGTGTGCGTGCAGCGCTTCATCGGCCTGGTTCCTGGCTTCGTCGATGGCCTGGGGTCCCATTGCGGTGCCTTGTACCGAGAAGAGTCTCAAATCGTGCAGGCCGATCATGTTCAGCACGTCGCGCAGGTACGGCGTCAGGTAGTCCGGCTGTCGCGCACGCTCCCCGGAAAACCGCCCTCCGGACGCGATGGCGATGAACACGGGCCGGTCCGGCAGCAGGGCGGTCTTGCCTTGGGCGCTGATGGTGAATGTGCGGCGCACCCGGGCAACGTGGTCGATCCAGGCTTTCAGCGCCGATGGCAGGCTGAAGTTGTGCATCGGGGTACTGATGACCAGCACATCGGCCTGTTCCACCTCGGCGATAAGCTGGTCGGACAACGCCAGGGAACCGCCTTCTGACACATCGGCGGTGGACTGCTGGGACGTCGCGTAGCTGCCATCGACATGAGGCAGGTTCTCGCCGCCGACAAGCCGGGTTACCACCAGGGCCGACGGTTCGCGGTTCAACAGGCGCTCGATGATGTTGCGGGCCAGGCGGCTGCTCTCGGACGCAGGTCCCCGGGGACTACAGCTTACGTGCAGGATGTTCATGTCTGACTCTTGATGGAGGTGAATCGGACCTACACGGTAAGCGGCCCATGCCCCAGCCAAAAGAGCCAAGAACCGACAGATGGACTGGGCCAAGCCCGGGCATCAATGGACCAGTCCGAAATGCAGATCTTGGACCTTTAGCGCTGGGCCAAGACACTCGAACATGGCGCCTCCATTCAGCCCCTTCGAGGCAATTTCATGAGCAATCGCATCAACTATTCCGCCGTTTCGCCAGACATCTACAAAGCCTTCGGCAACGTCTACGGTTCAGTGCTGCAGTGCGGGCTGGTCAAAGAACTGGTTGACCTGGTCTACCTGCGCGTTTCCCAGATCAACGGCTGCGCATTCTGCATCGACATGCACTCCCGCGACCTGCTCAAGCAAGGCCTGAGCGTGGAGAAACTGGTGCTGGTGCCGGTCTGGCATGACGCCGGCCAGCTGTTCACCCCGCGTGAGCAGGTTGCATTGTCCTGGGCCGAAACCGTCACCCGCGTTGCCGAAACCGGCGTTCCGGATGCCGATTACCAGGCGGCGCTGGCCGAGTTCGGCGACAAGGGCCTGGCTGACCTGACCTATGCCATCGGCCTGATGAACGCCTTCAACCGCTTCGGCGTGGCTTTCCGCCCGGCACCGGCTGCGGTCAACGCCTGAACCTCGGGTGACCGTGCCCGCCGGCGCGGTCATCTTGTCTCTTTGCCCGCCCGGTAACTGGCCCGGCGGGTCGCCTTGCGGGTATACAAACATGGCATGGGTTTTATTGAGTCTGGCCGGGCTTCTGGAAATCGGATTTGCCCTGGCGATGAAAGCGTCCGAAGGCTTCACCCGCCTGACCCCGGCGCTGTTTACCGTGGGCGCGGGCGTTTCGAGCGTGATCCTGCTGTCGATGGCTTTGCGCACGCTACCGGTGGGCACCGGCTACGCCGTCTGGACTGGCATCGGCGCGGCCGGCACCGCGATCGTCGGCATGGCCCTGCTCGGCGACAGCGCAGCCCCCTTGCGCGTGCTGTGCATCCTGCTGATTCTGGCGGGGGTTATCGGGTTGAAACTGGTGTCGGCGAGTTGATCGGGTAGGGGGGCGTGTTCACCGCATAACCCGTAGCAGTCCGGCTTGCCGGCGACAGCGATCTTGAGGCCGCCCCCGCGGGCAAGCCCGGCTGCTACGGTGGGGAGTGGTGTTCGCGGGATGGGCGTTCACCCCAAACCCCGTAGCAGCACGGCTTGCCGGCGGGGGCGATCTTGAAGCCGCTACGCCGGCAAGCCGGACTGCTACAGTGGCGCGGGTGTTCGCGGGATTTGGGCTCACTCCAGACCCGTAGCAGCATGGCTTGCCGGCGGGGGCGTACTGGAGGTCGCCGCCCAAGCTCGATCAATACCGCTGAAATTGCGAACCGAACTCCGAGCGCACCTCGGCCACGGTCTCGGCGTTCTTCGCGTCGAAGGTCACCGATGCGGTCTGGAAGGCTTTCAGGTGGTCGGCGCCATCAGCGGCGAACTGCTCCTGTGTGACCGGTGCGCTGATCTGGGCGCCCTGATACTGCTTGAGGTGCTCTGCGCCATCGGCGGCAAATACGTTGGCAGCCAGGACAGACAGGGCGATGCTGAGAAGGATCTGACGTTTCATGGTGTGAACTCCTGCAATGGGTTTTCAAGGTTTGGTTAGCGTCGCCGTTGAAGTGGGCTGCGCTGTTCGACGTGCCTAGTAAACCGTGCAGGTGTATCGCGTCTGTGTCCGGGATCGGGTGTGAATGCAGGCAGATGTATCTCTGGAATGGCTGTACACAGAGCGATACAAAAAGCCCTGTGCGCACCCCCATGGCTCCTTCAGTGGGCCTCACCGGCCTTGATCCCCACCGGCAGTTTCTTGGTCAGCATCACCGCCACCATACTGATCCCCAACGCCAGTGCGACGAAATGGAATGCATCGTTGTAGGCCATGATCGCGGCCTGTTGGTGGGTGATTTCGCTTAGCTTGCCCAGTGCGGCGGTTTCGTTGCCGAGGCGGTCGGTGAGTTGCGCCAGGCGTTCGGCGACCTGCGGGTTGGCCGGGGAGATGGACTCGCGCAGGTAGTCGAAGTAGGTCTTGGTCCGCGCGTCCAGCAAGGTGGCCAGCAAGGCGATGCCGATGGCGCCGCCCAGGTTGCGCAGGATGTTGAACAGGCTCGAGGCCGAACCTGCGTCCTGAGGCTGGATGTAGGACGTGGCGATCAGCGAGATGGTGACCATGATCATCGGCTGGCCCAGCGCGCGGACAATCTGGATGTGGTTGAACTGCGGCCCGGCAAAGTCCGGGTTGAGCACCCCCGAGAGAAAACTCGCCGCGCCGAACAGGCCGAACCCCAGCGTGCACAGCACCTTGGGCGGGATGATTTTCATCAGTTGCGGCACCAGCGGGATCAGGAACAGCTGCGGGATCCCCATCCACATGATCACCTCGCCGATCTGCTGGGCGTTGTAGCCCTGGATCTGCGCCAGATACAGCGGCAGCAAGTAGACCGAGCCGTACAATCCCACCCCCATGCCGACGCTGGAACTGCTCGACAGGCCGAAATTGCGATTGCCAAGAATGCCCAGGTTGATCAGCGGCCGGTCCTTGGAGAACTGGATAATCACGAAGGCGATCAGGCTGAGCAGGGCGATGCTGCCCAGGGTGACAATCAGGCTCGATTCCAGCCAGTCCTTGCGGTGGCCTTCTTCGAGAAACACCTGCAGGCAGCCCAGCCCCACGCCCAGGGTGACGATACCGGCGTAGTCGGTGCTCTTGAGCAGCTCCCAGTGCGGCGCTTTCTTCTCCAGGCCGTACATCAGTCCCGCAATCATCACCAGCCCCGGTGGCACGTTGATGTAGAAGATGTACTCCCAGCCGAAGTTTTCCGTCAGCCAGCCGCCGAGGGTCGGGCCGATGGAAGGGGCGAAGGTCGCGGTCATGGCGAACAGGGCCATGCCCTTGGCGCGATGATGTTCGGGCAGTTTGATGAGTGTCAGGGTGAACGCCAGCGGAATCAGCGCGCCACCGGTGAAGCCCTGCATGGCGCGGAACACGATCATGCTTTCCAGGCTCCAGGCCATGGAGCACAGCAGCGACGAGGCCAGAAACCCGAGCGACACCCACACCGCGAGCCTGCGGGCCGAGAGCAGCTGCACCAGCCAGGCGGTGAGCGGGATCATGATGATTTCCGCCACCAGGTAGGAAGTGGAAATCCACGAGCCTTCTTCCAGGGTGGCTGACAGCGCGCCCTGAATGTCCTTGAGCGAGGAGTTGGTGATCTGGATGTCGAGCACCGCCATGAAGGCGCCGAGCATCACGCTCATCACCGCGATCCAGTCGCGCCGGGTCGGTTCGCCGACCGGGCGAATCAGCTCGTCACCGGCCACTGTCGGCCTCGTGGGCAGGCTTGATGTCCACCGCGACGGTCACCGACATGCCGGGGCGGATCTTGCCGTGCAGCGGGTTGTCCGGCGCAAAGGTGAGCTTGACGGGAATGCGCTGCACGACCTTGGTGAAGTTGCCGGTGGCGTTGTCCGGCGGCAGCAGGCTGAACTGCGCACCGGAGGCTGCGAACAGGCTGTCGACCCGGCCCTGGATCGGCGCGCTGGGGAAGCTGTCGAAGGTCAGCTCGGCGCGCTGGCCGATCTGCATGTGTTCGATCTGGGTTTCCTTGAAGTTGGCCTGCACCCAGATGTCCTCGTCGGGCACGATGGACAGCAGGTAGGCACCGCCCTGCACGTACTGGCCATTGCGCGCCGCGCGCTGGCCGATCATGCCGCTGATGGGCGAGTGGATTTCAGTGCGACTGGAATTGATTTCAGCCTGGGCGAGATCGGCACGGGCGCTGGCGATCTGTGCGTCCAGGCGCTTGATCTCGGCGCTCAGGGCCATCACTTGCTGGCGCTGCCCCTGGGCATCGGCCTGGGCCTTGCTCACCTGAGAACGGGCGACGCTGCTGTCGGCGGTCATGGTGGTGACCTGTGCTTCCGACACAAAGCCCGGCTTGCGCAGTTTTTGCAGGCGCGCCAGGTCAAGTTGCGTGCGCCCCAGGGTGGCCTGGTTGGCCTGCACCTGCGCGTCACTGGCGGCGATCAGGCTCGATTGTTGCGTCAGTTTGCTTTGCGCCTGCACCCGCTCGGCTTCACGGGTCGCGAGGGTGGCCTGGGCACGTTCGACGGCCAGCCGGAAATCGTCCGGCTCCAGGCGCACCAGCAACTGGCCCTTGTCCACGTGCTGGTTGTCCTGCACCAGCACCTCGCTGACCCGCGCGCCCAACTGGCTGGAAATCCGCGTGATCTCGCCCTGCACGTAGGCGTTGTCAGTGGTTTCGACGAACCGCCCCTTGAAATACCACTGGGCGAAAAAGGCGAGGGCGATCAGCAGGACCACCACGAGAAAGATGAACAGGCGGCGTTTTAGTTGGGCAGGCATGGTCGTTCTTGGTTATTAGAATGTAAGGAAATTTATCAGTAAATGAGGTCTGGCACCTAGCCATCGTCGAAATAATGACTGGATGTGATAATCCGGTATTCATTTCTGGCACTTGGCCGAGGACTGGCTACGCTCAATTCCCACCCACGCGAATCCACCGTGCATTCGGTCCCGACGCTGGAGCCGCGAGGGCTGCGCCTGTTAAGATTCGCGGCTTGTTCGACCTATTCGGAAATTTCCATGACCACCGTTCGTACCCGCATCGCGCCATCGCCTACCGGCGACCCCCACGTTGGCACGGCTTACATCGCGCTCTTCAACTATTGCTTCGCCAAGCAGCACGGCGGCGAATTCATCCTGCGCATTGAAGACACCGACCAGCTGCGCTCGACCCGCGAGTCCGAACAACAGATTTTCGACGCATTGCGCTGGCTCGGTATCGAGTGGAGCGAAGGCCCGGACGTTGGCGGCCCCCACGGCCCGTACCGTCAGAGCGAACGCGGCGACATCTACAAGAAATACACCCAGCAACTGGTCGATGCCGGTCACGCCTTCCCGTGCTTCTGCACCGCCGAAGAACTGGACCAGATGCGCGCCGAGCAGATGGCCCGTGGCGAAACCCCACGCTACGATGGCCGTGCGCTGCTGCTGTCCAAGGAAGAAGTCGAGCGCCGCCTGGCCGCTGGCGAGCCCCATGTGATCCGCATGAAGGTGCCGAGCGAAGGCGTGTGCGTGGTGCCGGACATCCTGCGTGGCGAAGTCGAAATCCCGTGGGACCGCATGGACATGCAGGTCCTGATGAAGACCGACGGCCTGCCGACCTACTTCCTGGCCAACGTGGTCGACGACCACCTGATGGGCATCACCCACGTGCTGCGCGGCGAGGAATGGCTGCCGTCGGCGCCCAAGCTGATCCTGCTCTACGAATACTTCGGCTGGGAAAAGCCGGCACTGTGCTACATGCCGCTGCTGCGTAACCCGGACAAGAGCAAGCTGTCCAAACGCAAGAACCCGACCTCGGTGACCTTCTACGAGCGCATGGGCTTCATGCCCGAGGCGATGCTCAACTACCTGGGCCGCATGGGCTGGTCGATGCCGGATGAGCGCGAGAAGTTCTCGCTGCAGGAAATGGTCGACAACTTCGACCTGAACCGCGTCTCCCTGGGCGGTCCGATCTTCGACATCGAGAAACTGTCCTGGCTCAACGGCCAGTGGCTGCGCGAGCTGCCGGTTCAAGAGTTTGCCGCGCGCGTGCAGAAGTGGGCGTTCAACAGCGACTACATGATGAAGATCGCGCCCCACGTACAGGGCCGTGTCGAAACCTTCAGCCAGGTTGCACCGCTGGGCGGCTTCTTCTTCGCCGGTGGCGTGACGCCGGACGTGAAGCTGTTCGAGCACAAGAAGCTGTCGCCCGAGCAGGTGCGTCAGGTGATGCAGTTGATCCTGTGGAAGCTCGAATCCCTGCGTCAGTGGGAGAAGGACCGCATCATGGGCTGCATCCAGGCAGTGGTCGAACACCTGGAGCTGAAACTGCGCGACGCCATGCCGCTGATGTTCGCCGCGATCACAGGGCAGGCCAACTCCGTGTCGGTCACCGACGCGATGGAAATCCTCGGCCCGGACCTGACGCGCTACCGTCTGCGCCAGGCCCTGGACCTCTTGGGCGGCGTGTCCAAGAAAGAAAACAAGGAATGGGAAAAGCTGCTCGGCGCCATCGCCTGAGTGGTGAGCGCCCCTGTTGCCTCGCAGCCGTGCGCTGCGACAGGGGCGGCAACCCCCTGCTTTTCTTGGGGAAAGCCGGGGGAGGGCGGTAAGTGATTGTTATCCCGGAAATTTTTTTTGAAATTTGTTTAAAAAAAGTTTGACAGGTACCCGGGTCGCACTTAATATGCGCCCCGTCCACACGGCAACACGGAAAACACAGCGGCAACGCAGCGTGATCCGAGAGTGTAATGTGGGGCTATAGCTCAGCTGGGAGAGCGCCTGCATGGCATGCAGGAGGTCAGCGGTTCGATCCCGCTTAGCTCCACCAAATTAGAAGCTTCAAGGTTGGCTACACTGCCTTGAAGTTTGTACCGCGAATCGGAACCAGCGCCGATAGGGTACACAAGGGTTACGTCCCCTTCGTCTAGTGGCCTAGGACACCGCCCTTTCACGGCGGTAACAGGGGTTCGAGTCCCCTAGGGGACGCCACGTTTCACCGAGTGATGCCGCAAGGTTGATCTCCGCCGCGAGGCGATAAATCTGGGGCTATAGCTCAGCTGGGAGAGCGCCTGCATGGCATGCAGGAGGTCAGCGGTTCGATCCCGCTTAGCTCCACCAATTTCGCCAGGGTTCGTTGTGTTGTTTGAACGAACCTGACAGAAGGTTTTGCGTCCCCTTCGTCTAGTGGCCTAGGACACCGCCCTTTCACGGCGGTAACAGGGGTTCGAGTCCCCTAGGGGACGCCACGATTACTCGCTCTGCGAGACCAAGGGTCATTCGATTATTGAATGGCCCTTTTGTTTTTCTGGGGTTTTAATTTCCCTGTCTCCCTCCGATCACCGTAGCAGCACGGCCGGGCGGCGCTCCGCTTGCCGGCGTGGCGGTGTGTCAGGCGAAGAGTCTTTCAATGACCCACCGCTACGCCGGCAAGCGGAGCGCCGCCCGGCCGTGCTGCTACGGATATTGGGGTGTGCATGCCTCTTGCCTTCCCCCATGATGCAGATAATATTACTGCCATCATCCGGGAGGCGGACATGAACGACAAAAAAGCACAAACCCGCGAGCGTATCCTCGGTGCTGCCAGTGCGGCGCTGATCGCTCGCGGTCCGGTCGAGCCCAGCGTCAACGAAATCATGGGCGCGGCAGGGCTCACGGTCGGTGGCTTCTATGCCCATTTCGACAGCAAAGAAGCCTTGATGCTTGAGGCTTTCAATCAATTGCTCAGCGAGCGGCGCCAGATGGTCGCCACCATCGACGACCAGCTTCCGGGCGATGAACGCCGGGCCTTGCTCGCTGCCTTCTACCTCTCGCGCAAACACCGCGACGCCGAAGACCACGCCTGCCCGCTGCCGACGGCGATAGGGGAGATGGCGCGGCTGTCGGATGATTTTCGCGACGCCTTGGCCGAGCACATCGAACTGATGGTCGCGCAACTGGCCGCAAGCCCCGAAGAAACCGACAAAACCCTGGCCGATATCGCCCTGATGCTGGGCGGCCTGGCGCTGGCCCGTGCGCTGGGGCCGTGCGAAATGTCTGACCGGGTGCTGCGAGCGGCCAAGTCGGCCGTGCAGTAAGGCGTTAGCGACAGATCCCGGCCATCCACCATGGCTTTTCGTTACACTGTCCGCCGAATCAATTCT
>Ga0207655_1003567_pt1 | contig 11516 bp, 8 predicted proteins | sample KBSM44metaG_FD_184398 | JGI IMG/M metagenome (GOLD analysis project Ga0207655, IMG submission 184398) | Miscanthus rhizosphere microbial communities from Kellogg Biological Station, Michigan, USA - KBS M4-4 metaG (SPAdes) (version 2) | ecosystem: Host-associated > Plants > Roots > Rhizosphere >...
CAGCCGACCATGAAACAGACCCCCACCGACCTCGAGCAGATCACCTCCACCACCCTGGGCCATTACAACTCGGTGGCTGAAAGTTTTCGCGAAGGGACTCGCGATCATGATGTCAGCCAGAACATTGATGCGCTGCTGCGGCATATTCAGGGGGCGGCACCGTTCGACATTCTCGACTTTGGCTGTGGGCCGGGTCGTGATTTACAAACCTTCACGCGCATGGGCCACACCGCTGTCGGGCTTGATGGCTCGGAGAAGTTTGCGCAGATGGCGCGCGAAGACAGTGGTTGTGAGGTCTGGCAGCAAGATTTTCTGAAGCTGGATTTGCCGGCTGAGCGCTTTGACGGGATCTTCGCCAATGCGGTGTTGTTTCATATCCCGCGTCAGGAACTGCCTCGGGTGTTGACGGAATTGCGCGAGGCTTTGAAGCCGGGTGGCGTGTTGTTCAGTTCCAATCCGCGAGGCGAGAATCAGGAAGGGTGGAATGGGCCGCGTTATGGGGCATACCACGATCTTGAGACGTGGCAGCAATTGCTGACGGCGGCGGGGTTTGTGGAGCTGGAGCATTACTACCGGCCGGCGGGGCTGCCACGGGAGCAGCAGCCTTGGTTGGCGAGTGTTTGGCGTCGGGTTTGATTTTAAGGGTGTGTCATTAAGATCCACCCCTCACCCCAGCCCTCCCGAAACGTCGGACCGCCCCAGGGGGGAGAGGGGAAAGGGAGCAGATCTTCAAGCTTTTCAAACCTGAGTTCGACTCGATATTTCAGGTCGATGTAACTAGTATGAGCACCTCGGTCAGTCCCCTCTACACCCTGGGGAGAGGGTTAGGGTGAGGGGTGGGTCTCAAGCCGATCACCTTTCTTCGGTTCGCGGATTTTGTACCAGGCCACATAAAGCGCCGGCAAAAACAGCAGCGTCAGCAACGTCGCAATAATAATCCCGCCAATCATCGCGTAGGCCATCGGCCCCCAGAACACTTCCCGGGCGATAGGAATCATCCCCAGGCTCGCCGCCGCAGCCGTCAGCAGAATCGGCCGGCGACGATGCTCCGTGGCTTGCACCACCGCATCCCACGGTGCATGACCGTCCTTCTCCAGGGCATCGATCTGCGTCACCAGAATCACCGAGTTGCGGATGATGATGCCGATCAGCGCCAGAATCCCCAGGATCGCCACAAAGCCCATCGGCGTGCCCGTCGGGATCAGCGCTATCACCACGCCAATCAGCCCGAGCGGCGCGACGCTGGCCACCAGGAACAGCTTCTGCACGCTGTGCAACTGGATCATCAGGAAGGTCGCCATCAAAAACAGCATCAACGGCACAACCTTGGCAATCGGCCCCTGGGCCTTGCCGCTTTCTTCGACGGTGCCGCCGGTGGCGACCTTGTAGCCCACCGGCAAACTGGCGGCGAATTTGTCGATGTCGGGTTGGAGTTGTTTCACCAGATCGGTCGGCTGAATTTCGTCGCGCACCGCAGCCTTGATGGTGATGGTCGGTTTGCGGTCGCGGCGCCAGACCAGCGGTTGCTCAAGTTCATAGCGCACGGAGGCGAACGCCAGCAACGGAATCGACGTGCCGCCCGGCGTGACGATCTGCAAATTCTGCAGGGTTTCCGGGGTGCCGCGTTCGGCGTCTTCCGCACGCCCCACCACGTTGATCAAGTAGATATCGTCATCGACCTGAGTCACTGGTGCACCGACCACGATGCTGTTCATCAGGTTGGCCACGTCTTCCGACGACAGTCCCAATTGCCGTGCCTTGTCCTGTGCGATGTCGATGCGCAGGACTTTGCCCGGTTCGTTCCAGTCGTAAATGATCTCGCCGATGTGGGTGTTTTTATCCAGTTCGGTGGCCAGGGCGATGGCGTGCTTGCGCACCTGATCGATGTCCTTGCCGCTGACCCGGTACTGAATCGGCCGCCCCACCGGCGGGCCCATTTCCAGCGCCTGGACGTAGCTGCCGATACCGACAAAATCCTTGCGCAGCCGCTCGCGCAAGCGCTGGCTTAGCGCGTTACGCGATTCCAGACCTTTGCTGACGATCACCAGTTGCGCGTAGTACGGGTTCTGCAATTGCTGGTCGAGGGGCAGGTAGAAACGGATCGCACCTTCGCCGATGTAGGTGCTCCAGCGCACGATGTCCGGGTCGCCCTTGAGCGTCGCCTCGAGCTTGTCCACCGCCTTGCGGGTTTCGGCGATCGAGGCGTTTTGCGGCAGGTTCAGGTCGACGAGAATTTCCGGGCGGTCCGAGGACGGAAAGAACTGGTTCTGCACGAACTGCATGGAAAACACCGAAGCCACAAACAGTGCGACGGTGATGCCGATCGCCCACCAGCGATTGCGCATGGCCCAAAGCAAGCCGTAATTGAACGCCCGACCGATGCGCCCCGGTTCTGCATCGTGAGGTTTCACGTTGGCGCTGAGGATGTGCACGCCGATCACCGGGGCGAACAGCACCGCGACAATCCACGACACGATCATGGCCACCGCGATCACCGCGAACAGCGTGAAGGTGTACTCGCCGGCCGAGCTCGCGTTCAAGCCGATGGGCACGAAACCGGCCACCGTCACCAACGTACCGGTGAGCATCGGGAACGCGGTCGAGGTGTAGGCGAACGTGGCCGCTTGCTCCTTGGTCTCGCCCATTTCCAGGCGCGTAACCATCATCTCGACGGTGATCATCGCGTCATCCACCAGCAGTCCGAGCGCAATGATCAGCGCACCGAGGGAAATCCGCTGCATGGTGATGCCGCTGTATTCCATGAAGACAAAGACCATCGCCAGCACCAGCGGAATCGAGCACGCCACCACCAGACCGGCACGTACGCCGAGGCTGATGAAGCTGACGATCAGCACGATCACCACCGCTTCGAACAGTGCGCTGGTAAAGCCGCCGACGGCTTTTTCCACCACTTCGGCCTGGTCGGAAACGTTATGCACACCGACGCCCACCGGTAGGTCGGCGGTCAGGTCGGTCATGCGCTGGTGCAGCGCTTTACCGAACGCCTGAATGTTGCCGCCCTTCTTCATCGCAATGGCGAGGCCGATGGCTGGATGGCCGTTAAAGCGGAATTCTGGTGTCGCCGGGTCAACGTAGCCACGGCTGATGTCGGCGACATCGGCGAGGCGGTAGAAGCGATCGTTGAGTCGCAGGTTGACGTTTTCCAGGTCTTTCTCAGAGGCAAACTGCCCCGTCGTACGCACGGAAATCCGCTCGGGGCCTGCCTCGATCACCCCGGCCGGGGTCACCGCGTTTTGCGATTGCAGGCTCTGCACCACCTGACGCTGATCGATGCCCAGCGCCGCCAGTTTGCGGGTGGAGAAGTTCAGGTAGAGGACTTCGTCCTGCTCGCCGACCATCTCGACCTTGCCCAGCCCCGGCACTTCGCGGATCTCGGCGCGGACCTGCTCGACGTAATCGCGCAATTGGCGCATCGACAAGCCGTCGGCGGTAAAGGCGTACACCGAACCAAACACATCACCGAACTCATCGTTGAATCCCGGTCCTTGCAGGCCTTGGGGGAAGTCGCCGCGAATGTCGTTGATCTTCTTGCGCACCTGGTACCAGATTTCCGGAATGTCCTTGGCGCTGGTGGTGTCACGCAAGTTAACGAAGACCGTCGACTCACCGGGGCGGGTGTAGCTTTTCACGTAGTCGAGAGAATCGAGTTCTTCGAGTTTTTTCTCGATCCGGTCAGTGACCTGCTTGAGGGTTTCTTCCTGGGTCGCGCCCGGCCAGCGGGTCTGGATCACCATGGTTTTGATGGTGAACGACGGGTCTTCCTCGCGGCCAAGGTTCAGGTACGAGAACACGCCCATCAGCAGCGCGACGAACATCAAATACCAGACAAACGACTGATGCTTGAGGGCCCATTCGGATAAGTTGAAACTCCCTTTCATTGCGGGCTGTCCTCATCGATTTTTACTTTCTGCCCCGGTTTCAGGCTGTTCACGCCGGCACTGACCACTCGCTCGCCAGACTTCACGCCGTTGGCCAGGACCATCGTTGAATCCGTGCGGCTGATCAGGCTGACGTCTCGCGGGGAAACGGTTTGGGTCTGCGGATCAATGACCCAGATGCGCGACTTGCCATCGACTTCCTGAAGCGCGGTCAGGGGCAGCTCGATACGCGGTTTGATCGTGGAGCTGAGGGTCACGCTGATCGCCGTGCCCAGGCGAAACCCCGGCGGCGTGTCGGCCAGTGTCAGGCGGGCGCGACGGGTGCGGGTGGCGCTTTGGGCTTGAGGTTCGATTTCGCGAATGATGGCAGTGGTGGTGACGCTCGGCTCGAGCTGGACGGCCACCTGAAACACCACGTCTTCCGGCAACTGGTCGACCAGGGTGTCTGGCAGGTCGATCACCGCTTCCTTGATGTCCAGCTGCGCCAGGGTCACCACTTGCTGGCCGGCGCTGACGACTTGCCCGGCTTCGGCATTCCACGCGGTGACGATGGCCTTGTGATCGGCGCGCAGTTCGACGTAGTTGAGCTGGTCCTTGGCCTGATCGACCGCAGCCTTCGCTTGATCGAGGGAGGCCTGGGTGGTTTTGAGATCGGTCTGTGCGATGTCGAGTTGCGCCTGGGCACCCACGCCACGATCGAACAACTCTTGCTGACGCCGGGCGTTGGCCTGGGCGTTGATCAGTTGCGCCTGGACGTTGGCCAGATCGCCCTGAGCGGAACGCAACTGGTTCTGCTGATCGGTGGGGTCGAGCGTGGCGAGCAGCGCGCCCTTATCGACTTCGGCACCGACATCGACATTACGGCTGGCAATCCGTCCTGGCACCCGGAAGCCGACATTGCTTTCATACCGGGCCTGGATGCTGCCAGCGAAGCGGCCCAGGCTTTCTTCGTCCAGGGACTGGACCTTGATGGACAACACCGGGCGCACTGGCTCTGGTGGCGGTTCTTTTTTCGAGCAGGCCACCAGCATCACACCGGCACAAACCAGTAACAGACGCTTCATGGCTGGGCTCCCTCGGCTAAATCCTTATAGGTGTTTTCGGCGATTTCCACCTTCACGCCGGGGTGCAGTAACTGGCCGCCGGCGATGACGACTTTTTCGCCCCCCTTCAGACCGGCGCTGATGATCACTTTGCCGGTCAGGTAGCGACCGACCGTGACGGTGTGCAGCTGTGCCTTGCCCTCATCGTCCACCAGCCACACGGCCGGGTCGCTGAGATTTTTCGTCAGCGCCGACCAGGGCAGTTCGACCGCCGATTTGCCCGGCGTCTTGGCCGTGGCACTCACCACCGAACCGAGCTGCATGCCTTCCGGCAGTCCGTTGAGAGTGACTTTGACCTGCACCGTGCCGGTCTGCGCAGAGACGGCCGGGGTGATTTCCCGAACGGTGCCGGTGGTTTTGATCTCAGGTTTGTCGAGCAGGCTGACGACCACCGTTTTACCCTCCGGCGGCTCTGTCAGCAGCGATTCGTAGACGTTGAACACCGCATCGCGCTCACCGTCCCGGGCCAGGCTGAAAATCGGCACGGTGGCCTGCACCACCTGGCCGACCTCGGCCTGGCGTGCGGTAATCACCCCCGGCGCGTCGGCGACCAACGCGGTGTAGCTCAGTTGCTCACGGGCGTTGGCCAGTTGCGCCTGGGCCGCCGTCAGGGCGCTTTGGCTGCTGCGCAAGGCGGCTTGGGCGGAATCGTATTCGCTTTGGCTGGTGTAGCCCTTGGGCAGGAGTTTTTGCTGGCGAACAAACGCGGCGGCGGTCTGTTTGACCCGGGCCTGTTCGGCAACAACCTGCGCCTGAGCCGAGTCGACGCTGGTTTGCAGGTCCTTGGGATCGAGCTTGGCCAGCACTTGTTTAGCCGAAACCCGATCACCGACATCGACTGTACGCTGGATGATCTTGCCGGCAACGCGGAACGACAGGTCGGTCTGGACCCGCGCCTGAACATCACCGGTCAGGGTCACCGTCGCCGCGTAATCCGCAGGTTTTACTTCCTGCACGAATACCCGCGGACGGTCCTTTTCGACCGGCTTTTTATCGCCACAGGCGCTCAGCAGGACAAGGAGGCTCAGGCCAACCACTGTTTTCAATCCGGGACCCACCATGCAGACTCCTTTGCGTAGCACGAACGTGCCAATGGCGATACGACTGTGAGCTTAGAACAGGGTTCCCAGGGTGCACCTCACGGGTTGAAATAAAGCCTGGCGCACGATGACGTCGACAATAAAGCAGAATCGCGCGCCACGCAGCAGGAGAATCCCGAGTGCAATTGCATTGTGCTGGAGAAGATTCTGGGCCAAACCGGGGCAGCGGATACTGGATGATCCGGTGTGGTATTGGCCGGACTAATCAGCACCTGTTAAACCGAATCGCGAGCAAGCTCGCTCCCACAATGATCTTCAGTGGACACAAAATCTGCGTCTACTCCGAAACCTGTGGGAGCGGGCTTGCCCGCGATGGCGGCTGAAAGATCACTGCAAAGGTTGAAGTATTACCCCTGCCACTTCCCACCCTCGACAATCACGCTCTCAGGCTTGGTGTCATCGCTCAGTTCTTTGCGCACATATTGGTCATACAGTTTGAGCAAAAACTTCTCTTCACCCAGCTTCGCCAACTCGACATTCACCCAATCGCGCAGCTCGATGTTGCCCTTCTTCACTGCCGGCGCAATCGGTGCTTCAGCGCCCAACGTCTGGGTCAGCACGCGATAGCCAGGGTTCTGTTTCGCCCAGCTGAACAGCACCAGATTGTCCTGCGCATACGCATCGCCGCGCCCATTGGCCAACGCTTGCAGGGATTCAGAGTTTTTCTCGAACTTCAGCAGTTTCCAGTCCGGGTGGTTCTTGGTCAGCCAGATGTCGGCCGTAGTGCCAGTGGTGACGATGGTGGTGCGGGTCGCCAGGTCATCAAGGTTTTTCACCGAACTGGCCTGCGGCACCAACGCCTGCACCGCCACCTTGAGGTTCGGATTGGTGAATTCCACCGCTTCCTTACGCTCCGGGGTAACGGTCATGTTGGCCAGAATCAGATCGACCTTGTCGCTTTGCAGGAACGGAATCCGGCTCGCCGGTTCTACCGCGACGAACTCGACCTTGTTCACATCACCCAGCAGATCTTTGGCAAATTGACGGCCGATGTCGGTATCGAAACCAACATAACGCCCGGCTTCATTGACGAAACCAAACGGCGGTTTATCGGTGAAGACACCGACGATCAACTTGTCCCGGGCTTTGATTTTTTCCAGATAACTGGCACTGGTGGCCGCCGGTTTGGCGGGTTCTTCGGTTTTGTTGCAACCGGCCAGCAACGCGAGGCCGAGCAGCGGGAGTAGCAGCAGAGACGACTTGGCAGTTTTCATAGCAGTTCCAGTTCCTTTGTTTGAGTCGTTTTGGGTAGTGCGGCGACGTAGGAGAACTTCTCCAGGAACTGCTGCGCTCGTGCGGTTTGCGGGTTCGTAAAGAAAATCTCGGGAGGGTTTTGCTCAAGGATTCGCCCGGCATCCATGAACACAATGCGGTCAGCCACGGCGCGGGCGAAGGCCATTTCGTGGGTGACGATCAACAGGGTCATGCCCTCGCGGGCCAGGCCCTGGATGACTTCCAGCACTTCCTTAACCATTTCCGGGTCAAGGGCGGCGGTGACTTCATCGAACAACATGACTGTCGGGTTCATGCACAGCGAACGGACGATGGCGATGCGTTGCTGCTGGCCACCCGAGAGCTGACGCGGGAAGGCATCTCGCTTGTCCGAAAGGCCCACGCGCTCAAGCAACGCTTCGGCCTGGGCACGGGCCTCGCGGCGGTCGCGTTTCTGCACTTTGACCGGGCCGAGCAGCAGGTTGTCGAGCACGCTCATGTGCGGAAAAAGGTGGTAACTCTGGAACACCATGCCGATCTGCTGCCGAACTTCGCGCCAGTCGGTGCCCTTGTCCAGCAACTCGCGACCGGCAAAATTCAAGCTGCCGCTGTGGGCGACTTCAAGACCATTCAGGCAACGCAGCAAGGTGCTTTTGCCGCAGCCGCTGGGGCCGAGGATGACGATCACTTCGCCCGACTTCACTTGCAGGTCGATGCCGTCAAGCACCTGCTGCTCGCCGAAAAACTTGTTGAAACCCTTGAACTCGATCAATGCGCTCATGCTTGCGTCCAGCGCCGCTCCAGCACGCGCGAGGCGGCCGAGAGCGGGTAGCAGATGAAAAAGAAAAACAGGAACAGTGCGCCGTAGATCAGCACCGATTCGTAAGTGCGCTCGATGATCTGCTGGCCAACCTTGATCACGTCGACCACGCCGATCAGCACCGCCAGCGAGCTGGTCTTGATGATCCGCGTGTAGACGTTGATGGTCGGTGGCGTCATGCGTTTCAGCGCCTGGGGCAGCAGCACGTAACCGTAGAGTTGCGGGCCGTCCAGGCCAATCGACAACCCCGCTTCACGCTGCCCGCGCGGCAGCGAATGCAGCGCGCCGCGCACCACCTCCCCGACTTCGCTGGCGCCCCACAGCGACAACACCAGCACCGCGCACCAGAAGCTCGGAATGCTCAGGCCGAAAAAGATCGGCAGGCCAAAGAACAACAAGTACAGCCAGACCAGCACCGGAATTGCGCGGAACAATTCCAGATAAACCCGCAGGATTGCGTTCAGCCATGTCGAATTCAGCGTTCGCAGCACACCGTAAAGCACGCCACCAGCGGTGCTGATGGCGATGCTCAGGAAAGAGATCGACAAAGTTTGCGCGGCGCCCTTGCCCAGTTGCGGCAACGACACCCACAGCAATTCAAGACCCGAACTGGCCATGCTGGAGCCTCCTTTCCAGACGACTGAGCAGCAGCGACAGCGGTAGAAACAGCAGCACGCAAATCAGCGTCAGCACGGCGAGCATTTCGTAGGTTTTGTAGTAGAGCGCGATGTAGCTCTTGGTGGTGTAGAGAATCTCCGGCACCGCCACCGCCGAGACCACGGTGGTTTCCTTGAGCAGGAAAATGAAATTGGCGAACAGCGACGGCAGGCTGAGGATGCCGGCTTGCGGCAGGATCACGTAGCGCAGCAATTGCCCGTGGGACAGGCCGATGGAGCGCCCGGACTCGAGCTGCGCCTGAGGCACCGCGTCGACGCCGGCACGCAGCACTTCAGTGAGGTAGGCGCCGCCGAGGAAGGTCATGGTGATGATCGCCGCCGCAAAGCCCGAGACCTTGATGCCCAGCGCCGGCAAGGCGAAGTAGACGAAGAACAGTTGAATCAACAGCGGGGTGTTGCGCGCCAGTTCCACATACAACCCGACCAGGCGCTGCAAGTAAGGCGTGCGGAACACCAGAATCGTCGCGTTGATCAGCGCCACCAGCAACGACGTACCAATGGCGATAAAGCCAACCTGCAGCGTCACGCCCACGGCTTTAAGAAACGCCGGCAAGGTGCTGAGGATAAATGCGTAATCGAAGTTCATTGAACATCCTGGACGCCGCAGGGTAAGCGACGGTGGTGCAGTCCATGGGCAGTGGATAACTACCCGGCAGGCACCGACTTTAAAGGTATAAAAAGAAGAATTTAAATACCGTTAAAGCATATTGATATCACGCAAAAAACTATCTTCCGCATTTGCTGTGGCAGCGGAAGACGACTATTTTTCTTTGCGCTGTAGGAAGGATCTTTTTTTCAAAATACCCCTCCAAGGACGGACCGCTTTTGGCCAGACTCCCCCGGCCGAACCATCACAAGGAAGAGAAAATGGCTGACGTAAAAGTGCCACAGCGGCTGGATCCGCAGGACATCGTGAAGTTGTTGATGGCGTTGCGCAGGGCTTTGAATACGCGGGGGTAGTTAGAACCTACCCTCACCCTAGCCCTCTCCCAAGGGGCGAGGGGACTGACCGATGTGTTTGTTCGAAATTCTGCGACCTGCAAGTTCAAGTCGAACTCAGGACTTGAAAGGCATGAAGATCTGCTCCCTCTCCCCCCTGGGGAGAGGGCTGGGGTGGCTCTCAAGCCAACTCATTTCCCAAATGCCCTCCAGCACCCAACAAAAAAACGCCGACGCTATATCAGCCGTCGGCGTTTGAAACCTTGAAGGGGTTTACCTCGCGAATCAGAACGCCGGCAATACCGCGCCGCTGTACTTCTTCTCGATGAATGCTTTCACTTCAGGACTGGTCAAGGCCTTGGCCAGTTTCTGGATGGCAACGCTGTCCTTGTTGTCCGGACGGGCCACCAGGAAGTTCACGTAAGGCGAATCGGCACCTTCGATTACCAGCGCGTCTTTAGCCGGGTTCAGACCGGCTTCCAGCGCGTAGTTGGTGTTGATCATGTCCAGGTCGACCTGGTCCAGAACACGCGGCAGCATGGCCGATTCCAGTTCCTTGAACTTGAAGTTGTGCGGGTTCTTGGCGATGTCTTTCGGGGTGGCCAGAGCGTTTTTCGGGTCTTTCAACTCGATCAGGCCAGCCTTCTGCAGCAGGATCAGGGCACGACCGCTGTTGCTGCCTTCGTTCGGGATAGCGATGGTTGCGCCGTCTTTCAGTTCAGCCAGGGTTTTGACTTTCTTCGAGTAGCCGCCGAACGGTTCGACGTGCACGCCGATCACGGTCACCAGGTGGGTACCTTTGCCTTCATTGAAGCTCTTCAGGTACGGCAGGGTCTGGAAGTAGTTGGCGTCCAGACGCTTCTGGTCGACCTGCACGTTCGGCTGAACGTAGTCGGTGAAGACTTTGATTTCCAGGTCCACGCCTTCTTTGGCGAGGGTTGGTTTGATCAGTTCAAGAATCTCGGCGTGTGGAACCGGGGTCGCCGCAACCACCAGTTTCTCGCCAGCCTGAGCCAGGCCCGCGGTCAGGGCAGCCGCCAATGCGGTGAACAACAGAACCTTTTTCATGCAGTGTCCTTATCGAAAATCGCGGTCGTGATCGACGACGGCTTGTTTATTACGAGTGGTTTTTGTAAGTGCTAATGAAGTGCTATCGCTGGCGTGACGCGGACAATACCGGGATTTTTTATTCCCGAACAATATCTTTTATTCACTTTCATATTCCATTTTGTTCATACAGATCGCTACAGCGTCTGCGTCAGGCTTTCGAGCAATTGCTTGAGTGCAGATCGCTCGGCAGCCGTGCCGTTTTTAATCAGCCGAGCCGCTTGTTGCTCGATCTGCACCAAAGGCGGCGGCGCCTCGGGCAGGTTCAAATGCTCCGGCAAAATCTCATCGCCGGTGCTGACCAACAACGCAAAGTGAATGACGTTTTCCAGCTCCCGGGTGTTGCCCGGCCAACTGTGTTGCTCTAACAAATGCTGCGCGGCTTCGCTGATCAGCGGCACCGGCAGGTCCAGGCGTTGGCTATAGATGCCGAGGAAATATTCGGACAGCGACAGAATATCGCCCACCCGCTCACGCAAGGCCGGCAGTTCGAGCTGGCCTTCGCTGAGGTAGTGGTAGAGCCGCTCATTGAATTTTCCGGCGGCCACCGCTTGGGCCAGGTCGATGCTGGTAGCAGCGACCAGGCGCACGTCCACCGGGCTTGGTTGGTGAGCGCCGACCCGAGTGACTTCGTGGTTTTCCAGCGCCGCGAGCAATTT
>Ga0207655_1003568_pt1 | contig 11515 bp, 7 predicted proteins | sample KBSM44metaG_FD_184398 | JGI IMG/M metagenome (GOLD analysis project Ga0207655, IMG submission 184398) | Miscanthus rhizosphere microbial communities from Kellogg Biological Station, Michigan, USA - KBS M4-4 metaG (SPAdes) (version 2) | ecosystem: Host-associated > Plants > Roots > Rhizosphere >...
CACAAATGCACTCGTAGCTCAGCTGGATAGAGTACTCGGCTACGAACCGAGCGGTCACAGGTTCGAATCCTGTCGAGTGCACCAAACACCAAAAAGCCCGCGTTTAACGCGGGCTTTTTGCCGTCTGCGATTTGGCTTTTCCTTTGGTACAACCTTTCTCATCGAACTCGATGTGAGCACTGCGCCCTCGCTTGTTGTCGTAGCGGTAGCTCATGGCTGAATTGCGAGTGCTGATTTTGTCTGGCTTGCCGAGAGCGCTTTCGACGTCCTGCTGACTCATGCCGGCAACCACTCTCTGATTGATGATCGCGATGCGGCGTTCCTTCGCGCTGAGCTTATTTCCACATTTGTCCTCGGGCTGACCAACGACCGTCGGCTCTCTCCTTGGGTTTTTCATACTTGATGTTTCGCGAACCTCAGCTTCTGGCATCAGGGCTGTCGTGCTGCCAGGCAAAAACGTGCGTACTTCCTGAAGCGAAAGGCTTTCTCCGGTCGTACAGCTCAAGGTCGTGAAGGTGATGCGTCCGTCAGGGGCTTCACACCGGTGGATGGTCGTAGCAAACGCCCAGGGCGGCAGGCAGAGCAGGGCGGCAAGCAAAAAATAATCAGCATTCCGTGGCATTCGACGTCCTCCTTGACAGTCCTTATCAAGGGTAGCCGTTACATTTTTCGACAGGGGTGTGTTTTCTTTTCAGGATGAGTCGTCGCAGTTCCATGGATCAGGACAGCGCTCAGGTTTGTCTCGCAAGCGCTTGTTTCAGCCGCGATTTTTTCACGTTTAAAACCGTCAGGCGGTGTTATCATTGCGCCTGTCAGCCCCGCCGGGGCTTGTGGAATACCTCCATGGACTTACCCAGTAGTTACTCAGTACCCCGTTTTTACAATCATGAATTGACTGATTGATCCTTCCGGCGTGCCCCGCTGCTGGGAGTGGAGTTCGCCTATGTCTGAAGTTGAAGTAAAGAAAACGCAGGAAAGCTTGCAGGACCGCCTTGCTCAAGTCGTTGAGCTGCTGCAGCGCCAGCGGGTGGTCGAAGACCTGACTCATCGCCAGGAAGGTCCGCATCACGACCGGGTCGAGAACCTGGTTCACCGGCAAAACCTCGTCGAGTTGCAACGCAAGCTCGATGATCTGCACTCCGCTGACGTTGCCTACATCCTTGAAGCCTTGCCACTGGACGATCGTCTGACCGTCTGGCAGTTGGTCAAGGCCGACCGCGACGGCGACATTCTGCTCGAAGTATCCGATTCGGTTCGTGAAACCCTGATCGCCGACATGGACGATCACGAGCTCCTGGCGGCGGCCAAGGACATGGATGCCGACGAACTTGCTGACCTGGCCTCCGAGCTGCCGCGAGACGTCGTCCACGAGCTGATGGAAACCCTCGATGCTCAACAGCGTGAGCGCGTCCGCTCCGCGTTGTCCTATGACGAGGAGCAGGTCGGCGCGCTGATGGACTTCGAGATGGTGACGATCCGTGAGGATGTCAGTCTTGAAGTGGTGTTGCGTTACCTGCGTCGTCTCAAAGAGTTGCCAAGCCATACCGACAAACTGTTCGTGGTCGATTACGACGGCGTGCTCAAGGGCGTGTTGCCGATCAAGCGCCTTTTGGTCAACGACCCGGATAAACAGGTCTCGGAAGTGATGGCTAGCGATCCGGTGAGTTTTCATCCGGACGAAGACGCCTACGAGGCCGCTCAGGCGTTCGAGCGTTACGACTTGATCTCGGCCCCGGTGGTCGACAAGAACGGCAAGCTGATCGGTCGTCTGACCATCGATGAAATGGTCGACCTGATTCGTGAAGAGAGCGAAAACGAAGTTCTCAACATGGCGGGTCTGCGCGAAGAAGAAGATATTTTTGCGTCAGTCTGGAAGTCCCTGCGCAACCGTTGGGCCTGGCTGGCGATAAACCTGATCACCGCGTTCGTTGCATCACGGGTGATCGGCCTGTTCGAGGGCTCTATCGAGAAGCTGGTAGCGCTCGCGGCATTGATGCCGATCGTGGCGGGTATCGGCGGCAACTCGGGTAACCAGACGATCACGATGATCGTTCGGGCCATGGCGCTGGACCAGGTCAGTACCGGCAATACGTCGAGGTTGATGCGCAAGGAGTTGGCGGTCGCCTTGATCAATGGCGTGGTCTGGGGTGGGGTGATTGGTGTGGTGTCCTACCTGCTTTATGGCAGTTGGTCCCTGGGCGTGGTGATGACCGCCGCCATGACGCTTAACCTGTTGCTTGCGGCATTGATGGGCGTGTTGATTCCGATGACCCTGGCGCGGCTTGGGCGCGACCCGGCAATGGGCGCGAGTGTGATGATCACTGCCATGACCGACAGTGGTGGCTTTTTCATCTTTCTCGGGCTGGCGACGATTTTTCTGCTCTGACGTTCTACCTCAAAAGAACCCGCCCAATTGGCGGGTTTTTTTTGAGGGGCTGAATTTCAGGCAAAAAAAAGCCAGCAATTACGCTGGCTCGAGCTTTCAGGATGAATCAGGAAACGTCTGCAGCCATTTCGGCATCATGGGCGATCAGCGAAACCAGAGCGTTTTGCTGGCGGTGGGAGAGTTGGCGGAAGCGTTGCAGCAGTTCGCGTTCGTGTAATGACAGCTCGGGGCTGTCCAGGCGCATGCTCAATTCTTCGCCCAACGCGCCTTCCTGAATAAGACTCTGCTCAAGACGCGCGATGATTTCGGAATTCATGCTGCGATGATGATTGCGAGCCACCTCGGCAATGCGTTCACGCATTCCGTCTGGCAGACGTACGACGAACTTGTCAGCCGTACGGCTGGAATAAATTGCCTGTTTCAATGGGCGCATATATTTAACCGGTTAGTTCAGGGGAGCGGTTCTCGGGATAGGCCGCAGGATGTCAGATAGGACAAGCACTCCGACCAAATGTTCAACCTGAATTGATAGAGGCGCGCATCATGCCTCAAATTAGCCAGATCATTGGCGTCAATTCTGTGACAAATATTGATCTGGGTAAAGGCTTAATGCCAGCACCTATTATCAGAAATGCGGACTGGTTTGAAAACATTCCATGAGTCCGTATCGCTGACCGCGTCCTCTTGCCCGACAGGTGATGCCCGAAGACGCCTGAAGGTGCATGCTATGCGGATTCGATCCTTGTTCCTTACCTTAACAGGATAGTGGCAAATGGCCGATTTACTAGGGCAGACGGACGGTATGGGATGATTTCAGGATGGATGGCAGGCTGATTTATTTAATGGGGCCTTCGGGATCCGGCAAGGACAGCCTCATCGAAGCCGCTCGCGGGCCGTTGCGGGTGCGTAATTGTGAAGTCGTGCGGCGGGTTATTACGCGCTCGGCTGAGTCCGTCGGCGAAGACGCCATTGAGGTGTCCCGCGAAGAGTTCGAGCGACGCAGAAACAATGGGGATTTCGCGCTTTCGTGGCAGGCCAATGGGCTCGATTACGGTATTCCTGTGCGTATAGACCAGTGGCTCAAGGAAGGACGCGATGTGCTGATCAATGCTTCGCGCGGCCACCTGACAGAAGCGCAACAGCGCTATCCCACGCTGTTGCCGGTGCTGTTGACGGTCAAGGATGACGTTCTGCGAGAGCGCCTGCTACGGCGGGGGCGTGAAAGCCCGGCAGAAATTGAAGCGAGACTGTGCCGTAATGCGCTGTTCACGGCTGACGACACAATCGGTGATACGCAAATCCGTCGACTCGATAACTCCGGCGACCTTGCGGTCACCGTTGCCAGTCTTCTGGAGTTGCTGAGCGTCAGCGCAGAACCGGATCGAACTTGATCTTGCGCCCGGCGATCAGCGCCAGCACGAACAGCGCACTGAACACGCCGCAGGCAATCAGGGGCAGGGTGACGATCGTGTCCTGGACTAATGACAGATGAAGGATGCCACTCAGTAGAGCGAGGATGAGAAACCCTGCGGCTGATTTGGACATGCTGTGCTTCCTGATGAGGTGGTTCAAAATACCAAGCGTTCAAAAGACTGCGTGCGCGGTTGAAGACTTTCCTGGCTCAGCTCTTGGCTGACAAAACTGCGTTGATCGCTCGTGAGTGCCCATTGAGGCGCTTTTTGCAGCTGCAGGTCATGGGGCGTGCGTTGGGCAACCATCGCAGCGTCGTTTGCGGGGAAGAACTGAAAACCCAACAGAACCGCCAGGGCGACTGCATTCGCGACTAAAAGAGCGCTGTTCATGGGGCTGATCTCCTTCGTTCTTTGAGAACAGTCGAAGCAGCCCGCATGCCAAAAGTTTAACGGCTATTAAATCCTTTAAAAACAAAGAATTACGCTATTTTAACAAAATGCCGGCATTGCATTTTGCAATGATGGCATTTTGCGGTGATGCAATTTGCACGGTAAACAAAGCCACGCTACCGTGGGGCGTCTGCCTACACTTAAAAAGCCCTACGGACGACATGACAAAAGCGGGCCTGCCCGTTAACATGCACGCCGTCCATCGCCGCGCATTCCTTGCGCGCGACTTGTGTCTCAGTAGCTCAATTGGATAGAGCATCCCCCTCCTAAGGGGAAGGTTGGCAGTTCGAACCTGCCCTGGGACACCATATAATCCAAGGCCTACAGCGTCTTTTTGTTTCTCTGCTTAACCCTCATGGGTGCTAGGTGGGTGCAACAGGTATGCTTTAAGCAAAGAAAAGCCCTGCTCAGATTGTTATCTGGCGGGGCTTTTTCATAACTGTCGTGTCATGCGGTCTATCGACTCTTTCCCGATCAATCGTGAAAATGGACGCGCTGCGCGTACCACCAACACGCCCAGACGATGGTGATCACCAGGGAGGCGACGCAGAAGATTATGGTCTGACGCGCATTGCCAAGATCCTCTCGGGCAAACAAGCTAAGCGCCTGGAGGGCAGCCCCCCCAAAAAGCGCCAGGAACCCCATTCGCCAGGCGAACATGCGCTGTCGGTAAACGTCGAAAGCCAGCGGGAGCATAACGGCGCCATATATTACGGAAAGATAGCGAAGTCTAACGTCTGCATAATGGGTAAAGACCGAACCACTTGGATCGCCCAGGGAAGGCTGGATATCCGTTATGGCAGAAACGCAGAACATGAGCCCTTGGAGGGCGAGCATCGCTGTGACAATCACGATGACAGTGGGTGGCCGCTTTTGGGAGCTCCGAAGCTCATCGGGCGGCAAACCTTTTGATGCAATCGCGACCTGATTACTCAGCACCGTGCGAATGACCTCAGACAGCCATGCCTGATCGTTGCGGGAAAACCACATACAGATCCGCATCACGCCAATCCCACAGGCCATCATCGCAAGCCCCTCCAGCGGCATGAATGTGGCGTGCGGCCCAGGTACGGCGGTAAACAACGCCAATGCTGTAAAAAGCACACAAAACCCGAACCAGAAGCCCATGAAGAGCTTAACGGACCAGTGCAGCGCAAAACGCCCGGTTAGCACGACCTGGTTTTGGCGCACCTGGAATCGGCCGACGAAAAGTGGCTTGAATGAGTTGTGTACCATCGGGATGACACGTTGGAGCGAAACGCGAGACTCCGTCACCGTTCCCACGGCCGCTTCTCGCGAAAAGGCAAACATAGACCAGCGCCGTGTCGCTGCTTTCAGGCGCTCAACAGATTCCGCCAGTCCGAACGAGCTCTCAAACTCGACCAGATCCGATCCCACCCAAAGTTCCTTCATCCATCGGAACATACACCCCCCTCTGGGCGCGTCATGCTTGGATCTCACGTTGGTATCGTGCAATTCATATTCGACCTTCCCTGGTCTCCACCATCATCAACTGCTCAACTCCAGCCCAATATCACGCCGTCAGCGTATGCTCCGCATCCCCGAACCAGGTGCGCACCAGATCGGGCCCAGGCGTACCAGCGTGGTCAAGCACCGCCACATCGACGAAATTCTTGCCATTGCTTGCGCCATCAGGGTCTACCTTCACGGTGATGTCGTTGCCGGTCTGCACCACTTGGACAAAGTCCGACACCTGGCTGGTGCCGGCGACGAAGTTGGCCTTGAGCAGTGCGGAGAGGTCGATTTTGTCCCCTTCGGCGTAGTTGTAGTCGAGGATATGATCGCCGCCTTCATTCACGTTGAAGTAGGCAAACACGTCGGCTCCCGCGCCACCGCTGAGCGTGTCTGCACCGCCACGGCCCACGATGATGTCGTTGCCGTCGCCACCATTGATCGTGTCTGCGAGCATGGTGCCCACCAGCGTGCCGCTGGATTCTCCGTGGTAACTGACTTGAGTGCCGGCCGCGCCGCCGTCGGTGACCTGGAAATCTTCCGCCGAGTAATGCCCCAACAGGTTCACCTCGGCCCGATGCACGCCGTCGTCCACTGTCAGCAGGCCGCCGGCGCCAGAGGCGTTGGTGTTGTAGCTGAGTTGGGTGTTGGCGCCGAAAGTGAGATTGCCGAACGTCAGCATGTCATTGCTCTCAAGGCCGAGGATGCCGGCCAGCGAGCCCGCTGTTTCGGCCTGTGCGATCACCAGCGTACCCGCGCCTTCGCCGTGGAAGGCGACGGACCCGTGTGCAGCACCGGAGAAGGTCAGGGTTGCGTTACCGTCGATGGTCGCGCTGCCGTCGCCGGTCACGTCGGCCAGCAGGCGCAGGTCACCACCATTGGCCCACAGGTGGCCGGTGTTTTCGACCGTGCTGGCCACCGTCATGCCGCCTGTGCTCGTGGACTCCAGCACCCCGCTGTTGGTGATGGTGTGGGTGCCGGTGTCGAGCACCAGGCTGTTCAGCCCGCTGGCCATGATCAGCCCCGAATTGATCAGCACCATCTGCCCGGCACCCAACTGGCCGGCGCCGGAAATGCGGTTGTCGACGTTGTTCAGTACGGTGTCGGCGCTGCCGCCGAAAATCACGTTTTGCGCGTTATCGGATAGCAGCACCTGGCCGCCACCGGTCAAGGTCGCGCCACGGAACAGAACCTCAAGGCTGGTCGCGCTGCCGGCGGAGCCGAGTTCGATGGTGCCGCTGTTATGGATACTGCCACCGAACGGCATGATCGCGCCGTCGGCAATGGTGAGGGTACCGGTGTTGTTGGTGAGCGGGTCGACATCGAACTGGAAGTTCGCTTCGCTCAAGTCCGCCGCATCGATACCTTTGAGAGTGACCGTCTGGCCGGTGCTTATGCTGACCAGTGCATTGCCGTTGGCGTCGTTAGTGATACTCAAGTCTGCAAAGCCGTTGATGCCAGTGAAGCCGACCAAGTCGATCTTGTCCGCTGCGGCATCGAAATTGAAGATCTGGTTGTTGCCGATCGGTTGGGCGAAGACGAAGGTGTCGGCACCTGACGAGCCGGTCAGGTTATCGTTAGCGGACAAGGCGAAGATCGGCGCGCCCGGGGCGTAGACTTCGACGTTGTTGAACACGTACGCGCTGGCGGTGCTGCCGTCGCTGTTGCTCCAGTTCATGTTGACGTCAAGCACCAACGCACCCACGAAGTCGCTTGGGGCTGTCACAGTCAATGCGCCGGGATCGTTGGTGTGCACGGTCCATGTGCCGTCGCCGTTGTCGGTTCCTGCATTGAACACCCACCCCGAGGGGACCCCGCTGATGGACACCGTTACGGGGCCGCTGATATCGGCTAACGGAACGTTGAGGGCTAGATTGATGGGGTCGCCGGCAACGCCTGCCGGAAGGTTGGCACTGCTGCCGGCCGCACCAGGATTACCCGCCAGGTCGGTGTAGCTGTTCGCGGCAACGTCGACTTTTATGCTGCCGCCCTGGGTTCTGGTCAGTATTGCCGTGTAGGTATCGCCATCAACCTGGGTAAAGTTACTGAAGGTTCCGCGGGGCACTCCGCTCGTTGTCGTCACTGCGACATCAGACAGGGTGAAACCGCTCACTGTCTCACTAAATTGGAATGTCACCGTCGACGTTGAACCGACCGAACTCCCTAGGGCCGTCCCCGTCACTGCCACCGTCGGCGGCACGGTATCAACTGGCGTCTCAACGACGTTCTGCACGTTTACCGTAATGGTCTGCGTGTCGATTCCGCCATTACCGTCGGCCACCTGAACGTTCACAACATAGGCGTTGTCGCCGGCGGTTCCACCGACATCCTGGGGATTCTCGTAGTCGGGCGCTGAATTGAAGGTCAGCACCCCACTCGAACTGATCGAGAATTTGCTGAAGTCCGTCCCGGCCGTACTCAGGATCGAGTAGCTCAGCGTCTGCGCAGGTAGATCAGCGTCAGTCGCCACCACTGTTGTGACCGCCGTGGTGTTCTCCAATACGTTGATCGAAGCCGTCGCACCAGCACCGTTGGAAGTGATCGTCGGTGAGTCGTTGCTGCCGGCGATATGCACGGTGACCGAAGTGAGGGTGCCGTCGGCACTGCTCACGGCGAAGGTGTCGGTGTAGGTGGTGCCGGCGGCGAATTCGTTGTGGGCGGAATTGGCGACGTAGGTCCAGGCACCACCGGTGCCGATGGAGAACTGGCCGTAGCTGCCGGCGGTGTTGGTTTGTGCGACGAAGGTTGCGGCGCTGTCGACGTCGCTGATGGTCAGGGTGCCGGCGGTGGAAATGTCGACGGCGGCATTGGTCTCGGTGAGGTTGGCGATGCCGGTGGACAGCACGGCCGCATCGTTGGTGCCGAGGATGTGCACGGTGACCGAAGTGAGGGTGCCGTCGGCACTGCTCACCGCGAAGGTGTCGGTGTAGGTGGTGCCGGCGGCGAATTCGTTGTGGGCGGAATTGGCGACGTAGGTCCAGGCACCACCGGTGCCGATGGAGAACTGGCCGTAGCTGCCGGCGGTGTTGGTTTGCGCGACGAAGGTTGCGGCGCTGTCGACGTCGCTGATGGTCAGGGTGCCGGCGGTGGAAATGTCGACGGCGGCATTGGTCTCGGTGAGGTTGGCGATGCCGGTGGACAGCACGGCCGCATCGTTGGTGCCGAGGATGTGCACGGTGACCGAAGTGAGGGTGCCATCGGCACTGCTCACGGCGAAGGTGTCGGTGTAGGTGGTGCCGGCGGCGAACTCGTTGTGGGCGGAGTTGGCGACGTAGGTCCAGGCTCCGTCGGTGGCGATGGAGAACTGGCCGTAGCTGCCGGCGGTGTTGGTTTGCGTGTGGAGGCTTTCCGGGCTGTCGATATCACTGACGGTCAGGCTACCACCCGTAGTCAGCGGAGCATTGGTTTCGGTCAGTGTGACATTGGCCGAGGACAGCACGGCGGCGTCGTTGCTGCCGGTGACGGTGACGGTCACCTGCTGGGTGTCGACGCCACCGAGGCCATCGCTGACCTGCACGCTGAACACTTCGTTATGAGTCTCGCCGGCCTTCAGTGACTGCACCGCACTGGCGACGCCATCGGTGCCGTTGGCCAGGGTGTAAGTCCACTGACCGCTGCCGTCGACGGCGATCGAGCCGTAGCTGCCGGTGTTTGACCCGGCAATGCTCCAGGTCGCGGTGGCGGCATGATCGATGTCGCTTGAGCTGAATTGGCCGCTGACGCTGAGGGTGGTGTCTTCCTGCACCGCACCGGCATCGTTGCCGCTGGCGAAGCTGAGTACGGGGGCGTCGTTGCTGCCGGTGACAGTCACGGTCACCTGCTGGGTGTCGACGCCGCCGAGGCCGTCGCTGACCTGCACGCTGAACACTTCGTTATGAGTCTCGCCGGCCTTCAGTGACTGCACCGCACTGGCGACGCCATCGGTGCCGTTGGCCAGGGTGTAAGTCCACTGACCGCTGCCGTCGACGGCGATCGAGCCGTAGCTGCCGGTGTTTGACCCGGCAATGCTCCAGGTCGCGGTGGCGGCATGATCGATGTCGCTTGAGCTGAATTGGCCGCTGACGCTGAGGGTGGTGTCTTCCTGCACCGCACCGGCATCGTTGCCGCTGGCGAAGCTGAGTACGGGGGCGTCGTTGCTGCCGGTGACAGTCACGGTCACCTGCTGGGTGTCGACGCCGCCGAGGCCGTCGCTGACCTGCACGCTGAACACTTCGTTATGAGTCTCGCCGGCCTTCAGTGACTGCACCGCACTGGCAACGCCATCGGTGCCGTTGGCCAGGGTGTACGTCCACTGGCCCGTGCTGTCGACGGCGATCGAGCCGTAAGTACCGGTATTGGACCCGGCGATGCTCCAGGTGGCGGTGGCCGCATGATCAATGTCGGTCGAACTGAACTGGCCGCTGACGCTGAGCGTGGTGTCTTCCTGCACCGCGCCGGCATCGTTGCCGTTGGCGAAACTGAGTACGGGTGCGTCGTTGCTGCCGGTGACGGTGACAGTCACCTGCTGGGTGTCGACACCGCCGAGGCCGTCGCTGACCTGCACGCTGAACACTTCGTTATGACTCTCGCCGGCTTTCAGTGATTGCACGGCACTGGCGACGCCATCGGTGTCGTTGGCCAGGGTGTACGTCCATTGACCGGTGCCGTCGACGGCGATCGAGCCGTAGGTTCCAGTTGCCGAGCCATTGATGGTCCAGGTGGCAGTGGCCGCATGATCGATGTCGCTTGAGCTGAACTGGCCGCTGACGCTGAGCGTGGTATCTTCCTGCACCGCGCCCACATCATTGCCGCTGGCGAAACTGAGCACCGGTGTATCGTTGCTGCCGGTGACGATGACGGTCACCTGCTGGGTGTCGACACCGCCGAGGCCATCGCTGACCTGAATGGTGAACACCTCGTTATGACTCTCGCCGGCCTGCAACGATTGCACGGCACTGGCGACGCCATCGGTGCCGTTGGCCAAGGTGTAGGTCCATTGGCCGCTGCTGTCGACGGCGATTGAGCCATAAGTGCCGTTAGCTGTTCCGGCAATGCTCCAGGTCGCCGTGGCAGCATGATCGATGTCGCTTGAACTGAACTGGCCACTGACGCTGAGGCTGCTGTCCTCCTGCACGGCGCCGACATCGTTGCCGCTGGCGAAGCTGAGTACGGGTGCGTCGTTGCTGCCGGTGACGGTCACGGTCACCTGCTGGGTGTCGACGCCACCGAGGCCATCGCTGACCTGGATGGTGAACACTTCGTTGTGACTCTCGCCAGCCTTCAGCGATTGCACGGCACTGGCGACGCCATCGGTGCCATTGGCCAACGTGTAGGTCCACTGGCCGCTGCTGTCGACGGCGATCGAGCCATAAGTGCCGGTATTGGACCCGGCAATGCTCCAGGTCGCCGTGGCCGCGTGATCGATGTCAGTCGAGCTGAACTGGCCGCTGACGCTGAGGCTGGTGTCTTCCTGCACCGCGCCGGCATCGTTGCCGCTGGCGAAACTGAGTACGGGTGCGTCATTGCTGCCGGTGACGGTCACAGTCACCTGCTGGGTGTCGACACCGCCCAGGCCGTCGCTGACCTGGATGGTGAACACTTCGTTGTGACTCTCGCCGGCCTGCAACGACTGCACGGCACTGGCGACGCCATTGGTGCCGTTGGCCAAGGTGTAAGTCCACTGACCGCTGCTGTCGACGGCGATCGAGCCGTAGGTTCCAGTTGCCGAGCCATTGATCGACCAGGTGGCAGTGGCCGCATGGTCGATGTCGCTTGAACTGAACTGGCCGCTGACGCTGAGGGTGGTGTCTTCTTG
>Ga0207655_1003570_pt1 | contig 11510 bp, 10 predicted proteins | sample KBSM44metaG_FD_184398 | JGI IMG/M metagenome (GOLD analysis project Ga0207655, IMG submission 184398) | Miscanthus rhizosphere microbial communities from Kellogg Biological Station, Michigan, USA - KBS M4-4 metaG (SPAdes) (version 2) | ecosystem: Host-associated > Plants > Roots > Rhizosphere >...
CTCTTCTCCCGCTCGCAGTGGGCATGCTCCTCTCGCCGCTGCCGATCGTGGCCATCGTCGCGATCGTGCTCGCCCCGCGCGGACGCACGAGCGCGCCCGTCTTCACCGGCACTTTCACGCTCGTGGCGTTCGCGGTCGTCGGCCTCGGCGCGGCGGGTGCGGCGCGAGCGGCGGAGTCCACGGGTCCCGACGCTCGCACCGTCTCTCTGATCCTGGCGATGGTCCTGGGCGTCGGCTTCACCGTGTTCGCGATCGCCAGCTGGTTGTCGCGTCCGAAGGATAGAAAGCCGGCGACGGCGCCGAAGTGGCTCGCGGCGATCGACGGCGTCACGCCGCTTTCGGCAGCGGGTCTCGGGCTCGGGATGGCGGTCATGAACACCAAGAACATCCCGCTCGAGCTGAAAGCAGGCGCCGTCATCGGCGAGGCTCATCTCCCCTCCCTCGCCGCGGTCGGGCTCTGCGTCGCAGTCGCGGTGGCCGGCTCCGTCCTGCTGATAGCCCCCGCGCTCGTCGAGCTGTCCGGGGGGACACGCGTGCGCTCCGCCCTGCAGACCCTGAAGTCGCAGCTCATCACACACAACGCCGCCATGATGACGGTCCTGTTCGCGATCCTCGCGGCGAACGAGCTCGCACAGGTCATCCACCGCCTGGCCGCCTGAGCGCTCGCGGGCCGCCGTTCTCCTCGCTCTCCTCGTCCCGGAAGGACAACGCATGCCGAACCCCATCGAAACCCCCGCTGACTGCACCGTCACTGCCCCCGCCGGCACGTTCCGCGGCGCCGTCCGCGATGCGGTGCGCTCATGGCGCGGCATCCGTTACGCGGAAGCACCCGTCGGCGAGCGCCGCTGGCGCGACCCCGTGGCCGCCGCCGCGGCGACCGCCGAGGTGGATGCCACCGCCTTCGGCGCGGTGTGTCCGCAGCTACGCACGCCCGCGATCGCCCTCGGCGACGACGCGGTGCTCGACGAGGACTGCCTCATGCTCAACGTCTGGTCCGCCGACGTCGCCGCCCGCACCGACGCGGACACCACTGAGACCCCACGTCCGGTCATGGTGTGGGTGCACGGCGGCGCGTACACGTTCGGCGCGTCCAGCCAGCGGACCTACGACGCGACCTCGCTCGTCACCCGCGGCGATGTCGTCGTGGTGACCATCAACTACCGCCTCGCCGCGTTCGGCTTCCTCGACCTGTCGGGTCTGCTGCCCGACGGCGGGTTCGACCGCAATCTGGCACTGAAGGACGTCCTGCTCGCGCTGCGCTGGGTGCAGGACAACATCGCGGCGTTCGGGGGCGACCCCGACCGGGTCACCGTGTTCGGCGAGTCCGCCGGCGGAGGCCTCGTGACCACGCTGCTCGCCACACCGTCCGCGGCCAGCCTGTTCCACCGCGCGATCGCGCAGTCCTCCCCCGCCTCCAGCATGTACGGCGTCGAGCGGGCGCGGGAGGTCGCGGAGCGCTTCGTCCGCGAGCTCGGCATCGACCAGACCGACTCCGCCTCCACCGCCGCCGCGCTGCGCGCGGCGTCCGCCGACGAGCTGGTGACCGCCGGGATGGCGGTATATGCGCAGGTGCCCGATGAGGCGCCCGGCACTCTCGCCTTCGCACCCATCGTCGACGGCGACCTGCTGCCGGAAGCGCCCGCAACCGTGCTCCACGAGGGCCGAGGGCTGCCGGTGCCGCTGATGATCGGCACCAATAAAGACGAGGCGTCGCTGTTCAAATTCATGAAGTCGCCGCTCATCCCGATCACCGAGGAGCGCATCATGAAGATGTTCTCCGACATGGCCGCCGACAACCCCACCGTCGAGCTGCCCTCGGTCGCGCAGGTGCAGACGGCGTATGAGAACGTCCGAAAGAACACGGTGGGTCTCGGTGTTGCTCGCGATATCGGGTTTCGGATGCCCACCGTGTGGATCGCCGAGGGTCATGCCGCCGCCGCACCGGTGTGGTTGTACCGCTTCGACCACGCGACTCCGTTCCTGCACCTGATCGGACTCGGAGCCACTCACGGCAGCGAGCTGGCGTATCTGTGGGGCACTTTTTCCAGCGGCCCGAAGGACCCCACCTTCCGACTCGGCGGCAAGCGCGCCGGCGAGCAGATCTCGGCCCGCATGCAAGGTCGCTGGGCTGCCTTCGCCCATGGGCGCACGCCGGACGCCGACGGTATGACGGGCGCACCGCAGTGGCCCGCCTACGACCCCGCCGGGCGGCGGTCGACGCTCGTCATCGAGCGCCACGACACGGTGGTCGACGACCTCGACGCGGCCCTGCGGGCCGCATGGGGCGATCAGGTCCTCGATTTCCGCTGAGCCGTCTCTCGCCGTCACCCCCGCCAGTGAAGGAATCCCCATGTCTGAAACCTGCAACGCCGCGACACCGCTGAGCCGCGACCGCATCGCACCCGCGATCGCCACGGCCGGTGTCACCATCACGCCGGCGCATCACGGCGCACATCACCGTTCGCCGGGAGCTGCCCCGGCGCACAGCGCGACCACGGCGAAAGCCGATCTCGTGGTCGTCGGGCGCATCGCGACCGGCGACCCCGCCACTCCCACCGCCGAGGCGATGGCGGTCCGCGACGGCCGCATCCTCGCCCTGGGCTCCACAGCCGATGTCGAGGGGCTCACCGGGCCCGCGACGACGACGCTGTCTCCCGACGGGGTGGTCGTCCCCGGACTCATCGAACCGCACGCCCACATCTGGGTGTCGTTGCTGACCCTCGACTGGACCGATGTCTCGCACGACGTCTGCCCGCGCTTCGACGATGTCGTCACCGTCCTGAAGGCCGCCGCCCACGCGACGCCCGCGGGACAGTACGTTCTCGCGAAGCTCTTCGATCCCAGCCTCTACCCGGGTGAGCCCGCGCTCACGCGTGACATCCTCGACCGCGTCGCGATCGACCGGCCGGTCGTCGTCCTCAACGCGTCGATGCACTTCGCCTACGCGAACAGCGCAGCATTGGATGCCGCCGGCATCACCGATGCGACGCCGCAGCCGAGCGGCGGCACGCTGGAGAAGATCGACGGGCGATTGACTGGGGTGGTGGGCGAGTCACCGGCGGTCACGATGCTGCTCGCCAACCTTCCGCGCCCCACAGCAGCAGACATCGGGCGCGGCATCCGGCAGCTGCTCGGCGATATGGCCGCGGCGGGCGTGACCTCGATGCGCGAAGCCATGACCGGCACGCTGGCCGGGGTCAGCGAGGTGGCGATGCTGCACCAGCTCAACGGCGCCGAGCGGCTGCCCGTGCGGGTGTCGACCGCGCAGTTCTCGTCTCTCGCCGGCTACGACACACCCGCCGAGGTCGCCGCCGCCTGGAGGGCCGCCGGTGTCACTCCGTTCAGCGGCGACGAAATGGTGCGCGCCGACGCCTGGAAGATCGTGGCGGACGGGTCCAATCAGGGCCGCTCCGGTTACTTCCTCCAGCCGTACCTCGGCGAAACGTCCGGAGGACACGCGAACTGGACGCCGGAGGGCCTGCGTGAGGTCATGCGCGCCGGTCTCGACGACGGTTGGCAACTGATGATCCACACGAACGGCGACGCGGCCATCGAGTTCGCCCTTCAGGCGGCGGAAGAGCTGTTGCCGGCCGGCGGTGGCGATCTGCGCCACCGCTTCGAGCACGCGTCCGTCACGACCGACGACCAGCTCGCGCGGATGGCTGCAGCGGGGGTGTCGCCGAGCTTCCTCATGGATCACGTCTACTACTGGGGCGCGACTTTCCGCGACACGATCCTCGGGGCCTCGCGCGCTGCGCGACTCGACCGGCTCGCGTCGGCATACCGCGCGGGCCTGCGTCCCAGCCTCCATTCCGACTACAACGTGACGACGGTGCAGCCGCTGCGCAGCGCACGAACGGCGGTCCTGCGCCGCCTCCAGGCCGACGGCACGGTGCTCGCACCCGAGGAGTGCGCCACGCCCTCGCAGGCGCTGTCGGCGATCACCGCCGATGCCGCGTGGCAGATCCACGCCGACGATCGCGGCATCCTCTCCGCCGGCCGCCGCGCCGACTTCGCCATCGTCGACGCGGACCCGTGGACGAGCGAGCCGGAGAGCTGGGATCGCATCGGCATCCATGCCACGTACATCGACGGCACTCCCGCCTTCACCGCGTGAGCATCGGCCCCGTCCGCCTCCCCTACCCGAAAGCACCCTCATGACTTCGACAACCCCGACGTCGGCTGTGCGCACCGCGCCAGCCTTCGCCATCCCTCTTCTCGGCGTGCTGGCGGCCGTCCAGGGTTCCGCGCCCAACATCGCCGCGACGGCGCTGGTGGGTGCCAGCCGCGGACTGGACATGGTCGGCGGTGATCAGGCGCTCGCGGCATCCATGCAGACGCTCGCGATCTCGGCGTCGGTCATCACGACCGGTCTCCTCGCCGATCGGATCGGCAGGAGGCGCATGCTGATCGCCGCTCTCGTCACCGGGCTCGTCGGCCAGCTGCTCGTCGCGGCGGCTCCGCTGCCGTTCGTCTACATCCTCGGACAGGCCGTGACCGGTGTCGGGCTGGGCGCCGTCTACGCCGCCGCGTTCGCGTACATCCAGGTGCTGGCTGCACCCGGGCGGCTTCCGGCCGCCGTCGCCACCTTCGCCGCGTGCTCCGGTGCGGCCGGAGTGCTGTTCACCTTCTCCGGCGGTGTACTCGCCGGAGCGGATTGGCGGCTCGCTTTCGTCCTCGTGCCCGTCCTGTCGGCGCTGTGCATTCCGGCTGTGCTCGTGCTGCTGCCGCCGGTCGCGCCGACGGTCTCCGAGAAGCGCGACGTCGGCGGACAGGTCGCCCTCATCGCGGGCATGGTCGTGTTCCTGTTCGGCGTCTCCCAGCTCGCGTCGTCGCTCACCAGCCCGCTGACCTGGGGAGCCATGGCACTGGGCGTCGCCCTTCTCACCGCTTTCGTGCGGTCGCAGATGCGGGTTTCGAACCCGTTCTTCCCCGTCGCGCTCTTCCGCCGCCCGCGGTTTCTCGCCGCCCTCTGCGCGGGCTTCGTGTTCAACGCCGGAGGTGCGGTTGCGTTCCTGCAGCTGTCGAATCTCTGGCAGTACGTCCTCGGTCTGACGCCCAGCACCGTGGCGGTGTGGCAGCTGCCTGTCTCGGTCACCTCGATCGTCGGCGCGATCGTGCTCGGCCGTCTCATGACCCGCGGAATGAGCCCGCAGGCGTCGCTGCTGCTCGGCGGCATCCTGTCCGCAGCGGGATTCGGCGCGGCGTACGTGGCGCGCGCCGCCGACACCCCGCTCGCCTTCGTGCCCGCCGGCATTCTCGTGGCCATCGGCATCACGGCGGCTGCACTGCCCTACGGCACCCTGGTGCTCAGCGAGGCGCCCGCAGAGTTCTATGGGCCGGTCACCAGTTCGCGGACGACGTTCGGCCAGCTCTTCTACTCTCTGGGCACGGCCGTCTCCACCGTCGTGATCACCCAGCTCACCATCAGCGGGATCAGCTCGCGCCTGTCGGCGGCAGGACTGTCGGATGCCGCTGTGCACACCGCTCTCGTCGGCGTCGGAACCTACGCGAAGGACGGCACGCGCCCGGACGCGCAAGTGTTCGGTGCCGCCGTCGCCGCCTACCGCGACGGTTTCGGGGCACTCATGATCGGCATGGCGGTCGTCACGCTCCTCGCCAGCGTCGCCGGCGCCGCTCTGATCACCCGGGCCGCACGGACCGCCCCCGTGGATGAGTGATGCCGAAGGCGGCGGGGCTCACGTCTGCGGCGGTGCGGGGAACCTGCGCCGCAGGACGAGCCGCTGACCGAGCGTCCAGGCGCTCGTCGTGAGCAGGTAGAGCGCCGCGGCGAGCGGTACGAACAGCGCGATGATCGCGGTCAGAAACGGCAACACCTCCGCCACGGCGCGTTGTGGTGCGGGCAGGGGGAGCGCCGCGGCGGGGCGCAGCAGGCGGCGCGTCAGCTCCCCCACCACGGCGATGGTGGCCACGACCGCACCGAAGACGATCGTCACCGACAGATCGATGCCGCCGCTGGTGGCCGCGGCGATGAAGCTACGCCCCAGCGGCACACCGAACAGTGTCTCGCCCAGGAGCGGGTTGAGGTGGCCCGCGATCGAGGGGTGCACGAACACCGCGTACACGAGCCCCACGATCGGCGCCTGCAGCAGCAGCGGGAGACAGCCGGCGAGCGGCGATGCGCCCTCGTCGCGGTAGAGCTTCATCGTCTCGCGCTGAAGGCGCTCGCGATCGCTGCGGTGCCGCTTTTGGAGGTCGCGAAGCCGCGGAGCCAAGCGTGCGCGCGTCTGGTCGGCTTTGGCCTGAGCGATGCCGGCGGGAACGAGCAGGGCGCGCACGACGAGGGTGAGCAGGACGACGGCGAGCGCCGCCGACAACGGTCCGGCAAAAGGAGTCAACAGGGTGATCGCGGCCATCAGGCCGCGGGCGGTGAGGTCGAGAAGGGCCGCCACGGGCGGCAGAGAGAAGGGGTCCACGGGGTCATCCGTTCCATCGAAGCGATCAGGGTGAGCTGGTCGGCCGCGAAGGGACGCCGGACGGGGCGTCCGGACGGGTGAGACTAGGCGGCCAGGACGGCCGTACTCGGACCTCGACGGAGGATGTGCCCTGGAGCTGCGGGGTCGCTCTGGGCCACGGGAGCGCGCAGGATGTCACTGCGCGCCGGGTGCACACGATCGCGGGCGGAGAGACCGGCCGTCGATGCGGCCACCGCAGCCATCAACATGGCGGCAGCGGCGGCGACCGCCACCGCCGAGGCGACGACGGCGAGGGAGGTGAGCGGGGTCACTCCCTGCGGCACGACGCCCACCGAGATCGCGATCACGCGCAGGAGCGTGAGGAAGGCATCGATCATCGTGCACCCTCCGCTCTCTCGAGCTCTCAGGTTAACCGACGCGCCGCAGCGGCGCATTACAATCCGGGCGTGATCTGCCTCCCCGCCTCCAATCGCCGCTCATGAGCGCGACGCCCGCTCTGTCGCGCCGATTGGGCCTCGCCGACGCGATCGCCATCGGCCTCGGCTCGATGATCGGCGCAGGGGTGTTCGCTGCCTTCGCCCCGGCGGCGTCCGCGGCGGGCGCGGGCCTGCTCGTCGGCTTGGGCATCGCGGCAGTCGTCGCTTACGCCAACGCGACGTCATCGGCGCAGCTTGCTGCGCAGTTTCCCACCTCCGGCGGCACCTACGTCTACGGCCGGGAGATGATCGGCCCGTGGTCGGGCTTCTTCGCGGGGTGGTCGTTCGTCATCGGGAAGACCGCGAGTTGCGCGGCCATGGCGCTGACCTTCGCGTCGTACGCCGCTCCCGCCGGATGGGAGAAGCCGGTGGCCGTCGCCGCCGTCCTCATCCTCGCCGCCGTCAACTCCGTCGGCGTGACGCGCACCGCGGCGGTGACCAAGGCCGTCGTGGTCGTGGTTCTCGTGGTTCTCGCTCTCGTGGTCGTCGCCGGTGCGGCATCCGGCGCGGAGACGGCCGCACACCTCGCCGTTGGCGTCGGCGATCAGGGCTGGTACGGCATCCTGCAATCGGCCGGACTCCTCTTCTTCGCGTTCGCGGGCTACGCGCGCATCGCGACCATGGGTGAGGAGGTGCGCGATCCGCAGCGGACGATCCCGCGTGCGATCGTCATCGCGCTGACCCTCGCCCTCATCGTGTACGCCGCCGTGGCGGTCACCGCGCTCGCCACTCTCGGGGCGGAACGTCTCGCCGCCTCACCGGCACCTCTCGCGGAGGTGGCCACCGCGGGCGGATGGGATGCGATGGCTCCGATCGTCCGGATCGGAGCCGCGGCGGCATCCCTCGGCGCCTTGCTCGCCCTGGTGGCCGGCATCGGGCGGACGAGTCTTGCCATGGCCCGCACGGGCGACCTGCCGCACTGGCTGTCGGCGGTACACGCGCGCTACGCCGTGCCGCACCGGGCGGAGCTCACCCTCGCGGTCGTCGTGAGCGTCCTGATCCTGGCCACGGATCTTCGTTCGGCCATCGGGTTCTCGTCGTTCGGCGTGCTGCTGTACTACCTGATCGCCAACATCGCGGCGTTCCGTCAGGATGCCGGGAGCCGCCGCTTTCCACATGCGCTACAGATCGTCGGCGCGCTGGGCTGCATCGTGCTGGTCGCGACGCTGCCGTGGCCGTCGATCGTCGGAGGTGTCGTGGTCGTGCTCCTCGGCGTCGGGTATCGGGGGCTGCGGCTGCGCGCTGCCGGTCGTGCCGGTGGTGCCGGTGGGCACGGCTGACGGCGCGGCATCCCACAGTCCGGCCAACCACGGCGCCACCACGCGGTCGATCATCGGCCGGTCGAGCCGCTCGAGGATGTCGAGTTCGAAGATATGACGCGCCATCGTCACTCCGAGGATGCTCGAGACGATGAGGGCGGCACGCAGTTCGTCCTCGGGGTCGGAACCGGCGTCGGTAGATCGCGCCTCGGGCGCGACCGTCCGCCGGCGGGCGTCGCGCAGCCTCTCGACCCGCCCGATGAGGTAGTCGCGCATGACGTCGGCGGCTTCCGGCGACGTCGGCGCCGAACGGAGCAGTGCTTCGGTGGCAGCCGGCAGACCGCGGGTGCGCGCATCGAGGACGTCCGCGAGGTGGCGCTCCGCGTCGCCGCCGTCGTGCTCGACAGCGGGGAGGACGGCCTCCGCGAAGAGCTTCTCCTTCGAGCCGTACCGCTGGATCACCAACGAGGGGTCGACCCCCGCGCGCCGCGCAATGGCACGGATCGTCGCCCCGGACAGCCCGCGCTCGGCAAACTCCGCCTGGGCGGCGCCGAGAATGCGCTCCGTGGAATGGGCCCGCTGCGCTGCCCGTGATTTCGGTGTGCTCACGCATTCGACTCTACAGACGGTGAGCGAAAGTGCTATGTTCCACTCAACACATGTTGAGCGGAATGGAGATCATGGTGAACACGACACCCCGCGACGATCGACCGATCGCCCTCATCGTCGGAGCATCCCGCGGTCTGGGCGCGGCGATCGCGGCCGAATACCTGCGCCTGCACTTCGATGTCATCGGCACAGCGAGAGAAGGCTCCCCCGCCGAGCTCGAGAAGCTCGCGGCCGACTCCGACGGCCGACTCGAGATCGAGCACGTCGACATCACGGACCTCGCCCAGGTGCGGGCACTGCGCGTGCGGCTGCAGAAGCGGCTCGGCGACCGCAGGCTCGCCCTGCTCTTCGTGGTCGCCGGCATCTCCCTCGCCGAGCAGTCGGCGCCCTCGACGGACATGACCGAAGAACAGTTCACCGCGATGATGCTGACGAATGCGTTCGCGCCCGTGCGCACCATCGACGCACTGGAGCCGGTCGTCGAGGAAGACGGAACCATCGCGATCATGACGTCCGGGCAAGGCAGCATCGCGAACAACACCTCCGGTGGCTTCGAGGTGTATCGCGCGAGCAAGGCCGCACTCAACCAACTCATGCGCAGCTACGCGGCGCGCCACCCCGACGAACAACGCGCACTGCTCTTGATGGCTCCCGGATGGGTGCAGACCGCCATGGGTGGAGCGCAGGCCCCCCTCACCATCGCGGAGAGCATCCCCGAACTCGTATCGACGGTCGAGGCCCAACGCGGCATACCGGGGCTGCGCTACCTCGACCGGCACGGCACACCCATCGCCTGGTGAGGCACCAGACCGCTTCGGCTGCTCAGACGAGGGTCCTCGTCCAGGCCACCTCGATGCTGATCCGGCCGGTCTCCTGGAACATCCGCACCTGGTGAGTGTCTGCGAACACCGCCGCCAGCTCCGCGCAATCTGCGGAAGCGAACCCGAGACCCTGCCAGAACGGTCCGGAGCGCCGGCTGAACAGCCACGCGGCCGTCGCCCCCTCCGCCGCGGCGCGATCGAGCGCGACGCGCGCGAGGGCCGTCCCCCTACCGGCGCCACGATGCGCGGGATGCACGGCGACACTGCGCACGAGGGCCGCATCGCCGGAGCGGTTCAGCTCGTGCCCCGTGCTGCCGACGATCCGACCGGTCGCATCGCGCGCAACCCACAGCCGCACGCTCGGCTCGTCCAGGCCACTGAGGGTGAGATCCGCTTCCCGAAGGAACTCGGTCACGGAGCCGACGTCAGCAGGACGGACCCGCTCGATGAACAGATCGGCCGCTCTCACGGTTGCGGCGTGGCGATCGTCACCGGCATCCCCCAGCCGGAGTAGTGCTGGGTCGTCGTGGTCTGGATGCCGCCGACGCTCACCGCGGCCCGCGTGCCCACGGGGACGTGTGCGGATGTGAGCCACACCGTCATCTCCTGGACCTCGGCGCCGAGCATCGTGAAGGGCGCGTCGGCCTGGAGCCGCCAGGCGCTCACTCGGCTGTCGTCGGGAAGATCGACGAGGTCTTGATCCTTCTGCACTGTCCAGCTCGGGGCCGAGGAGATGAGCGAAGACGCCACCGTCGGATCGGCGGCGGCGCGGTACGCCTGACCGATGGTGCCGGCGAGCATCTTCCTCGTGTCGGTGCTGTTGACGTCGCCCTCCACCCACGCCCCGTCGATGGTCACCCAGGCGGCGTCCGACGTGAGCACGAACGATGTCGTGCCGTCGGGCCCGGTGACCGTGCCCGACATCGCCGGGGAATCACCGAAGATGAAGTCCGCCGTTCCCGCGCTGCCGTCCGACGAGCTGAACGCCTCGTGGCCGCTCCCCGCAGCCTTCGAGTACGCGACGACGCACGCGGCCAGGTCCGCCCCGGCGACGGTGGCGTCCGGCTTCAGGTCGACGGCGTCGCACACGCTGGGCGCGGCGATCGCCGCCGCTCCGGAGCCGGCGGTGGCCGTCGCCGTCGGGGTCGCGGTCGGGGCCAGGGCACCGGTTGCGGATGTATCGGTCGCCGTGGGCGAGGACGCCGCCGTGCCTCCGGGAGCGCATCCGCTCAGCATGAGCGCTCCGGTGGTCGCGGCGAGACTGAGCAGAACAGACAGGGGTCGACGCATCGTCCGACTGTACGACAACCGGGTGACGAGATCGTCACGCCTCCCGCCCGGTGACGAACGTCGGAGATTTCGCGGCGGCTATGTCGTCAACCGCGCCATGACGGCGGTGTCGACCGGGGACATCCCCAGAAGTCCGGCGTTCGTCACGCACCCAGCCTCCCCCCAACTCGCGGAACACCGGGATGCTACACTGGCGTTGTCCCGTATCTCGGGCACGTGTCCGTCCCCTTCCCTCTCGATGCCGAGAGCCGCTCTTCGGACCGCCACCTCACAACCGCGGCATCTCTCGCCGCTTGCGCGCCACTGTGATCGCGTGCACAGAAACGAATCATGACTATCCCCACCACCTCGCCAGAGGTCATCTGGCGCCAGGCCGATGCCGACGTGCACGTCGCGACGGTCTCCGACGAGTACGCAGGATTCGTGCACGAGACCTTCGGAGGCATGCGTGCCTTCGGAGCCCGTGGCGAAGACCTCGGTCTGCACTCCAGTGCTCCCCTGGCTCGCGCTGCGGTCACTGGATCGCTTACGATCCCAACTAGGCCCCACACACGTCCGCGTCGCATTCGCCGACTCGGCACACCCGGCTGCTCCGGCGGCCCGAAAAACAGAAGGAAA